>Ga0075428_100008411_pt1 | contig 11445 bp, 4 predicted proteins | sample RhiMetdeltSRZDD2_FD_75291 | JGI IMG/M metagenome (GOLD analysis project Ga0075428, IMG submission 75291) | Populus rhizosphere microbial communities from Tennessee, USA - Rhizosphere MetaG P. deltoides SRZDD2 | ecosystem: Host-associated > Plants > Roots > Rhizosphere > Soil | place: USA... | reverse complement strand
GAGGGCGGGCCCGGTCGTCTCGGGTTCTATAAACATGGCCCTCCTGACGGAGGGCAAGAATTCCAGCTGATTCAATGGACGCGGGAACGGTTTCTTATTCCACTCCGGACTGAGCTTTCTGAAAACGCTCGTATCGCTGTTCCAAAAACTCTACAGCACGGCGGTAGTCAACTCGTCGGCAATATGATCCTTGAGCCGTGGAGCGCCCGAAGCGCATGTACCAGGGTCGGTCCACCCTGTTCCTGCCTGAGATTTTCACGAACTTCCAGGGTGAAGTCTGGCCGGATGCCAATGAAGTACCGGTCGAAGGCCGCAGTGATGCAACGTAAACAGGGATAGCCCGTTTCGTATCTGTGAAGAATTGTGGCCTGCTTGCTTGACAATAACGTACACGCTTGAGTACAGTTGCACGCGTAATTCCTTTATAAACAAGATTTAGTAAGCAATCCTACTTGTACCAAAGCTGTTGCTGATTAGTTCTCGACGATTTCGCGCCTCAGGACAATAACGGATCAGAGAGTTGCTCAGACAGGGATCGTATCGGCTTAGTTTCGAGCCTGCTGGGACAGTAGCGCCCCAGTCTGCTTAATTCCCGTATTAAGGGTTCGAACTCCTTCCCAGAAGCCGTTGATACTTCGACGACAACCTGTGACAAATAACCGAAAGGAACCTCACTTTGAAAAAATATGCTTACGCCCTTGCCCCGATCGTGGCGTGTCTTGCCGTCCTGGCAGGCACCAGATTAGCCCCAACATCAGTCTTCTCAAAAACAGGTCTTCAGACACAAGACATCGTCAGCCTATCTCTCGATGTGGCGCGCCGAGGCCACACCGCGACCCCGCTCGCTGACGGAAGAGTAATCGTAATCGGCGGTCAAAATCAGGCGGGTCCAGTCTCTGAAGCAGAAGTTATTGACGCATCGAAAGAAACTGTTTCAGGCGTCGGGACGTTGCGCGTCGCGCGCTTTAATCACACGGCTACACTGCTGTCGAATGGCAGAATCTTCATTATCGGCGGATCGGACTCAAAAGGCCCGCTCAGATCAACCGAGATATTCGACCCGCAAACGAACCAGTTTATTAGCGGCCCGAAACTGCAGCTCGCTCGCGCCGGGCATAGCGCGACCCAGCTAAAGGATGGCAGGTTACTGATCGCGGGAGGCCGGACCGATGGGAGCGCAGAGTTTTTCGATGAAAATACCGGGCGCTTTACCCTGCTCAAATCAAATATGAACGGACCGCGCAGTTCGCATGGGGCGGTCCTATTGAAAAACGGGAACGTCTTAATTGCCGGCGGCATCGGGCCTGATGGGCAGGCTCTCGACACGGCGGAGTTATTTAGGCCGCACGCCGAGTTCTTCTACCCAATAAGCACGTGGATGTATTCGGCGCGGGTGCGTCCGGATATGCGTGTGTTGCCGGACGGGAAGGTTCAGATCATCGGCGGCGACGGAAAAGGCACGATGGAGATGTATGATCACATCGGACAATATTTTCGCGGCTCAGCCGAACTCGCCTCAGCTGCCGACTCGTTGCCGGTTTCCAGCTTGTTGCGGGCCCAGACCCGCGCTGCTTTCATGGATCGCGCCAGGGGCGATGATAAACAGAAAACGGAACAGTCTACAGAGACTGCTGGCATCCAGAAAGCCCAGGTCGCTTCGGACAACTCTTTATTTAGGTCAGACTACGCCTCGGCGGAGATCCCCCAGCTTAACCTCGCGGTGATAGCGGGAGGAGTGGATGAGAAGGATCAGGTCGTGCGATCCGTGACGCTTTTGAAAAGCGTTCCCGCGTTCGTTACCACAGATAAAGTTGACTACCCGCCCGACGGCACGCCGGTCATTAGCGGCGGCGGATGGCAAAGCAACGAGAAAATAGTAATCAACAGGCTGGAGGTGAAGACCGGTCAGCTTACCAGCCTTCGAACCGTTGCTGACAGAGATGGGAAACTCGCCTATAACGACCTAACACCGGCCGACCATCAGGTCAGCGGATACCTGCTGACCGCGGTAGGCGAGTCTTCAGGTTATGTGGCGCAGACCATCTATCGGAGCGGGCCTGCGCTAGACCTGAAAAAGGCGGGCAAGCCGCCGCAGCGGGTCAAGTTCAACATCCCTCTTAATGGCAAGAGCGAGGGAATTGTCCAGACCTATAGCGGGCCTTACAAGTACAAGATTAGTTATCCGAAGGCCGGCGCAACAGGCGGGAACCTCCGGCCCACGGCCAGGATTGACTTCGGCTCTCTGGACACGAGTTGGAGTGGCGTGGGTGTTAGCTTCCCGGCGCCTTTGCCCCCCCTCGGCTGGACCACCTCCGGCAACCTGCATCTGGATGGGTATGTCGAAGTCACTGCGGACATTGACTTCGGCCTTCCCCCTAACCCTGTTTGTTGTGCCTGCGAAGTGGCTTGCGAAATAATTGACTGCGGTTGTGGCGACGTGTGTGATGGCGCACCATGCAGCGGCCGCTTACCGGATTTGAAGGCGACCTTGAAGTTCGTGGCGAACTTCAATGCCTCAATCACCAACAACTTCCACCTGGAGGGAACCGTCCTCCACAGGACGAACATACCGGTGTATCCAATGTTTGTCCTTGATATTCCGCCGTCGCCTGAGACAGGCGACCCATTCGGGTTCCAGGCAACGATCGGACTATTGGGGGGAATTAAGCTGAGCTTTGAGCAAGCGATGGAGTTCCAGACCTGCCTGAGCTTCGGTGGAAACACGACGACAACCATCTCGGCGGGCTTAACCAGCGGCCTAAGTTCGAGTTTCAGTATTACCAATCAACATGCCTCATCGGCCTTCGAGATGAAACAGCTCGGTAACACCTGCCTTCAGCTGTCACTCGGGCCGGGGTTTGCCGGTAAGATTTATAACGAGGACTGCAGTTCACTCCTCGAGTTAGATGCCCGGCCGGTGGCGGGCTTCATCGAAGGCTGCCTCAGCTCGAACACCGTAGACCCCAATTGTCAGCTTTTTAACATCGCGATAAACGGAGGCTTGAAAGCCGACTTCAGGATACCGATCGGCTGCGGCGCGATTTCGGTGCCTTTAGTCAGCCTCGAGCATGAGTACTTCAGGAGTAATATCGCCAGTTTCGACGTAGGGGTATTCAGGGACCTCTTGCCGCCCGTCATCACCGCTCCGAGTGACTTCAACCAATCGGCCGACCCGGGGCTGTGTACGGCTGTAGTTAATTACAACGCCTCGGCCGCTGACTATTGCGCGGGGGTAAAATCGTTCACGTGCAATCCTCCTACCGGATCAGTATTCCCGAAGGGGATTACCACTGTGACCTGCACGGCCGTTGATAATGCGGGCATACAATATGCCTGTAGCAACCCCGCCTTCAATGGCAACACAAGCACGCACACATTCAGGGTCACGATAGCTGATACCGAGTTGCCTCAATTCACCAGCCAGTGTCCGGGAGACATTGCGAAGAATACCGATCCCGGGACGTGCGCCGCCGTGACGTCCTTTACGTCTCCGACAGCGAGGGACAACTGTCCCGGCGTCACCGTCACGTGCGCACCGGCATCGGGCTTCGCCTTCCCGAAGGGCCAGACCACAGTGACCTGCACCGCAGCAGATACGTCAGGCAACACAGTCACGTGTAGCTTCAAGGTGACGGTGACTGACAACGAGGCTCCGGTCATCGCTCGCGAGTCAACCAGCCCGTCAGTGCTTTGGGCCCCTAACCACAAGATGGTCGAGATAATGGTGAATTATGACTCGACCGACAATTGCGAGGTCAATTGCAGCCTCACGGTCGTCAGCAACGAGCCGGACAATGGTCTTGGCGACGGTGATATGCCTAATGACATCGAAATCCTGGATGCTCACCGCGTAAAACTTCGGTCAGAGAGGTCGGGGCTGGGCCGTGGTCGCGTCTATACCATTACGATCACTTGCACAGACAACACCGGCAACCGCGTAACTAAGACGGTGACGGTGACGGTGCCCAAGAGCCAGAGCTGAAGAGCTTCTGCATCAAGGTTCTTTTTGAAGTCAGGACATCAACGTCCCTGAATTCAAATAGAATAGTCTGCAGGGAAGGAGCGGATGCTATCGCTCCTTCCCTTTTTCTCGTTTTAGAAGGAAGAGGCAGCTCTCCGGGGATCGGCGCCTTCATGCCTAACTGCTAACTCGTCAACACGCTGCCATTGTGCAGGCTTCAGACTTGCCAGACACAAGCGACGTTGATAAGTTTGCTGCTCGCCTCAAACCTTCAGTGGATTCATCACTATCCAGTTCCTGTCAGGAGGAAATGCGATGCCTAAAACGCGCCTGGTAATCCGAGCTCTCAGTTTTCTTTCGATCCTTTTGTTGGCCGTCTTACTTTCTCCGGTCGGGTTTACGCAGGACGGTGAATCCGCTCCGACTTCGCCCTTTGCCGGATTAAGGTTTCGTGAAATCGGTCCCGCAACGCCTTCAGGCCGCATTGACGATTTCGCGGTCCTGGAAAGCAACCCGGCCGTTTTCTACGTCGCCACTGCTACCGGCGGGTTGTGGAAGACCGTCAATCAAGGGACTACCTTCACAACCGTGTTTGACAATGAGCCGACTTCATCAATCGGCGACGTCGCTATCGCGCCTACCGACGCAAACCTCGTTTGGGTAGGCTCAGGAGAAAACAACAATCGCCAAAGTTCATCGTGGGGCGACGGTGTTTATAAGTCGGTCGATGGTGGCAAGAGTTGGAAAAACATGGGGCTCCGCGAGTCCAAACACATCGCCCGCATCATCGTCGATCCTGTCGATAATGATGTCGTTTATGTAGCCGCTCTTGGCAGTCTCTGGGGAGCGGGCGGCGAACGCGGGATATTCAAAACGACGGATGGCGGATTGACGTGGGCGAATGTCTTAAAGACAGATGCGGAGACCGGCGCGACCGAAATGGTGATGGACCCACAGAATAACAAAGTCATCTACTCAGCGACCTATCAGCGACGCCGCGCGACCTGGGGGTTTAACGGAGGCGGCATCGGGAGCGCGATTTACAAAACCGCGGACGCCGGGCGGACATGGATTAAACTCACAAATGGAATTCCTGAAGGCGCCAAGGGACGCATCGGGCTCGATGTCTATCGCCGCAATCCAAACATCGTTTATGCCCGAATCGAACACGCGAAAGAGAGCGGCTTGTATCGTTCGGAAGATGCCGGAGCTACCTGGGCGAAGGTGGGCACCACCAATCCGCGCCCGATGTATTTCAGCCAGATTCGCATTGACCCGAATAACGACCAGCGCATTTATGTGCTCGGCGTCCAACTGCACGTCTCTGATGATGGGGGCAAGACCTTTCGCAATGACGGCGCACAGAAGATCCACGTTGACTTTCATGCGATGTGGATAAACCCCGCGAACTCGAATCACACGATGATCGGCGGCGACGGCGGCGTGGGCATCTCTTACGATAAGAGCAAAACGTATGTCTGGCTCAAGAACATGAACCTGGGTCAGTTCTATCACGTCTCTTACGATATGAAGACGCCGTTTACCGTATGCGGCGGGTTGCAAGACAACAATACGTGGTGCGGTCCAAGCAGTGTGCGTTCGGCCGGCGGCATCGGCAATGATGAATGGTTTGTTGTGCAGGGCGGCGACGGGTTTCAAGCGCAAATCGATCCGACGGACCCTCGCATCATCTATGCTGAATCGCAGGACGGACGCATGAGCCGGATTGATCGCCTCACCAATGAGCGCAAGCCAATTAGACCCGAGCCGCTCGAAGGCGAAAAACCTTATCGTTGGAATTGGGATACGCCGATGGTGATTTCGTCGCATAACCCCGCGACGGTTTTTGTTGCTGCGAATCGCCTGTTCAAAACAACCGATCGAGGGCATTCGTGGAAAGCGATCAGCGGCGACTTAACGACTAATACCGATCGCGAGACGCTCGACCTAATGGGTGCAAAAGGCAAAGACATCACGATAGCCAAACACGACGGCGTTGGCTCTTACAGCAACCTCGTGACTTTTAATGAGTCGCCGAAGAAGGCCGGTTTGTATTACACCGGGTCGGATGACGGGGTGATCAGTGTGTCGCGTGATGACGGAGCGAATTGGTCTAACGTTACATCGAAGGTTCCGGGGTTAGGAAAGAATGCGTACGTCTCACGCGTCGCGCCTTCGCGGTTCGATGAAGCGACTGTTTATGCCACCTTCGATGGTCATCGCCAGAATGACTTCAGCACCTACGTTTATTCGAGCACAGACTACGGGCAGAACTGGAAATCGATTGCCGGTGATCTGCCGAAGGGGCAAGTCGCGCGCACCATCACCGAGGATTTGAAAAACCCTGACGTGCTTTATCTCGGGACCGAGAGCGGTTTGTTTGTGACTTTTGATAAAGGCAGACAATGGATGCGGGTAAAAGCGAATCTGCCGACCGTGCCGATTTACGAAATCACGCTTCATCCGCGTGACAACGCGATGCTCCTGGCGACCCACGGGCGTAGCATATGGATTCTGGATGATATGACGCCGCTTCAACAGTTTGCCAAAGCGCGTTCGATGGACGCTCATATGTTTGATATTCGCCCGGCGACGCAGATGAATCCGGCAGGAGACCGCTCGCGCGACTTTGAAGGCGACATGCAGTTCCTGGGGAAAATCCCGGATGTCGGCGCGGCGTTCACTTACTACCTAAAAACACCTGCTAAGAAATTGACGCTAACAGTCAAAGACAGCTCCGGGAATATTGTTCGTGAGCTTGCGGGCGACGACGTCAAGGACAAAGCCGTTGCGGGTATCAATACGGTCATCTGGAATCTGCGCGTTAAACCTTTGCCGCGTCCGCGAGGGCCTCAAGGTGGTGGCGGCGGCGGCGGCGGGGGAGGTGGCTTTGGTGGCGGCGGGCTTGATGGTCCGTTCGTTTTACCCGGCACATATCAAGTGACTCTGAGAGCTGACGACAAAGACGTCGCTACTAACTCATTCAGCGTGCAGGGAGACCCGGAAATTCAAATCTCCGATGAGGACCGCAAGATCTGGTTCGAGACGGCGAATCAACTGCACGGGTTGCAGAAGACCATGAACGAAGCGGCTGAACGCGTGAACGAAGTGAGTGAAAAGATCAAAGCCATGCAACAGGCATTGAAAGATAATCCGAGTGCGCCGGCCGCATTGAAAACCAAAGTTGAGGATTTCGCGAAGAAGTTTGAGCCGGTAGGAAGGCGCTTTGGCATCGGCGCCGGAAATCCCTTTGAGACAGGGGATTTTAATCGCGCCAATGAGAATTTGCGTTTCCGTTTTGGTGGTTTGAAAGGCGGTGTTATGGGTTCGACCTCGAGGCCTACGGAAACGCAGCTGAGACAGACGACTGAGATTCGTCCGGTACTCGATAAGGCGGTGCAAGAGGCGAATGCGTTGATTAACGGATTGCCGGCTTTGTTAAAGGAGCTGGCGGACGCCGGTATTTATCCCGCGGCGGTGAAACCTATTGGGCAGTAGATGAACTAGTATGAGGTTTCAGTGTGTTGTTGAGGCGATACCATCGGCTTTAGCCGTGTGGAGCTTCAATTTCAACCTATGACCGCACCGGTGGTAGATAGGTGGCATCGTGACACGTAGGCTGAAACTGAAACACCACGCGGTTGAAGCCGATGGTATCCTGCGCACCCGTGCAACGCCCGCCTTAACGCTGCGGGATCTTTGGTTCAGGTACGGATTGTAGTCGTAGGTTGAAATCGAAGCACGACGCGGCTGAAGCCGGTGGTATCTGAGGACGACGCAGTTCATCCGTAGGTTAAAATTGAAGCACCACGCGGCTGAAGCCGGTGGTATCTGGGGACGACGCAGTTCATCCGTAGGTTAAAATTGAAGGACCACGCGGCTGAAGCCGGTGGTATCTAGGGACGACGCAGTTCATCCGTAGCTTAAAATTGAAGCCTCACGCGGCTGAAGCCGGTGGTGTCAGTTCACCAACACACTGAAACCCCACTAACAAACTGTTTTGTCAATAAAGTATCGCTGTATATTATTGGTCTGCTCGGTTACCCCTTTTCCTCAAAGCATACGCATTGGTGATTGGAAATAATGAAGCTGAACCTGAGCGGCTCTTAATGAAGAAATGCTTTTCACCTTCAAGGATTCTGTTCTGCCTTTTTTTCTTGTTTGGCAGTCAGATGGCCTATGCCCAATATCGCTTGGATCACTGGACGGCGGACAATGGGCTGCCGCAAAACTCCATACGCGGCATCGTGCAGACGCGCGACGGCTATCTCTGGCTGGCAACTTTTGATGGCTTAGTGCGCTTTGACGGAGTCCGATTCACGGTCTTCAATAAAGCCAATTCACCCGGAATCATCAGCAATCGATTTGTCCATCTTTATGCAGATGCGCAGGGTGATTTGTGGGCGAGCACAGAAAAGGGCGACCTCACGCGACTGCATCGCGGGAGCTTTATTACTTACACCACCCAGAACGGCCTGCCGGGGAGATTGGACAACCTGGGCGATGATGGATATGGCAATTTGCTGCTGTTTTGCGGGTCTCATCTGTTCCGTTGGCTGGATGACAAATTCCAGCCTGCTGATGATTTGCGCCTGCCGGTCAGCGGCGAGCGGCGGGACCAGCTGCTGCGCCTTCCTTTTGACGTCCACCCTGATTCCGACGCTCTCAGGAGGCTATATTGTTTCGTAAACGGCGAATTGCAATCGTGGGTACTATCTGACCTTCCGCTCGTTCCCGACACCTCGGTACAGGATCACCAGGGCAGAATCTGGTTTGGTTCTCGTGAAGGGCTGGTCAAAATTGAGAACGGGCGCGTGGCCAGGACCTATACGATCAATAGTGGTCTGCCAGGCAAATATCTGCGGTTCGTTTACGGGCAGGTGCCGTTGCAGGTCTTGACCCTGCGTGACGACGGCAGTCTCTGGCTTACCGAACTTGATTCGATGCAAAGCCACATGGTGGCGCCACGCCTGCCGGAGGGACTTGACTCTCCTCCACCGGTAAGCTACGCCGACAGGGAAGGCAATATCTGGATGGGAAGTGTTTTTAACGGACTGTACCGAGTGCGCCGGCAATCCATCACGACTTACGCAAAACCGCAAGGGCTGACTAATACTGAGATTTATCCAATCTTGGAAGATCGCGTCGGAACCATCTGGGTCGGCGGTGCTAGAGTGTTTCGCTACAAGGACGGTCTGTTTACCAGCTATCCCAACGACGCCACTAATAGTGTTTATGCTATCTATCAGGATCGCGCCGGAGAGATATGGTTCAACGGGAGATGGCGCATCGAAAATGGGCGTTTCGTTCGCGGCATCAGCAATGATGTTGTTTCAGAGTCACTTGGCTCTGTCTGTACGATGCACCAGGACCGCGAGGGTGCCTACTGGATCGGCACAGAGGCAGGCGTTGTGCGTTATCAAAATGGCAATGCGACGCGCTATACCACGAAAGACGGACTCGCGGGTGATGATACGAAGGTTATCATCGAAGATTCGGAAGGCGGACTGTGGTTTGGCAGTTACGGCGGTCTGACACATTTCAAAGACGGGGGCTTCACCGCGTGGACTGAAAACGATGGCCTGCCGGGGAATATGGTGCGGGCGCTCTATCAGGACAACGATGGCGTCTTGTGGATTGGCACCTATGATGGCGGATTGGGACGTTTCAAGGATGGGCGGTTCACGAGCTACACCATGAAAGACGGGCTGTATCACAACGGCGTTTTTCAAATTCTCGATGACGGGGCGGGCTGGTTTTGGATGAGTTGCAATCGCGGGATCTATCGCGTACGCAAGCAGGAATTGAACGATTTTGCTGACGGCAAAATCAAGGCGATCACCTCCATCGGCTACGGCAAATCGGACGGAATGTTGAACGCCGAATGCAACGGCGGTGGCTGGCCCGCCGGCATCCGCGCGCGTGACGGCAAGTTGTGGTTTCCGACGATGGATGGTGTAGCGGTGATCGATCCGGCGACCATGACAACTAATGCACAGCCTCCGCCAGTGGTTATCGAAGCTATCAAAATTGACAACGAAGCAGTGGCAGCCACTATCTGGGAATCCGCTCTCCAGATAGCTCCCAGACAGGAAAACTTTGAAATTCAATATACCGCCCTGAGTTTTATCAATTCGGAGAACCTGCGATTCAAGTACAAACTGGAGGGACTCGACCACGACTGGGTAGAAGCGGGGACCCGGCGAACTGCTTACTTTTCGCATGTGCCGCCCGGCGATTACACCTTCAAAGTCATCGCGGCGAACAGTGACGGCGTGTGGAATGAGCAAGGCAAGAGCGTAAAGGTTATCGTCCTGCCACCGTTTTATCGCACCTGGTGGTTTCTGACGCTCGCGGCGCTGGTCGTGTGCGCCACAGTCATTGCCGCTTTCAAATCCCGCGTCAGGCAGATGGAGCGGAGGCAAGCCGCGCAGGAGGCATTCGCGCGCCAGTTGATCGAATCGCAGGAAGCCGAACGCAAACGGATAGCGGCGGAGATACACGATGGCCTTGGACAAACGCTGGCAATCATCAAAAACCGCGCGCTGCTGGGGGGCAGCGCCAGCACAGATCCTGAGTCCGCCAGGGAGCAATTTGAGTTGATCGCCGCGCAATCCACGCAAGCCATAGATGAAGCCAAAGACATCTCGTACAATCTGCGTCCGTACCTGCTGGACCGGTTGGGATTGAGCAAGGCGCTCGAATCCATGATCGGCAAAGTCTCGGACGCTTCGGGCATACGCTTCACAACCGAGATCGCGGAACTGGACGGGCAGTTTGCGCCTGAGGAAGAAATCAACCTCTATCGCATCGTCCAGGAATGTCTGAACAATATCGTCAAACACTCCGGGGCGAACGCCGGCAGAGTCCGCTTGCAGAGTGAGCAGGACTGGGTGGAACTGATCGTCAGCGACAACGGCAAGGGCTTTGTTGAAAGCGCGAACGACGGCCATGAGCAGCCGCGGCGCGGGTTTGGATTGATGGGTATACGCGAACGCGCTCGCTTGTTCCAGGCCGTGCCGACCGTGCATACAGCACCGGGCGCGGGTACGACGATCACAATCAGGTTCACAAAGAATAATGGCAATGAACAATGAAATTCAGATTGTGATGGCTGATGATCACCCCATCGTCCGCCAGGGATTGCGCCAGACCATCGAAGCCGACGCCGCGTTGAAGATTGTCGCCGAGGCCGGTGATGGCAAAACCGCGCTCTCCCTGATTGTCCAGCATCAGCCGGCAGTAGCGGTGCTCGACATCGACATGCCGGAGCAGGACGGCTTCTCAGTCGCGCGCGCTGTCCGCCAGCAAAACCTGGGCGTCGAGATCGTTTTCCTCACCATCCATCGCGAAGAAGAGCTGTTCCAGGCAGCGCTCGACCTCGGCGCCAAAGGCTATGTGCTCAAAGACAGCGCTGTCACCGACATCGTCGCCGCCATCAAGTCCGTCGCCGCGGGCCAGCCCTACATCAGCCCCCAGCTTTC
>Ga0075428_100008409_pt1 | contig 11445 bp, 14 predicted proteins | sample RhiMetdeltSRZDD2_FD_75291 | JGI IMG/M metagenome (GOLD analysis project Ga0075428, IMG submission 75291) | Populus rhizosphere microbial communities from Tennessee, USA - Rhizosphere MetaG P. deltoides SRZDD2 | ecosystem: Host-associated > Plants > Roots > Rhizosphere > Soil | place: USA... | reverse complement strand
GAGGACACGCTGAAAGCCGCCTGATCCCTTCCACGTAGCTCAATGCGTGCCGCGGCGGGGCGCAACCTCCCCCTGCTGCAACCCGTCGCGGCGCGACCCTTACAAAGAAACCCATACATGGAGAGGAGAGGACATGACGCTTGACCAGATCCGCGACGCGCTGCCTGACTATGCCCGCGACATCCGGCTGAACCTGGGCTCGGTGCTGACGCCGCAGGGCGCGCCGGGCCTCACCGAGAAGCAGATCGCCTCGATCGCCCTCGCGACCGCGATCGCGGCCCGCAACGTCGGCTTTGCCCGTGCAGTCGAGGACTGGGCCCGGGGCCGCCTCGACGAGACCAGCATCGCCGGCGCGCGTGCGGCCGCGGCCATCATGGGCATGAACAACGTCTACTACCGCTTCCTCCACCTGGTCGAGGACGAGGAGTACGGCAGCATGCCGGCCCGGCTGCGGATGAACATCATCGGCAACCCCGGAATCGACCGTCTCGACTTCGAGTTGCTGTCGCTTGCCGTGTCCGCCGTGAACGGCTGCGGTCTCTGCATCACCTCGCACGAGCGCAAGCTCCGCGAGGCCGGTGTAAGCCGCGAAACAGTACAGAGCGCGGTGCGGGTTGCGGCAGTGATCCATGCCGCGGCCGGCGTGCACGAGTACGAAACGCCGGACAGCCGGGACCTGGAGCGGGCTGCCTAGCGCGCCGGCTCCTATACTTGGCGGCATGACCGCCCGTCCCCCGCGGCTCTCGGCCGGAGTCGTCGTCGTGCGTGAAACCCCCGATGGATGGCGGTTTCTGCTGCTGCGCGCCTTCAGCCACTGGGATTTCCCCAAGGGCATGGTCGAGCGGGACGAGGATCCGCGCGCGGCCGCGATGCGCGAGGTCCAGGAGGAGTCGCTGATCGACGACCTGAACTTCGTGTGGGGTCACGCCTCTACGCTGACCGGCCCATACAGCCGCGGCAAGGTCGCCGAGTACTTCATCGCGAGCACTGCCACCGAGTCCGTCACCTTAGCCGTGAGCGAAGAGCTCGGACGGCCTGAGCACAGCGAGTATCGCTGGGTCGATTACGACGAGGCGCTGCGACTGGTGTCGCCGCGGGTCCGACCGGTCGTACAGTGGGCCGCCCAGGTGATGAACCTGCCCGCGAGCTGAGCCCACGCGCGAGCGGGACCGCTCGCCCACGCGTTTAGCCCGCGGCCCTGAGCAGTCTCAGTCAGAGGTCGCGGCGTCCTTGCGAGGACCGAGATCCCGTGCCGCCTCGCGGAGCAGCGCGTACGCGAGCTCCTCGTTACCCAGCTGCTGCGCGAGCAGGAGTATCAATCGCGCGTTGAGCAGGAGGCACTGCTCGACGTCGAGCCGCTGGTGGGCCTCGACCAGCGCCTGGTAAAAGCCATCCGGGTCGGCAAACGGGGGTCGCCCGGCCATCTCCGCGTGCTGGCGTTCAGTCATCGCCCGATACTCGTCATCACGGCCGAGGATACGCGCCCGGCGTCGAAGTCGTGCCAGACGGCCGCGAGATGCTGGTCGGGGCGGAAGAGAAGGCAGGCGTTTGGCGCCGGCTGCAGGTCCGTCGCGAGCTTGCCGATCGCGTCGACGAGCATCGGGCCGGGCCGATCGGGTGAGCCCTCCGGCAGCACGCGAAGCACATCGACCGGTACCGGAAGCTCCGCGAGCCGGTCCGCCGACACGTCTCCAAAGCAGAGCAGCGTGAAGCGGTTCCCGAGCTCCTTGAGGAGCCAACCTGCGCCGCCGCGTACGCGGATGGGTGCGTCCCTCGCCGGTGCGCCGGGTCGCAGACCGGCCGCGGGCGCGTCGCCGTCGACCGGCAGGAGCGGCGAATGCGCCAGCGTCGCCGGCATCGACAGCCGGCCGCTGTTGACGTAGGCGCGCGCGAACGCGTGATCGCGGGCGAGGCTCAGCACCGCATCGCGGAACGCGCGGCTGGCGGCGCCCTTGGGCGTGATGAAGTCGGTACTTCGGGTCGAATGCAGCAGGTTTTCCCGTGCGGCCTGAACACGCTCCGCGTCATAGCTCGTAAGCAGCGAAGGCGGGGACACCCCGTTCTGGACCAGTGCCAGCTTCCAGCACAGGTTGTCGATGTCTTGGATGCCGCCGTTCGCACCACGGGCGCCAAATGGCGACACGAGGTGTGCGGAATCGCCCGCGAAGATCACGCGGTCATGGACGAACCGCTCGAGCATCCGGCACTGGAAGGTGTAGATGCTGGACCACTCGAGCTCGAACACGGCCTCCTCACCGAGCATGCGGCGCACGCGTTTCGTGATGCGGGCCGGATCGAGTTCAGCGTCCCGCTCGATGTTCCACCCCAGCTGGAAATCCAGTCGCCAGAGATCGTCCGGCTGCTTGTGGAGCAGCGCGGACTGCCCACGTGCGAATGGCGGATCGAACCAGAACCAACGCTCGGAAGGCCGTTCGGCCTTCATCCGGATGTCGGCGATCAGGAAATGATCCTGGAAAACCTCGCCGGCGAAATCGAGGCCGAGCATCGTGCGGATCGAGCTACGACACCCATCGGCTGCGATCAGGTAATCGGCGTCGACGACGTAGCTGCCCTGCGGCGTGTCGACGGCGACCTCGACATGGTCGCTGTACTGGCGGACCGCGGTTACCCGCGAGTGCCAGCGCAACTCGGCGAGAGGCGTCTCCTCGACCTGGTCGACGAGATACTGCTCGACGTAGTACTGCTGCAGGTTGATGAAGGCCGGGAAGCACTGGCTCTTGTCCGGCAGCAGGTCGAAACTGAATACGGGCTCGCGATCGTCGCCGTAGAAGACCTTACCCGTGTTCCAGATGACCCCCTTCTGCATCATGGGCTGCGCGCAGCCCAGCCGGTCGAAGATCTCGAGAGTGCGCTTGGCCCAGCAGATCGCGCGGGAGCCGATGCTGATCCAGTCGTCGTCGTCGAGGACCACGGTGTGGATTCCGCGCAGACCGAGGTCCCGGGCGGCCGCAAGCCCCACCGGCCCCGCGCCCGCGATCACGACCGGGTAGTGGGCGCGCGCGTGGGCGAGCTCCGGCGTCGCGCGGAACGGATAGCGCTTGCGAGGCTCCGGCATCGCACGATCATGCCACCGGCACGAGGACCGGGACACCGTCGGCCGGAGGTATAGTCACGAACTACCGCCCGCGGGAATTCGTGCGTCAGGAGTTCGACCAAGATGAGCAAGGCATTCGCGTCCCAGGCCGACCTCTCGGAAAAGCGCATCACCTTCGCCGACCTGGGCGGTGGCGCCTATGCCTATACGGCGGAGGGCGACCCGAATTCGGGTGTCGTCGTCGGTGACGATGGCGTCATGGTGCTCGATACGCAGGCGACGCCGATCATGGCGAAGGACGTGATCGAGCGCATCGGGGGCGTGAGCTCGCAGCCGATCCGCTACGTGGTCCTGACGCACTACCACGCCGTCCGTGTCCTGGGCGCCTCCGCCTATGGCGCGCCCCACATCATCTCGAGCCAGGACACCCGGGACCTGATCGAGGAGCGCGGCGCGCAGGACTACAAGTCCGAGGTCGAGCGTTTCCCGCGACTGTTCCGCGCCGTCGAATCGATCCCCGGCCTCACCTGGCCGAACATGACCTTTCGCGGGGAGATGCGCGTCTGGCTGGGCAAGACCGAGGTGCAGCTGCTGCAACTGGGACGCGGCCACACCAAGGGCGACACGGTGGCCTGGCTGCCGGAGAGTGAGGTGCTGTTCAGCGGCGACCTGGTGGAGTTCGGGGCGGCGCCCTACACCGGCGATGCCTACCTCGAGGACTGGCCGGCGACGCTCAACCGGCTCGCCGCGCTCAAACCGCGCGCCCTGGTGCCCGGTCGCGGCGACGCGGTGGTCGGCAAGGATCAATGCCTGCTCGCCATCGAGCAGACGCGCGAGTTCGTCACCGAGCTTCTCGCCAGCGTGCGCTCCGGGCGAGCGGCCGGTCACGATCTGAAGGCGATCTACCGGGACACCTGCGAGAGGCTTCGCCCGAAGTTCGGCTCGTACGCGATCTTTGACCACTGCATGCCGTTCGACGTCACGCGCGCGTACGACGAGGCCGGGGGCATCCGCGATCCGCGCATCTGGACGACCGAGCGCGATCGCGAGATGTGGCAGTCGCTCGAAACCTGAGCGGCCGCGCGACCAGCCCGCGGAGTCATCCATGGATCAGGCCGACAGCAGCACGCCGTTCATCCGGAACGCCTGGTACGTCATCGCTCAGTCCGCGGAGGTGAGTCGAACGCCGATGGCGCGCACCGCGCTCAGCACCAGCGTCGTGCTGTTCCGCACGCAGGGTGGCGCCGTGGTGGCGCTGGCGAACCGCTGCTGTCACCGCTCGTTCCCGCTGGTGCACGGCACGGTGGACGGCGACACAATCGTCTGCGGCTATCACGGGTTACGCTACGACACGACGGGCAAGTGCATCGAGATCCCGATGCAGAAGTCGGTGCCGGCGTCGATGCGCGTACGAGCGTTCCGCACCGCGGAGAAGGGGTCGTTCGTCTGGATCTGGATGGGCGCGGAGAGCACCGCCCCCGCGGATGGCCCGCCGCACCAGGAATGGCTCGATCACCCGGACTGGGCAGTGCGCGTCGGCTACCTGTACGTCAAGGGCAGCTACGTGCACCTGCACGAGAACCTGCTCGACCTGTCTCACCTGAGCTTCCTGCACGCCCGGACCTTCGGCACGCCCGAGTACGCGCGCACGCCGGTGGAGATCGACTGCGAGGACGGCAAGCTCGAGGTCTGGCGGCACGTGCGCTGCGAGCTGCCGGCAATCTATGCGCGGCCGCTGGGCTGGACCGGGGCGCGGGCCTTGCGAAGCTCCGGCTCGCGTTACGTATCGCCCGGCCTGCACGTCAACACCGGGATCTTCCGTAACCTCGATCTGCCGGAGGAAGCACAGTCGCCGCAGCCGATGGTCCGCGTCGCGCAGCTCGTGACACCGGAGAGCCCGGTCACGACGCACTACTGGACCGCGCAGGCACGGAACTTCGCGACGAACGACGCGGAGATGGGCGACTTTATGATCAAGGCGCAGGTCGAGGCGTTCAAGGAGGACGCGTTCGCGCTGCAGCAGATCACGGAGATGCAGGCGCTGTCCGCCGCCGACGGCGGTCTGCAGGAAATCAGCATCCCGACCGACAAGGCAGGCGTTCTGATGCGCCGGCAGCTCAAGAAGCTCGCTGACCTCGAGCGCAGCACCACGCGGGAGCGCGACTAGTTGCGACCGCCGTTCCGTGCCGACCACGTCGGCAGCCTGTTGCGCCCCGCGGAGCTGGCGCGTGCCCGCGCGCAGTGGAGAGCCGGTGAGCTCGCCGCCGCACGTCTCGCCGAGATCGAGGACCGCGCGATCCGCGACGCGGTCGCCAGGCAGGAAGCGATCGGTCTGAAGTCGGTGACCGACGGCGAATTCCGTCGCGACTGGTGGCATCTCGACTTCCTGACCGGGCTCGACGGCGTTGCCATCGACGCGAACCCCGGCCTGAAGTTCGGCGGTCCCGACGAGCAGCCACCCATCGCGACCATCGTTGGAAGGATCGGCTGTTCGAAGCCGGTCATGACCGCGCACTTCCAGTTCCTGAAGTCGGTCTCGACCGCGACGCCCAAGATGACCATCCCCTCGCCGTCGATGCTGCATCTGCGCGGCGGCCGCAACGCGATCTCGCGCGAGGTCTACCCTACGCTCGATGAGTTCTGGGCCGATGCCGCCGCGGCGTACCGCGTCGCCATCTCGCACCTGGCCCGGGCCGGCTGCACCTATCTGCAGCTGGACGACGTGGCCTTTGCGTACCTCTGCGACCCCCGGATGCGGGAAACCTGCCGCCGCAACGGGGACGACCCGGACGAGCTCCCGCGCCGCTACGCCGCGACGGTCAACGCGGCGCTCGCCGAGCGGCCGCCGGGGCTCACGGTGACGATGCATACCTGTCGCGGCAACTTCAAAAGCGCGTGGGTGGCCGAGGGTGGATACGACGCAGTGGCGGAAGCGATGTTCTCGACGGTCGTCGACGCCTTCTTCATGGAGTTCGACTCCGAGCGCGCGGGCGGATTCGAGCCGCTGCGCTTGCTGCCCGCGGACAAGACCGTGGTGCTCGGTCTGGTGACGACCAAGCTCGGGCAGCTCGAGGACGCCGATGCGCTCGAGCGACGAATCGACGAGGCAGCGCGCTACGTGCCGCTCGAGCGGCTGTGCCTGTCGCCGCAGTGCGGATTCTCGAGCACGCACCACGGCAACGCCCTGTCGCACGACGACCAGTGGCGCAAGCTCGAGCTCGTCGTCGAGGTCGCGCGAAAGGTCTGGGGCGACGGCTGAAGCTTGAGGGGACGCTCGCCTTTTTCTTCCATTCGCCTGCGCTCGCTACATCGCACTGGTGAAAAAGGGGAGCGTCCCCTCAGAGTGGCGACGTCGCACTGGTGGGAAAAAGGGGAGCGTCCCCTCGTCAGCGCATTCGCCGCCGGCGATCTGTGGCCGTCGCTCCCTCGAGGCGATCGAACTCCCGCAGGATCTTCATCAACGACCTGAGCCTCGTACGTCCGAGCCGCCGCTCGATCAGCCCGTAGCGCTGCTCGGCCTCGCGGCTCACCGTCTCGAACCGGCGCAGCCCCTCCCGCGAGAGCGAGAGGTGCAGGCGGCGCTGGTCCGAACGCGACCGTGTCCTGCGGACAAGCGCAGCCCGCTCGAGCCGGGTGAGGATGCCCGTCAGGCTCGGCGGCTGGATCCAGGCGACCCGCGACAGGTCGTGGAACTCGAGCTCGCCGTACTCCTGGAGAACCCGGATCACGCGCCACTGCTGCTCGGTGAGGCCGTGCTCGTTCAGCATCGGGCGGAAGTAACCCATCGTCAGCTCGCGCGCGCGCAGCAGCGCCATCGGCAGCGACTGGTCGAACTTCCGCACGACTGCGCCGCTACGACCGCGCCGGCGCAGCAGCTTCGCCGGGCGACTTGAAGCGGGCGGCCAGCGCTGACGTCGCGCGGGCGAGCAGGGTCGTGTCGACGCCGACCGCGACAAACGTGCAGCCGGCGGCCAGGAATTCCCGCGCGAGCGCCTCGTCGCCCATGAGGATGCCGGCCGGTTTGCCGGCCGAGAGGGTCGCTGCAAAGGCGCGGTCGAGCGCCGCACGTACGTCCGGGTGGGTCGGTTGACCACGATGGCCGAGCGACGCTGCAAGATCGGCGGGTCCGAAGAAGACCCCGTCCACGCCCTCGACCCGCGCGATCTCCTCCAGGTTTGCAAGGGCAGTCGCGGACTCTGCCTGGACGACGACGCAGATCTCCGAGTCGGCCCGCTGCAGGTAGTCGGCGTGCCGGTTCCAGCGCGAGGCGCGGGCAAGCGCGGTGCCGACGCCCCGGATACCGACCGGCGGATAGCGCGTCGCGCGAACGACCGCGCGTGCCTGTTCGGCGCTCTCGACCAGCGGCACGACCAGCGTCTGCGCGCCGATGTCGAGCAGCTGCTTGATGTGCGTGGGGTCGCCGCTCGCTGCGCGGACGACGGTATGCACGGGGTACGCGGCCAGCGCCTGCAGCTGCGCGAGCAGCGTGCGGATCGTGTTCGGGCCGTGCTCGGCGTCGAGCGCGAGCCAGTCGAACCCGGCGCCGGCGCAGATCTCGGCGCAGTAAGGATCGGCGAGACCGAGCCACAGGCCGATCTGGGCGCGGCGCTCCGCGAGCGCCTGCTTGAATCCGTTGGCGGGTGTGTTCATGGCCACCTTCAGGCAAAGCGGAGCGAGATGGACCCGAGCGGGCCGAAATCGGCCCGGAAGTCGTCGCCGGAACGGGCGGGTATCGGGCGGATGAACGATCCCGCGAGGACGACCTGGCCGGGCTCGAGCGCGCGCTCGTACGTGGCGAGCTTGTTCGCGAGCCAGGCGACGCCATTGCCCGGGTGGTCGAGCACCGCCGCGGACACGCCCGACTCCTCGATCACTCCGTTGCGATAGCAGAGTGCGGGAATCCACCGCAGGTCCGTACCGGAGGGCGCGATCCGGCGCCCGCCGAGCACGACGCCGGCATTGGCTGCGTTGTCCGAGATCGTGTCGGTCACCCGCCGGGGCACGCCGGTCGCGGGGTCGACCTGCTGGATGCGCGCATCGATGATCTCGATCGCCGGCGTCACGTAGTCGGTTGCCGCCAGCACGTCATTGAGCGTGCAGCCCGGACCCTCGAGCTGCCTCCGGAGCACGAACGCGAGCTCGACCTCGACGCGGGGGAGGATGAAGTGTCCCGCTGGAAGCGTGCTGCCGTCGTCGAAGAACATGTCCTCGAGCAGGTCACCGTAGTCAGGCTCGTCGATCTGCGAGGACATCTGCATGGCGCGCGAGGTGAGCCCGACCTTGTGACCGCGCAGCCGGCCGCCACGCGAGAGCTTCATCGACACCCACTCGCGCTGCACCGCGTAGGCATCCTCGATCGTCATGGCCGGAAACTCGATCGAGAGCTGCCGGATCTGCAGACGGTGGCGCTCGGCGTCGTCGATACGCACCGCGCAATCGTGTGCCTGTTCCGCCGAAAGCGCGCGTGCCGGCGGTGTCACGCAGGCTCCTTGCGAAAGCGCGCGTGGACGTTGTTGTGCTTCCATGTGCCGGCCTCGTCGAACTCGTAGATCTCGAGCGACAGCGCGAGGTAGCGCCGCGCATAGAGATCGGCGAAATGCGTCTTCATCACCTCGAAGAGAGCATCGCCGGTGCGCTGCCGGACCTCGCGCGAGCGACCCGCGCCGATCTTGAGGGTGCCGTGCACGAAGGCGTAGTCGGCCGCGCCGTCCGCCATGCACCAGTCGGTGAGCTCGATCGCTCGCGAACGCACCCCGCCGATGGGGTACACCTGCTGCGCAATCAGCGCCTCGTTTGCCTTCCGCAGCAGCGCGGGGATGTCGGCCTCGGCTGCGAGGTTGCGCGTGTATTCGACGATGAAATGTGCCATGCGTGTCGCTCCGGGAATCGCACCCGATCAGGGAAGCGGGAAGATCGCGTTCAACTGTCCGGTTCCGGAGCTCGGGAAGTACTCCGTGATGATCTCGACCGGCTTGTCATAGCGATCCCAGCCGAGCATGCCGAGCAGCATGACGGTGTCGTGCATGCCGCCCTCGCCGTGGCAGAGCTGCGCATACTCGGGGAGCATCGCGGTGAAGGTCTTGAAATCGCCCTGGCGCCAAAGATCCACGACCCGGAGATCGACCTGTTGGTAGAACTCGCGGCTGATCCTGAACATCGACTCCTCGGGCGAGCCGTCGTCATTGAAGCGGTGCGAAAGAGAGCCGCTGGCGAACACGGCCACCGTAGCATCGGATTGCGCGATCGCCTCGCCGATCGCCGCGCCGAAGCGCCGGCTGGTGTCGAGGTCGTGCCAGGCACACCAGGCCGCCACCGAGACCACCCGGAAGTGCCGGTCGGCGTTCATATAGCGCATCGGCACGAGCGTCCCGTACTCGAGCTCGAGGCTCGCCATCTCGTGCGCGCGGGTGCGGATGCCGTGCGCGTTCGCCGTGTCCGCGATCAGGCGTCCGAGCGCCGGATCGCCCGGGTAGTCGTAGGCCATGTCGCGGATGAAGTGCGGCAGCTCGTTGCTCGTGTAAACGCCCTTGAATCGCTCGCCGCAGTTGACGTGGTAGCCCGCGTTCACCAGCCAGTGCACGTCCAGCACCACGATCGAGTCGACACCGAGCGCCCGGCAGCGGCGCGAGATCTCGCGGTGGCCCTCGATCGCTGCCTCGCGGCAACCCTTGTGCGGCCCGTCGAGCTCGGACAGATACATCGAGGGCACGTGAGTGATCTTTGCAGCAAGCGCTAGTCGTCCCATGCGTGCTCCTCCGCTCAGGCGATCGCCCCGGCAGCGTCCGGGACGATGTAGCCAACCAGCCGGCCGATGCCGGCGATCTCGGTTACCACCTCGTCGCCAGCGTCGACGTTCACGACGCCCTCCGGCGTTCCCGTCAGCATCACGTCCCCGGGCGACAGCGTCAGGATCGAGCTCAGGTGCGCAATCAGGTGCGCCACGTCCAGGATCATGTCCCGGGTATTGCCGCGCTGCGTCACCTTCCCGTTGACGGTCGTCGTGAGCTCGAGGTTCATCGGGTCGGCGACGTCGGAGGCGTCGACCAGCCAGGGACCGAGCAGCGTCGCGCCGTCGCGATTTTTCACCCGCAGGTTCGGGCGGTAGTAGTTCTCGAGGTAGTCGCGGATGGCGTAGTCGTTGGCGACGGTGTATCCGGCCACGTGCTTGAGCGCCGCGTCCGCGGGCACACGCCGCGCAGTCCGCCCGATGACGACGGCGAGCTCGCACTCGTAGTGCATGAACTTCACGTCCGCGGGTCGGGACGTGCTCGAGCGGTGCCCGGCAACCGCGTTTGGTCCCTTCAGAAACACCAGCGGCTCCTGTTCGGTCGCCGACTTGATCTCCTGCGCATGCTTTGCGTAGTTGAGCCCGACCGCGAAGATCGTCCTCGGCTCGACCGGGGGCAGCCACGTAACCTCGTCTTCGGCCACCCGGCTGCCGTCATCGAGACGGAGCCGGTCGCCGTCGCCCGTGGCATCGTGACGCACGCCGTGGAAGATCACCCGCGCCCGCCTCACGGAAGGACCTCGCCCAACAGGATCTCTTCGGGCACGAGCGTGTTTTCCAGCCGGCCCAGCCCCTCCACCTCGACCGTGACCTCATCTCCGGCCTGCGCAAGCGGCGGGTGCTCGGGCACTCCGACCGCCAGCAGGTCGCCGGCACGCAGCGTCATGAACTCGGTGACGTCGGCGATCAGTGCCGCGATGTCGCGATGCAGGTTGGCGGTCGTGTTCCGCATCCGGACCTCGCCGTTCACCGACGCGCGGATCTCGAGCGCATCGGGCGTCGCAACCGAATCGCGCGGCACGATCCACGGCCCCACCGGGCAGAACCCGTCGCGACACTTGGCGCGCAGCGGCGGCCGGAACAGTCCGCTGCCCGGGATCGTCACGTCGTTGACGATCGTGTAGCCGGCGATCACCTCGGCCGCCCTCGCGCGGGGCACCCGCCTGGCGTCGCGCGCGATGACGACGCCGAGCGTCGCCCCGACCTCAACGGTCTCGACGCCGACCGGCAACGGAACGGGGCGGCGGTGCGCGAGCCAGGTGTTGCGCGGCTTGATGTAGAGCACCGGCGCAACCGGCGGCCGTTCGTGCGGCGGCCGGTAGAAGTCCGGCTCGAGCTGACTCCGGAGCCCACGGAAGTTGAGCGCTGCGCCATACAGGCAACCGATCGCCGGCACCTCGAAGTCGAGCGTCGAGGCATCGACGCGCCGGCCGTCGATCGTCACCGCGTTCGCCGCCGGGTCGACACGCACCCCGAGCGGTTGTGTGCGGCCGCGGAGCGCGAGCAGGGCGGGGATGGAGCGTGAGGTCAACCGGGTGCCCTCGAAAAATCGTTAACATGTTAACATCCGGCCGTATCGGGTCACCAGCGGCGGGCGGCTGCA
>Ga0075428_100008408_pt1 | contig 11446 bp, 9 predicted proteins | sample RhiMetdeltSRZDD2_FD_75291 | JGI IMG/M metagenome (GOLD analysis project Ga0075428, IMG submission 75291) | Populus rhizosphere microbial communities from Tennessee, USA - Rhizosphere MetaG P. deltoides SRZDD2 | ecosystem: Host-associated > Plants > Roots > Rhizosphere > Soil | place: USA... | reverse complement strand
ACGCTCCGCGTGACGAGCCCGGGCACTTTGTGTAGCCGTCACGCTCCGCGTGACGAGCCCGGGCTCGTCACGCGGAGCGTGACGGCTACATTCCGGACCTTACCGATTCAAATTCCGCGGATCGATCGACCGGCCGAGGTCGGTGAGATCGCGATAGTACACGATTCGCGGCTTCCCTTGGTTGGTGTCGATCACCGCCTCGACGCGGGCCACCGGGCCGCCCTCGTCGAAGTAGCCAATCGACTGGACCCGGTACACCTGCGTCCGGGCCGTGATGTAGCGTTCCAGCGACTGGAGCTGTTGCACCGTCAACGTCTGATCGGACAGCAGCCAGGCGATGGTCGCGAACTGGACGTCCGGGCCTTCGCCGTTCACGTACTGCGGCCGCTTGGCGATGATCGCGTCGGCATCCGCTTCGTCGAGCTCCGGGAGGGCGAGCAAAACCTCTCGCGGGGCGGTGTTCACGTTCACCCGCGCCGGCAGTTCCATTCCCTGCTGCGTGGTTGTCTTGTCGAGCAGCTTGCCCATCAAGTCGGCCTGCTGCGACAGGTCGGCTAGCGGGGACCGGAAGCGAATGGAGATCTGCTGCTGATTGTTCCCGCCCTTCGGCGTCGGTCCACCGCCTTTCGGTTGAACACGGTCGCCGCCTTGCTGCTGTTGCTGAATCGTGATGGTCGCGTTCACCAGTGCGAAGAGCGACGAGATCCGTTGGCGCGCCCGCTGGTTTGAGTTCAGCGCCTGCTGGACTCGCTGCTGAAGTTCGTTGGCCGTGCCCTGGATCACCCGCCCGCCTCCGCCGCCGCCCCCGCCTCCGTCGCCCCCACCACCGCCGCTCGACCCGCTGCCGAACAGGCGGTAGCCGAGAATGAACGTCGCCAGCTCGGGGCCGACCGCGTTCGTGAGGTCGGTCTGGAGCGTGAGCAGGTCGTTGCCGTTCAGGTTGAGCCGGGCCTTGCCGTCGCTGTCCACGTTTCGTTCGCGGCTGTAGACGGTCAGAAACGCGGCCCAGCCGGGGTTGAACCCCAGGCCGTCATCCTCGCCCGGGTCGAGCTTCCCGTTCCGGTTCTTGTCGTTGCCGAACAGCAGGGACGGGGTCACTCCCTTGACCAGGAGCAGCTCCTCAATGGTGTCAAGTGGGGCGCTTTTGCACCGGTAGGCCGGCGTCCGCATGGTGTAGTACTGATTCTCGGCCCCGCCGGGGTTCGGCTCGTCGTCGGGGTCCACCCAATCCACGATCGACCAGGCGATTTCGTCGGTCATGTTCGGCAGCTTCATCAAGGCATCGTGGAGTACCTTGCCGGATGAGTCGAGCGACATGAGCGCGTTGATATTCAGCTTGCCGGCCTCGTCGGTCACGCCGAACCGAAGTTGGGCGGAGCCAGACGTTGCCGCTTGCGACAGGTCCAGTGCGACGAGCGAAAACCGCCCCTGTCCGCGAGCTGACTCGCCTTCCTTGACCAGGACCGACTGCAACGACGCGTTGTCGTATGGGTTGCTGTTCAGCGTGCCGGCGAAGGCGTGCTTATCGGCCGCTTGCGCCATGTAGTAGTGCACCCCGGAGTCGGCGAGCACCTTGGCTTCGGCCGTCTTGCGGATTCGCTCCGCGGCCATCGCCTCCGCGTCCATGAGCGCGCTGTACTGGTACGCAGCGAGCGACAGGACCGTAATCACCATCAGCACGGCGATAATCACGAACCCGCCGCGCCGCCGGGCGGACGTGCGAGTGCCGGTGATGGTGCGTCGCAAGAGCATGTGTTACCTGTCATGTAGCCATCACGCTCCGCGTGATGAGCCGGGCTCGTCACGCGGAGGTTGACGGCTACTGTCCGGTCTGCGTCGTCTCTGCATCCGGCACGGCCGGGCCCGCGGCACTGCGGACCGCGATCGTGTGCCGGAACTCCTTTTCGACCGTCTCGCCCGGGTTCGGACCCGGCACGTTCAGCCAGAAGTGAACGCGGATGGCCATCGGCGGGCCCTTCAGAGTTTTTCCGTCCGCATTCGTCTGCCGGCCGTCCCACGTATCCGCCCAGGCCGACCCGTCCCAATACTCAAACTGGACTCGCGTCACTTCCTCGGCGATCACGTAGTCGGACTCGTCCTTGCCGTCCTCCGGGATCGGGTCGGTTGAGTTCAACAGTTGATCGGACGTCAACCAGGGCAGTTCCTGGCGGGCCAGACCCTTTTCCGTGGCCCAGTAGGTTACGCGGCGGATGTCGGCCGGGGTCGGGGCTTCGCCGGTCTCGTCCAGGTTCTTGCCCTGGCCCGCGACCTTGACGGCGAAGATGGTTAGCCGGTCGGACTCGCCGATCACGCCCGCCTGGAACGGGATCGTTTCGGACATCACGACTTCGGTGACTGCTTCCCCTTCCATACCGGTGGTTCCGGCACCGGTGGTGCCAGCACCGGTCGTCGCGGCGCCCGCACCGGCCGTGGCGGTACCACCGGCCCCCGCGCCGGAGCCGCCGCTCTGGTTGGAGCGCCCGGTCTCGACCGCGGGGGCCACCGGGCTGACGCTGCCGGCCAGGTCGTTCTCGAAGCGCTGGACGATGGCCCGTGTCAGCGTGGCTTGTTCGATGGATTCGCGACCCGCGTCCGCGAGGCGAAGCTGGACGTCCAGGGCCACGTAGAGCGCGGCCATGAGGATCACGGCCAGGGCGCTCGCGAGGAGCACTTCGAGCAGGGTGAAGCCGCGACGGCGCACCGGGCGGGATCGCGTCATCGTTTCGGCCCTCCGCCGCCCGGGCCGCCGCCGAAACCACCGCCCATGCCCCCGCCGCCGCCTCCCGGCGGACGTCCACCGCCCCCGGCAAAGCCGCCAATACCCCCGCCGCCAATTCCGGTGCCACCACCGGGCGGGCGACCGCCACCTCCGGCGAAGCCGCCGATCCCGCCACCACCAATACCCGTGTTGCCGCCGGACATGCCACCACGCATTCCACCTCCGGCCCCGCCGCTCGCCCCGCCGCCCGCGGTCGAGCTACCGCCAGGTGTACCCGTCGAGCCGGACGTGCCCGGGTCGGTTGACCCGGACGACGGGGCGGTGGTCGTCGCGGTGATCTGGCCGCGCTGCTGCGGGTCGAAGATGAACTGCGTCATGCTCACTTCGACCGGCCCGCGGGACGTGTCACGCGACACCGTTACCTTGACTCGGTACAAGTTCGGAGCGCTGGTTTCGCTCGTCACGTCTGCCTGCCAGGTCCACTGCGGCTCTTCCTCGAATTCGCCCGACGTGGCCCCGCTCAACTGTTCGATACCGGACGCGAACTCATTGAGCTTCGACTGACAGAGGCGGGTCGCGCGCGAACGGTACTGGACGTCCAGCGCCTGGTCGGTCGAGGTACTCATCAACTCGCCGATGGCGACGATGGACATGAGGAAGATGGCCGTCGCCCCAAGGACTTCGAGGAGCGAGATGCCTTTGCGGCGGGCGGTTGTGGAGAGGCGCATGTGCTAGCGGCCCTCCGACTTCTTGCGGACGGTGATGGCCCCGGTCATGGCCCGCACGCGGACGACGACCGGGGTACTGTCGTCGTCTTCTTTCAATGTGATCTCGATGTCGTGCTCGCAGCTTCCGTCCGGGTTGAATACGGCCACGGTGCTCCAGTTGCCTTCGACGGGCAGGTCGCCCTGGGTCTCGAACAGGATGCCCTTGGGCAGCTCGCCCTCCTCGATGTGGGGCGGGGCCGCGTTTTCGTCCGCCTGACCACCGCTGCCGTCCCAGAAGGACGGATCATCGGGCGCCACGCGGTATTTGCCCGTTCCCGGTTCGACGGAAAACCGGTAGGCTCGCCCATCCTCAATCGCGTTCGCCCGCGCCTCGGTCCACGACCCGCGCACCTGGTCCGCGGCCGCCTTCACCCGCACGTCGCCATACATGGCACTCAGGGTGGGGTAGGCGACGGCTCCGAGAATGAGGAGGATCGCCATCACGAGCAGAACCTCGAGGAGGGTCAGGCCGGGACGGCGAGTGTGGCGGGCCATGAATGCCCCTTGGGGCGCGAAGCGGCCGAGTCAGTGCTTCGAGTCGCTGCGAATCTGCTCCCCGGTCTCCGGGTTGGTCGTGTAGATGTAGTACGAGACGGTCCCGGTGCCGTTGTCCCCGGAACCGATCTGAAACTGCTGGTTCCACGGGTCCATCAGCTTGGCCGGGTCATTCCCCTCCACGTAGCGGAGGATGTCCTGAATTTGTTGCGGCGGGTTCCCGTCGTTCTTGACCATGTACGCCTTGAGCGCCTTGTCCAGATTGATGGCCTGGATCTTCGCGATGTCGGGTTTGTTCTCTCTTTGGACTTGCAGCACGGCGACCGTGGCCACCGAAGCCAGGACCAGGATGATAGCCACCACGACCAGCACTTCGAGGAGGGTGAAGCCGGACCGGCGGCGGACAGACGGTGAGCGGGTTTGCAGGATCATAGGTAGCCTCCAAGCGTAGTCTTAATTTAACCGTCAGTATACGCGGGGGTGCCGTTAAAAGCGGATGAGAAGATTAAAGCCGGGTCCGAGCATGCCGGCGGAGCGGGATTTTGCGGCTCAAATCCAACTTCAGTCGCTTTTGCAACAAATTAACGATTGATTAAGTATTTTACCGACTTGAACGAGGACTCGCAATGACTCGCCTCCGGAGATCGAGAAGGCGCTGAAGGCCGGGGACAACTCGGATGTGACCGTGCGCGAATTCCCCGGCCTGAATCACCTCTTGCAAAACTGCAAGTCGGGCGCGCCGGGCGAGTACGGCAAGATCGAGGAGACATTCGCCCCGGTGGCGCTGGAGGCGATCAGTGAGTGGATCCTGAAGCGTAAGGGTTAACCAAGGCACTCCCGCAACGCCGGCTCAAGCAGCGGATACTTGAACTCGTAGCCGAGTGCCTTGGCCCGCGTCGGAATGACACGCTGGCCATGCGTGGCCAACTCGGCCATTTCCCCGAGCAGCAATCGCAAGGCGAAACGCGGAACGCGGAGAACACAGGGTCGGCCCAGCACCTTCGCGACCGCCTGGCTCAATCCCCAGTTGGTCACCGGTTCCGGGGCCGTGCCGTTGATCGGCCCCAACGCGTCGGGTCGGTCCAGGGCGTGGATAAAGAGCCCGGCAATGTCCTCGACGTGAATCCAGCTCATCCACTGCCGCCCGCTGGCGACCGGGCCGCCGACGAACCACCGAAACGGCCTGGCGATCTGCGGCAGTGCCCCGCCATCCCGGGCGAGCACGACGCCGACGCGAACAATTGCCACGCGCACGCGGGCCTTCGCGGCCGGTTCGGTCGCGGCTTCCCAGGCCGTACACGCTTCGGCGAGGAATCCGGACCCCGGCGGATCGGTTTCCACGAATTCGGTCGGATTCTCCTCGTGCATCCCGTAGTAGCCGATGGCGGAGGCGTTGACGAGGACTCGCGGGGAACCGTCGGGCTTCGTCGGTGATTTCGCCAGGTTCTCGGCGATGAGCCGCGTGCTGTTCACCCGGCTGTCGCGGACCTTCTGCTTGTGCTCTTTGGACCAACGGGCGCCCACGATCGGCTCACCGGCCAGGTGGATGACTCCGTCACACCCGGACAGCTCATTCAGCCACGCTCCGGCGGCGGCTGGGTCGCCGGTGACGACGCGGGTGCCCGCGGCCAGTCGCGTCGCGGCGTCCGCGGACCGCGACAGAACCATCACGTCGTCCCCGCGACCGCGCAGCTTGCCGACAACCCGCTTGCCAACCAAACCGGTCCCGCCGGTGACCAGGATGCGCATGGAATCCGCCTTCGTCGCTTCCGCCGCTTGTGGCTACACCGGATTCGCGTAACCTAAACAGTGTACCCGCCCACCCGCCCGACTCCCGCCTCCAGCCCGCCGGGGCTTCTCGATGCGCTCGCTCGTAATCTGTCTGGCCCTCGCGGCCGCCGGAACCGCCGCCGCCGACTCGAAGGTCGATTTCGACCGCGACGTCCGGCCCATTCTCGCGGACAACTGCTTCGCGTGCCACGGCCCGGACGACAAGGCGCGCAAGGCCGACCTGCGCCTCGACAAGCCGGACGGCATCCGGTCGGTCGTCGATGCGAAGAACCCGGCCGAGAGCGAGATCGTTCGCCGGATCACGACGACGGACAAAGAAGACCGCATGCCGCCGGCCAAGACCGGCAAGATGCTGACCGCGGCCCAGGTCGCGACACTCAAGTCGTGGGTCCTGCAAGGCGCGGAATATCGCGGACACTGGGCGTTCATCGCGCCGAAGCGGCCGACCGTGCCCGCGGCTGGCGAAGGCTGGGCCAAAAACGCGATCGATCGTTTCATCACGGAACGGCTTGCGAAGGAAGGACTCAAGCCCTCCGCCGAGGCCGACCGGACGACGCTCATCCGCCGCGTCACGTTCGACCTGACCGGCCTGCCGCCGACGCCGAAGGAGGTGGATGACTTCGTCAATGACCCGTCGCCGGACGCCTATCGGAAGGTCGTCGAACGGCTGCTGAACTCGGTGCGGTACGGAGAGCGCATGGCGCTCGATTGGATGGACGCGGCCCGCTACGCCGACACCAACGGCTACCACATCGACAACGGCCGCGACATGACCAAATGGCGCGAGTGGGTGATCGAGGCCTTTCACAAGAACAAGCGCTTCGACGAGTTCACCATCGAGCAGCTTGCCGGCGACCTGTTGCCGAATCCGACGCTCGCGCAGAAGGTCGCGAGCGGGTTCAACCGCAACCACATGATCAACTTCGAGGGCGGGGCGATCCCGGAGGAATATCAGAACGCCTACATCGTCGATCGGGTGAATACGACGTCCACAGTGTGGATGGGGCTGACGCTGGGCTGTTGCCAGTGCCACGACCACAAGTTTGACCCGTTTACGCAGAAAGAGTTCTACCGTCTATACGCGTTCTTCAACAACGTTCCGGAGCGCGGGCTCGACGGGAACAAAGGAAACGCGATGCCGTTCATCAAGGTGCCGTCGCCCGAGCAGGAGAAAAGGCTCGCGGCGCTGCGGACTGAAATCGACGTGCTGGCCAAGCGAATCAGCGGACCGTTGCCCGATGTCGATGCCGCCCAGGCCGCCTGGGAAAAGGATCCCGGCACTGCCAAAACCGAGTGGAAATCGCTCGAGCTGACAAAGCTGCGCTCCAAGGGCGGGGCGACGTTCTCGACCGACAAGGACGGCTCGACCGTCGTCGGCGGGCCGGTCGCCCCGACCGAAGTCTATACCTTTACGTTCCGCAGCGACCTGCCGCGACTGACCGCGATCCGCATTGAGGCGCTACCTGACGACAAGCTGGAAGCGAAGGGCCCCGGGCGGTCAGTCAACGGCAACTTTGTCCTAACCGGGATCCGCATCAGCCTCGGCGACGGCAAGGACTCGACGCCGCTCAAGATCAAATCGGCGTCCGCGGACTTTTTCCAGAAGGAAGGCGCGTTCGAAGTCAAGTCGCTACTGCAAAAGGGCGGACCCGGATGGGCGATCCTGCCGGAGACCGGAAAGCCGCACTTCGCGGTCTTCGAATTGGCCGAGCCGCTCGCGGCCGCGGGCAAGGATGTGACTGTCCAGCTCCAGTTCAACTCGATCTTCGCCGGTCATCAGTTCGGCCGGTTCCGAGCGTCCGCGACCGACTCCGCCGCCCCGCACGAGGCGGCCGGGATGCCCGCGAACATCGCCGCGATTCTGAAGCTCGATCCGGCAAAGCGATCCGACTCCCAGAGGGCGGATCTACGAACGTACTACCGCAACACGGTGTCGCCCGAGGTGCGGAGGCTCAACAGTCAGCTCGGCGACCTGCGCAAGCGGCTGGGGGACGAGGAAAAGTCGATTCCCGACGCAATGGTCATGGAGGAGATGCCAAAGCCGCGGGACACGTTCGTCCTCGTTCGCGGAGCATACGACAGGCGAGGCGAGAAGGTCACGGCGGGCACGCCAGCGACTCTTCCGGCGCTCAAGGCTGGCACTCCGAATCGACTGGATCTGGCCAAGTGGCTGACGTCGCCGGAGCACCCACTCACAGCGCGCGTGACGGTCAACCGCTACTGGCAGGTGTTCTTCGGAACCGGGCTCGTGAAGACCGCGGAGGACTTTGGCACCCAGGGGGAATACCCGTCCCACCCGGAGTTACTCGACTGGCTGGCCGTCGAGTTCCGCGAGTCCGGCTGGGACGTGCGAAAGCTAATCTCGCTCATCGTCACGTCGGCGGCGTACCGGCAATCGTCGGCGGTGACGAAAGGGTTGCACGCAAAGGACCCGGAGAACCGGCTGCTCGCCCGCGGGCCGCGATTCCGGCTCCAGGCCGAATTCATCCGCGACCAGGCGCTCGCGGTGAGCGGGCTCATGAACGACGAAGTCGGCGGGAAGAGCGTCTCGCCATACCAACCGCCCGGGTTGTGGGAGGAGTTGATGTCGCGAGCCGACGGGGCGAACTGGACGGCACAGACCTACACGCAGAGCCATGGCAAGGACCTCTATCGCCGGACGATGTACACGTTCTGGAAACGGACCTGCCCGCCGCCGTCCCTGGCCACGCTCGACGCCCCGGACCGGGAGGTTTGCGTCGTCCGCCGATCACGGACGAACACCCCTTTGCAGGCACTTGTCCTGATGAATGACCCCACTTATGTGGAAGCCTCGCGCAAGCTGGCCGAGCGAATGATGAAAGAGGGCGGTGCCACAATCGAGGAACGGATCGCGTTTGCGTTCAAGCTGGCAACGGCGCGAAGTCCGCGAGACAAAGAGACGGGAGTGTTGAAACGCGTTTTCGAGGCGCAACGCGAGCGGTTCGGAAAGGACAACGCCGCGGCTGAGAAGCTGCTCAAGGTCGGTGAATCGCCGCGGGATGGGAAATTGAATTCGGTGGACGTAGCCGCGTGGGCAATGGTGGCGAATGCGATCTTGAATCTGGATGAGGTAGTCACGCGCAATTAGGGCGGTTCGCTATGTCTCGCTTTCATCTGCTCCAGACTCGCCGCCAGTTCTTCGGACGCTCCGCGACCGGGATCGGAGCCGCCGCACTCGCCTCACTCCTCGGCGAAGACCTGCGCGCCGCGGATGACCCGCTCAAGACCGCGGGCGCCCTGCCCAAGCTCCACTTCGCCCCGAAGGCCAAGCGCGTCATCTACCTGTTCATGTCCGGCGGGCCGTCGCACATCGACACGTTCGACTTCAAGCCGAAGCTCAAGGAGCATTTCGGCCAGGACCTGCCCGCGTCCGTTCGCATGGGCCAGCGGATCACCGGTATGACCTCTGGACAGAAGACGCTCCCGGTCGCACCGACGATTTTCAAATTTGATCAGCACGGCAAATCCGGCACATGGGTGAGCGGCCTTTTGCCGAACATCGCGACCATCGTGGACGACATCGCCGTGGTGAAGTCGCTCAACACGGAGGCGATCAACCACGACCCCGCGATCACTTACATCCAGACCGGCAGCCAGCAGCCGGGCCGGCCGAGCCTCGGGGCCTGGCTCTCCTACGGCATCGGCAGCCTGAGCAAGAACCTGCCCGCCTTCGTCGTCCAGATCTCGCAAGGGAGCGGAAATAAGACCGACCAACCGATCTTCTCGCGCCTTTGGGGCAGCGGCTTCCTGCCGAGCGAACACCAGGGCGTGCGTTTCCGCAGTGGGTCCGACCCGGTGTTGTATCTGTCGAACCCGGACGGCGTGGACACGGAAAGTCGTCGCACGATGCTCGACGCGGTCGGCGAGTTGAACAAGATGGCGGCCGAGGCGTTCGGCGATCCGGAGATCAACACACGGATCGAGCAATACGAGATGGCCTACCGGATGCAGGCCAGTGTTCCCGAACTGACCGACCTGTCGAAGGAGCCAAAGAAAGTCCTCGACATGTACGGGATCGAAGACAAGAACGAAGACGGCGGCTTCGCCCGAAACTGCCTGCTCGCCCGGCGCATGGTCGAACGCGGGGTGCGCTTCGTCCAGCTCATGCACCGCGGGTGGGACCAGCACGGGTCCCTGCCGCAGCAGATTCGCGGGCAGTGCAAGGACGTGGACAAGCCGTCCGCGGCCCTGGTCAAGGACCTGAAGCGGCTCGGCATGCTCGACGACACCCTGGTGATCTGGGGCGGCGAGTTCGGCCGCACCGTCTATAGCCAGGGGTCTCTGACCAAGGACAACTACGGTCGCGACCACCACGGCCGCTGCTTCGCCATGTGGATGGCCGGCGGCGGGGTCAAACCGGGCATCACTTACGGAGAAACGGACGACTACTGTTACAACGTCGTGCAAGATCCGGTACACATCCACGACTGGAACGCTACGATCCTTCACCTATTAGGCATCGACCACACGAAGCTGACGTTCAAGTTCCAGGGCCGCGACTACCGGCTGACGGACGTGCATGGGAATGTCGTGAAGGGATTGCTCGCATAACACGACGGCACTGCAGGAGACCCCATGAGTCGTTCCATCGCCTGGGCTGCTCTTGTACTTCTTGTCGCGCCCTTCGCATCCGCTGCTGACCCGCCGCCAAATGTCGTCCTCTTCCTCGCCGACGACCTCGGGTATGGCGACCTCGGCTGCTACGGCAACACCGTCATCCAAACCCCGATCCTCGACTTGTTCGCCAAAGAGGGGATCCGACTGACGCAGTGCTACGCGGCCAGCGCCGTTTGCTCGCCGTCGCGGTCCGCGCTCCTGACCGGGCGCACGCCGCACCGCAACGGCGTCTTCACCTGGATCGCGCCCGGCAGCGAAGTGCACTTGCGAACGAGCGAGATCACATTGCCGAAGCTCCTCAAGGAGCATGGCTACACGACGTGCCACGTCGGCAAGTGGCACCTGAACGGCAAGTTCAACTCCCCCGAGCAGCCACAGCCGAACGACCACGGATACGACTACTGGCTGGCCACGCAGAACAACGCAGCCCCGAACCACAAGAACCCAACCAACTTCGTCCGCAACGGCAAAGCCGTCGGGAAGATGGAAGGATACTCCGCCGAGTTGGTCGTCGATGAGGCCATCAAATGGCTCATTGACGGGCGCGACAAGTCGAAGCCGTTCTTCCTCGCCGTCTGTACGCACGAACCGCACCAGATCATCGAGACCGATCCGAGGTTCCAAAAGCCGTACGAGAAGATCGAAGACCCCGACGTCCGCCAGCACCACGGGAATATCACCCAGCTAGACTTCGCGTTCGGGCGGCTCATGAAGTTCCTCGACGACCAGAAACTGACAGACACGTCGTTCGTCTTCTTCACGTCGGACAACGGGCCGGAGGGGCCGGCGATGCTCAAAGGGAGCAACCGCGGCTCAACCGGCGGGCTTCGCGGCCGGAAGCGATCGATGTATGAGGGGGGCATTCGCGTACCCGGCATCGCCCGGTACCCGAAGTTGATCCGCCCCGCGTCGATGTGTCAGACCCCGATCGTCGGCAGCGACTTCTTCCCCACGGTCTTGCGCCTGGCCGATGTCAAGTCGCCGACGGACCGCGTGATCGACGGGGCCGATGTGTTTCATTTGCTCACCGGCCGCG
>Ga0075428_100008406_pt1 | contig 11446 bp, 6 predicted proteins | sample RhiMetdeltSRZDD2_FD_75291 | JGI IMG/M metagenome (GOLD analysis project Ga0075428, IMG submission 75291) | Populus rhizosphere microbial communities from Tennessee, USA - Rhizosphere MetaG P. deltoides SRZDD2 | ecosystem: Host-associated > Plants > Roots > Rhizosphere > Soil | place: USA... | reverse complement strand
GGTCAGCTTACCCTGATTTGTGAAGCGTTCGGCTACCGTAAGGTCCAGCAGGAGATAAACTATCCCTTGCCACTTGCCGACACCGTTAAACCATACATCGATCTGATGGGTACCACCCTGGTAATAAACTTTGACCTGGTACGCTATCACAAGGGAGATATCGCAACGCTGTATAATGTCTATTTCTTCAATGACGCCGCGCTGATGCTGCCGGAATCTAAATATGAACTCAACAGTTTGTTACAACTGATGAATGAAAATGTCAATTATAAGATAAGACTGCATGGTCACACCAACGGTAACTATACTGGTAAAATTCTGACGGTCGGGGAAGAAAAGAACTTTTTTTCACTTGATGGCGCCAGGCAGGGAATAGGTTCAGCTAAAGATCTTTCACGCGGACGCGCTGAAGTGATTCGAGATTATCTGGTAAACAATGGTATAAACGCCGCAAGGATGGAAATAAAAGCTTGGGGAGGAAAACGGCCCATCTACGACAAGAATAGCGCAAACGCGAAGAGAAATGTGCGTGTAGAGGTAGAAATTCTGGAGGAGTAGATTTTTGAATATACAGAGCCCGGCTGAAAGCCCTTCAGAGGGCTTTTGGTTTTTTTAGTCAACGGCCCAAGCTCGTTACCTTTAGGCTATACGCAGTGAATGCTTTTTAAACATGAACGTTGAAAAAGAAGCAGACTCGTCCAATCGCGATGCAGCCGGGAAAAAGTCGCGGACTTATTTCCTGATTGCGTACACATTTCTTGTTGCCATGGCTCTTTTTTGGTCGGTCGATTCGTCGATTGTTTACTTTTTTTTAGGCTTGGCATGTTTCTTCCTGTTCCTTGCTTTTTACGCTCGTCCAAGGACCGTCGCGAAAACCGATTCGAGGTCGTTCAGGTCGCAGGGCCAGCGTGAGTATCCCGGGTCTACGGAGTCAGTGGAAGATAAAATAAAACAGATGTTCTATCGGAAGTCGTATGCAACGCGGACGAATCCGACGGACCCCATGGCCAAAGCCCGTAAGATCGCCCTCGCCGTAGGTGCCGGCTTTTTTGTACTCTTCGCAATCCCGTTCATCGTCGCGTTGTTTGGCTCTGATGATATAGCGGAGTCAAGATTCTATCACATGTCAGCTCAGAATCACTTTGAGGCACAACAGTACGACTCCGCATACATTGAATACAAACGAGCACTTGCTCTCGATCCTGAATATGCAGAGGCAATGGTTGGCTATGGTCGGGTGCTTTTTTTTCGAAATGAAAAGGATTCCGCCGTACTGTTCTTTGATCGGGCTCTTTCAGTCAATCCCGATTATGGGGAAGCGACTTATAGAAAGGCCCAGGTATGGTACGATCAAAAGAAATACAGCGACGCAACAGGTATTCTTACTCCGCTTCTGATTGAACAGCCACAATACTATGACGCTATGCTAGTCATGGGAGACTGCTACTATGCTCAGGACAATTACGTCGATGCCCTCGTCTGGTATGAAAATGCCTATGAGAATGGAGGAATACGTGGCGCAATGCTTTGTTACATAATGGGCTACATCTATGAGACAAGACAAGAAAATGAAAGAGCTATCGCGTTGTATCAAGAGTCCCTTACATACGACGACACGACTGTTGATATCTATCAAAGGCTGGGACGACTAATTCCCGGCGAGAACGGCAATGCTTACCGCGCAAAGGCTATCGAACTGCAGAAGTAGTGTTATACCTGTATCCCAAGAACGTCATCAACAAAATAAGCAGTGCTATTAGGGCTAATGAAAAGCGTAAGTTCTGCCAATCCGCAATAAAACCTATTAAAGGTGGGCCAACCAAAAAGCCAGTGTAACCCACAGTTGTTACCATCGCTAACCCTACGCCTGGAGGAAGATTCTTGTCGTTCCCGGCAATACTGTAGGCAATCGGGACAATGGACGAAAGCCCTAAACCGACCAGGAAAAATCCCGCGATGGTGACGTAAGGCAATGGGAATATCAGTCCGGCGCTGAGTCCTGCAAGCGCCATTATTCCTCCTCCGATGATTAGCGCGCGATCTCCAAAACGATTTCTCATAGAATCTCCGAAAATTCGTCCCATCGTCATTGCTGTCGCAAACGCGGAGAGACCTATCGGCGCGAGAGAAATGCTAGCATTTGCAATATTCTCCATATAGTTGACACTCCAATCAGACATTGAGCCCTCGCCGATCATGCAGCAAAATGTAATTATTCCCAACGCGATCATAGATCTGTGCGGAAGCCTGAATAACGGTCCGTCATGATGAGCAGGATCAGGGCGGTCACGAACAAGGTGAATACTCATCCATGCAGCGGCTAACAATGAGAAGCCTGCCACAATAAAGAAATGAGAAACAAGATCAAATCCGAGGTCTGTAAAGAGCGAAGCTGAACCGGCCCCCAACATCATTCCAATACTGAACAAGGCATGAAACGAAGTCATGATTGGCTTCTGATGATTTCGTTCGACTAGGATAGCCTGTGCATTCATCGCTACATCCAGCATGCCCGTCACAATGCCTATAAAAAAGTAAAGGACAATTAGAAGAGGAAGATTGTGAGCCAAAGGGATGATCGGAACAAAGGCGCAATAGAGTATGGCTGAAATTAATGTAATCTTTCTGCTTCCGTTTCGTATAATGATCCAACCAGTAAAAGGCATTGCTCCAACGGCGCCGATAGACGAAGCGAGCAACACAAGGCCAATTGTACCGTCATCTGCATTATATAAGTCTTGGATCCTTGGAAGTCGTGAAACCCAATTGGCGAAAACAAATCCGTTGATGAAAAACGCCGTTTTGACGGCGATACGTTGAAGCAGCAAGATTCTAAATTTTGCCTAAAAATAGGTAATTCGTATCCTTTGAGTGAGTGAACTCGCTGAATTGCGTGTGTATCGATGTAAATTAATTCTCATAAGGCCTCACAACAAAGGACGTTGTGCCAGTTCCGGAAACGCCATTTTTTGTCATTCCTTCCACTACCACTTCATAGTCGCCAGCATTGTCTGATGTGAAAAATTCCAGATGCTGCTTACCTTCTTTGTCAGTTATCACGGCTGGCGCCCAAAACAATAGTTGTCGTTGATCGGGTAATCGCGATTCGCGTTGCCTTGCTGATTCATATGAGGGTGAGTAAAACTCCCGTTGCAACTGCAATCCGTCGTAATCAATTTGTACAACTCTTGGATCCAACTGAAATCCTCCGAGATCACCTCCGTAAGTTGTGTAGCTTACTACGCCTGGGAGCGAAAGCACCCCCATGTAATACCTTCGATTGAGAACTTCAAGTTTTCTGACTTTCAAAGGATCGAATGCCATGATCTTGTCAACGTCAAAAACCGGAATTCCATCGAGAAGTATCAAAGGGTCCTCGTCGAACACCCCCCTGGTTACATGGTCAAGCAGGATAAAATGAAATCCGTCCCGACGCTTGCGGACCATTACACCGGGAACATATTCGCGTAGAATTTCCTCCATCACAGGAAAACGCGTGTAGTCATCCAGGTAGTAGGAGGCATCTGCCTTGCCATAAAAAGCAGTAGTGTCTACTCCGGTATACTTGATCTTCTCCCGATCCTGGTAATAGACGTCCTGGACCTGCATACTAATGCTTCTTGCTATCAGCAGTTGCTCATTGGTTTGTGACAGAGTAAATGCGGGGATATTAATGCTTGCAAATTGATCGGAGAATGGACTCAGGATCTGTATAGTGCTTATACTGTCTTTTGTTGTATTAGTCTGCGCGATGATCTTTCTTGGCCCACTAAAATCCTTCATCTCAAACTTTACATCACCCTGCCCGTTGCTTAGTGAGCCATATACCTGAATATTTCTACCCGGAGCTGAAAGATAGGTGATGACACCATTTGCAGGGCCCGTCGGCCTCGTTACCTTTCCCCTGATGATGTGGCCCCGATACTCGGGCTCGAATGCTATTTTTACTGGCTTCTTGGAAAGGACGTCACTCCATACAAATCTACGCCACCCGCGAGTCAGCATCAGGTTGTCGACTTCTTTCTTAATCTCAGGATCGTCTTGACTAAAGTAATATTCCGGCGTCTCGACATGTCCTCGCAAATCGGAGGAAAGCCATAGGTAACTAAGGATGTTATCGTCAGGCTTTTTTGTTAGAGAGTCGACCTTGTATACGGCGACGGATACATTGGACTCCTGGGGACTGCCTTGTAAATCTTTGACGTTTAGATCAAGCGATACTTTTCGGCGTATCCCAAATTCCCGCTGGTTTGGAACAACATCTACCGCTAACCGTCGGGTTACTGGTTTGAAGTAAAGGCGCTCACATACTGGTCGCATCCCGGAGTCGAAAACGGTGATGTGCGAAATACCCTCCTGTAAATTTTTCCCGGCTATTAAAATCGTAGCCTGCCCGTCCCTCAAAAAATGCATCGAAGCATTCGCTACTATGTTGCGCGAATGAACAAAAACGTATACAACAGGTGTCGCAGGGGGTTGACTAAGTCGGGAGCTGACTTTGACTGCAATATCATTTGCAGTGCTGTCGTGGACTTGGATAACGTAACCGTTTTCAAGAACGGCTGGTAGTTTGAAAGTGCTCCGGCGCTTTTGTTCATCCTCGACAACAACGTTATATTCTTTTCCTTGCAAAGGCGTGAGGAAAAAACTGCCCATCCCCGATCTTGATGGTTGGAACGTAGCGACCGTATCGTTCTGTTGATCAACTACTGCACCACGAAATGTAATTCCCGAATCTTGTGAACTCGTGACTTGGTAGGCAACTTTAGACTTTAGCCCAGCAACAAGATTTCCCCCTTCCGGAAAAAGCTGTACGTCGATCCTATAAGTCGTTGACTTGTCAAGTTCTAACTTCTTGAATGGGTTTATTATTGTAAGGTCCGTGTGGTAGTAAAAATCAGCGCTGAAATTTTTCATCCAGCTCGTATAAGCCCTAAATGTATAGTTACCTCCTTCAATAAGAGCGGGCAGAAATATTGAGCCGCTTCCATAACCATCCTTAACCGATACTTTTGATTGAATAACGGCACGATTGTTCCTGTCGATTATTTCCACGTATGCAACTTTGCTTATGCCCGCGGGCCTGTGCGTCGAACCGTCAACCAGGTACAATTTGAACCAGAGGGTTTCACCAGTTAGATAAAAGCGTTGGTCAAGGTGAGCATAGATTTTTTCTGTCGCGTAGTTTGAACGGTAGTAATTAAAATTTTTAGTAAGCGTGTCCAGCGCGGCTTGTTGCCCTGACACAACGGTATGGTGCATCGCAAAGATACTCACCAATGCATACAGCCTGGTAATGTAACTTGTTCTTCTTAATGCACGGATCATGGTCTTCCAGTTCACTATTACTTGATGTTTAATTACCAAAAGTCGGGTCTCTTTGTCGTTCCCCCGGATACTGTACAGTCAACGCAACGGCGTGAGGCTGCGGAGTACGCAATAATGGCGTTAGCACTTTGCGAAAATATAGGATAAATCAGCAAATCAGTAGTTGTTGCAACGTCCGCGACGGGGATTACATTAATGTCGTTGTCCTCGGTGCAGAGTGGTGGTCTGGGAATAGCCAGAATTTCATTAGGCAGGTCGTAGAAATCGATGAATATCCGTTGTTTTGAAACGCCGCCTCCACTGAAATAGCCTAGGACTGGATAAGTTGAGTTCGGGTTTGTACTTCTCATGTTGCCAATTACCGCCGAGGGCATAGCATCAAATAGGCCGCCCAGGCTCTCCGTTGTCCTTTCAAGTTGCTTCTTGAAATCAAATTCTTCTTTCGATACTACACGTTGTTGCACCTGAATACTGTATCTCCTTGAGAGCTTTGACGATTCACCGGGAATAGATGTAATGGGAAAATTGCTTATCACATCTGACGATAGCCGCTCGCTCGTTCCGACTAATATTTTGGTTGAAGCCTCTGTGGACCAACAAGTATAAATTTGCTCATCAAACGTTCGTGGATATGCGATGCCGTCGACGATCTTATAGGTGCTAATAAATGATGAATTGTACTCCCACGTTTCCTCATATGTCCACTCGTAGTAGTGCGAATTTGCGTCGGGATCGTGGGTATTAACATAAATAGAAATGTCGTCGTCGTCGTGTCTCCAGACAAGGCTGTCGATCGGTGGAGAAGAGTTCAAGTTGACATATTCGGACACATATTCCTCGTCAGCCCTCGTGAAAACGTGAAGCCTGTACTTTTTAGACTCATCCAGTCCCAGCTCGTCGGCAACGTATACTCCTTGTCCCGAGTTGTAGAGAGCATATGTCGTTCCCCCTTCGTCTTCAACCAGCACAGTCGCATTGTCTTCGCTGGAAGGAGGCATTACTTGGTCCACCGGTACAGCACGTGACAGCCTGACCTTCGCAGACCGGTCTGTGGTATTGATATATCCATCCACAACCAGTATATCGAACACCTCATCATTAATTTTTGGTTCATAAGGTTCGACACAGCTTATCAGCGCGATTGTAATTCCGGATACGAGTTGCCCAAGCTTCATGTCCGTTAGAACTTAAAATTGTATGTAACTGTAGGGATCGGTTGCGCAAAGATGGACAACTTATAACCATTGATCTGTCCACTCTCCGATTTGAAGAATACAGAATAGGCATTTTCCCGGCCTGTGAGATTATAGATCGCGAAGGTCCAGGAGCTGTGGGCCAGTTTTTTGATTTTGTGATTACCCTCCACGTTGATTGAAATATCCATTCTGAAATAATCCGGAATGCGATACTGGTTGCGCTCTGAATAGTAAAGACGGCTGCTTCCACCCAACTCATATTTGGCCAAAGGAAGTGTTATCGGGCGTCCAGTGCTGTATGTGAGATTAAGTGAAAAATTGAATCGCCTGCTGAACTTGTAATTACCGATAAAGTTTACTGCGTGAGGCTTGTCGTAACTGCTGGGATACCACTTACCTTGATTAACGGTTTCTGATGCGTTTTCGCTCTTAGCTTGAAGGAATGTCCTCGAATAGGTATAGCTGATCCATCCGTTGAGTTTACCCGCTGCCTTCTTTATCATAAATTCCGCACCATATGCCTTACCCTTTGCGTTAACAACATCAGTTTCAATATGCGGATTAAGAAGCAAGACAGCGCCATTCTTAAAGTCGACGGTATTCTCCATGGTTTTATAGTATCCCTCAACGGAAATATCAACTTGTTTTTTCCGGAAGGCGAGGTAGTATCCGACGGAAATCTGATCGCCTAGCTGAGGTGTAATGTAATTGTCGCTGAGCTTCCAGATATCGGTAGGGGTAATCGCCGTAGTGTTCGAGAGCATTTGAATGTATTGCCTCATACGATTGTAGCTCACCTTAACGGATGAGTTGGGAGTAATACTATAGCGTGCTGAAAACCTTGGTTCAGCACCATTATACGACGCAATGGATTTTCCGGAATTGTAATGTGTTGTATCCTGTATTGAGGACTCTTCTTTAGGTAGACCTTGCGCGTATACGTAAACATCCTTTGGTCCGAGATACTGGTAGAAAGAATATCTCACACCGGCGTATAATGAAAGTTTTTGGCTCACCTCAAAGTTATCGCCCACGTATATCGCGCTCTCAAGACCTTGTTCGTCTTGCAGAACATCTGAAGTCACGAGCGACTCAGGCCCTCTCGGCTGGAGATTCCCAGGAGACAGCGAGTAATATATCGAGCTTAACCCTGCCGTGATCGTATGTTTTTGATTCAGAAAATAACTAAAATCGGCTTTTGCATTGAGCTGTTGTATAGAAAACTTCATTGTGAACGCATTTGTCGGGTTGGCGTCGCTTTCAATAGCGTAACTGTATTTGCTGAATCCTCCCGTTAGAACACCAAAGAATTTATTATTGAAGATATGCTTCCATTTTAGCGAAGCATTTCGATCGCTATAGCTGTATGTCGTATCTCCATCCAATCTAAACTTGTCCTTACTGAAGTAGCCGGAAACATAAATATTATCCTTGTCGCTTAATTTGTGACTGATGTTTGCATTGACGTCGTAAAAGGAAGCGGTACTGTTTTTCAATGCCTCATCGTTGAGCTGGCGTAAGATCCAGTTTGAATACGTTGACCGGCCTCCAACAAGGAAAGAAGTTTTGTCTTTTATAATCGGACCTTCGAGTGTTAGTCTTCCTGTAACCGGACTGATACCGCCGGAACCTGAAAACTTTTTAAGATTCCCCTCCCGTGAGCTTACGTCCAGTACCGCTGAAAGGCGACCGCCGTAGTCTGCTGTGATCCCACTTTTATAGAGCTCAACGTTTTTTAGTACGTCTGGATTAAATGTTGAGAAAAAACCAAAAAGGTGTGAGGGATTGTAAACTATAGCGTCGTTAAAGAGAATCAGATTTTGATTTGTTGAACCACCGCGGACATTCAGACCAACCGTTCCTTCACCCACAGTTTGGACGCCAGGCAACGTCAAGACAACTTTCATGATGTCAGTCTCGCCAAGTGCCAGTGGCATGTTCTTCATTGTTTTAATGTCAAGCTTTTCCATTCCCATCTGCAATCCGCTTACCCGAACGTCACGTTCTGATTGGACAACAACTTCTTTTAGAGGTATCACGTCTTCTTCCAGCTCGATCTGGAGTTTACCATCACCGTACACCATAAGCTGCCGCTGCGTGGCCTTCATACCGACACTTTTGATTTTTAACTCATGCCGTCCTTTAGGAAGTGAAATGGAATAAAATCCGAATTGATCAGTTGCTACTCCTATCAAAGGGGTTTCCACGAAGACTGCAGCACCTATCACGGGTTCTCCGCTGGTTGCCTCGCGGATGTGGCCAGCGACGGTAGCATTGCCCTGCATATTTCCGGTTTTGACTCCAATTGAATAAAGTTTGTTTTCAGCAAGTTTCTTTTGCTTTTCCCTTTTTTCATAGGCGCTGTAATCGAAGGCGTCCGCATCAGGTTTATTGCTTTCTACACCGACATCAAAAAAGTCGACGGGCAGATCGGTCATGATCTCACGGCTTTCGGTTATGTACAAATTTCCATGGGGATCAATAGTATAACGTAGCTCCGTTCCGGTCAGGACTTGGTCAAGTACCGCCTGGACGTTCATGTTTTGAGCAGATAAATTTATGCGCAAACTGTCTACTGCGCGCAGCGGGTAATACACGTGCAAGGATGTATTTGACTCGATGGTTTTTGCAAGCTCCTCAAACGATGCATTCTTGAGCTCTGCAGTGACAAGGTTCCGGTTTTGCCCGTGTACCAGGAGCGTTGTGAAAAGGGCTATCGATATGGTAAAAATGTAACGGTAAAAATGCATCATAGCTATTTGGTTTCGGCGTCGTAGAAGGCAGCGACTTTTGCGATCGCATTCTCGCGATCATTCTTGTTTATACGTCCGTTCTTTTTCATAAATGCTCTGATCTCCTGTTTTCGGTCATTGAAAACTTCCAATACCGAATTCTTAGTCTTGACCGGATAATACACACCATCTTTTTTAATATAGACCCGGTTTTTTTCGTCAAAGTTGAAAATGATGTCATTGGATTCCACCTTTTGTTGCAGCGACTTTTCTCGCCTCACATAAACCTTAGTTTTTCCATCATAAAGACGCTCGTGGAAGCCCGATGTAATCGTTCTTGCTTCGTCTGCAGCTAGACGGACAAATGTGTGAGGACCCAGGGTGAACATACTGATCTTTTCGCTGATGAGTTCGAGCTTGGCGCCATTAAGAGAATGTTCTGAGATCACTTTGTCCCTGCTGAGATCATAGAACATCGGCACATTTTTGTAGGTCTCCTCATCATAGATGATCATGCCATAAGCCCAATCGTCTACCCCAAAATAAGGGTGCTCTTCATTGTGCGACAGGTAATCCCGATATTCGCTGCCATTGTTTAATCTTGTTTGGCCTTGAATTAATTCATCGTATAATTTAACCTGGTTCGCTCTCGCCGATGTCAGAAAAGTCGTATCAAGAGGCAATTGTTGTCCAAATGACTGAATAGCGCAACACAATACAACGAAAATACATGGACGTGAAACGGTCATTTGCGAACGGTTTGGTGTGGATAATCATTAAAAATAGTTTTTAAATGATTTAGCGCCTATACCGCTAGCGGAATATTTGCGAGTTTAATATACCAACCTGAGGATTTAATCGACGTTCGGAATAAAGTTACCGATAACAAAAAAGGCCCTTGTCAGGGCCTTTTATCAAATGCTTAGAAGGGCGATCACTTTGCGTATGCAACGCTTCTCATTTCCCGGATCACGGTAACTTTCACCTGGCCTGGGTACTGCATATCGCGTTCAATTTTTTGGGATATGTCGAAGCTTAATTGACTTGCCCTTTCATCGGTTGCTTTTTCAGCATCTACAATCACACGCAATTCACGACCTGCCTGAATAGCGTAACACTTGTCAACGCCTTCGAAGCTTAGGCCAAGCTGTTCGAGTTCTTTAAGTCTCTTGATATACTGCTCCATCACTTCACGGCGCGCTCCCGGACGTGCACCGCTGATCGCGTCACAGGATTGTACAATCGGTGAAATGATGTTCGTCATTTCTATTTCATCATGGTGCGCTCCGATAGCATTACAGATGACGGGATGCTCTTTGTACTTTTGGGCGAGCTCCATTCCTACGATGGCATGTGGCTTTTCCAATTCCTCGGGCCATACCTTGCCAATATCATGAAGCAAGCCAGCTCGTTTTGCCTGTTTTACATTCAAGCCAAGCTCAGTTGCCATTATTGCACAGAGGTTTGCGACTTCCCGTGAATGTTGAAGAAGATTCTGACCGTAAGAAGATCTGAAGCGCATACGGCCTACCATCTTAACAAGCTCGGGATGTAAACCGTGAATGCCGAGGTCGATCACTGTACGCTCACCGATTTCGACAATTTCATCGTCAATGTTTTTTGTTGTCTTCGCTACGATCTCTTCGATACGTGCGGGGTGTATCCGGCCATCCTGAACAAGACGGTGCAGCGATAGTCGCGCGATCTCTCTTCGAACAGGATCAAACCCTGAGATGATTATTGCTTCAGGTGTATCATCCACGATTATCTCGACTCCTGTTGCTGCTTCAAGAGCGCGGATATTGCGTCCTTCACGACCGATCACTTTTCCTTTTATATCGTCGCTCTCTATGTTAAATATTGACACGCAGTTTTCGATGGCGTGTTCTGTTGCTGTGCGCTGGATAGTTTCGACAACAATCTTTTTTGCTTCCTTGGTTGCCGAGAGTTTTGCCTGCTCCATTATGTCTTTAATGTAGCTGGACGCGCGCGTTTGAGCTTCATCTTTCAACGACGCGATCAGCTGTTCGCGCGCTTCGTCGGCAGTGAGCTTTGATATGTTTTCCAGGACCTGGATCTTTTGTTGATTGAATTTGTCGAGTTCCTCTTTGCGCTTTTTTGTATGCTCGAGCTGCGCGGTAAGGTCCAGACGTATGTCATCCATTTCACCTTCTTTGCGCTTCAGATTTT
>Ga0075428_100008400_pt1 | contig 11449 bp, 5 predicted proteins | sample RhiMetdeltSRZDD2_FD_75291 | JGI IMG/M metagenome (GOLD analysis project Ga0075428, IMG submission 75291) | Populus rhizosphere microbial communities from Tennessee, USA - Rhizosphere MetaG P. deltoides SRZDD2 | ecosystem: Host-associated > Plants > Roots > Rhizosphere > Soil | place: USA... | reverse complement strand
GCCAGGAGCTTCACGCTTTCGGGCGTGAGCAGCTCGGCGTCCAGGTCGCCAATCACGAAGGCGTCGTAGCGGCCGGTGCGAAGGTCGCCCGTGATGTCGTACTGACTGGCCTGATTGCGGCGGTCGATAATACGGTCGTCGAGCTCGATGTCGGGCGAAGCGTTGAGGCTGGCGCGGAGGAATTTTTGCTCGAAGCGTTTTTCTCCGTCGAGATAGAGCACGCGCAGGCCTCCTTCGAGCACGGTGAGGTAGGCGCTGAGCTGATTGTTCTTGGCGACCAGTTCGCCGTCCTGCTGCTGCGCGATCAGGTGCAGCCGGTAATGTCCCGGCTTCTGCGGCGTGTAGGCGAATTCCACCTCGACCTGGCGGCCGTCCTCTTCAGCCCGCGCGATCTTCTTGCCGATCGTTTGCTTTTGGCCCTGGTCATCTTCCAGCACCAGCTCAACGGGAATGTCGCGGTTGACGTAGCCGCGAATTCGCAGCAGCCCCTTCACGGGCAGCTCGTTTTTCACGAACACCGTGAACTGCTCGTCGAACCGTTCCACCGCCACGTCGCGAGCCTGGGCCGCGTCGGCAGCTGGGCCGAAGGGAACGGTGAACAGCGCCGCCGCAAAGTCGTCCCGCAGCTTGCGGACTGCTTCCACGGCTTCGACCTGCGGCTCGAATGCGTTTTGCGCCCCATCGCTAAGGACGAATGCCGCCACCAGGCGTTTTCCCTGCTCGCCGCGGGCCGCTTCAAACAGCGGCGTACCGAGGTCGGTGAGCTGGCCCTGCGGCGCCTCCGGAAGCGAGAACGAGCCGCCGCGGTGCTCGATCGCGTGCAGCCGCGAATCGAACGCATAGATCTTCAGCTCGTACTTTCCCGCCAATGCGGCCAGTTGCGAGCGTGATTTTTTGAGCGTGTTCTCCAGGGCCTGCCAGCGCGACAATTCCCCCTGTCCGCTGGGAAGCTGCATCGAGCGGCTGACGTCGAACAAGACCAGGAGCACGCTGGTGCGCGGCGTGCGGATCGTCGTGATCCAGGTCGGCCGCAGCAAGGCGATCACTGCCAGGATCACCACCACGGCCCGCAGCGCCAGCAGCGACCAGCGGCGCAGCGGCGTGACCCGGCCGAAGCCGGGGCGCAACAAGAGCAGCGCCCCCAGCCCGGCGGCAATCAGCCCCACCGCCAGGTAGCTGCCTAAGATCGGTTCTGCGCCGAATTCAGTCATACGGTGGGTAGTGAGTGGTGAGTTGTGGTTGGTTGCGCTTACCCCTCACCACTCACCTCCCTCAGTCATCCTTCCTATAAAACTTGTTCGCCAGCAGATGCTCCATGCCCAGCGTCAGCGCTAGTAGCGTCACTAGCAGCGGATAAAACTCGCTGCCGATCCGGTCCACGCCCACGGCCCGGTTGATCTCATCCCGACTGCGGGCAAACTGGAATCGCTCTTTCCCCAGTAGCTCGTCGAGCTTCTCCCGCGGCAGGCGCGACAGGTCGCCGACGTCGCGGGGCAAATTGACGGCAAAGCCGCGGACCACCGGACCGCCGCGCTGCCCCCGTAAGCGATAGGCGCCGGCGTAGTCGGTAAACCGCACGGTCACGCGCTCCTCGCGGGCCAGCACATCTTGCGGCTCCTCAAGCGGCGTAAAAAGCTGATAGCGCTCCGGATCCTTGGCTGGATCGTTGGCCAGCACCGCTGTCTCGCCGGCGTGATAGTTCAACTGAGTTTGCCCCGCGCCCACGAGATACAACAGCATCTCGTTCCACAGCACAAAGCCGGGCCAGGCGTCCTCGCCGTACCACAGTTCGTTCCAGGTCTTGCGGCCGCGCGGCCGCAGCGGGTCGGTGATGGGCGTCGTCAGCACCAGCACCCGGCCGCGTCCCAGGCGGTTCTCCACGAGTGCCGGCTTGTTGTCGCCGTAAGAAATGATCGTGCGCGCCCCTTCGCGCAGCTCGTCGAGGTTCCAGTGATAGAAAACCGGATAACGATCCCACGGCACGTTGGCCTCGATGGCGCGGAACTCCGCCAGCACCGGGTGATCGTAGGAAGTAGGCGAAAGGTAAAGGTCGCCGGCCGAGCGCGTCTGCCGCGTGAGCTTGCCGCCGAGCACGATTTGGGCCGGCTCCTCCTGAAACGCGGTAGGCGCCTGGACGTTGTAGCCCAATGCGATGGCCAGGCCTCCGCCGCTTCGGGCGTAGGCGGCCAGCTTGTCCCACGCTTCCGCCGGCAGCGGCTGCGGATCGAGCAGGCAGACGGCCCGATAATCGTCGAGCGGTTTGTTCGTCAATTCCTCTTGCGGCAGCACGTCGCAGCGAAAGCGAGCCTTGGGGTTGTTGCGCAGCGCGCGAACCTGTTCGTCGGTTCGCACGCCCGCCGGCGCGAACACGGCGATCGGCCAGTCGGGCTGCACCTCGACGGCAAAGTAGCGCACATCGTCGAGCGCCAGGCCATCCTCTCCTAATATCCGCACCAGGCCCTGGTGCGTCCCCAAGGGGAGCGGCAGGTTTCGATTTTCGCTGTCCGTGCTTCGATTCTGGCCGGCGACGCCCTGGACTTGCAGCGTGACGCGCTGGGACTGGCCGGCCTCGAGCGTCACCGTTTTGACGTCGCTGCGGTTCGACTTCGGCAGCACCGGCTTGCCGTCGCGAATGATCGGCAACGTGGGATCGGGTTCTTCGAGGCGCAATTCGATCTGCCGCTCGCCTCCCATGCCCAGGGCCTTCACCTCGACGTCAATGGTCGGTTTGGCGCCGGGAGGAAGGACCTGGCTGGAAAGCTCCAGCTCGCCTAGGGCAAAGTTCCGCGGCTGCGCAGCGCCGACGTCGATCACGTAGAGCTGCACGTCGCTGCGCTCGGCCAGCGCCTGTTGCAGTTCGGCCGGCTGTTCGGTCCGCCAGGCGGCCGCGGTCAAATCCGTCAGGACGTACACTTCCTTGCGCGGCCGTGTGTTCTGCCGCGCCAGTCCCACCGCCGAAAGGAGCACTTCCGGCAGCGGCCGTGGTGTTCCCGTCGGCCGCAGCCGCTGGATCGACTTCTCGGCGGCGGTCCGGTCGATGGCAAATGTCGCGCCGCCAGGCCGCGAATCAACCACCGCCACCTCGCTGTCCGCCGGCAATTGCTTGATCAGCCAGCCCGCCGTCTCTTGAGCCAGCTCCAGCCGCGTTTTGTTTTCGTGCCGATACTCCATTCGCGGCGACGTATCAACGACCAGAACGGCGGCGACGGGGATTTCCTGGTTCCCCAGCACGCTTTGGCCGGTGAACACCGCCCGGTAAGCGAATGCCAGCCAGGCGGCCCCCAGGGCAACTGCCGTCACTCCCAGAGCGGCAATCAGCGGCGCGGCAAGTTTTCGGGCCACCGCCACGCCGGTGAGAAGCAAGGCCCCCAACAAGGCCAGGCCCACCAGGCCCAGGGCCGTGTAGTTTCCCCACAAGGCCGACGCGACACTTGGTCTGGCCAGCGCCAGGACCGCCAGCCCCAGGGCGGCACAGCGCAGCGCCAGCAGCAGCCAGTGCCTCAGCCGCAAACGCCGCGTGTTGGATTCACGGCGTTCCTTCACAAACCGCAGCGCGGGAAACACCAACTGTCTCGGCTTCTGCCGCATCAGCAGATGCAGCAGCACGGGAATCGCCATTAAGGCGCCACCGGCCAATAACGAGACGTTGAGGAAGGCCATGCCGAAGGCGCAACAAGGCAAAGAGGGTCAAGGATTCGGACCATCGTCAACCTGCGTAATCATACCGGCTTAGAACAGGCGGATGGCCGCCGCCGTCGAAAAGGGATGGTGGCTACCGGCCAACTTCGGCAAGCAACTGTCCAGTCGTAACGAATAGAGGGTCGTTAGCGAGGGAAAAGCCGACGCCGTTGTGCGGAATCTTTCGCGCACTTGTCAGAGCGCCTATAATTTGGTTGTTCACAACTCCAGGTGTACAAGCTACTTGCGTAGGGGTTGAACTGCTGTGGAACGGCAATTGGATTGGTTCAGTGCGTCGCGGGAGCCGCGACTTTCGAGCAAGGACCGCCGGAGGCGGTGGCGGCCAACGACATGGATCGCGGCCATCGCGCTGGCCGGGGCGGCGCTTCTGCTTGCGCCAAATATCCTCTCCCCCACTGACAGCCACCTGTGGTTTGCCCCGCCGGCTCACGGTCAGGAGAAAGATGCGCCGCAGGACGCCGCCGGGGGGACGGCATTCTTGATCCAGGTGCCTTTGCCCATCGAGGGAAACGTTGACGAGCACGTGCGAAATCGCGTGCAGCTCGTGCTCAAGTCGCTCGGGAAGACCGAGCTGAAACAGGACGCTGCCAAGCGGCCCGTCTTGATCCTTGAATTTCGCGGCAGCGACGGGAATGCCGGCGAAACGAGCAGCTTCGGCCGGTCGCTGGAGCTGGCGCAATTCCTGACGCGGGACGAACTCCGCGGCGTGAAGACGGTGGCTTATCTGCCGCAGTCGGTCAAAGGGCACGCGGTGCTGCCGGTGCTGGCCTGCGAGCAGATCGTCGTGGCCAAGGACGCGGAATTCGGTGACGCGGGACACATGGCCGATACCGTGGATGCGGCGGCGATCGCAAACTACGCGGACGTGGCCAAGCGTCGCCGCACCGTGCCGGAAGCAATTGCCCGCGGTCTGATCGACAATTCGCTGGCTGTTTATCGCGTCACCACGCTTGACGGCGGCGTGCGCTACGAAACGGAGGAAGGCCTCAAGGAGCTGAAGGACCAGATCAAGCGGCAGGATACCATTTTTGCGCCGGGAGAGCCGCATAAGCTGGTGGGCGTGCAATTGCGCGATTTCGGCTTCGCCAGCCACAAGGTGGACAGCCCGCGCGACCTGGCTGACGCCCTGGAGCTGCCCGCCAGCGCCATCCATCGCAACCTCGCCCCCGAGCAGGGTTGGGACCCGATCCTGGTGCCACTCGAAGGGCCGATCACGCAGCGCACGGTCACCTGGATCATCAAGAGCCTGGAGGGGCACGTCCAGCGGGACGATTTCAACCTCGTAGTGCTGCACATCAACAGCACGGGGGGCGATCCGGAGCAGAGCCGCCGACTGGCCCAGGCCCTGGTCGATCTCGATGATCGCTATCACAGCGTCGCCGTGGTGGACGTAAGGGCGCTGGGTGACGCGGCACTGATCGCCTGGGGCGCCGACGAACTGCTGGTTGCCGACCGCGCCGATCTGGGCGGTCCCGGCGAGGCCGTGATCGACGAGAGCGTGCTGTCCAATATCCGCGATCCGATCAAGCGGCTGGCTCAGGATCGCGACCGCGACTGGTCGTTGCCGCTGGCGCTGGTCGATAGCCGAGTCGAAGTTTATCCGTTCGTCCGCAGCGACGGCGAAAAACGCTATTTGTCCAAAGAGGAAGTCAGCGAATTCCGCAATCCCGACGAGTGGCAGCAGGCGGGCGAGGCGCTGCGCACCAGCCGCGGCATCGACGGGGCGACTGCCGTCGAGATTGGGCTGGCACAGGGAACAATCGGCGGTCTGGAGGAGGTCAAGAGCCGCTTTCACCTGAAAGAGCTGTCTCCGATGCGGCCGAACTGGGCGCTGGAGCTGGTGGAGTGGCTGGCCGATCCGCGGCTGGCGGGACTGCTGCTATTCGTGGCCTGGTTCGCCCTGATGATCGAAATGTCCTCGCCGGGGATCGGCGTGCCCGGGTTCATTTCCGCGATCTGTTTCATCCTCTATTTCTGGTCGCAGTTTTTGCATGGCACTGCGGGCTGGCTGGAGATTCTGCTGTTTTTGACTGGCGCCGCGTTCGTGGCCGTGGAGATTTTCATTCTGCCGGGCTTTGGCGTGTTTGGCATCGGCGGCGGCATAATGATCATCGTGTCGATCATCCTGGCCAGCCAGACTTTCATCATCCCGGTCAACGACTACCAGATGCGCCAGTTCCCAGTGTCGCTGATGATGGTGGCGGCCGGGGCTTCGGGGGCGGTCGCTTCAATTTATGTGATCCGGCGGTTCTTGCCGCACACGCCGTATTTCAATCGCATGCTGCTCAAGCCGCCGGAAGGAGAAGAGCTGGAAGCGCTCAGCCGCCGGGAATCGCTGGTCCTCTACGACCACCTGGCAGGCAAGCATGGCATGACCACCACGGCGCTGGTCCCCTCGGGGAAGGCGCGCTTCGGCGACGAGCTGGTGGACGTCATCAGCGACGGCGATTTGATTCCCAAAGGGACGCCGGTCTACGTCTCCGAGGTCGTTGGCAATCGAGTGCTAGTGAAGGCCGTCGTGACGTAGGGCAGGGGGCGGGGATCAGGGGGTCAGGAAAAGAAAGTCAAAATGATCAGCGCAAAATGCAAAAGTCAAAATGGCCGGCAAGGCTGTTTTTTGACTCTTGCATTTTGCATTTTGCAATGAACATTTTGCACTTCTGCCAACGGATTCGCCGTGTGTGACGGACTCCTCGGCTGTTAAGATGATGCGAAGTGCGCCAATCGCGTATTTCTGACCTCTGACCTCTGACCTCTGACTCCTCACCTCTGCCTATGTCTTTCCTCGGTTGGGCTCTGCTGCTGCTGCTCCTCGGATGCATCTTCCTGGTGCTGGAGTTCTTCATTCCTTCCAGCGGGACGCTGGGAGTGCTGGCCGCTTTGTCGTTGATCGGGGCGATCGTGCTGGCGTTCATGGCCGGGCCGGTGCACGGCATCGCCATGCTGGTCGCCGTGGGGATCATTGTTCCTACGGCCTGCATCCTGGCGGTGAATTACTGGCCGCACACACCCATCGGCCGGCTGATCTTGATTCAGCGTCCCGAGCGGCCGGACGAAGTGCTGCCCGAGACGGAGGCTTACCGCGGCTTGTCGCTGCTGGTCGGCCGCAGGGGGGTGACCAAGAGCACGATGCTTCCCAGCGGCGTGGTTCAGATTGACGGCCGCTCGTACGACGCCGTCAGCGAAGGGATGGCGATCGACCCCGGGACGGCAATCGTGGTCGTCAGCGTTTCGATGCAGCACATCATCGTGCGTCCGGACGACGCGCCAGTGCCCGCCGAAATCGCTGGGGACCTGGAAGTGCCGGCACTCGACAGCGCCGCGGCGCCGGAAACCACCACGGCCGCCACGCAGTCCGAGCCGCTGCCCAATCCCTTTGAAGATCCGCTGCCGTAGCCAAACGGCGTCCGCAAAAAAAAAGAGGGAGAAAGCTTCTCCCTCTTGGTGACTGCGACGTCTCGATAACGAGCAGGTCTAGAACGCCTGCTGCCCGCCTGGGCCCAAGCCCGACTGCTTGACGCCTTCGCCAATCAGTTGCAGCAGGCCTTCTTCGACGAGAATCCGCGTGTTGCTTCCCCGCGGGCGCGGCTCGGTCACCACTGTGATCTTGTCCTTGCCGCTCTTCTCCAGCACGCTCACCAGGGCCGGGACGATCGGGTTGTCATCAACCGAAGCGGCGAACTTCAGGATCGGCAGCAGCGCCACGTTGAGCTGGCTGGGGGGAACGTCCGATGGTCCCTTTTGCGTCACCTGATCGATCATTTTCTTGAGCAGACCCTCGGCGTCTTTCCCGAAAGCCACATACACCGACTTGGGGCCGGTCCCCACCACGAGGTTCACCTTGTCGCCCAGGATCTCGCGGGCCTTGGATTCCCCTTCCGGAATCGGACCGGTGATCTTGTGCAGCGTAATGCCGCCGTGCTGGCCGGCATTCAGCTTGATCTCGGGGGCCTCCGGCTCGTCCTTGGCCAGGTCGGTCAGCTTCTTGAGCAGGGCTTCCACCTTGGCGCCGTCGGCCACCAGGCCACCGGCGACAAAGTTCAGGCTCTTGGGCTCCAGCAGCAGCGTCGCGCCCCCGTCAATCTTGCCTTCTTCGAACGTCTTCATGATCACGTCGATGAAACCACCCAGCAGCTCCTTGGCCGCCGCACGCCGCGTGGCGTCCAGGTCGGGATTATTATCCAGGTCCTTGAGCGCATTCGCCTTCATTCCCTCCATGACTGCCCGCATTTGATCCAGGTCTTCCTTGGCGACCGTACCCGAGGCATTGAACGACACGGCAGCCTCCGGCATCAGAAATGCCCCGTAGGCGCTTTTCGTGTTGGCCAGTGCCTCGAGCTGCTTGGCCATGCGCGTGCCGGCGACGGCCTTTTGGGCGATGTCGATGAAAGTCCGCTGTCCGGCGGCATCGATTTGCAGACCGACGACGATCTCCTCCGTCTCGTCGAGAACGCGGACGATGTTTTCCACGTAGGCGCGCCCCAGCTTCTCCTGGAATTCGCGATCTCCCTGGCCGGAGGAGTTCTCCAGCGCCTGCGTCAAACCGATGCGCATCTGGTCGGCGGCCATCTTCTTCAGTTCCGCCGGCAGGTTCTGGAGGTATACCTTGGAGGCAATCGTGTAATCCTTGGGAAGCGTTCCCAGCAGGGCCACCGGATCGGCCGGCAGTTCCGCCAGGTGCTCCTTCTCGCGGGCGACAAACGCCCAGCCGTTGGTTTCCTTGATGTAGACCGACTGTGGACCGACGGCCAGTTCCAGCACGCCGTCCCCCACGTCCTTGGGCTCGCCGATGGGCTCCTTGAGCGTGTCCAGAATTGCCTTCAGATTGCTGACGGGCACGAAGCTCACGGCGATGAATTCTCCCCCCTCCTTGGGAGCGACGATCACGCCGATCGGCCGCTTGCGGTCAACGCCGTTGGTATAGGCCTTGCCGAAGAAATCGGCCGTGTTGCCAGCATCCTCGAAACCGGAGGCCTTGGTGATGTATTTGATGTCGGCCAAAACTTCGTCGATGCTCGCCACGGAGACGACGACTAGCGGCTTGAGCTCGGCCCGGGCGGGAGACAACGGCGCCAGCAGCGAGGCCACAGCGGCGGCGCACAAAAACAGGAATCGGCCAAGAAGTTTCACGACGTATTTCTCCTACAGGTGAAGAGCCACCAAGGGGTTATGGTTTCAAGCGGCTCAGGCGTCGGCACTGGCGCCGCAGCGCACGAAATGAGCCCGGGTGCAAAAACAATACCTCACACAAACCCCAAGGGTTTTAGCACGAGGCAGAAAGAAATGGGAGTGGCTGGCCCGAAATGGCGGAAAAAGAGGGTGCCCGTCGGGAAAGAGGGGAGCCGAATCGATCGAACCGACGCCAATCGGCCCGATTGTCCCGGTCTAACGTTCCCGGTAGATGATCCGACCCTTGGTCAGATCGTAGGGTGACAATTCGACGTTGACCTTGTCTCCCGGAACGATGCGGATGAAATTTTTCCGCATCTTGCCCGCCACATGGGCCATGACTTCAGACCCCGTCTCCAGTTGCACTCGAAATTGGGTATTGGCCAGCGCCTGAGTGACCGTCCCGGCAACGACAAATGCTTCTTCCTTTTTCCCCATAAAGTGGGGCAGACATTCCTGTCTGCCAGTCTCCGAAAAGTGCGAACCCCGAAAAAACAATCCGCCAGATTGCATAGTTTACGTCATTCCCCCGGGTTTGCTAGCCCAGAATGGCCTTCACGCCCGCCGCAGTAGGGCAGACATTCTTGTCTGCCAGTAGTTGCTCCACAATCGTCGGGTCCTGGATTTCCTTGTCCCGGGCCAGCTACAGCACCTTCGAGATGACTTCCGCTATACGTCGGGAAAAGGGGCAGGTGCAGGGAGGGGGAGAATGACCCTTGCCGGAGGCAAACGGCCTTCGGGGCTCAACAGTGATGGCTCGTGCATTGCCGGCGCGGGGTCTTGCGAAAGAGATGCTTGCGGAGTCATCGGGATGAAGAATCTGTCCGCGCTTCACACTGGCAGAGCCAGTGCCACCCGCCCGGCGCCAAGCCTCCGACAACAACCATCAGGGCCCGAATACACCTTCGAGGAAGCCAGGAAGTGGATCGCCCCCCTCAGCCCCAACCGCAGGGATTTCGATCATGATGTCGTCGGCAAGTCCATCTTTGTTCGCGTCCGTGGTCGACCGGGGCCCTCCGGGATGTCCATTTGGGACGAAGATCTGCGGGTGGTCGAAAGGGGCACGCCGATACAGAACTCGCTCATCGGTAAGGGATTCCAGAAAGGCGACAATCGCGTCGATCTCATCGGAGGTCAAGGACGGAACTCCGAGCGGTTCGATGACTGTGCCATCGAGCGCGAAGACAGGAAACACGCTGCCGCCGCGGCTGTAGAATTCGACCGCCTGACGCAGCGTGAGCACGTCGCCGTTGTGGAAGTAGGGAGCCGTCAGCGCGACGTTGCGGAGCGACGGGATTTTGAATGCGCCGTCCACCCCGAAACCTTTGCTCACGGGCCCACCAAAGTCCGGGGGTGGGAGGTCCGGGAAGCGCGAGCGTGTGAACGAAAGCGGACCCAGCGCGTCGCTCGCACCGACACCTAGATCGTTGAATGTCGGCCGCACGCCGATATTGTTGAAACCTCTGTCGATCAAATTGCCATCGCGGACGCGCATGGTTCCCAGTGAGACGATGCGGCGGACCGAAGCGTCCGTCAGCTCGGCCTGCTCGTGGCAGTTCGAGCAGCGAATGTTCGTCGGCCCGCGCGTGCGGTCATTGAAGAGATGGGCGCCGAAGAGCGCGAGACGACTGATGTGGTCTGGATCCTCGTTCGTCCAGGGATTCAAAGCGGGGTCGGTCGGATCGGGGTGCGCCCGGCGGAAGCGATCCCAAGGCGTGTCGTCCGAGACCAGCGTCGACTCGTACAGCTGGACCGAAAGCCCGAAGAAGAGCGAGAAGTTGTATTGAATGAGCGCGTAATCGCTGGCGCGGAGATTGTCGTCGCTGGCTCCCTTCTTCCTGTTGACGACGGTCGTGGTTCCGTCCGAGTTCACCCGGATGAGTCTCGGTGAGTTCCACCACTTTTCGTGGAAGGCCGCCTTGATCATCTGGTCGTACCGGCTGAAGACGAGGCCGTTCTGCGGCCAACGGCTCATCGCGCCCAGCGTGCTGTCGCTCGGTGACACCAATTGCTTGCCCAGCGGACGAAGCTTGGCGACGCGCTTTCCCCGGTTGCGATTGAGCCGGGTCAGCTCGCGGCCGACGTCGAGTCGAGTGCGGCCCGGTGCCGCCATTTCGAGGTCGCTCACAATCGGGGCCACCGCCTGTGACGCGAGACTGGAATCTACCAGTTGCACCCGCACTTCAACCAGTCTTTGCGGGTTGACGGCGCAATAGACTTTGGCGTCGGGATCGCGATCGCCAAGATGGTTGACGCCGTTGAAGGCGTTCTCCGCCCGCCCATCCCAGAACTGGCGGTGATTGAACACGGCGTTGATGACGGAGGGAGTGTTGCGCGGTTCGACGCGGCGGGTATTCACCGAACCGATGAAGAATCCGTCCGGGTCGAGTGCATTCCCGGGATGATGGATGCCTTGCGAAGACACGACATCGCTGCTGTCGGTGTCCGGATCGAGAGCGCCGCGCTCGTCCGGCTCGGCGAGTCTGGTCAGCGGAAAGTTGAAGGCCTCGAGCTGGACGTTAGGACCCAGAAAGTCCGACCCGACGCCGGGATGGACCTGATTCTTCGATCGAGGATCGGC
>Ga0075428_100008398_pt1 | contig 11449 bp, 6 predicted proteins | sample RhiMetdeltSRZDD2_FD_75291 | JGI IMG/M metagenome (GOLD analysis project Ga0075428, IMG submission 75291) | Populus rhizosphere microbial communities from Tennessee, USA - Rhizosphere MetaG P. deltoides SRZDD2 | ecosystem: Host-associated > Plants > Roots > Rhizosphere > Soil | place: USA... | reverse complement strand
GTCGAGCTCACCGCCACCGGGCGCACCGGGATGCACCGGTACACCTTCCCCGCCAGCGACAGCGCGTTCGTGCTGCTCGATCTTCGCCACCGCGACGAGGTGATCGAGTCGCACCTTCACGTCGTGAACGATCGGGAGATCGAGGGCCTGCGCCGCTCGCGCGGCTGGGCGCGCGATCAGCGCGTCTACTTCGTGGCGCGGTTCTCCAAGCCGTTCTCGGCGCTGATCGCGGTGGGCGATTCGGCCGCACCGGGGCTCGCCGATGCCGCCGGCACCAACCTCAAGGCGGCGCTTCGTTTCACCACCCGGGCGGGCGAGCGCGTGCTGGTCAAGGTCGGCATCAGTGCGGTGAGCATGGACGGCGCCCGGCGCAACCTCGAGGCCGAGAACCGGCGCTGGAACTTCGACGACGTCCGCCGCAAGGCCGAGGATGCGTGGCGCATCGCGCTCTCGCGCATCGTGGTGGAAGGCGGCAGTCCCGAGCAGACCACCACCTTCTATACCGCGCTCTACCACACCCTCCTCCAGCCCAACCTCTATACCGACGTGGACGGACGCTACCGCGGGCGCGACGGCGAGATCCACCACGCCGATGGCTGGACCCATTACACCGTGTTCTCGCTCTGGGACACGTTCCGAGCCGCCCACCCGCTCTACACCATCCTGGAGCCTGCGCGCACCGCGGACTTCATCCGCACCTTCCTCGCCCAGTTCCGCGAGGGGGGGCTGCTGCCGGTGTGGGAGCTCGCGGGCAACGAGACCATGTGCATGATCGGGTACCACGCGGCCTCGGTCATCGCGGACGCCTGGGCCAAGGGCATCCGGGAGTTCCCGGCCGCCGCGGCGCTCGAGGCGATGAAGGCGAGCGCCCTGCGCGATCACCTGGGCTTGGCGGCCTACCGCGCCTTCGGCTACATCCCGGGCGAGCGCGAGAGCGAGAGCGTCTCGAAGACGCTGGAATACGGCTACGACGACTGGTGCATCGCGCGGATGGCCGAGTCGCTCGGCCGCACCGAGGAACGTGACGTCTTCATGCGCCGGGCGCAGGGCTGGCGACACCTGCTCGATCCCGCGACCGGGCTGATGCGGCCGCGGCTCAACGGGCGCTTCAAGACGCCGTTCGACCCCACCGAGGTGGACTTCCACTTCACCGAGGCCAACGCGTGGCAGTACGGCTTCTTCGTGCCGCACGACGTCGAGGGACACATCGCGGCCCTGGGCGGGCCCGAGGCCTACGCCGCCAAGCTGGATTCGCTGTTCGCCGCGGCCCCGCGCACCAGCGGGCGCGAGCAGGCCGACATCACCGGCCTCGTCGGGCAGTACGCGCACGGCAACGAGCCCAGCCATCACGTCGCCTACCTCTACGCGTTCGCCGGCCAGCCTTGGAAGACCCAGGCGCGGGTTCGCCATCTCCTCGACAGCATGTACACCGCGCGCCGCGATGGTCTCGTCGGCAACGAGGACTGCGGCCAGATGAGCGCCTGGTACGTCCTGAGCGCGCTGGGGTTCTATCCGGTCACGCCCGGGCAGGACGAGTACGTGATCGGAACCCCGCTCTTTCCGCGCGCGACCCTGCAGCTGCCCAACGGCCGCTCGTTCGAGATCGTCGCCGATCTCGCGGCGGCCCGTCGCCCGTACATCCAGTCCGCCACGCTGAACGGCCGGCCGTTCGAGCGGAGCGTGCTGCGCCACTGGGAGATCGTCGCCGGCGGACGGCTGGACTTCCGCATGGGAGCCGAGCCCAACCGCGCCTGGGGCGTGGGGCCGGGCCGGCAGCCGCGATCGCGAATCGAGGGGGCCCCCATCACCGTGGCGCCGTACGTCGCGGACGGTGCCGCGCGTTTCCGCGGGACCACGCAGGCGACGCTCGCGACCGCCGAGGCGGGCGCCGGCATCCGGTACACACTCGACGGCTCGGAGCCGGGCCCGAGCTCCCCGCTCGCCGACGGTCCGATCGAGATCGCGGCGACCGGCACCCTGCGCTTCCGCGCCTTCAAGCCGGGAGCACCGCCCTCACCGGTGCAGGAAGCCTCGTTCCGCCGCATCGAGGGGAACCGCCGCGTCACGACCCTCACTCCGACCCACCGCGCCTATGCCGGCGATGGACCGGACGGGCTCATCGACGGCGTGCGTGGCGGCGACGACTTCCGGCTCGGCACCTGGCTCGGCTTCTACGGCGTCGACATGGAGGCGCTGGTGGACATGGGCGAAGAGAAGGAGGTGCGCCGGCTCGCCGCCGGGTTCCTTCAAGACCAGAACTCGTGGATCTTCATGCCGCGCGCGGTCGCGTTCGAGACCTCGCTCGACGGCGAGCATTTCGAGCCCGCCGGCGAAGTGGGCAACGAGGTCGACGAGCACGCCGAGGGTGCGGTGATCCATGACTTCGGGGTCACGCTCGAGCCGCGCCGCGTCCGCTACGTTCGCGTGCGCGCCTCGGCTCCCATCATGTGTCCCGCGTGGCACAAGGGGGCGGGCAACCGCTCGTTCATCTTCGCCGACGAGGTCTTGGTCGAGTGACCCCGGCCGCCGAGGCCCGGCACCAGAGATGTCTAGAAGCTGTAGAGGGCGTTCAGGAGAATCGTCGCCTGGGTGTCTCGCGTCCCGCCATCCTCCTCGAACACGTCGTGATTCGAGTGGTCGACGCGCAGGTCGGCCCTGACGATCATGTGCTCGCCGAGTCGTTTCTCCGGCGAGAGCGTGAGCTCCGCCAGAGTCTGGTCCACCCCGGTGCGCACGCCATCCCGGTCTTCGAAGACTTCTCCGCGCAGGGTCAACGCGCAGCCCGTAGCTCGCGCCACCCGGACGTATCCCGCGAGCCCGCTCCAACGCGCGTCACCGCCGCCGCCGGCGGCTCCCTGCTCGCTGCCCCAATCGCCATTCACGCCGATCGTGAGTCCCTCCCGGGGCTTCCAGATCGCAACACCGTCCAGGATGGTGCGCGGATCAGAATTGTTCCCGGTCCGTTCCGGGCCCCACATCATGCTGAACAGCACGCTGATCGCCGGGGAGGGCGTCAGCGCGAGCTGGGCACCGACCGACTTTTCGCGATTGTTGTCGCGCGCATTGTCCCAACCATTGACGACCATCAGCGTTCCCGATACGCGCGGGGAGAACGCGCAGGCGGCGCGAACACCTGTGTGCGTGAATGGGATCGCGTAGCCGAACAGGAACGAGCGGGTGGCGTTGTCGTTCCAGCCGTCGTAGCCCTCGATCACCTCGTATCCGAGCGGTGTGACGAACTTGCCGAGATCGAGCCTGAGCCCCGATCGGAGCGGCACGACGTAGCTGGCGTAGGCTTGCTGGAGATCGAGATCCTCGGCGTTGCCCGCCCCGTCCCGGAACAGCCCGGAGGCGGCACTGACCCTCGGCACCGAGCTGCCGAAGGCCAGATCGGCGCGAAAGCCGGCGTCGCGTGGGCGACTGACGGACTTCTGGATCGCGAGCTCGACGACGTCGACCTTGAACGCATTGTCGTCGAAGTCGAATACACGGAATCCATTGGTTCCCGAGCCCGGCCGGTTGAAGTTGTACGAGTAGCTCGACGAGAGGAACCCGTTGAGCGAGACCTCCTGATACCAGGGAGTCGGCGGCGGCGCCCCTTGGGCGTCGCATGGGCGGGGTGTGCCTAGACCCGCCCACCCGGCGATCAGGCCCAGGATGGCGAGGCACGCGCGTCGTCCGGTCGCGGCCATGGCTTACGCGACCCCGGCGTAGGCTTGTTCGCCGTGAAGCGCCTCGTCGAGTCCGATCTCCTCGTGCGCCTCGGTCACCCGCACGGGCGTGATGCGGTTGATCAGCCAGAGCATGCCTAGGGTGAACACGAAGGCCCAGACCGACGAGAGGACTACCGCCACGCACTGCTTGTAGAAGAACGACGCGTTGCCGGCCAGTAGCCCGTCGGCCCCCGCGGGGTTGAACGCCTTGGTGGCGAACACGCCCAGCATCACGATGCCGATGAAGCCCCCGACCCCGTGAACGCCCCAAACGTCGAGAGCGTCGTCCCAATTGAGCCGGTTCTTGAGCGCGACCGCGAAGTAGCAGACCACGCCCGAGATGCTGCCGATCACCACAGCGCTGGTGGGCGAGACGAACCCCGCCGCCGGCGTAATCGTCGCCAACCCGGCGACCGCACCCGTGAGAAGTCCGAGGAGCTTGGGCTTCCGCGTGGTCAGCCAGTCCACGATCAGCCACGTGACGGCCGCGAACGAGGCGGCCAGGTCGGTGTTCAGGAAGGCGGTGGCGGTGGTCGAGTCGACGCGGAATTCGCTGCCGGCGTTGAAGCCGTACCAGCCGAACCACAGGAGTCCGGTGCCGAGCGCCACCAGCGGGATGCTGTGAGGCCCGGAGTCCTTCACTCGGCGGCGACCGACGTAGAACACCGATGCGAGGGCCGCGATCCCAGCGATGTTGTGCACGACGATGCCGCCCGCGAAATCGAGCACGCCCCACTTCTGGAGTATGCCCCCGCCCCACACCATGTGCACGAAGGGGAAGTACACCAACACCAGCCACAGGGTGAGGAAGATCATGTACGCTTTGAACGTGACCCGATTCGCGAACGCACCGGTGATGAGGGCGGGCGTGATGATGGCGAACATCATCTGGTAGGCCATGAAGACGATCATCGGGATCGTGTCGTTCGGCGAGGGTGTGTCGAGGGTGACGTTGCGCATGAAGGCCAGGCGGAAATCGCCGATTACCCCGCCTTCACCTCCGGAGAAGCACAGCGAGAAGCCGAACGCGTACCAGATGACCGTGGTCCAGCCCATCGAGACGAAGCTTTGCATCATGATGGTCAGCACGTTCTTTCGGCTGACCAGGCCGCCGTAGAAGAACGCAAGGCCCGGCGTCATCAGCATGACCAGGCTGCTGCACAGCAGCATGAAGCCCGTGTTGCCCGTATCGAGATGAAGCATCGCGGCTCCTCCCTGTGGGTGCTTCACGGTCCGCGCGCGGGGTCGGGAGATGCGCCGGGCACGCGTGATGGAGGCGTCGACTGCTTGCCGCCCCGGGGCAGGGCTCGATGTCGGTGGTTTGGGTCGGCAGGCCGGCTACGGTACCTCGCGGACGGCAAGCCGTCTACGGTGGATCGGGCGGTCCCGCGGCCGCGAACCCGGCCGCTTCGCCCATCACGCCGCCCCGGCCGTCTCCCAGACGCGGATCGGCATGACGATGATCTGGATGCCGGCAAACTCCAGCCGGCGCTGAATCGAGGTTGCGGTCTGGTGGTGCAGTGACCGGGTCAGCATGTCCTCACGCTGGAACACGAGCTGGCCGGCGAACACGATCGCCCGTCGAAACTCTCGAGTCAGATCCACGCAAACGTGCTCCAGCTCCTCGACCAGGTCGGTACCGAGGACGCAGCGGTACTCGGCGTAGACCCCGAGCCGCTCGGCCAGCTCGACGTAGCGCACCAGGTCGGCGCGCACGCGCTCCTCCAGGGCCCCCATCTCCTCGACCCCCTTGAACTGGGCGGAATCCACCAGCCCGACCGAGACGAAGACGACGTTCCGGAACAGCCTCGGAAACAGGCGCTGGATCGACAGCAGGGTGTGCACGCCGAGCCCGTCGTAGCGCTCGACCAGCACGATCGCGGTCGGGCCGTCAGCCGCCAGCTCCAGGTCGCGCTTCGGCTCGGGAAGCGGCAGGTGGAGCAGCGTGCTGTCCAGCGAGCGCATGTGGCGGCGAACACGCGCGTAGTGGCCGCGAACCGCGAAGCAGGCGGCAATGAAACCCGAGGTGGCGGCCAGCGTGACCCAGCCTCCCTCGCCGAACTTGAGTGTGACCGTGACAGCGAGGATGGCGGCGGTCACCAGTGCGCCGATCGCGGTCACCACGAACCGGCGCGCCCAGAGTGCTTGATCGCGGCGAACCCCGACCCAGTGCCGAGCCATCCCGGCCTGGCTCAAGGTGAAGGTGAGGAAGACGTTGATCGAGTACATGACGACCAGCAGGCCGACCGCGCCGCGCGTGTAGGCGAGCACGACGGCTGCCGCGATGCCCATGGTGAGGACGCCGTTCTGCGTGACCAGGCGCTCCGAGAGGAGACGGAAGCGTCTCGGCACCCACTCGTCGACCGCCATCGCCGCCAGGATGCGCGGGCCGTCCACGAAGCCGGTCTGCGCGGCGACGAACAACAGCGCACCCTCGGAGAGCAGCGTGAAGCCGACGGCCCCGACGCCGAGGTTCAGATCGCCGAGCCGCCAGCCCCGCGTGAGCTGCTCCCAGAGCGAGGCGTTGAGCGTCTTGCCGGCCTCGAACCGAACGTCGTTGAGCAGGTAGCAGAGCAGGATGCCACCGGCGGTGAAGGCGAGCGAGCATGCCATGTAGAGCATGGTCCGTTTGCCGTTCTCGACCTTCGGCTCGCGAAGGATGCCCACTCCGTTGCTCACCGCTTCGATCCCGGTGAACGTGCCGCCGCCGAGCGAGAACGCGCGCAGGAGGATCATCCCCACGCCGATGACGCCGACCTGGGAGACCGCGGCGTGCGTCTCGCGGGTGGTATCGACCAGGAGCGGGCCGAGCCCGCTCGCGTGCCGGAGGATTCCGTAGACCACGAGTCCGACGTGGCTGACGATGAAAGCCACAAAGATCGGCGTCAGCACGATCACCGATTCCCTGACCCCGCGCAGATTGAGGAGGATGAGCCAGGCGAGCACGCCGAGCTCCGCGACCAGCTTGAACGGGTGACATGCGGCGGGGAGGAACGAGAAGATGGCGTCGCCGCCGGCCGCCACCGAGATGGCGATGGTGAGGACGTAGTCCACCACCAGCGCTCCGCCGGAGATGACGCCCGGTACCGGCCCCAGCAGCTTGGTCGCCACCAGGTAGCCTCCCCCGCCAGTCGGGAACTGTTCGATGATCTGGCTGTACGAGGCCGAGATGAGGAACACGGTCACGACGATCGCGCCCGCGAGGTAGAGCGCCAGATGCCGGTGCGTGCCGATCTGCCGGAAGATCTCCTCGGGTCCGTAGCACGACGACGAGAGCCCATCCGAGCCGAGCCCCACCCAGGCGAAGAACGCCACCAGCGCGAGCCGATGGTGAATGGCCGGGTCGAACAGGTTCCGCGGGGCGCCGAGCAGGGCGGTCTTGAGCCAGGTCGTGGTCATGGTCTCTCCGCCTCGAGTGAACCCCGGAACCGGCTCAAGGCGGCGCAAGGAACGCTGTTGCCGGCATCAAGAAGGCATCAAGATGTCCCGTTCCCGCGATGGGACACGCCGCCTGCGCTACACTCCCGGCATCGCCATCGACCTGCCATGACCGCCCCCGACCCGACCGCCTCACGCCTCCCCGGACCCGCACGCGCGCGGCCCGGCTGGATCGGCTATGCGGGGACCACCGCCGTGGTCGCGGGATGCACGGTGATCGCCGAGCTGATGCAGCGCCGCTTCGACCTTTCGAACCTGACGATGGTCTACCTGGTCGCGGTGGTGGTCTCCGCGATCGCCTTCGGGCGGGGTCCCGCGATGTTCGCCGCGCTCCTGAGCGTGGCGGTGTTCGACTTCGCCTTCGTCCCGCCGCGATTCACCTTCCAGGTCGCCGATACCCAGTACCTCGTCACGTTCGCCGTCATGCTCCTCGTGGCGATCGTCATCGGCACGCTCACCGCGCGCGTGCGCCACCAGCTCGAGGAGGCCCGGGAGCGGGAACTCCGGACCGCGGCGCTCTATCGCCTGAGCCACGACCTGGCCGTGCGGAGCACGGCCGCCGACGTGATGCAGGCGGCGGTGACACGGATCGCCGAGGTCCTGGATGCTCGCGTCACACTGCTGATGCCCGGCGCGCACGGACGCCTGCAGGAGCCTCTGGCGAGCCCGACTTCCGGGATGCCGGAGTCGGACCTCTGGGGCGGGATCGAATCGGAGGCCGCGCAATGGGTGCACGAGAACGGCGAGCTCGCGGGCGCCGGCACGCCGGTCCTCCACGCCGCCCGCGGCGTGTACGCGCCGCTGCGCGCCGCGACGCACGGCATCGGCGTGCTCGCGGTGCACGCGGCCGATCCGAGACGATTCCACGACTTGGAGCGGCGGCAACTGCTGCGCGCGCTGGCGAGCCACACCGCACTTGCGCTCGAGCGGTGTCGCCTGGCGGGAGAGGCCGAGACGGCGCGCACCCAGGCGGAGGCCGAGCGCACGCGGAGCGCGCTGCTCAGCTCGGTCTCGCACGATCTCCGCACGCCGCTGGCGGCGATCACCGGCGCCGCGAGCAGCCTGCGGGACGGCGCGAGCACGCTCTCCGAGCACACGCGTCGCGAGCTGGCGGAGACGATCTCTGAGGAGGGACAGCGCCTCAACCGCCTGATCGGGAACCTGCTGGAGACGACGCGCCTCGAGTCCGGGGCGGTGCGGGCGCGCAAGGACTGGCACTCGGTCGAGGAGGTCGTGGGCGCGGCGCTCGGCCGGCTCGACCCGAGCCTCGGTGATCGTCCGGTCCACCTCGCGATCCCGGACGATCTCCCGCTGGTTCCGCTCGACGATGTGCTGATCGAGCAGGTGATCTGCAACCTCGCCGAGAATGCCCACAAGTACGCGCCGGCCGGCTGCGCGATCGATGTCTCGGCGGCGATCGAGGGGCGCCACCTGCGCCTCGAGGTGGCCGATCGAGGACCCGGGCTCGCGCCCGGCGAGGAGCGGCGCGTGTTCGACAAGTTCTATCGCGGCGCGGCGCGCGCCGGGCGGCCGGGGTTCGGCCTCGGCCTCACGGTCTGTCGCGGCATGGTCGAAGCCCACGGGGGCACGATCACGGCCGCCAACCGCCCGGGGGGTGGCGCGGTGTTCGCCGTCCGCCTTCCATTGGAAGGGACGCCTCCGGCCGTTCAGGCGGAGGTCGACGACCGGCGCTCCGCGGGCGACGCGTGACCCGGACCGAGGAGTCTTCAATCCCTCCGCCGGTGGTGCTGGTGGTGGAGGACGAGGCCCCGATCCGCAAGTTCCTGCGGGCGGGTCTCGAGGGCCAGGGCTACCGGGTGGTGGTTGCCGCGACCGGGCGGGAGGGCGTGACCCAGGCCGCGACCCGGTCGCCGGACCTCGTGTTGCTCGACCTGGGTCTGCCGGATGTCGACGGGCTCGAGGTGGTGCGGCGAGTGCGCGAGTGGTCCACGCTCCCGATCATCGTGCTCACCGCCCGGGACCGCGACGACGACAAGGTGCGCGCGCTGGACGCGGGTGCCGACGACTACGTGACCAAGCCCTTCTCCATGCCGGAGCTGCTGGCGCGCCTGCGCGCGGCGCTGCGGCGGCGTGCCCGGGGCGACGTCGACGAAGAGAGCGTGCTCGAGGTGGGCCGCCTGACGATCGATTTTTCACGGCGGAGGGTCACCCTGGGCGGGACGGAGGTGACGCTCACGCCGATCGAGTACCGCCTGCTCACGGCCCTCGCCCGGCAGGCCGGCCGCGTGCTCACGCGCGAATCCCTGCTGCGCGACGTATGGGGACCGGGCCACACGACCCAACACCACTACCTGCGCGTCTACATGGCGCAGCTGCGTCACAAGCTCGAAGCGGACCCGGCGAGACCGCGGTTGCTGCTCACGGAGACCGGCGTGGGCTACCGCATGGCCGAGCCGGGATGATGAGGGCGGCTACCGTGCGCGTCCGGCGTCGCCGGCATCATCCGGGCCGAGCCGACGCCCGTGCGCCCCAGATGAAGTACACCGGGATGCCCGCGAGCATGACCCCGAGGCCGATCAGGCTGTTGACCGGGTACTTGGCGATCGTGGCCGCGACCACCAGGGCACTCGCCAGCACGAACGCCCCCGTGGTCCACGGGTGACCCGGGACCCGCGCCCCCGCCGGGTCCGCGCCGCGATCCCGCCGCCGCAGGACGAAGAGGCAGCAGGCCGAGAGGCCGAAGAAGATCCAGTCGGTCGCGATGACGTAGCCGAGGATCTGCTCGTAGCGTCCCGACAGGGCCACCGCGATCGCGAACGCGCCCTGGAGGGCGATCGCCGCGACCGGGACGCGGGTCTTCGGGTGGATCCGCGCCATGGCGCGGAAGAACAGGCCGTCGTCCGCCATCGCGAAGTACACGCGCGGTGTGGTGAGCATCGCCTGGCTCAGGAACCCGACGGTCGAGAGCGCGATGCCGGCGGCGATGAAGCGCGCCCCGGGCTCACCGAGCGCGGCGCGCATGACGTCCGACGCCGGCGTGTGGGTGGCGGCCAGCTCCACCGGGCCGAGCGCGCGGAGGCAGGCCGCGTTGACCGCGAGGTAGAGCGCCACGACCGCGAGCGTGCCGAGAACGAGCCCGTGCGGAAGCGTCCGGCGCGGGTCGCGGACCTCGCCCGCGACGAACGACGCCGTCTGCCAGCCGCCGTAGGCGAAGATCACCGGCACCATCGCCGCCCCGAACGCGGCGATCAGGCCGAATGGCCCCGGCCGGTCGAGCGGTTCGACGATCGCGGGCGTGGACGGCACCGCCCCGCGCGCGAGCAGGAGGCCGCAGCCGATGAGGGCCACGATCGCCAGCACCTTGAGGATCATGAACAGGTTCTGCGCCGTACCCGCCGCCCGGACACCGAGGCAGTTGATGAGCGTGAGCCCGGCGAGCGTGAGGGTCGCGAGCGCTCGCTCCGAGATCGGGAGCCCGGTCAGGTCGACGAAGTAGCTCGCGAACGTGATGGCGCTCGCCGCCATGCCGCCGCCCACGACGATCAGCAGCAGGACCCACCCGTAGAGGAATCCCAGGATCGGGTGGAAGCTCTCGCGCAGGTACGCGTACTGGCCCCCCACCTGCGGGCGCCGCGCGGCCAGCTCGGCGTAGATGAAGGCGCCCGCGAGCGCGATCAGCCCGCCCACCGTCCAGGCGGCCAGGATCAGGAACGGCGTGTTGAGCGAGCGAGCGACCACCGACGGGTTCATGAAGATGCCCGAGCCGATGATGCCGCCCATGACCAGCAGGGTGACGTCGAAGCGCCCGAGGCAGCGGACGAGTCCGGGCGCGCCCTCGGTCGTGCGGGCCTCCGTCGCCGTCACGTTGGTCCCTACCACGTCCGCCTCAACGGATGGGCTTCGGTGTTGAACACGACCCGACGGGAGTCGAACGCGCCATCCGGGGCGAACAGCAGCCACAGGTACTTGAGCGTCTCGGCCAGGAAGAAGCTGTGCATCAGGTCGCCCTTCTCCTTGGTCTCGACGTTCTTCAGGGTCGTGTAGCCCGCGTCGGTGCGGCAGTGGGCCACGAGCCCGCGAAAGAACGCCCGACCCATCTCGAGATAGCGGGGATCCTTCGTGCGGCGATACAGAACGTATGCCGACTCCATGATCTCGGGCCGCAGGGGATAGCCGGCGTGGATCACCTTCATCGTCCGGTAGTCGAGCACCTCGGGCTCGATGCCATGCAGGTTCCACATCGCGTAGCAGGACGCCTGCAGCCGCCGCGCACGCGGGAGGTCGCCGCCCAGCGCGAGCACCCCCGGGAGGAACGCCTGTAGCGCCCCGTACTCCGT
>Ga0075428_100008397_pt1 | contig 11449 bp, 11 predicted proteins | sample RhiMetdeltSRZDD2_FD_75291 | JGI IMG/M metagenome (GOLD analysis project Ga0075428, IMG submission 75291) | Populus rhizosphere microbial communities from Tennessee, USA - Rhizosphere MetaG P. deltoides SRZDD2 | ecosystem: Host-associated > Plants > Roots > Rhizosphere > Soil | place: USA... | reverse complement strand
AACCCGGCGACCGTGACGATGGCGGGCTACGAGGTGGTGAAGGTCGGCACGGCGGAGGACGGCGGGGTGGACCTGGACGACCTGCGCGCGAAGGCCGGCGACGACGTGGCGTGCCTCATGCTCACCAACCCGAACACGCTGGGTCTGTTCGACCGCAACATCGAGGAGATCGCGCGGATCGTGCACGACGCGGGCGCGACGCTCTACTACGACGGCGCGAACCTGAACGCCGTCATGGGCATCGCCCGGCCGGGCGACATGGGCTTCGACATCGTGCACTTCAACCTGCACAAGACGTTCACGCAGCCGCACGGCGGAGGCGGCCCGGGCGCCGGGCCGATCGCCTGCTCGGACCGGATCGAGCCGTTCCTGCCGATCCCCCAGGTCACCCGCCACGGAGAGCGCTTCGACCTCGACCACGAGCGCCCCAAGTCGATCGGAAAACTACGCGGCTTCCAGGGCAACTTCGGCGTGTTCGTGCGCTCGTACGCCTACATCTGCTCGCTCGGCGGAGATGGCCTCAAGGACGTGTCCGAGGTGGCGGTGCTGAACGCCAACTACCTCAAGGCGCTGCTCGCGGCCCCGGGCATCGAGGAATACCTGCCGATCGCCTTCGATCGCCCATGCATGCACGAGTTCGTGGTGTCGGGGACCGGCGCCAAGGAGGAGCTCGGCATCAAGACGCTCGACATCGCGAAGCGGATGCTCGACCACGACGTGCACCCGCCGACCGTCTACTTCCCGCTGCTGGTGGACGAGGCCCTGATGATCGAGCCGACCGAGACCGAGACGAAGGAGCGCCTCGACCACTTCGCCGAGGTGATTCGTGCGATCCTCGACGAGGCAAAGGACGATCCCGAGGTGGCACGCACCGCGCCGCACACGACGCCCGTGCGGCGCCTCGACGAGGCGGGAGCGGCGAAGCGGCCGGTGGTGCGCTGGCGCCCGGCGGACCCGGCTGACGGCTGATCTCCCGCCGGCGGGCGCGCCGGTTTGCGGCGTTCAACGGCAGCGGTGAGGGGGTCGCTCTGGGGTGTGTCTGGTCTCATGCACCGTATGGGTGCACAAATCAAGAAGCACCCCCTCAATGCCCGTCGTTTGCGCCCCGCCAACCACGGGGAATGCCGACACCATGAGCGGCCTCGGCGGCATCGCTCCCCAGGAACGCGACGTCTCTCGCCGGCGCGACCGGCAGGCGGCCGCCGTGCTCGCAGTCGCGACGGGGATCAGCATGCTCATCTTCTTCCCGCTCGGCCTCGTGCTCGGCCTGGTGACGATGGGCTACGCGTATGTGTCGGGCGCCCGGGTGGCGTTCTGGGTCGCGCTCGCAATCGTCGGCATCGGCCTGATCTCGGTCATCGTCGGGCTCACCGACTTCGACGGCGGGATCTTCCAGAGCTAGAGTCGGCGCATGGACGCAGCGCCAGCCGGCACGGTCGCGGGTGAGGGCATCACCGAAGCCGAGCTGCGGCTCGCGGCGCGCAATCATGCGCTTCCGCTCGAGGCGCTCCGGCACGAAATCACGCCGCCCGGGCTCCACTACCTGCTGATCCACTACGACATCCCGGTGGTGGACGCCGACAGCCATCGCCTCGAGATAACGGGGGTCGTGGAGCGGCCGATCTCGCTCTCCCTCGACGACCTCCGCGAACGGCCGCGCGTCGTCGAGCCGATCACGTTCGAGTGCGCGGGCAACGGGCGCGCGCTGCTCGAGCCGCGTCCGATCAGCCAGCCCTGGCTCACCGAGGCGGTCGGCACCGCGGAATGGGGCGGCACGCCGCTGAAGCCGCTGCTCGACGAGGCTGCCGCGAGCCAGGAGGCGGTCGAGATCCTCTTCAGCGCACTCGACCGCGGCGTCGAGGGCGACGTGCCGCAGTTCTACGAGCGCGCGCTGCCGGCGGCCGAGGTGGACCAGGCGCTGCTCGTGTACGAGATGAACGGCGCTCCGCTTCCGCCGCAGCACGGCTTCCCGCTCCGGCTGGTCGTGCCGGGCTGGTACGGCATGCAGAACGTGAAGTGGCTCAATCGCGTCACCGTCCTTCGGGAGCCGTTCACGGGCTATCAGAACGCGGTCGGCTACCGCATGTACGGGGCCGATGGCCTGCCCGGCGAGCCGCTTACTCGGATGCTGCCGCGTTCGCTCATGGTCCCCCCGGGCGTCCCGGAGTTCATGACACGCGAGCGCCATCTCGAGCCCGGCGCGGTCACGCTCACCGGCCGGGCGTGGTCGGGACACGGCCCGATCGAGCGTGTCGAGGTCTCCACCGACGGCGGGTCCTCGTTCGGTGCCGCCGTGCTTGACCCGCCACTGGGCGAGCACGCCTGGCGCGGCTGGAGCTTCGATTGGGACGCCGCCCCCGGGGAGCACGTCCTCAGCTCGCGCGCGACCGACGCCGCCGGCAACACGCAGCCGCTCGAGCAGCCCTGGAACCTGAAGGGCTACGCGAACAACGCCGTGGAGCGGATTCGCGTCGTGGCGTCCTAGACTGCCCGCCCCGTGCGCATCTTCAGCGGCATCCAGCCGACCGGGCGCAAGCACCTCGGCAACTACATCGGGGCGATTCGCGGCTATCTCGAGGGGCAGGAGCGGGGCGATCCCGCGATCTACTGCATCGTCGATCTGCACGCGACGAGCGTGGCCTACGACGCCGGCGCGCTGCCGGGGTACGTGCTCGACACCGCCGGGATGCTGATGGCGGCGGGGCTCGACCCCGAGCGCTGCATCCTCTTCCGCCAGTCCGACGTGACCGAGCACTCGGAGCTGTGCTGGCTCCTGGCGTCGGTGACCCCCTACGGCGACCTCCAGCGCATGACCCAGTTCAAGGACAAGTCCGCGCGCGAGCAGCAGCTGGTGCGGACGAGCCTCTTCCTCTATCCGGTCCTCCAGGCCGCCGACATCCTGCTCTACAAGACCCACGAGGTGCCGGTGGGCGAGGACCAGCGCCAGCACGTGGAGCTCTCGCGCGAGGTCGCGCGTCGCTTCAACGCCACCTACGAGGAGGTGTTCGTGGAGCCGGAGGCGGTGATCCCGGCGACGGGCGCGCGGATCATGGACCTGCAGAACCCGGACTCGAAGATGTCGACCACCGGCGGCACCGAGGCCGGCCTGATCTACATCGACGACGAGCCGGACGCGATCGTCAAGAAGGTGAAGCGCGCGCAGACGGACTCCGGCAGCGGCGTGGTGCGCGGGCCGGACAAGGCGGGCATCTCGAACCTGATCGAGGTCTACGCGGTGGCGCGCGGGGTGGAGCCGGAGCAGGTGGAGCGCGACTTCGAGGGACAGGGCTACGGCGCCTTCAAGCAGAGCGTGGGCGAGGCGGTCGCCGACGCGCTGGCCCCGGTGCGCGAGCGCTACCGCGACCTGAGGGCGAACCCGGACGCGATCGAGGCCGCGCTCCGCCAGGGCGCGGAGCGAGCACGGGAGATCGCCGCGCCGACCATGGCCGAGGTACACGCCGCCATGGGCCTGGGCCCTCGCGCGTAGGTCGCCAGCCCGCGCCGTCCGACCGGCGCGCTAAAGAAACAGCTTGTGACGCCGATCACAAGGTATATGAAGGTGAAGGCGCTCGAGCGTCCTCTGGTCCGCCCGCTCATGATCGTGCTCCTCGCCGCGCTGGCGTGGACGGTTTGGGCGACGGACTTCGGCCTGCACCTCTGACCGAGGCCGCGAGGACTGCATCGCTCCGCGGCGGGCGTCGCCGCCGCCTCGCGCACTACTCTCACTGGCGATGTCAATCGCCGCGCTCGACCTCGACCTCGAGGTCTTCAACGGGCCCTTCGACCTGCTCCTGACGCTGGTGCTGAAGGAGGAGATCGACCTGCTCGAGGTCGACCTCGCCGATGTCGTGCTCGCCTACGTGGAGCACCTCGAGCGCGCCGGTGACCTCGATCTCGAGGCCGCCACCGAGTTCCTCGTCCTGATCGCGGCGCTGCTCGAGCTGAAATCGCGGCTGATGCTGCCCGCGGACGACGAGGAGGGGCTCGACATCGAGCCGGTCGAGGCCGCGGAGGAGCTGCTCGCGCGCATGCTCGAGTACCACCGCTACCGCCAGGCCGCCGAGCACCTTCGCAGCCGGCTAGAGGCCGAGCACGGCTATCGCTACCGCAGCGCGCCGCTTCCGCCCGAGCTGCGGCGCATCTCCATCGAGGTGGCCGAGTCGGCCTACGACCCGGGACGCCTCGCCGAGGCGATCGGCGGGCTGCTGGTGGTGCCGCCACCGCTCGACCTGCGTCACGTCCGCCGTCCAGCCGTGTCCGTAGAGCAGCGCCTCCGCCACCTCCGCGACCTGCTCGCGCGGCGCTCGCGCTTCTCGTTCGATGAGGCCGTGGACGGGGCCGACCGGCTCACCGAGGCGGTCACCCTGTTCGCCCTGCTCGAGCTCTACAAGGCTGGCGAGGCGAAGTGGGAGCAGGAGGTTCCGTTCGGGCCGATCACGGTGGTGCCGTCGTGAACGATCTCGCTCGCACGGTCGAGGCGCTGCTGTTCCTGTCCGCCGAGCCCGTCTCGGTCGAGCGCCTCGCCGACGCCTGCGAGGTGAGCGAGGGCGAGGTCGTCGAGGCGCTGGCGCGACTGCGCGAGCACTACGCCGAGGGCTTCCGCGGCGTGGTGTTGCGCGAGGTGGGGGGCGGCTTCACGCTCGCCACCGATCCGATCGCGGAGCGTGCCGCTCGCCGGCTGCTCGCCCGGCCGCGCACGCCGCCGCTCACGCAGGCGCAGGCCGAGTGCCTGGCAATCGTGGCCTACCTCCAGCCGGTCTCGCGGCCCGAGATCGCGCGCATCCGCGGCGTCGCGTCCGAGTCGGCGGTCGGCACGCTGCTCGAGCGCGGGCTGATCGAGGAGTCGGGGCGCTCGCGCTTCGGGGCGGTGCTGTACCGCAGCACCGAGCTGTTCGAGAAGCTCTTCGGCCTCTCGGGCCTCGACGCGCTGCCGGACCCAGCGGCGTTCGACCCGACCCCCGAGGACGAGGGCGAGCTGCGCGAGCGCCTCCTGCGCGCCGGCGAGGCGAGAGCCCGAACCGCGCCCTAGGCGTCGCGCGCGCCGCTCGGTTCGCGTTGTCCGGGCCGGGAATGGCTGGGGGGCGGTGAGGGGTTGGGTCCTTTGGTTGCGCGCTGCTGGGGCCGCCCGGCGGGCCGGTTTGACCTGTCCCGACGGGGGAGTGTCCTGCCTAGGCCACAGAGACGGTGGTTTATCCAGGACGGTCGCCCAAGCGTCCCTGCGCAGCTTCGGGGAGCAGCTTGGATAATCAGGCGCGCCGGCCCGGGCCAGCCCCGCCTCCCTTCACCGCGTCGTAACCGTCCCGTAGCGCACCAGGCGCCAGCGGAGACGGAGCCGCGCCGCGCATAAGCGGGGCTTATCGAGATGCCAAGAAAGCCCGATTTGGCGTCGGTTCGATGTTCTGCGAACCTCGGTACGGATGTCGCGCCGATCAGTCGCCCTGCTTCTCCTGCTCAGCGCGTTCTGGGGTGCGTCGTACCTGTTCATCAAGGTCGCGCTGGAGGACGTCTTCAGCGCCTGGGCGATCGTCTCCATCCGGACCGCGCTGGCCGCGCTTGTCCTGGTCCCGCTCGCCGTCCATCTCGGGGTGCTCCAGAGCCTCCGCGGCCGGTTCGGTCCGATCGCGCTGCTCGCGCTCGTTCAGGTCGCCGGGCCGCTCACGCTGATCGGCCTCGGCGAGGAGCACATCTCGTCCTCGCTCACCGGGATCCTGGTCGCGACCGCGCCGATTTTCACCTTCCTGCTCGCGTTCATCCTGAGCGGCGAGCAGCGCGACAGCGGGAGCGCGCTCTTCGGTGTGGGCATCGGGATCTTCGGCGTGGCGATGCTGCTCGGCGTGGACGCCGGCGGCGGAGCGGACGCGATCGCGGGCGGCCTGATGGTGATCCTCGCCGCCTTCGGCTACGCGGTGTCCGCCTGGTACCTGAAGCGGAACCTCGCGGGCGTCGAGCCGGTTGCGACCGTGGCCGGCACCCAGGCTCTCGCTGCGCTGATCACGCTACCCCTGGGCCTCACCCACATCCCCGACGCCGCGCCGAGCCTCGACGCCATGGCCTCGCTCCTGACGCTCGGGATCATCTGCACCGGGATCGCGTTCGTGATCTTCCACTCGCTGGTCGCGAGCGACGGCCCCTCGCGCGCGTCGCTCGTGGGCTACATCGCGCCCGTCTTCTCGATCTTCTACGGCGTGGTGCTGCTCGACGAGAGCTTCACGGCCGCCACCGCCCTCGGCCTCGTGCTGATTCTCGGAGGCTCGTGGCTAGCGGCGGGCGGCAAGCTGCCCGCACGCCGCCGCGATGTCGCGGCCGCGCGTGAGCCGCACGGTGGTCCGGGCGCCCCGCTCCTCGAGGGCGGACCGGAACGCGGCGATAGCGTCGCGGCCTGAGCCCGTGTAGCCCGATCCTGTCGGGTTGTAGGGGATCAGGTTGACCTTGAACGCCCGCCGCGGCTGGAGCACGGCGGCCAGCGCCACGGCCTGCTCGTAGCGGTCGTTCACGCCGTCCAGCATCAGGTACTCGACGAACACCTGGCGCCGGCGCCGCTCGTGCCAGCGCAGGCAGGCCTCGAGGACATCGCTCAGCGAGTAGCGGTCGTTCACAGGCATCAGCTCCGAGCGGAGCGCCTCGTCGGCGGCGTGCAGCGAGAGCGCAAGCCGCACGGGCGGTCCCTCCTCGGCCATCCGGTCGATCCCCGGGATCCAGCCCACCGTCGACACGCCGATGTTCGAGTGCGCTATGCCGATGTCCGGGAACCGCTCGCACGCGGCGAGTACGTGGTCGAGGTTCATGAGCGGCTCGCCCATGCCCATGAAGACGGCGTGGTTGACGGGCTCCTTGCGCCGGAAATGGAGGGCCTGGTCGAGGATCTCGGAGGCGGTGAGGTTGCGGCCGAAGCGCATCGCGCCGGTGGCGCAGAACGTGCAGGTCAGCGGGCAGCCCGACTGGCTCGACACGCACAGCGAGCGGCGGCCGTCGCGGTAGCGCATCAGGACCGCCTCGACCGGGCGGCCGTCGTGAGTCTCGAAGAGGGCCTTCTCGGTGCCGTCCGAGGCGAGCGCCTCGTCCTGCAGCCCCAGTGACGAGTAGGGGACCTCGCCCGCGAGCCGCTCGCGGAGCCCGAGCGGGAGGTTCGTCATCTCGTCGTACGAGCCGGCGCCGCGCGCCGCCCACTCCCAGACCTGGCGCGCGCGGAAGTCCGGCTCGCCGGCCGCCTCGATGCGCTCGTTCAGCAGGAGCAGATCCATGCTGCTGGGAGTGTGGCGCACGATCTGGCATGCGATTCAGGTCAGCTGGGCAAATTCACACAAAGCGGTGTCATCCAGCGAACGCGACACGACCCGGGTTTTCGAGCATCGGCAGCTGCTGGCTGCCGTGCTGGACGCTGCTGCCTCGCTGATCCTGGTGATGGACGCCGAGGGCCGGCTCGTGCGCTGGAACCGAGCCTGCGAGGAGCTGCTCGGCTACAGGCAGGCGGAGCTCGAGGCGCCGTTCGCCCTGCTCGAGCTGTTGCCGGTAGGGGAGCGGAAAGCGGCCGAGACGTGCGTGCGGGCGCTCCTGGGAGGCGAGTCCCCGCTCTCCGCGGAGTTTCACTGGCGGACGCGGCGCGGCGATCTGCGCCTGATCGAGTGGTCGCTCACCGCGCTCCGCGATTCGCACGGCGAGATCACCCACATGGTCGGCACCGGGATCGACGTGACCGAGGCGCGGCGCTGGGCCGAGGAGCGCATGGAGGGCGAGGCGCGGCTTCGCCACATGGCGGACCACGACGCGCTCACCGGGCTCTTCAACAGGCGCCGCTTCGAGGAGGAGCTCCACCGGCACATGGCGCAGGGCCGCCGCTACGGAATGAGCGGGGCGCTGCTGCTGCTCGACCTCGACGACTTCAAGCAGGTGAACGACACCCACGGGCACGGCATGGGCGACAGCGTGCTCACCGCGGTGGCCATGGTCCTGCGCCGCCGTCTGCGGGAGAGCGACATCCTGGCGCGCTTCGGCGGCGACGAGTTTGCGGTGCTGATGCCGGTCGGAGGCGCTCCTCGGGCCCGCGAGCTGGCCGGGCTCCTCGCCACGGCCGTGCGCACCGACGTGGCTACCCCGGCGGGCCGGCTCTCGGCGAGCGTCGGCATCGCGGTGCTGGACGAGTCCAGCACGCCCGACGAGCTGCTCTCGAGCGCCGACGACGCGATGTATGCCATGAAGGGCTCGAAGCGCGCCGTCGTGCGCCACCTCCGGCCGGTGGAGTAGGCGCAGATCGGTCGCCTAGGGCGACCTGCCGCTCGGGCAGGCGCGTAGCCTCCCCGCATGCGCCTCGCCAAGTTCCTCGCCCACGCGGGCGTCGCCTCGCGGCGGGCTGCCGAGGGCATCGTGGACGAGGGCCGCGTGACGGTCGACGGCGAGCTCGTCACCGACCCGGCGCGCGACGTCGACGAGTCCAACCGGATCGAGCTGGACGGCCGTCGCGTGGAGCCGGAGCCGCGCGAGGTGCACGCGCTCAACAAGCCCGCGGGCGTGGTCTCGACCGCGCGCGACACGCACGGCCGGCCGACGGTCGTGGAGCTCGTGCGCTCGCGCCGGAGGCTGTATCCGGTCGGCCGCCTGGACGCCGACACGACCGGCCTGATCCTGCTGACGAACGACGGCGAGCTGGCCGAGCGGCTCACGCACCCGCGCTACGGCATGAAGAAGGTCTACCGGGCGCGCGTGCAGCCCGCCCGGCTCTCTCCGCGTGCGCTCGACGCGCTTAAGAAGGGCGTGGAGCTCGAGGAGGGGCGCACGGCGCCCGCGCAGGCCCGTCAGCCGGCGTCCGGCGTCGTCGAGCTCACGATCCGCGAGGGCCGCAAGCGCCAGGTACGGCGGATGCTCGAGGCGGTCGGGCACCGCGTCGTGGAGCTCGAGCGCGTCGCGTTCGGCCCGCTGGGCCTGCGCGGTCTCGAGCCCGGGAAGAGCCGGCGGCTCACGAAGGCGGAGGTGGAGCGGCTGCGCCGGGCAACCGAGCCACGCGCCGGCCACCGCCCCGCCCGCCGCCGCCCCGCCCGCGACCGGCCCCCGCGCTAGGCGATCCCGGGACGCGGCTGCCACAATGCTGCGCCGCATGAAGCTGCGCGCGCTTCGAGGCGCCATCACCGTCGACGCCAATGAGGCGGACGCCATCCTGTCCGCGACCGAGGAGCTCATGCGCGAGCTCATGGAACGCAACGCGCTCGACCCCGATCAGATGGTGAGCTGCATCTTCACCTGCACGCGCGATCTCGACGCCGAGTTCCCCGCCGTGGCCGCCCGCAATCTCGGCCTCTCGTCGGTGCCGCTGCTGTGCGCACACGAGATCGACGTGCCGGGAGCGCTCCCGAAGGTGATCAGGCTGCTGGTGCACTGCTACCTGGACCCCGACAGCGTGCCCAGGCACGTCTACCTGAGGGAGGCGGAGTCGCTCCGCCGCGACCTCCAGGGTGCCCAATGACCGGCCTCGAGTTCAACGACCGTGTTGCCGCGATCCCGGTCTATCCGGCCGCCTCGACCTACTCCTTCGACGGCGAGCTCGTGAAGCTCGCGTCCAACGAGACGCCGTTCGCCCCGCATCCGCAGGTGCTCGAGGAGGTCGAGGCGCAGCTGCGGACCCTCAACCGCTATCCGGATCCCGCGAAGGGCACCCTTCGCCGCGCGCTCTCGGATCGCACCGGCGTGGCGCCCGAGCGGATAGCCATCGGCAACGGGTCCTGCGAGCTCCTCCTCTCCGCGGGAGAGGCGATGCTCGAGCCGGGCGCCGAGGTCGTCTACGCGTGGCCGTCGTTCTCGATCTACCCGCACCTCGCGGCGATGACCGGCGCGCGGGCCGTCACCGTGCCCTTGAACGAGGCCCAGGAGCACGACCTCGACGCCATGGCGAAGGAGGTCACCGCCGCCACGCGGATGGTGATCGTCTGCAACCCGAACAATCCCACCGCCACCGGGCTGGCGCCGGCGCAGCTCGACGAGTTCGTGGGAGCGCTTCCCCGGCACGTGGCGGTGATCCTCGACGAGGCGTACGTGGAGTTCTCGACGCTTCAGGACCCCGACGAGTCGCTCGACCTCCTGCGGCGGCACCCCAACCTGATCGTGCTCCGCACCTTCTCGAAGGTGTACGGGCTCTGCGGCCTACGGGCGGGCTACGCGCTCGGCTCGGAGGAGTTCCGCCTGGCCGTCGACCGCATCCGCCAGCCGTTCTCGGTGAACACGCTCGCCCAGGCCGCCGCGACCGAGGCGCTGAGGCACGTCGACGAGGTCGAGCGTCGCGTCGAGCAGACCGCGATCGAGCGGCTGCACGTGGAGTCCGAGCTCGAGGAGCGCGGACTCGAGACGACCGGCAGCCAGGCCAACTTCTCATGGGTCTCGCTCGGCGATCGCGACGAGGACGAGCTCGTCGACGGCCTGGCGAAGCAGGGCGTGATCGTGCGCGCGGGGAAAGCGCTCGGCCAGGAGGGCTGGCTGCGCGTCACCTACGGCACCCGCCAGGAGAACGACCGCTTCCTCGCGGCGCTGGACCAACTGCTGTGAGCCTGCTACAAACCTTCGGAGTGTCTCGCCTGCCCGTCCTCTCTCGCTGGTACCCGCGATTTAGCTAGGCGTCGGCGTCGTTCGACGTCGCGCGTCAAATCGCCAGTACCGGTAACCAAGTTTGAGAGGCTGTAGGGGCAGATGATGATCGTGATGAAAGAAGGGGCGTCCGAGGCGGAGATCGCCGCGGTCATAGCGCGCGTCGAATCCGTGGGCGCGCAGGCGCACGTATCGGCGGGCGAGCTCGTGACGGTGATCGGCGCGATCGGCGACCGCGAGCACGTGGCCAACCTCGGGCTCGAGGGCGCGCCGGGGGTCGACCACCTGGTGCCGATCCTGAAGCCGTACAAGCTCGCGTCGCTCCAGTACCGGCGCGAACGGCGGACCGTCCTCGAGATCGACGGGCGACGAATCGGCGGCGAGCACTTCGCGACGATTGCCGGGCCGTGCACCGTCGAGTCGCGCGAGGTGCTGCTGGACGCGGCCCGCACCGTCAAGGAGGCCGGCGCGCAGTTCCTGCGCGGCGGCGCGTACAAGCCGCGCACCTCGCCCTACTCCTTCCAGGGGCTGGGTGAGGCGGGGCTGCGCCTGCTCGCGGAGGCCAAGGCCGAGACCGGGCTCCCGATCGTGACCGAGCTGATGGACGTGCGCGATCTCGAGCCGGTGCTCGAGGTGGCCGACGTGGTGCAGCTGGGCGCGCGCAACATGCAGAACTACACGCTCCTCACCGAGGTGGGCCGCTCCGGCAAGCCGGTGCTCTTGAAGCGCGGGCTGTCCGCGACGCTCGAGGAGCTCTTGATGGCCGCGGAGTACATCCTCAAGGAGGGGAACGAGGCGGTGATGCTCTGCGAGCGCGGCATCCGCACCTACGAGCCGAGCTACCGCTTCACGCTCGACCTGATGGCCGTGCCGGTCCTGCGCG
>Ga0075428_100008396_pt1 | contig 11450 bp, 10 predicted proteins | sample RhiMetdeltSRZDD2_FD_75291 | JGI IMG/M metagenome (GOLD analysis project Ga0075428, IMG submission 75291) | Populus rhizosphere microbial communities from Tennessee, USA - Rhizosphere MetaG P. deltoides SRZDD2 | ecosystem: Host-associated > Plants > Roots > Rhizosphere > Soil | place: USA... | reverse complement strand
GCATCTCCTCTCGAACAGAGAGTGGCAGGGAGAGCGTGACCGCACTTCCGGTCGCGCGCAGCCCCTCGAGGACCTCGGCCGGAACGCTCGAGGCCCAGCGCTGCGTTGGCTCCGACACCGACTCACGTAGCCAGCGGTTCGTGTCTTTCGAAAGCGTCCAGTCCTCATCGAGCTCGGATGCGGCCACGACGACCGCGCCCTCCGGCTGATACAGGACGAGGCGGGCGCGCACCCTCCCTTCGACGAGAGTGTGGACTGCCGAAACCGCGGCCCGGTTCACCTGCTCACGGCCGGCCGCTGCGACCAGGTCCACCCCGGCGGCTCTGAGAGCGAGCTCGCGTGCGGCGGCGCGTGCCTCCTGGCGAACGAGCCCGGCCATGCGCAGGACGACGAGGAGGAACAGGATCGCGGAAGCGAGGATCAGAACGAGCTTGTCGGTATCCCCCCACGCCTGCCAGGCGCGAATCCCGGGTGCGATGAGACAGGCGCTCGCGAGAAGCGCCAACCGGAGCGGGGTGAGGCGCGTCCGGTCCTCGAGCGCGGGCTCCTCGAGTGTCCGCATCGAGGGATGCAAGGCCGCGGCGCCCCAGAGCAGGTAGTAGACGATCCAGCCGACGTCATAGCTCAGCTGGTGGTTATACGCATCCGTGAGAAGCGCATACGTGTAGGCGGAGTCGACCGCGAGCAGAGAGACGATGCTTCCGATCAGCAGATAGAACGCTGGGGCACGTTTGCCCTGGTCGACGGCGAGACGGATGGCCGCGGCGAGGAGGAGGATGTCGCCGAGGGGGTACGCGGCGGATACGGCCTTCTCGAGGGTCGTCAGGCCTGAGAGGTGGATGTTCGGAGCGACGAGAAAGACCCAGGAGATCAGGCCGATTCCGACGGTGAGGATGAGTGAGTCGATCACCGCTGCACGGTCGCCACTCGGGTTTCGGCGCCTGACGAGGATGAGCAATCCGGCAACGAGAGCCGGGTAGACCGTGAGGTAGATGGCGTCCCCGAGAGACGGGAACTCCACCTCGACACCGAAGAGCTTCGGATAGCTGTACGTGTAGAGGTCGCCTGCGAAGAAGAGGAACTGGCCGACGATGAAGAGGTACCAGGCCGCCCGCGCCCTCGGCCGGTGGAGGTAGATGCCCACCGCGATGGCGATCGAGGAGGAGAGACCGAGGAGGTTGATGAGCGGCCCGTTCCCCTTCAGCGGGGGGAACCACAAATAGGCCCCGGTCAAAACAGCGCCGACAGCGAGGTAGACGATCCAGACGCATTTGCGCCATCCGCCTGCGGGCAAGAGCCTCATGCGGCGTACTCGTTGGGCTGCGCCGGGCGCAGATCGAAAGACGCCGCGAGCTTGCCGATGACGTCGACGAGTTGCTCGATCTCCGCCTGCGAGTTCGCCGCAGTGACCTGGATCCGGAAACCGACCTCGGTCTTCGGCACGAGCGGATACGCGGCCAAGGTGACGTAGATGCCGTTCTCGAACAAGAACCGGCCTGCTGCGTCGATGTCTTCGTGCCGTGCGAGCGGGACCTCGACGATCGGGAAGCCCGAGCTGTTGGGCGTATGTATGCCCAGACGATCGAGGCACTCGAGAACCTGTGCCGTCTTGCGCCAGAGGTCGGCGCGGATCTGCTCGCCGCGGGACTCGTTGACGTCGAACCCGGCGAGCACGGTCGCCAGTGAGGCCGTCGGCGACGGGCCCGAATAGAGGTACGGCGGTGCTGCCGTCTTGAGCAGCTCCTTGAGCTGGGTCGGGCAGGCAATGAAGGCCGCGAGCGAGGAGTACGACTTCGAAAAGCCCGACACGAGAACGATCCCGTCGTACGACTCACCGTAGTGCCGAACAACGCTGTTTCCCCGAAGTCCGTACGGGCTGAGCTCGTCGTCCGAACGCTCGCCGATGACGCCGAAGCCGTGGGCGTCGTCGACGTACAGGATCGCGTCGTATCGCCGCGCGACTCGGGCGAACTCCCGCAGATCTGGCGCGTTCCCGGTCATGCTGTTGACTCCGTCCATGCAGATCAAGCGCGTCGTCGACCGATCGGCGCTGAGCATTTGCTCGAGATCGTCCGGATCCTCGAACCGGAACCGCTTGACGGTCGCCCCGCGGGCGGACGCGAACTGGCAGCCATCGTAGATCGTCTTGTGTGCTCGGTTGTCCACGAAGATCGTGCCGTCCCCGGCAAGCACCGGAATGACGGACAGGTGGATCAGCGTGATCGTCGGCAGGACAAGCGCGTTTTCACAGCCGAGCAGAGCGACGAGTCGCTCTTCGATCTCCTCGTAGAGAACAGGGCTCCCGAGCATCCGTGACCAGCTCGGATGTGTCCCCCAGCGGTCCAGGTATGCGGGGATTGCTTCGATGATCTCGCGATCGAGGTCGAGCCCCAGGTAGTTGCAGGAGGCGAAGTCGGCGAGCCACTGGTCGCCGATCCTGATCATGCGTCCGTCGATTTCGTCGATCACCGCATCGGTCATCGGATTGGACCGCTCGAGCTCGGCCAGCTCGCTACAGGCCGCGAGCCAGCGGTCGATCCAACGTTTCGAGGCATGGGGGGACCGGGGGCCGATCGGCCTGTAGGCGCTCATGCGCACAAACATCGTCCTCCGGAGCTCTTTTCTTTAGCCTTCAACCCCCCCTCCGGGACGAGGTCTGCGTCTTGGGGCGCTACATGCCCATCGCGTGGTAGCCGGAGTCGACGTAGAGCGTCGTCCCGGTGATGTTTTCGGCCTCGTCGGAGAGGAGGAAGGCGGCCGCCGCGCCCACGTCGTCCGAGCCGATCGGCCGGTGCAGCGGGGCGCGCTCCTCGACGATCGCCTCCATCGTCGGGAAGCCCGCGATCGAGCGGGCGGCCAGCGTCCGCACCGGTCCGGCCGAGACCGCGTTCACACGGATGTTCTTCTCGCCCAGGTCCCACGCGAGGTAGCGGACGGACGCGTCGAGCGCCGCCTTCGCAACTCCCATGACGTTGTAATGGGGCACCGCACGCTCGCCGCCGAGATAGGTCATCGTCAGGATCGAGCCGCCGCCCGCAGCCTCCATGAGAGGCTCGGCGTGGCGCGCGGCGGCGACGAGGGAGTACGCCGAGACGTCGAGCGCAAGCCAGAAGCGGTCGCGCGGCGTATCGGTGAAGCGGCCTTCGAGATCGCGCGCGTCGGCGAAGGCGACCGAGTGGACGAGGATGTCCAGCTGCCCGCCGAAGGCCTCTCCAACCTCCGCGAACACCCGCTCGAGACCTTCGTCGGAGCGTACGTCGCATTCCGTGACGAGCGGGCTGGAGACAGAATCCGCGAGCTCCCGGACGCTCTTCTCGATGCGCTCGCCCTGGTAGGTGAAGGCGAGGCTCGCCCCTCCTTCGGCGAGCTTCTGCGCGATCGCCCACGCGATTGAGCGGCGGTTGGCCACTCCGAGGACGAGCCCGCGCTTGCCGGTGAAATCAGCCAAGGCGCGAGGAGTTTATTGTCGCGGGCGTGCAGGTCGCGGTCGTCACGGGAGGGTCGAGCGGAATCGGGGCCGCCACCGCGCGACTGCTCACCGCGCGAGGCTGGCATTGCGTCCTCGTCGCCCGCGGGGCCGAGCGGCTGGAGGCGGTGGCCGCCGAGATCGGAGCAGAGCCCGAGGTCTGTGACGTCTCCCAACGAACGCAGGTCGACGAGCTCGCGGCGCGGATCGCCAAGCGGCATCCGGCGGTCGGGCTCCTCGTGAACAACGCGGGCTTCACCGGCAGGCGCGGCTTTCTCGAGCTCGAGCCCGAGGAGACCGAGCAGATCGTCGACACCGTCTACCTCGGGAGTGTCTGGTGTGTGCGGGCCTTCCTGCCGCAGCTCGAGGCCGCGCGGCCCTCGGACGTGGTCAACGTCGTCTCGGTGGCGGGCACGTTCGCGCACGGAGCCTCGGGGCCGTACTCGGCCGCCAAGCACGCACAGCTCGCGTTCTCCCGCAGCATCCGCGCCGAACTCGCCGGCCGCGGCGTCCGCGTGCACACGGTGAACCCCGGGCCGGTGGAGACGCCCGGCTTCCCGCAGCGACACCTCCTCTCGCGCCGCGTGGGCAGCCGCCTCGTCCTTCAACCCGAACGGATCGCTGAGACGATCGTGCGCGCCGTCGAGCGTGACCGTGCCGAGGTGGTCGTGCCACGCTACCTCCGCGTCGCCGGAGCCGTCCAGGCGCTCGCTCCCGGAACGATCGCGCGACTCGCTACTCGAGCGCGCGGGCGAGCCTGAGCCCGGCGAGGCCGAGCGCGGCGCCCGCGACCGCGTCGAGCACGTAGTGGTTGGCGGTCGCGAAGATGACGAAGGCCACCGCTGGCGGATAGGCCGGAGCGAGGGCACGGGCGAGCGGCGAGCGGCTCGTCTCCGCAATCCCGGCCGCAGTCACGACCGCGTACGTGACGTGGATGCTCGGCATCGCTGCGATCGGGTCGTAAAGGCGGGCGATGAGGCCCTTGTCGAGGTCGACGCCGGAAACGTCGGCGATCGTGTCCACGAAGTGGTCGAGCGTCCGGGGCGGAGCGGTCGGAAAGAGCAGGAAGGCGGGCTGGGCCCCGAGCGTCGCCAGCACAGCCGCGCGCCGCAGCCGGTGGAAATGGGGGTCGCGCCGGCCGTAGAGGCGCATCAGCCATCCGACGGTGAGCCCGACGTTGAGGGTCACATAGGCAACGTTGAGGACCGCGACGACGCGGCGCCGGGGAAGAAGAAGCGCCTGGAGCTCGGGCTCGACGTGGATCCCGAGCCGCCGCTCGAGAGCAACGACCCGCTCCGCGTTCTGCGCGGCTTTGCGCCTGCCCTCGTCGTTGACGACGAAGTGGCGAACGGTGAGATAGACGGCGTAGACGCCGAGGCCGATGGCGGCCTCGCGCCGTCCTGAGAACCTCCGCCTCACCCTCCGCTTCCCATCGCAGCCGACATACTTATCGACGCATGGGGACCTCGTGGCGACGCACATTCGTTCGGCTTCTGATCGGCACCGCGGCCACCGTCGCCTTCCTCATCCTCTTCCTGCGCGAGGTCGACCTTTCCCTGGCGTGGAAGACGATGTCGTCGCTCCCCGCCTGGACGCTGCTCGCCTCCCTCGGGCTGATCGGGATCAACCTCTTCTTCATGACGCTGCGCTGGAAATACCTGTTGGCCGGCGCTGGCTATCGCCTGGACAATCGCAAGCTCTTCGCGACGATCGCGGTCGGCCGCGGGGCGAACAACATCCTTCCGGCGCGCGGAGGCGACCTGCTCAGGATCGAGTCGCTGCGAGAGCGCAACGTCCCGGTGTTCGTGAGCGCAGGGACCCTCTTCGCCGAGCGCCTCCTCGACGGCGTCGTCCTCTCGGTCTGGATCGTTCTCGGCGCGCTCCTGATCGGCGAAGGCGGCCCCGTTCTCCTGACCGGGATCGCGCTCTGCGCGGGCACAGCCCTCGGCGTCTTCCTCGTTCGCTTCGCGACCCACGACCCCGAGCGGGCGGAGCGCTTCGTCTGGCGGATGACGAAGTTCTTGCCGACTCGCTGGCACACGAGGGTCGCCCGGGCGGCCGCGTACTTCGTCGATGGGCTCGGCGCGTTCACGAACCGGCGCCGTGTCTTCCTCATCTTCGCGACCTCCGCGGCGATGTGGCTCGCGGACGTGGCGATGTACTACATCGTCGGGCGCGCGTACGACATCGAGATCGGCATCGGCGGGTACTTCCTCCTCGAAGGAATCGGGAATCTCGCCCTCGCCGTGCCCGCGACGGCGGCAGGCATCGGCACATTCGACTACCTGACGCTGATCGCCGCGAAGGGCATCGATGTGCCCACCGACAAGGCGACCGCCTACGTGCTCACGATGCACGCGTTGACCGTCATTCCGATCACGCTGCTCGGCGCTGCGCTCGTCCGCCCCACCTTCCCGCGTCTCTTCCGGCGGCACGAAACGCTCGAAGAGCCCGTCTAAGGCGCGGAGCTCTAGCTGCGCGCGGTTTGGAACTCCCGCGCGAGGAAGGGGAGCTCGTCGGGCTTCTCCTCGGCGGCGGCCCGCGCCTCCGCGAGCTTCGCCGCACGCCGTTCGGTTTCGGCGAGTGCGGGGTCGACCGGCCGGCCGAGCGCGGAGGAGGACTCGAGCTCGGCGGCGAACGCGGCCGGATGCGGCTCGCGCCCTTCGGAGAGCTCGTGCGCCACGAACTGGCCCGTGGTCAGCGCCGTGTTCCTCTTCAGCCGCTCGAGAACGACGTTCCCGAGACCCTCGTCCGGCGGCGACAGCGTCTCGGCGAACACGACGACGACCTCGGTGCGCCCACGGACGAGCGGGTCATAGGCGAGTGTCACGGGCAGGATCCGCTCGGGCTTCCCGCGGCGGACGAGGGCGTCGAGGCCTCGTCGCAGCGGGCCGATCTCGCCGTCCGGCGACGGCCTGCCCTCCGGAAAGACGAGGAGCGACTTCCCGGCCCGCATGAGACCCACGAGCTCCCGGAAGTCCGCGGTCGCCCTCGTGGCGCGGGCGCTCCAGAACGCCTCGGGCCCTTCGCCCCGTGAGACGAGCTCCCAGAGGAGGTCGGCGTATTCGCCCCGCAGCGCGTCCTCCGAGAGCGCAGACCCGGCAAGGCCCCGCTTCCGCAGCGACCCGAGCAGTCGCTCCGGGACGACGTCTGCGACCGGCGTTTCCGGCGAGGCGTCGAGCAGCTCGTAGAGCCGCGCGGTGCTCGCGCTCGAGATCGGGTGCACCTCGACGCGTGGGAGGAAGCGCCCGACGGAGAGTGGAAAGAGCAGCCGCCGGGTGCGCGGCGACATCTCCGGCGGGAAGCCGGCGAAGAAGCCGCGAAGAAACATGTCGTCCCGCGCCGCGAAGTGCATCCGCTCGCTCCTGTGTTTCCAGAGGGAGGCGCGGAAGTAGAGCTCCGGCGCGATCAACGGCACGTCGGTCTCCTTGCGGTGCGTGGCGACGATGAGCGTCCCGGACTTGAGCCGGAACGACTCCGGGCCGGCGTAGCGCACGCGGAAGGCCCCGCGGGAGAAGGCCCGCATGCCCAGGCCGACGGCGTCGTAGAGCGGGCCCACGCGGATAGCATTGCTGCATGGCCCGCCTGACGCTCGGCGATCCCGCACCACCCTTCGATCTCCCGGACGTCGACGGGAGCTCGCACTCGGCGGAGGACTACGCGGGCAAGCCGCTCGCCGTTGTCTTCTCCTGCGTCCACTGCCCGTACGTCGTCGCGTGGGAAGACCGGCTGAACGACGTCGCTCGCGACTACGAAGGGCGCGCAGGCCTCGTCGCCGTCAACTCGAACGCCGGCTACCTCGGCGACTCCCTCGCCGACATGCAGTCGCGCTCACAGGAGAAGGGCTTCGTCTTCCCCTTCCTCTACGACGAGACGCAGGAGGTCGCCGAGGCCTACGGCGCCGCGCGGACTCCCGAGGTCTTTCTCTTCGACCGCGGGCACCGCCTCGTCTACCACGGAACGCCCGACTCGGACCACCAGGATCCCGGCGGCGCCGAGCCCTATCTGCGCGATGCGCTCGACGCGGTGCTCGACGACGGGACGCCGGCCGTGCAGGACGTGCCGGCCGTGGGCTGCACCATCAAGTGGCGCTAGATCGTTCGCGCTCCACGAGCTGAAGCGCTTCTTCGCGGGTCGAGATCGTGCCGGCGGCCCGCTCCTCGGCGAGGAGATCGAGCAAGCGCCCGATCTCCGGCCCCGGCGGGACTCCGAGCTCGTCTCCGCGTAGAAGCGGCTCCTTCGGCTCCGCCACTCTCGCCGCCTGCACGGCTCCGTAGAGGTCGTCGGCGCCGAGGAAGGCGAGCGCGGTCAGCGCCCACGGCTCGGTCGCGCGCCGGAACCGGTGGATCGCGCGGGGCGAGTCGTCCTCGGGGCGCTCGGCCCGAAGCAGCGTGCGAGCGAGCCGCTTGACCTCGTTCGAGACCGGGTAGCGCTCGACGTTCTCGCCGAAGACGACGACGAGCAGGTAGCCGGGCGTGTCGGCGACGTCCACGGCGCCGAACCGCTCCAGGCTCCCGCCGAGCGGTGCAATGAGGCCGAGCGCGTCCGCCCGCTCGAATCCTGCAGGAGAAAGGCGTTCGAGCTCGCCGACGATTCGCTCGCCCGCCGGATCACCGACCAGGCCCGCGTGCCGGCGCACGAGCTCCTCCGTGGGCTCGTCCAGGGCGAAGCCGAGCTCGTCCTCGAGGCGCACGGCCCGAAGAAGCCGCAACGGGTCGTCCTCGAAGACCGACCCCGAGACGGCGCGCAGACTCCGCGACTCGATGTCTTCTCGCCCTCCGAGCGGGTCGACATAGTCGCCTCCGGCCACCGGTTGTGCGATCGCGTTGATCGTGAAGTCGCGGGTGCCGAGGTCGTCCTCGATCGTGCCGCCGAGCGGCGTGAAGTCGACCGTCGTGCCGTCCTTGAAAGCGACGCGCCAGGCGCCGTGCTTCTCGGAGAGCGGGAAGACCGCGCCCTTCGAAAGACCCGCGTAGATGCGTGCGGCGACCTCGGGATCGGGCGTGGCGACATCGACGTCCACGACCTGCCTGCCGAGGAGCTCGTCGCGCACCGCGCCTCCCACGACGTACGCCTCGACGCCTGCGACGGCCGTCCGGATGCGGCTATCCATCGACGACCCGCCTTTCCGCCCGGCGCGGGTCGGAGACCATGCCCGTCGTGATCTCGTAGTTGATCGTGCCGGCATGGCGCGCGTGCTCCTCGACGAGAACGCCGTCGCCTACGAGCGTCACGGGCGCGCCCTCCGGCTCGTCGCCGAGCTCGACGGCGAACGAGTCCATCGAGACCGTTCCGAGGACGCGCCGGCGTGTGCCCGCCACCAGCACTTCGGTTCCGGTCAGCCCGCGGCGGAAGCCGTCCCCGTAGCCGACCGGGACGAGACCGATGCGAGTCTCCCCCTCGGCGACGAACCGGCGCCTGTAGCCGGTGCTGTCGCCGCGTCGCAGGACCTTGGCCTGGGCGACGTAGCTCCGCCAGGAAAGGACCGGCTCCAGGCCGTGCTCCTCCGGATTGCGTCCGAACGGGGAGAGACCGTAGAGCGCGACGCCGCAGCGGACGGCGTCGAGGCGGGACTCGGGGATCGAGAGCGTGGCTGCGCTGTTCGCGATGTGTCGGGTCGTGCCGGGAAAGCGCTCGGCGACGGCGGCGAATGCGTCGAGCTGCCCGCGGGCGAACGCCGCATCGTCCTCGTCGGCGGCGGCGAAGTGGCTCATGACCCCGGCAACGCGAGCGGGGTCGATCTGCGCCGCCTCCTCCGGAGACATGCCGAACCGGCCCATGCCGGTGTCCACCTTGACGTGGACGGGAACGCCCTCGGGAAGCTGGGGCGTGGAGACGGCGACCTCGAGCCCTCCGTCGCGCGCGACGTGCTCCTCCGCCTCGGCGAGCGGGCTCAGGACGAGGATCCGCGCATCGGCGAGCCGGGCGCGAAGCGTCATTCCCTCCTTCGCCGTCGCCACGCAGAGGGCCTGCGCCCCACCTTCGAGCGCGGCGCGGGCGCAGTCGACGGCGCCGTGGCCGTAGGCATCCGCCTTGACCACCGCCCAGAGCTCGGCGCCGCCGGCGACGTCCACGAGCGCAGCCGCGTTCCGGCGCAGCGCGCCGAGGTCGATCGTGATCTCGGACCGGCTCATCGGAGGGCGAGGTTAGCGGGAGAGGGTCGGCGAAAGAGCGTCGACGACGTCGCTCGCGATCATCCCGGCGCTCCCGTGAGTCTCCGCCGCGAGCCGGGCGGCCTCCCCGCCCGCCGCCGCCGCCGCTGCCGCCCCGACCTTCGCGCCCATGCCTTTCGACAGGAACGCGGCCACGATCCCGGTGAGAACGTCTCCCGTGCCGGCCGTCGCGAGCCCTGGGTTGCCGAGGTCGCAGACGAGGACTCCCCTGCCCGGAGACGCGACGAGCGTGTCCGCGCCCTTGAGGAGGACGACCGCGCCCACGTCGTCGGCACCGGTCTGGACCGCGTTGAGCCGGCGGGCCGACACGGCGCTCGAGTCCCGCCCGAGCAGCCGGGCGAGCTCGCCGGCGTGCGGCGTGAGAACCGTGGGCGCATCGCGCGAGAAGATCCAGTCGAGATGGCCCGCAGCGGCCCACAAGCCGTCGGCATCGAGGACGATCGGCTTGTCGAGCCGGTCGAGGAGGTAGCCGATCAGGGCGCGGACGGCATCCGTCCGACCGATCCCGGGCCCGATCGCGACGGCCGTGGCCTTTTCGGCCGCCTCGAGGATGGCGTCGGCCGCGTCCATGGTCATGACCCCGTCCTCGTCGGCGCACGGCCAGCTCATCGCCTCGAGAAGCCGCTGCTCGAAGACGAGATTCAGGGACGCGGGCACGCAGACGGTCACGATCCCGGCCCCGGCTCGGAGGGCTGCCTCAGCGGTCAGGCACGGCGCGCCGGTCTTCCCGGTCGAGCCGCCGACGACGAGCACGGAGCCGGCCGTGTACTTGTTGTCGGCGGGCCCGCGGCGCGGAACCTCCTGGAGGATCTGCTCGGAGACGTGCTCGTGCCGCGTCCGGCCGGCTTGGAGCCCGATGTCGGCCACTTCGACCTCGCCTGCGTGGAACCGGCCCGGAGCGACGACGAGCCCGACCTTGCGTCCGTGGAAGGTGACCGTGGCGTCGGCCTTCACCGCCGCGCCCGCGACCTGGCCCGTCGACGCGTCGACTCCGCTCGGCACGTCCATGGAGAGGATCGGGACGCCGAGGCCATTGAGGCTCTCGATCGTGCGCGCCGCGTCGTCGCGCGGCTTGCCGGAGAAGCCGGTGCCGAAGAGCGCGTCCACCGCCACGTCCGCACCACCCGGCTCGACGAACGGGATCTTGAGCTTTCGTGCGCGTTCGTGGTTCTCGGCGGAGTCGCCGGCGAGCTTCTCGTCCGAGCCCGCAAGCACGATTTCGACAGTCCTCCCCGCTTCGTGGAGCTTGCGCGCGACGACGAACCCGTCGCCGCCGTTGGAACCCGTACCGCACCAGACCGCCACTCTCTTTGCGTCCGGGTAGCGGCGGAGCACGGCCTCGGCCGCCGCGCTCCCGGCCCGCTCCATGAGCTCGATCATCGGGCCGTCGTAGGCCTCTTCGGCGGCCCGCATCTCCTCCGCGGTGTAGAGCGGTTCAGTCCACATCGACGTCGCGGACGACGCACACCGCGGCGGCCAGCTCGCGCGAGTGCGTCATCGAGAGGTCGAGCTCGCCCGCTTCGTTTCGCCGCGCCCAGTCGGCCACGCGGCCCGAGAGCCTCACCCCGGGCTTTGGCCGGCCGGAGATCTCGACGTCCTGCCAGGCGAACGCCCGCGCCACTCCGAAGCCGAGAGCCTTCCCGACGGCCTCCTTGCCGGCGAAGCGGGCAGCGTAGTGCTGCGGCGGGTTCGGCCGCGAATCGCAGTACTCGCGCTCCGCCTCGGTGAAGACGCGGTCGCGGAAAGAGGGGTAGCGCTCCAGCGTGCGCCTGATGCGCCCGATCTCGATGAGGTCGAGGCCGACCTTCACG
>Ga0075428_100008394_pt1 | contig 11450 bp, 5 predicted proteins | sample RhiMetdeltSRZDD2_FD_75291 | JGI IMG/M metagenome (GOLD analysis project Ga0075428, IMG submission 75291) | Populus rhizosphere microbial communities from Tennessee, USA - Rhizosphere MetaG P. deltoides SRZDD2 | ecosystem: Host-associated > Plants > Roots > Rhizosphere > Soil | place: USA... | reverse complement strand
ACACCGGATCCCGGCATGAATTACTTCTTGGACTTCACCAGTTCCGGAAATTCCGCATTCAACGCGCGCAGCTTCGGAAGGTCGTTGACGACGATGTAGGGGTAGTCGGGATGCTGGGCGAGGAAGTTCTGATGGTGGTCCTCGGCGGCGTAGAAGCCCTCCAGCGGAACGACCGTGGTCACGATGCGCCGATTGAAAATGTGCGCCTTCTCCAACTGCGCGATGTAGGCCTCAGCGATACTCTTCTGTTCATCATTCGCGTAGAAGATCGACGATCGGTATTGGCGTCCTTCGTCAGGGCCCTGCCGGTTCAACTGCGTCGGATCGTGCGCCACTGCGAAGAACACTTTCAGCAGTCGCCCGTAGGACACTTTCGCAGGATCGAAGGTGATCTTCACCGACTCGGCATGCGACGTGATCCCGCTGCTGACGACCGAGTAATGCGCCGTCATCTGACTGCCGCCGGCATATCCGGACACGACGTCGGAGACACCGTTCATCTGTTCGAAGACCGCTTCGACACCCCAGAAGCACCCCCCAGCGAGGACGGCGGTTTGTGCCGCCACCGTCCCTGTTGGATGGCTATCCTTTGCCGGGTCGGGGAAAGTCGAGGCGGCCCGGGCACCCATGACAAGTGTGGTCGCAATCAGTGCAGCCCAGAGTATCTTCATGTTTAAGTGAACTCTTGAGTCGTCGGCGATATTCCCGCCGCATTCACTGTCACACCGACTTCGCTCTCAAACAGATTACAGGAGAAACGAGAAGGAGGATCTTTATGTTTTTGTTCCTCCCTTCTCCATTCTCCTGTGATCTCTTAGGACAATCGAAGAATGCGCGTCAGTGACCGGTGTTGATCGAGGTCCGTGCCGCCGTTAACATTCGACGCGGCGGCATGTGCTTCCAAGGAGCTAATCGATGAGATCCGCACAGGCCCGGCGCGCGACGTCCGGGCTCCTCGTGTTGGTGGCCGCGTTCTGTGCAGCCATTTCAATGCCGGCACAGCAGATGGTTACCGAAACGCGCGACAGCTCGCAGGCCCAGGACGAGGAATTTGCCAGGCTGGTTGCCGAATGGACCACCGCGCCGTACTACCTCAGTCCGCTCGTCGATCATCTGCCGAAGGTCAACGGCATCCCATCGCCGAAGGACGTGCTTGGTCATCACATTGGTGCGCCGGCGACGCTGACGTATTACGCCGACATCCTCAAGTACTACCGCGCGCTCGCCGCAGCGACACCGCGGGTCACCGTCGAAACGATTGGCAAATCGGACGAGGATCGCGAATTGGTTGTCGTGTGGGTTTCATCGGACGAGAACATGCGTACCCTCCAAGGCAATCGCGACAACCTCGCGAAGATCGCCGACCCGCGCGGGTTGTCGGCCGAGCAAATCAAGCAGCTGATCGCGACGACCAAGCCGCACTATCACCTGATGGGCGGACTGCATAGCGGCGAAACTGGTCCGTCCGAAATGTTGATGGAACTCGTCTACCGGCTTGCCACGGAGACGTCGCCGCTGATCCAACAGATCCGCAATAACGTCATCGTCTCGGTGACGCCGGTCGCCGATGCGGACGGCCGCGATCGCAACGTCGACTGGTTCTATCGAGGACTCGAAACCGCGGCGCAGCAATCGACGTCTTCAACGCCTGGACCAAATCAGACCGGGCAGACCGCGGGCGCAGGAGGCGCGGCCGCGGCTCCATCTACGGCAGGCGGAACGGGTGCCGGAGCACCGGGCGGCGGTGGTGGCGGAGGGCTGCCCTATTGGGGCAAGTACGTCTACCACGATAACAACCGCGACATCAACCTGTCGCAGGTGTCGATGCGCGCGTTGGCGGACTGGTATTTCACCGCGCATCCACCGATCGTGCACGACCTGCACGAGGCGCAAGCGCTGATGTACACCTACAGCGGCGCCGCGCCACAGAATCCCAACCTCGATCCGATCCTCTTCGCTGAACTTCCGTGGTTCTCCAACTTCGAGCTCGCGCAGATGACGAAGTGGGGCATGCCTGGCGTGTACACACACGCGTTCATGGACGGATGGTCTCCCGGCTATCTCGGATCAGTCGCGTACAACCACAACGGCATGATGCGCATGTACGAGACGCAGTCCGGCCGCGAATCAGGCGCCGGGGGACGTGGCGGAGCGCCCGAGGGACGTGGCGGCGGCGCGACCACAACCTCGGACGCCGGACGCGGAGGCCGAGGAGGCGACGCCCCGACTGCGACTGACGGACCGGTTGCCGATGCTGGCGCGCGGGGCCGCGGCCCGAGTGCTCCAACCGGTCGCGGCGGCGGGCAGCCGCGCGAGTGGTATCGCGGTCTGCCGGTTCCTCCAGGCGCCGTCGCGACTTTCTCGAGGCGCAACAACACGAATTACATGGAGACCGGCGTCCTCAGCGCGCTCCAGTTAACCGCATCCTTTCCGAATCTCGTCGTCGAAAACTTTTACCAGAAAACGAAGAACTCGATCGAATCAGGAAAGAAGGAGGCTCCGTACGGGTTTGTCATTCCTCGGCAGCGGGACATGACCCGGGCCGCCGAGCTCGTGAACATCCTGCGTCTGCAACGAATCGAAGTGGGTGAGGCAGCGGCAGGGATCAAGCTCGCCGACGCGTCGTTCCCAGCCGGGTCGTACGTCATCAAACGCGATCAGCCATACGGGCGACTGGCGAAGAACCTTCTGGAAAAGCAACGCTATCCGGATCCCGACTTGCGAACCTATGACGACAGCGGCTGGACGATGGGGTTGGCGATGCTGGTGGAGGTGAAGGAGGTCAACGATAAAGCGATTCTCGACGTAAAAACGACGCCCGTCGATCGAGCCATCGTCAAGGGCAACGTCACCGGAAGGGGAACCGCAGCAGTCGCCGTTGCGCACCTTGGTTCGACGAGCATGATAGCGCTTCGTTACAAACTTGGAAACGCGTCGGTGAAGATCGCGGAGAAAGCGTTCACCGCGGATGGCATCGAGTTCCCCGCCGGTTCATTCGTGATTCCCGCGCCTGGTGACATCGCAGCGGCTCGCAGCACTATCGAGCAGCTTGGCCTTACGGGTGCCGCGCTTGGCTCGATGCCGTCAGTGGCCATGCACGATGCTGACCTGCCGCGCATCGCCATGTATTCGTCGTGGTCTGGCAGCGATACGCAGGAAATCGGCTGGGTGCGGTTCGCGTTCGACAAGTTCGGCATCCCTTACGACCTCATTTACAAAGAGCGACTGCGGAAAGGAAACCTGCGCGCCGACTACGACGTGTTGTTGATGCCGAATCAGAACGTGTCGCGGCAATCTGTGTTTCAGCCTTCAGCCGCGCGCGCCGTTCCGTATCTCAAGGATCCGAAATACAAGTTCCTCGGCATGTACGGCGAATCGCCCGACATCACAGGCGGCATGGGTGGCGAGGGCGTCGACGCGGTCTCAAAATTCCTCGAGGCGGGCGGCACGCTCATCGCGATGGGGAATGCGGTGAGATTTGCGACCGAGCTTGGATTCGCGCGCACGGTCGACGCCTCGGCCACGACGTCGCGCGACTTCTACGCACCGCGTCCGCTGGTCAACGCCGAGCTGCTCCGGCTCGATCATCCCGTCTTTTACGGCTACGCCGATCGCCTGGTGCCGATCAAGTATCAGAACGGTCCGCTGCTTACTGTCGGCGCGCCCGATCAAAGCGCGGTCCTCGCGCGCTACGTTGGCGGCGACGCCGCAGTCCTGAGCGGCCTGATGAAGGGAGCCGACGAGATCCGTCAACGCCCGATGGTTGTGGACATCGCCGGCGGCCACACCGGGAAAGGGCGCGTGATTCTGTTTGCGAACAATCCGATGTATCGCTGGCAGAACCACGGCGAGTTCAACATGGTGTTCAACGCGTTGATGAACTGGAATGATTCAGGCGCGCCGACGAATCGCGCTGCCGCTGCGACGGTGTCGGCAGCTCGCTGACGCGCGCATGTGTCATTTCGTGACACCCCTATTTGACATCCTGCTGCGCAGGCCTATATTCACAAGAACGCCTAAGGCGCCGGATACGGCGCCGCGGGGGAACCACCGGCGCGCGTTGTGCGCGCTAAGGGGCGAATTCCACCTTCGCCCACCGACCTTCGTCGGTGGGCGAACGATGGATAGAGGACTTCCAACCTCGAGCCCGTCAGCTAACCCCGCCGGCTCATTGGAGGCCTTCCGTGTCTTCCTTCGCGAACCCCCGTACAACATTAACGGACCTCGAATTGTCGAACCACGTACAGCGCGGGGCGATGGCCGCCGCTCTCATCGTGCTGCTCGGCATCGCCGCGATCATCTGGCTGCTTGGTTCGTCGAATCCGTTCACGCCAGCCGGTTACGTCGGCTATCTGACGAAAGGCGCGGTCATCGGCCATTCGCGCTTCTACGGCGTCCAACGCGGCCCGACGTCCCCCGGACGGACGTGGCTCCTTGAAGTTACCAACGTCAGCATCACCCCGTACACATACACCGAGGACTTCTCGCGCGATGACGCGGTCCTGAGCCGCGACAATCTGAAGATCGAGTTCCGCGTGCATACCGTGTGGCACGTGGACGATACGAAGATTCCGCTCTTCATGGACCGTTTCAGTACGACAGTCGCACGTTCGGCGCTCGAGAAGGATCCCGATGCGATTGTGAAAGTTGCGTACGGGAATTTCGTGCGTGAACCGCTGCGAACGTTCGCTCGAGACGAGGTGCAGCGCCGCAACGGTCTCGAAGTCAAAGATGCCTTGATTCCGATCGGTGATGCGGTCCTCGCGCGCATCCAGCGGTACGCCGCAGGCAGTCCCTTCCTGATCGGCAGCGTGGTCGTGGGCAACGTGCAGTATCCGGAGGAAGTCGCGACTGCGGTTTCCCGGAAATTGGCAGCGACCCAGGAACTGCAACGCAAGGATACAGAGATTGAAATCGAGCGCAAGGAACGCACCAAGCGCGAGGTCCAGGCGCAGGGCATTGCCAATGCCATGCAGATCATCCGGGGTCAGCTGAGCCCGATGTACATCCAGCACGAGGCGATCGAAGCGCAGAAGATGATGGTGAATTCACCGAATCACACCGTTGTCTATATCCCGGTGGGTCCAATGGGCGTGCCGCTGACAGGCACATTCGCCGCGACTGAACCGAGGGGGCCGTCGCTGAAGTAGCCGCTTCTCGCTTCTCGCTACTCGCTTCTCGTTCCGCCCGCGGTTTCCGGCCAAAAGCTCGAGAGCGAGGAGCGAGCCACGAGGAGCGAGCAGCGAGACTCGATTCAGCGAAGAAATGACACCCATGCGCCTTGCGCATGGGGCGCACAGAAGCAGAATGCATGGATGGCATCTGTAGATTCCGTTTTGAGATGGAGGCGGACTAGCGGATAACACGTGTGTGAAGATGCCAGGTTTGCCCCCAGCGCAGGGACTGTACGACCCCGCCCACGAGCATGATGCGTGCGGCGTCGGGTTTGTCGTGCACGTCAAAGGCCAGCGCTCGCACTCGATTGTCGAGCAGGCGCTCAAGGTCTTGATTAATCTGCTACATCGCGGCGCCTGCGGCTGCGAGGCGAACACAGGGGATGGTGCCGGAATCCTCATCCAGATGCCGGACCGTTTCCTGCGGCGCGAGACGTTGCGGCTCGGCTTTACGCTTCCGCCTGAGCGCCACTACGGTGCCGGGTTGGTGTTCCTGCCGAAGGAGCCAACCTGGCGGGCGCGGGTCGAAGCGCGGTTCGAAGAAATCGTCGTCGAGGAAGGACAACGGGTTCTCGGCTGGCGCGACGTGCCGACCGACGATTCGTCAGTCGGTCCGAGTGCGGTGGCGGTCGAGCCTTGCTTCCGGCAGCTGTTCATCGGTCGCGGGCCAGCGTTCGACGGACTCCCCACGAGTACGGAAACCGATCTTCGGTTCGAACGGAAGCTGTATGTGATCCGCAAGCGGATCGAGCATGCCGTGGACGGAATGGGCTTACCGGATCGGACGTGGTTCTACGTGCCCAGCCTGTCATCGAAGACGATCATCTACAAGGGGATGCTGACGGCGACGCAGATTGCGCCGATGTTCCCCGACCTGGCCGATCCTGACGTCGAGTCGGCGCTCGCGCTGGTGCACCAGCGGTTCAGCACGAATACCTTCCCGTCCTGGCCGCTCGCACACCCCTATCGCTTCATCGCGCACAACGGCGAAATCAACACGCTTCGCGGCAACATCAATTGGATGAAGGCTCGTGAAGCGCTGCTCGAATCGGATGTGCTCGGCGAGGATCTCAAAAAGGTTCTGCCGATCATCCGCGAAGGCGGCAGTGATACTGCCACGTTTGACAACGTTCTCGAGTTCCTCGTCATGGCGGGCCGCTCGTTGCCGCACGCCGTGCTGATGATGATTCCTGAACCGTGGCAGAACCACGAGGGGATGACTGAGGAGCTTCGCGCGTTCTACGAGTACCACTCGTCGTTGATGGAGCCGTGGGACGGCCCGGCATCGATCGCGTTCACGGACGGGACGGTGATCGGGGCCGTACTCGATCGCAATGGTCTGCGGCCATCGCGCTACTGGGTGACGAAAGACGATCTCGTCATCATGGCGTCGGAAGTCGGCGTCCTCGACATCGCCCCGGACAACATCGTCGTCAAGGAGCGGCTGCATCCGGGGCGCATTTTCCTGGTCGACACGGAGAAGGGCCGCATCATCGCCGACGAGGAGATCAAATCCGAGCTGGCGCTGGCGTATCCGTACGAGGATTGGCTGCGCGAGAACTTGACGGCGATCGAAGACGTGCCGGCGGCGCCGTACCTGCCGCCCCCTGACCACGACACGGTCGTCCGTCGGCAGCGGGCGTTTGGATACACCCAGGAAGATCTGAAGATCGTGCTCGGCCCGATGGCGACTGGCGCGGAAGAGCCAGTCGGATCCATGGGCACCGATACCCCGCTGGCGGTGCTGTCCGAACGTCCCCGCCTGTTGTACGACTACTTCAAGCAGTTGTTCGCGCAGGTGACCAATCCTCCGCTCGACGCGATTCGCGAGGAACTGGTCACGTCGATGGCGTCGACGATTGGTCCCGAGCGCAACCTGCTCAAGCCGGAACCTGAATCCTGCCGGCAGATCGGCATCCCCGATCCGGTGATCGACAACGATCAGATGGCGAAGATTCGCCACATTCAGATCGCCGGATTCCGATCGATCACGCTGCAGATGCTCTATCGGCCCGTGGAAGGTGGCGCAGGACTCGCGACCGCGCTCGAGCAGTTGTGCCTGCAGGCGAGCGAGGCGGTGAAGGCGGGGCACAACATCCTGATTCTGTCCGACCGCGGCGTCAGCCGCGAACTGGCGCCGATTCCCAGCCTGCTCGCGACGGCCGGTGTGCACCACCATCTCGTGCGCGAAGGTGCGCGCACACGTTGCGCGCTGGTGCTCGAGTCGGGCGACGCCCGCGAAGTCCATCATGTCGCGCTGCTGATTGGATACGGCGCCGGCGCGGTGAATCCATACCTCGCGTTTGAAAGTCTCGACGATTTGATTCGACAGGATGCACTGCAGGACATCACCCATGCGCGTGCGGTATCGCGCTACATCAAGGGTCTGAACAAGGGAATCTTGAAGGTGATGTCGAAGATGGGGATCTCGACGCTGCAAAGCTACTGCGGCGCGCAGATCTTCGAAGCGATTGGACTGGATCAGTCCTTTGTCGATCGCTATTTCACGTGGACCGCTTCGCGTGTCGGCGGCGTCGGCATCGAGGTCATTTCCGAGGAAGTGCGCCAGAGGCACGAACGGGCGTTCCCAACGCGGTCAGGCGCGCCGACGGACCTCGATACGGGGGGCGAATACCAGTGGCGGCGCGACGGCGAACACCACCTCTTCAATCCAGAGACGGTGTTCAAGCTGCAGCATGCGACGCGCTCCGGCCAATACGGTGTCTATCGCGAGTACACCAAGCTCGTGAACGATCAGAGCCGCAAGCTCGGGACGCTCCGCGGCCTGCTCGACTTCAAGGCGACCACGCCCGTTCCGATCGAAGAGGTCGAGCCGGTTGAATCGATCGTCAAGCGCTTCTCAACCGGAGCGATGTCGTACGGCTCGATCAGCCAGGAAGCGCACGAGACGCTCGCAATCGCGATGAATCGGCTGGGCGGCAAGTCGAACACCGGCGAAGGCGGGGAGGATCCGGCCCGTTATCGTCGCGATGCGAACGGCGACTGGCGGCGAAGCGCGATCAAGCAAGTGGCGTCGGCGCGATTCGGTGTGACCAGCGAATACCTCGTGAATGCCGACGACCTGCAAATCAAGATGGCGCAGGGGGCGAAGCCCGGCGAAGGCGGACAGCTGCCCGGCCACAAGGTCTACCCGTGGATCGCAAAGGTGCGGCACTCGACGCCGGGTGTCACCCTGCTCTCGCCACCGCCGCATCACGACATTTATTCGATTGAGGATCTCGCGCAGCTGATTTTCGATCTCAAGAACTCGAACCCGGTGGCGCGCGTGCACGTGAAGCTGGTCGCAGAGGTGGGCGTCGGCACCATCGCCGCCGGCGTCGCGAAGGCGCATGCCGATGTCGTGCTGATCTCCGGTCATGATGGTGGAACCGGCGCCTCGCCACAAACGGCGATCAAACACAGTGGCATTCCATGGGAACTGGGCCTCGCCGAGACGCAGCAGGTCCTGATGCTGAACAACCTCCGCGACCGGATCGTGGTTCAGGTCGACGGGCAGCTGAAAACAGGGCGCGATGTGGTCATTGCGGCGCTGCTCGGGGCCGAGGAGTTTGGTTTTGCGACCGCGCCGCTCGTCGTCTCCGGCTGCATCATGATGCGCGTCTGCCACCTGAACACATGCCCTGTCGGCGTGGCGACGCAGGACCCGGAGCTGCGCAAGAAGTTCTCGGGCAAGCCGGAGTTTGTCGAAAACTTCTTCCGTTTCCTCGCCGAGGAAGTACGGGAGCTGATGGCGGAGCTCGGGTTCCGCACGGTCGACGAAATGATCGGTCGCGTCGATCGACTCGATATGAAACCGGCGCTCGATCACTGGAAAGCTTCAGGCGTCGACCTGGCGAACGTTCTCCGCGAACCGGCGGTCGCCGCCAATGCGGCCCGACATCAGACACGCAAGCAGGATCACGGGCTGGACGAAATTCTGGATCGACAGATCATTGCGGCCGCGTGGCCGGCAATCGAAGGCAAGCGTTCGGTGTCGCTCTCGTTTCCGATTCGCAACGCGAACCGGGCGACGGGGACGATGCTTGGCTACGAGATCACGCGACGGCATGGCGGAGCCGGCCTGCCGGACGACACGATTACGCTGCAGTTTACCGGCTCGGCGGGACAGAGCTTTGGCGCGTTCGTGCCGCGCGGCGTGACGCTCCGGCTCGAGGGTGACGCGAACGATTATTGCGGCAAGGGACTTTCGGGCGGCAGGTTGATCGTCTATCCACCCCGGGCGTCAACGTTCGCGGCGGAGAAGAACGTCATCATCGGCAATGTGGCGTTGTACGGCGCGACCAGCGGTGAAGCGTACATCCGTGGAATCGCCGGCGAGCGGTTCGCCGTCCGCAACAGCGGCGCGCACGCAGTCGTCGAAGGTGTCGGCGATCACGGATGCGAATACATGACCGGCGGCCGCGTGCTGGTTCTCGGCAGGACGGGGCGCAACTTCGCCGCCGGGATGAGCGGCGGCATCGCCTATGTCGTCGACGATGACGGATTGTTCGCGCGGCGCTGCAATCGTGGGATGGTTGACATCGAGTCGCTGGAAGAAGACGAGGACATCGATTTCGTCCGCTCGATGATCGGCCGGCATGCCGCGATCACCGGCAGCGTTCGCGCCGCGTATTTGTTGACGGTCTGGAGTTCGACCGCGGCGCGCATCATCAAGGTCGTTCCGCGCGATTACAAGCGGATCGTGATGGCCGAGGCTCGGGCACGATCGGAAAATCGTGAGCCGGCATTCACGGAACTCGTGGCGGTGGCGCGTGGGTAAGCCGACCGGCTTCATCGAGATCCGCCGCAGCAAGCCGCACGCGCGTCCGATCGAAATCCGGGTGCGCGATTGGCAGGAGGTGTATCTCGCAGAGTCGGAAGCCGACATGCGGCAGCAGGGGGCCCGCTGCATGGATTGCGGCATCCCGTTCTGCCATCAAGGGTGTCCGCTCGGCAATCTGATTCCCGAGTGGAACGATCTCGTCTATCGCAATCGGTGGCAGACGGCAATCGAGCGCTTGCACGCCACCAATAACTTTCCTGAATTCACCGGGCGGCTGTGCCCCGCCCCATGCGAAGGATCGTGCGTGCTCGGGATTAACGACGATCCCGTCTCGATCAAGAACATCGAAGTCTCGATCGTCGACCGCGCGTTCGAGGAAGGATGGATCCGCGCCCGGCCTCCCGCGTCTCGCACCGGTCGAACGGTCGCGGTCGTCGGCTCCGGCCCGGCCGGGCTTGCCGCTGCCGACCAGTTGAACCGCGCCGGACATCTGGTGACGGTGTTCGAGCGGGCGGACCGGATTGGCGGCCTGCTCCGCTACGGTATCCCGGAATTCAAGCTTGAAAAACGCTGGCTCGATCGTCGCCTCGCGTTGATGGCGGAGGAAGGCGTTGTCTTCCGGGCAGGCTTGAACATTGGCGTCGACGTTCCCGTCGCGGCGTTGAAGCGCGATTTCGACGCGATCGTGTTGTGTGGCGGCGCAACTGCGCCGCGTGATCTCCCGATTCCTGGACGCAATCTCGCAGGCATCCACTTCGCGGTTGATTACCTGACGCAACAGAATCGAATCTGCGAAGGCGAGGCGGTGGCGGCTGCGGATCTCATCACGGCAGAAGGAAAGCACGTCGTGATTATCGGCGGCGGCGACACCGGGGCTGACTGCCTGGGAACCGCGCACCGCCAGGGCGCGGCATCCGTGGCGCAATTTGAATTGCTGCCCCGTCCTCCGGATACGCGCACCGCTGATAACCCATGGCCGCTGTGGCCGACCATCTTCAGGACGTCCGCCGCGCACGAGGAAGGTGGCGAACGCGTCTACTCCGTCTCGACGGAGCGATTTGTCGATGACGGGCAGGGACAGGTGACGGCTCTGCACGCCGCTCACGTCGAGATGGTGCGTGATGGTGAACGGATGCGATTCGTGCCGCAGCCTGACAGCCAGTTCGAACTGAAGGCTGATCTCGTGCTGCTCGCAATGGGCTTCCTTGGTCCCGAGCAGGGGAGCCTGCTCTCGACGCTGGGGGTGAAGTTGACCGAGCGCGGGAATGTGTGGCGCGATGCAAACTGGATGACGAGTGAGCGCGGTGTCTTCGTCGCAGGCGACATGCAGCGCGGTCAATCGTTGATCGTCTGGGCGATTGCCGACGGCCGCAGCGCCGCCCGCGGGGTCGACGCCTATCTGATGGGGGCATCGAGTCTGCCAGCGGCGGTCGCGTAATTCGCGCCACGGAGCAGGCGGAGCACGCGGAACAAGATCACCACGGAGTTTCGGA
>Ga0075428_100008393_pt1 | contig 11451 bp, 9 predicted proteins | sample RhiMetdeltSRZDD2_FD_75291 | JGI IMG/M metagenome (GOLD analysis project Ga0075428, IMG submission 75291) | Populus rhizosphere microbial communities from Tennessee, USA - Rhizosphere MetaG P. deltoides SRZDD2 | ecosystem: Host-associated > Plants > Roots > Rhizosphere > Soil | place: USA... | reverse complement strand
ATGGACCTGCAGACCGAGGAAGTGTCCGACGCCGTGTGGGAAGAACGTCGAGCTGATGCGCTTCGACACGACGCCGTCCGCATCGAGATCGCGAACGAAGCCGAAGCGCAGGAGGATCTCCGCGACTTTGCGATGCGCGAGCAGATGCACGTCGGGATAGTTCGTGCTTGGCTGGCAGGCATCGACGAGCGCGAGCTGCATCTCGTCCATCGCGGAGATGAGCTCTTGGAACTCGTCTTTGCGCCGCGAGTGCGTGCGCGTGATGTCCGACGCGTAGCCGTGATACGACGCGCCGGCGTCGATCAGGAACGAATGAAGATTCGACTCCGCGATGCGCGGCCGCGTGTGATGGTAGTAATGCAAGGTCGCCGCGTTCTCGTTGAGGGCGATGATGTTTCCGTACGGCAGCTCCTCTTCGGTGTGATCCACGCCTGCGAGATAGGCGAGGTGGATCTCGTACTCCGAGAGTCCTTCACGGAATGCGCGCTCCGCAGCGGCGTGTCCGCGCGCGCCGCGCTGATTCGCACGGCGGAGGCACTCGATCTCGTACTCCGTTTTTTTCGCGCGATCGAAATGCAGGCCGTTGACGACGGCCGGCGGATTCGGGGTCAGGTCGCCCCACGACGCGAAGCGCTCGTCCCATTCGCCGATGAACGCGATGCGCCCGCGCGGCATGTGCTGCTTCGCGTCGTCGGGATCGGCGATCATCACGATCTCGAATTTCTCCGCCCACTTGTCCGTCGGCTTGTCCGCGACCTTGTGCCAGTAGTCGACGGGCTGGTAGTAGACGAGCTTCGGCTTGAGGCCCGGCGTGTAGATCACGAAGCAGTTCGGGTTGTCGACGACCGGCACCCACGACTTGAAATGCGGGTTCGGTTTGAACGGGTAGGCCATGTCGTCGAGGAACTGGTAGTGCAGCGCGCCGGAGAAGATCGCCGCGTGATCGAAGTTCGCTTCCGACAGGGCGCGATCGTGGCGGAGTTTGTTGATCGTGACGTGAGCCGTGTAGATCGTCGAGAGTGCGTCGTCCATGGACGCGGGAGGATAGCACCTACGCGGAACGGCATTGTTCCAGTTTCCGCAACAAGAACCGCTTCTCGGTCATCGTTCCGGGCATCTCGAGCGCGCGAGAGAAATGCAGCGCGGCCTGTGTCGCGTCGCCGCTGCGGAGCCAGAGCTCGCCGAGGGTGGCGGGGAGGGGGAGGTAATCGCGGAGGGCGGGGTGTGAGGCGATTTGTTCGACCGCCGCGATGCCGGCGTTCGGTCCGTCGGCCATCGCCAAAGCGACTGCGCGATTCAGCGCGACGACCGGCGTCGGCTTGAGCTCGAGAAGCTCGTCGTAGTGACCGACGATCGCGCGCCAGTCGGTCTCGTCGAACGACGGCGCGATCGCGTGAACCGAGGCTATCGCCGCTTCGACGTGATACGGAGTCAGGCGCGGACCGCTCGCCGATGCACCGAGCTCGCGGAGACCTTCCGCGATCATCGCCCCCGTCCCATCGCGAGCGATCCTGTCCGCTGAGCGTGATCAACTCGCCGCGCGCATCGACGCGCGCCGGAAGACGCGCCGCTTGCAGAAGCATCAACGCGAGCAGCGCGTGCACTTCGGGGAGCCCTGTCACCGGATGCTCCGCGAGCTGGCGCGTGAGACGGATCGCTTCTGCACAAAGATCAGTGCGCACCAGATCCTCGCCCGCGTGTGCGCTGTATCCCTCGTTGAACAGCAAATAGAGCACGTCGAGCAGCGTCTCGAGCCGCTCCGGCAGCTCCTGCCGCGACGGCATCTCCATCGGGATGCGTTCCTCGCGAATGAGCCGCTTCGCGCGCACGATGCGCTGCGCGATCGTCTCTTTCTTCGTGAGAAACGCGCGCGCGACTTCGTCGACCGAAAATCCGCCGACTGTTTTCAGCGTGAGCGCGATGCGGCTCTCTTTCGGAATCGCAGGATGACAGCACATGAGCATCATCCGGAGCTGATCGTCGCGAAGCTCATGCGCGAATCCGCGCTCTTCATCGACATTGCGCTCGCGAAACGCGGCGAGGATGTCCGCTTCTTTTCCGCGCAGCGTGGACTCGCGGCGCAGCTGATCGAGCGCGCGGTTGCGCGCAATCTGGAACAGCCACGCCGCGGGATTTTCGGGCGTTCCGCGGAGACTCCAGAGCTGCAGCGCGGAGACGAGCGACTCCTGCACAACCTCTTCCGCGAGCCCGAGATGCTCCGGGCCGAAGATGCGCGTCAGCGTGGCGACCATCTGTCCCGCGCTGTGGCGGAAGAGATGGTCGACCAGGCCGTGGACGGAATTCATTGCGGCGCGAGCTCTTCGATCTCGCGGATCTCGATCGAGCCGAACTCGAGATGCGGCGAGTCGTGACAGAGACGCACGACTTCGTCGTAGTTGTTCGCGTCGACGACCATGAACCCGCCGAGAATCTCCCGAGCCTCGGCGTACGGCCCGTCGGTGACCGTGACCCCGCCGTCCTTGCGGACGACCACGCGGCCTTCGCCGTCACGCAGCTTCTGTCCCGACCCGCCGATGCGCATCTTCCACGCCCGGTATTTCCCGATGATTTCCTGGATCTCCTCGGCACTCATCGCGGATGGATCCCAGGCCGAGTCGCGAAGCATGAGGATGTATTGAGGCATGGTGTTCTCCTTTCGTCACTGTACAGACGAACGGGAGGCGCGGGAATCGACAAACGGTGCTGAGGTGCTGGGGTATTGGGTGCTGGCGATGTTTCGCATGGACCGCACTCCGCGTAACCTGCGCCGTCCGCCGTAACACCGCCAGCACCCAGCACCTAACACCTCAACACCATTCAGACCATCCACCCATCCATGTGCTCTAACACCTCATCGATCGACAGCATCCGCTCCTCTCCGCCCGCGGTCCGGAAGAGTGCGTGATCCCAGCCCTTCACTCCGATCGGAGTAAGGATCTCGCGGCCGATGCGGAGGCGTTTGCCGCTGGCGAGTTGGCGGAACACGCGCTCGTATGCGGAGCGGCTCAGGCGCGGCTCGACGTCGCGATGGATCGCGTGGCGGCGGTCGCGCGTGGTGCGACGCTCGATGCGCGGCGGAAGCGTGACGCGCGTGCGGCGATCGATGCCGGAGTGGCGCCACGGTGGCGCGAGTCGCTCGACATCTTCGCGACGACGCCCCGCTTCGTAGTTGCGCATCGCAGCGATGGTCGTGCCCCACCGCACCGCGCGTCCGACGTCGTCGTATTCGGCGGGACGCTCTTCGAGCTCCAGCAGCGATCGCGCTTTGGCGGTCAGCACTGCGAACAGAACGCGCTCGCTGAACGGATCCGACACGCGACGGATCGACGGACGAAATGCGGACGCGATCTCGAGCGCGAGCTCGCGCATCGACACGATGCGTCCATCGCTCACCGGCCAGACGCGCGCGTCGAGCGGTGTGCGGAACGGATCGCGCGGGAAGTGGAACGCGCGCGTGATCCATCCGTTGCGCGTCGCGTGGCGTCCCGGCTCGAGGCCGGCGATCGTCGGAATGCCGCGCGCGAACAACTCTTCGACGCGATAGGAAGGCCAGGTGATCGTCTCGCGGATCACGCCGACGATCAGCGCGGTCGTCGCGGCCATGAGACCAGGGTCGGGAGTGAAGTCGAATGTGATCTCGATGCGATCGCGGCGCGGCCGAACACCGAGTCCGGTCGAGCGGCGATTCGCGCCCATGACGATCACCGGTATGGGCAGCAGATGCGCGAGCAGGAGCGCGAGCTTCTGGATCGTGCGGTCGCGCGTGCGCTCCTGGCGAGCAATCTCGAACGAGATGTTGAAGTGGCAACTGAACGCCTGCAGGCGCACGCGTTTCGCGTGATGGCGCTCCCAGGCATCGAGCTGATCGCGAACGAATCCGATCTGCTCCCACAGACTGCGCACCATGCGCGCCGTGCATTGCGGCGCGATCTCGATCACCGGCGTGACGACCTCGAGCACGCCGCCATCGAAATACACCGCACCGCCGGTCGGCAGTTGCGACGACTTCATCCCACGCGCGAGCAGAGGGCGCGTGATGAATGCTCGAGGCGTGCGCCAGTAATCCTCTGGAATGATCTCGCGCTCATCGATGAAGACCTTGAACTCGGCTTCGAGGCCCGCTACGGGCATTGCGAACGGAAATGCGGGCATGCCCCGTCCGTCGCAAAAATGGTGCTGGGGTGTTGGGTGTTAGGTGCTGGCGGTCGCTGGCGGTGTTTGGCCTGGGCCGAGCTCCGCGTGACCTGCGCCGTTAGCCGAAACACCGCCAGCACCCAACACCTCAACACCCAGCACCATTTTTACGTCGGTTGCAACTTTCCCTTCCGCGCAATCCGGAACTGCACCGTCAGCTCGTGCACGACTTCCTTCGGATTGCCGCGCTCGTCGCGATAGGGATGGAAGCGCCAGTGGCGAATCGTCGACACCGTCTCGCGGGCGAACTCCTTGCGCTCGGGCTGACGAATCACGGTCACCTCTTTCACGCGCCCGTCTTTTCCGATCACGTAACGCACGACGAGCTCGTCCTGCCATCCGCGCGAGCGCGCGTACTCGGGATACTGCGGAAACTCCTGCGAGATCGCGCCCATCGGCAGAGGATCGTCGCGCTTGATTTCGATGACCTCGGGTTCTGGTGCCGCTGGCAATCCGCCGATGACTCCACCGACGACACCGCCGATCTCGCCGCCTTCGACTCCGCCTTCCGCGCCGCCGGCGTCACCAGCCGGACCGGTCGCGGGCGCGGGCACGTCTTCGTATTCGACCGTCTCGACGACCGGAATCGTGTCGGGAATGACGTTCGGCGCAACGAACGGCATCTTCTCGGCGGCCGGTCTCGGAGTCGGAGTCGCGACCGGACGCGCCAAAGGTGGCGGAGGAGGTGGTGGAGGAGGCGGCGGATCCGCGATCAGCGAATACGCCGCATAGAGCTTGGGCGACTGCGAAGGAAACTGGACCGTCCACGTTTGCGCGACGAGGATCGCGGCAGCCGCGACCGCATGCGCGGCGAGCGAAAGCGGCAGCGTCTCATAGAACAGTCTGCGGCTTCGCGGCGCCACCGCTTCAGGGACGACAGTCTCGAACATGATCTCCGTTTTTGAGAGGCTGCGCGAGGCAGAGTAACATGACGAATCTCTCGCAGAAATGCTCAGGGCTTGCCATGTCTCGATACATTCAGCGCATCGCACTGCTCGGCAAGGAGCGCTGGATCGGATGGGAGATCGACGGCGTCGGTACCGAAATCCCCGGTCTCGTCCTCGCCGATCACCTGAGTGAAGACGAGCTCCGTGCGCGCGGCGTGAAGGAGTTCCGCGCAATGCCGTTCGAGAACTTCCTCAACCTCGGCGCGGTCGTCGATCCTTCGAATACGGGCGGCGAGCTGCACGAGCAGGACATCGAATATCGACTCGATGCGCTGCTCGTGGGCATGGAGCGCATCCGCTCGAGTGGAACGACCGACGTTCCGCGCGCGCTGCTCCTCGGCTTTTTCGGCGACGATCGCCAGCTCGACAACCCGCGCGTGCAGGAACGCTTCCGCGAATGGGAGCGCACCGGCCGCGTGCAGATGATCGGCTCGGACGACTGCTATCTGCGCATCACCAGCCGCCTCGCGTGAACTTCACGTACTTCATCCGGTAACCTCCTCATCGGAGTTGGCAGTTGGCTGTTGGCGGTTGGCAGTTGGTGGTGGAGCAAGGGTTCCACCGCCAACCACCAACCACCAACCAATCAAACATGCCACAGCCGGAGCTCATCATCTTCGTAGGTCTGCAAGCCGCGGGCAAATCGACGTACTTCCGCGATCATCTCGCGGCAACGCACGTGCATGTGAGCAAGGACCTGATGAAGAATGCACGCGACACGAACGCGAGGCAGTTGCAGATGATTGGCGATGCATTGGCGGCAGGACGATCGGTGGTCGTCGACAACACGAACGCGACGCCCGCGGTGCGCGCGCCGCTCATCGCCGCCGGACGCCGGCACGGCGCGCGCATCCTCGCGTACTTCTTCGAGACGACGGTGAAAGCTGCGGTGAAGCGCAATCATGGCCGTGAAGGCAAGGCGCGCGTTCCCGACGTCGCGATCTACGTCACCGCGCGCAAGCTCATTCCGCCCTCGATCGGCGAAGACTTCGATGAGGTGCGCGTGATCGCGCCTTTGCCGGACAACGCATGACTGCGACACAACTGCTGAAGAAATTCTTCCCACCCATGCTCGCGACGCTCGCCGAGGCGCCGCCGCGAGACGAAGAGAACTGGACGTATGAGCTCAAGTACGACGGCTTCCGCGCGATCTGCGCGATCGCCGGCGGCGACGTGGCGATGCTCAGCCGCAACGAGCTCGATCTCTCCACGCGATTCCCGCGCACCTTCGCCGCGCTGAAAAAGATGAAAGTCAAAGATCTCGTCATCGACGGCGAGGTGGTCGTGCTCGACGAAAAAGGCGCGGCTCGTTTTCAGCTGCTGCAGCAGGGAGGCGACGAGCGGCTGTTCCTCTTCGACGTCCTTCGCCTCGAAGGAAAGGATCTGCGACGCCTTCCGTACATCGAGCGCCGCAAGATTCTCGAAAAGCTCTGCGCGAAAACGCCGGCGGGCATCGAAGTGTCGCAGACGCTCGACATGGGCGGCGAGAAAGCGCTGCGGCATGCGGCGGCAGGCGGATGGGAAGGAGTCATCGCCAAGCGCAAGACGTCCGTGTACGAGCCGCGCCGCTCGAAAGAGTGGCTGAAGATCAAGGTCCTCAATCAGCAGGAATTCGCGATCGCCGGATGGCAGACCAGCAGCGCGACGGAGCGCGAGATCGGATCGCTGCATCTCGCCGTCAATGATAAAGGACAGTTGCGCTACGCCGGCAAAGTCGGCACCGGCTTCTCGTCGAAGCTGCGCGTGTGGTTGCGGCAGGAACTGGAGAAGGATCGCGTCGACAAGCCGCTCGTGCTCGATGCACCGCGCGACCGCCACGCGAACTGGGTCAAGCCGCGGCTGGTCGCGCAAGTTGCTTTTGGAGAATGGACCAGCGATCACCGACTGCGCCATCCCGCCTTTCTCGGATTGCGCGACGACAAAGAGGTGAAGGACGTGGTGAAAGAAACCGCGAGTGCCGCATCTGCTCCCAAGAGCAAGGTCAATGTCACGAATCCCGATCGTCTGCTCTATCCGCGCGACGGCATCACGAAGAAAGAAGTGATCGCGTACTACGAAGCGATGGCCGAGCCGATGCTGCGCGCGCTCAAAGACCGCCCGCTCGCGCTCGAGCACTGGAACCAGGGAATCCACAAGCCGGCGTGGTTCCATCAGAGCATCGGTAAGGAAGGACCGTCGTGGCTCAAGGTCGTCGACACGCCGACGCGCACGACCAAGAGCGGAACCGCGCGGCATCTCGTCGTCGATGGCGTCGATTCGCTGCGCTGGCTCGGACAGATGTCCGCACTGACGGTTCACATGTGGTCGTCGCGTGAAGGAAGCATCGAGGAGCCGGACTGGATTCTCTTCGATCTCGATCCTGCGAAAGGGAAGGGCATCGAGCAGGCGATTGAAGCCGCGGGCGTGATGCGAAAACTGCTCGAGAATCTCGAGCTCCCCAGCGTTCCCAAAACCTCGGGGAAGCGCGGCATTCACGTCTTCGTCCCGCTTGCATCGGGCTACTCGCACGAGCAGGTCGCCGACTTCGCGTGCTCGATCGCCGCCGCGGTCGCCGGCTCCGTTCCGGGCATCACCGTGGAGCGCAGTCTCTCCGCGCGTCGCGGCCGCCTCTATCTCGACTGCATGCAGAACGGCTACGGCAAGACCGTCGTCGCACCGTATTCGCTGCGTGCCATCGACGGCGCGCCGGTGTCCGCGCCGCTGAAGTGGAGCGAGATCACGAAGAAACTCGATCCGCTGAAATTCAATCTCCGCACAATGCCGAAGCGGCTTGCGAAGGTGGGAGATCTTTTTGCGGAGGTGTTCAAGTCGAAAGCGAAGCTGCCGAAGCTGCAGTGAGAAGTTGCGAGTTGCGGACCGGAGAACCGATGAAGTCTCATACCAAACACCTCACCTTCCACACGCGCGAGCGGATGGAGTTCGTCAACATCACGCCCGATGTGGAGGCCGAGGTGAAGGCGAGCGGCGTTCGCGAGGGACTGTGCCTCGTGAACGCCATGCACATCACCGCGAGCGTGTTCATCAACGACGACGAGCGCGGGCTGCACGAGGACTACAAAAAATGGCTCGAGTGGCTTGCGCCGTACGACCCCAGTCCCGAACGCTATCACCACAATCGCACCGGCGAAGACAACGGCGACGCACACCACAAGCGCCAGATCATGGGCCGCGAAGTCGTCGTCGCCATCACCAACGGCAAGCTCGATTTCGGACCATGGGAGCAGATCTTCTACGGCGAATTCGACGGCCGCCGCGACAAGCGCGTGATGGTGAAGATCATCGGGGAGTAGGGGCATGACAAGCTCGATCTAACTTCACGAAGCTGATCGCGCTCGCGCCGGATCGATTCACGAATTGCTGTGGAAGATGCTGCATCTGAAGCGGAATCGCGGACGCGTGATCGGATCGGTTGAGCACTCCCGAGGGTCCGCAAAGTAGGATTTGTCCGAAGTTAGGACGAATGCGTCAAGGAGTCGTCTCGAGCGGACGGATTTTCTTAATCAGAGCCGAGAAACGTGGATCGTTCTTTAGTGGAGCAAGCCAGGGATCGCGCTCGATCCAAACCACGGATGCCGATCGCCGCTCGAATGCGGCGTTCAGTTCCTTGAAGGCGTCATCGATGCGATTCAGTGCGGTGAGCACGCGTGCGCGATGAAGAAACAGCAGATCATCAGGAGCGGCGCGTTCGAGCTCGCGCAGTTTTCGTTCCGCATATTCCGGCATTCCCGACTTCACATCAAACAGCGCGTCCTGCGCGATGAGACCGGGACTGCGGTGCCTCTCAGGGACGGTAACGCATTCCACGAGCGCATCGAGGTCACGTCCCTCAGCGAGATGGATCGCAGCCAGGAGCTCGTGCGCTTCGTATAGATTTGCGTCGCGCGTCCGAGCGTCTCTTGCCTGCTGCGCCGCTTCGTCGAATCGTCGCAGATAGAAGAGCGGCCAGCCGACGCCGAGATGCGCGGCTGCGGAATGAGGCTCGAGCGCGAGCGCCGCGCTCTTCTCCTCGAGTGCCTGCTCGAATTTTCCGCGGGCCATCAAGAATGTTCCGAACGCGCGGTGGAGATGGGCGTCTCCCGGATCAATCTGCGTCGTCGCGTGCTCGAACGTTTTCGTGGCGAGGTCGAAGTCCCATTCGTACCACGCCGCGAGCTCAGCTCGTGCAGAGCGGGTCTGGGCGGACTCTTGATGGCGCTTGGCCTCGAGCTCGACCGCGCGTTTTGCGTCATCCAGCGCAGCCTGCAGTTCCGCCGACCGCGTCCTGCTTCCGCTCGCCAGGTTTTGGCGCACGCGCGCGAGCCATGCATGTGCAAGCGCGAAATCACGATCTTCGTCGACCGCGGTGATAAACGCCGTCCGCGCCTTCTCGAGTGCGTCGACTGTAGGGTCGGCCACCGGAAGAATGGCTTGCAAACCGTCGAGATACGCGATGTAGGCCTCATCATCATCCGTGAGCGCTTCTCCGATGTTCTCGTCGAGGCTCGCCGGGATGTCAAATCGAATCTGTTCCAGGACGCGACGAACGATCGTGGAGGTGAGCGTAGCGAGGCGTTCCGGAGATTCTTCGATTCGGTCCAGCACGCGTTGCGATCCGGAGATCGGATCCGTCAGCGTGAGGCCGAGAATCACTTTCTTGCGAGTCACCGCCATCCACCCGCTCAAGACTGCGCCTGCTCCGACACGCCGTCCGATCTCCGCCGGCGCGAGCACATCGTGAGCATAGGCGCCGGCCTTGTTTCGATCGACATAGCGCGCCGATATTCCGGCCGCTTGCAATCCGGAGGAGATCGCCCACGCCAGTCCGTGCGGCCACTCATTGCCGTTCTCGGAGTAGAGCGAGCGGAACGGCGTGACTGCGATCGATCGTGTTGCAGGAAGCTTGCTGTTCGCAAGCTTTGCGTCGATGGGGTCCGCGACGATGCGAAGCAGCGATGCGTCGGCGCCGTGGCCGAGGGCCCGCTCGATGTCCGCGCGCGCCTCCTCGTCCTTCTGATCGCTGAACTTGCTGGCGGCAAGGAGGATATACGCATCGGCGCGTTCGCTGCGCTCCCACCAGTCGCCGGGCACGTGCGGTTTGGCGAGCAGGCGCTCTGCGGCCGCTTCTCCGGCTTCGGTAGCGATCTCGTCGATGCGGAGGATATCTTCCTGAATGGCGAGCCAATCCGGGGAGAATCGAGTGCGTAGCTCGCGAATGAGGTCGAGGCGTTGCTCCCGCCGGGCCAGTGCAAGCTGCAGCATTCCGATAGCGGAAGGCCTTGGAAGCGCATACGGAGCTCCAACGCGGCTGAGCCGGTCGAGGAGCGGCTGCAGCATCGCGTCGAATGTGCCTGGCTCGTAGCGGTCCTGCCGCATCCACACTAGTCGCGCGATTCCCTCGGCCACCTGTGACGGGACTTCAACATCGGGAGCCTCCGCCGCGATCCGTGCCAGTGCCTCCAGCGCCGCGATGTTGTAAGGGTCCTCCTCCAACGATTCGTCCGCGGCTTCCAGTGCACTTCGGATTTCACCGGTGAGGCAATAAACACGGGCGAGATTCGTCCAGGCAAGATGACGCCGCGGCCAGCGTTTTTCCTGAAGCGCCTCCCGCCAATGACGTTCCGCAGTTCGGTAGCGAGCCAACCGCTTTTCGACAGTGGGCTCAGCATTTCCGAGCAGCAGTTGAACTTCACCGAGATTGTTGAGTGCATCTGAATAGACCGCAGGCACGTCATCCAGTGCCGCGATGAAGAACGACGAAACCCGCTCCGGCTGCTCAATGACGTCCGCATAACGGGCCTGCACCCGGGCTTCCGTTGCGCGACGTGCAACAATGTTCGCTGCCTCCTGGAACGCAGCGACAGCTTTCGCAAGATCCTCCGGTGAGCCACCGTTCGGTGCGTTTTGATATTGAGCAAGGTATGCATTGCCGAGGTTGAATGACACCCGCTCGAAGTGAAAGATCATCCTTTTCGGGTTGCGCTTCATAATGGCTTGCAGCGTCGCAATCGCTGCGTCGTATTTCCCATCCTCGTACTGGAGATTCGCGCGAAGGATGTGTGCATCCCAAAGCTCCGGAAAAATGTCGAGCGCCTGCTGGATCTCGGACTCGGCGCAATTGCGGTCGTGCTTCTCCGGAGAGGCGCAAATCAGAGCCTGCAGAAAGTGCTCGTTCCCTTTTCGGGCGTTGCCGTAGAATTGCTCGTGACGACCGGCGAATAGCCGTCGCGTTTTGGTCGGCGGGAGTGGCTCGTCTGTGCCCGGAACGGCGATGGCGGTAGTGAGAAACTTCTGCGCTTCGTCCGCGTCGCCTCCCTGCAAGCTGATGTTGACC
>Ga0075428_100008391_pt1 | contig 11455 bp, 5 predicted proteins | sample RhiMetdeltSRZDD2_FD_75291 | JGI IMG/M metagenome (GOLD analysis project Ga0075428, IMG submission 75291) | Populus rhizosphere microbial communities from Tennessee, USA - Rhizosphere MetaG P. deltoides SRZDD2 | ecosystem: Host-associated > Plants > Roots > Rhizosphere > Soil | place: USA... | reverse complement strand
AGTTCAGTTGCTCGCTCCCCGGGGTCACGTTCGCTGCCGAAGCGCTGGATGCCAAAGATGGGGGCGACTTCCAGCCGCTCAGCGTCCAGCGCATCAAGATCACGATCCCCGGGACGCTGCGGCAGGGGGATTTCCACGACACGCTCCGCTTTACCGTCCGGCCTCTCGACCCCGAGGGAAAGCCGCACGACATCTCTCTGGCTCTCCACGGCAAAGTCCTGCGGCGGCTGTCGATCTACGGCCAGGGAATCGACGGAGATGGCGCGATCGACCTGGGAACCGTGCCGCGGGGCGTGGGCAAAAAGCTCACGCTGGTCATGAAAGTGCGCGATCCGCAAACCGATCTGAACGTCGAGAACGTTCGCGTCAAACCGGAATTCCTCAAGGCGAGCGTCAAGCCGCACGTCGAGGAAAGTGCTCACGGACTGTATGACTTGTCGCTGGAACTGCCTGCCGAAGTGCCGCCGTGCACCTACCTGGGACTTCCCAGCGGCGAGCTGAAGATCGACTTTGACCATCCCCGCATCGACGACTTGACCCTGGAGGTCCATTTTGCCGTCGCACCTTGAGACAGCGCACCGGAATGAGTCTGGTGACATGTGCGGTGCCACTTTCGTGGACGAGGCACGAGCGGGCATCGCAGAGTCAACTCATGATTCCGATTTGTCTGCGATGCGCCTGCCGCCCCTTGGTTTCGATCCTTATGAAGCCTGGCTCGGGATCAAAAGCCCCGAGCGCCCGCTCAATCCGTATCAGCTTCTGAAGCTCGCTCCGCTCGACGGCGATCCGAGCCGCATTCGCCTGGCAATCGACCGCCAGCGGCTGCTCCTGGCCAAGCACAGCGGCGGCACTGATGGCGCGCTGTGGCGGGCCATCCACGACGAGGTGGAAGCGGCGGCGGCGGCGCTACTCGATCCGGAGCAAAAGGCGGTCGTCGATGCGGCCCTCAAGCGCAAAGGGGCGGCGGCGCAGCAGCGGCAGCGGCCGGGCGACGGCGAAGGGGCGGCGAAGCATGGCCCTCTCGTGCAGATCCAGTGCCCCGGCTGCCAGCGCGAGAACCCCTCCAGCCGCCGGTTCTGCGGCGGCTGTGGGCAGGGATTGTGGGAGACCTGTCCGCAGTGCAGCGGGGAACTTCCCGTCAGCGAGCAGTTCTGCGGCCGCTGTGGAACCGACGTGCAGGGCATCGCCCTCCAGCAGACGCGCCAGGTTCAAGAGCGGCTCGATGCGGCCCACGAACTGGCCCGCTGTCACCGGTTCGACGACGCGCTCTCCGCGCTCCGGGGTGTGGCCGCCGTAGACGACCCCAAGCTGGAAAAATTCGCCGCCCAGGCGCTGGCAGAAATCAAGCAGGTCGAGGAGATTCAGCGGCAAGCGAAAGCGGAAGCCAACGCCGCCAAAGCCAAGGCCGCCGAGCTGGTCAAACAGCAATCGTACGAGTGGGCGGCGAAAGTGCTCGAAAACATTCCCCAGCCGCTGCGCGATGAGGGGGCGGTCGCCTTGCTCGAGCAGGCCAGGTTCGCAGGGGACGAGCTGACTCGCCTGGTGGCCGAAATCAAGGCAGCGATCCAGCAAAAGCTCACCTGGGACTTGTTTCCCAAAATTGACCGCGTGTTGGCGCTCAAGCCGGACCACGCGCAAGTCCTGGTGCTGGCGGGCAAGCTGCGGGACCAGTTTGTCGCCGGCGCATGCAAGCGGCTCGACGAACATCGCTACGACGACGCTCGGCAAATGCTGCTCCAGATTCCCCATTCGCTCCGCCAGGTCGAAGCGCGGGCACTCTTGGACGAAGCCTGCGAGCTGGCAGCCCTGGCGAGCGATCTCAGGCAGTCTCCCTACGCGACGGGAGCTGCATTGGCCCTGGCCCAACGGTTGGTCAAGCTAGCGCCGAATAATGAGCCAGCGGCAAAACTATGCCAGCAGCTTCAGGAGCGCTGCGCCGCGCGCCCCGTCGATCCGCGAGGAGCAATGCCCCCCTGGGCGCGGCCCCCCGAGCGCTCGGCTGCCATACCTGTCGATTGGCTGGGGCATATTCTGCGGGCCGAGACGGCTGGCGGCAAAGTCGCCCAGACGCTCCGCAATCATCCAGGGGAATTCTTCGTGGCGCTCGGCCTGGCCCTGCAAGGGGTGGACGAGGCCGGGCTCGACATCAGCCTGATGCCGCGTCAAAAGGGAAACGTGCTTGTCAAACTGGCGACAATGCCGCTGCTTTCCCGCGCGGCGACCGCCGCCTGGGGGATCGACGCGGGAGGCTTTGCGATCAAGGCGATCAAGCTGGGCAAAACCGCAGCGGGCAAAGTCAAGGTCGAAGATTGCCACTACATCCCGCTGAAAAAGCCGCTGGCCCATCCCGATGCCGAAGGGGAGCGGCTGGGCATCGTGACCGCGGCGCTTGCGGACCTGGCGTCGCGGACCGATTTCAAGGGATGCCGCGTAGTGGCGGCACTCCCGGGGCATCGCGTGCTGGGACGTTTCTTCGACTTGCCCCCGCTGGCGGCCAAAAAAGTGACTGGCGCGGTCGAATACGAAACGCGCCATCAACTGCCGATCGACCTGGACGAGCTGTGCTGGGACTGGAAAGCGCTGGGCCAGGGGGACGAGCGGCACGCGGACCATACGCCGCGGCCGATCCTGGTTGTGGCCGCACGGCGATCGCACGTCGAGGAGCAGCTGAGCGTGTTCAAGTCGGCAGGGGTAGCGGTAGACGAAATGCAGAGCGACTGCGTGGCCTTGCACAATGCACTGGAGTTCGAGCTTTTCGATCCGCAGAAGCCGGCGGAGGGAGCGATCGCGGCACTCGACGTGGGGTCGGACGGCGTGAACGTCGTCGTCAGCGGGCCGCAATCGGTCTGGTTCCGCAGTTTTGGCCTGGGTGGGGACGCGTTCACTTTCGCCTTGACGCAGCAGCTCAAGCTGACGTTCGACGGCGCCGAGCAAATCAAGCGGCAGCCGGCCAGCGCAAAAAGCTACCGCGAATTTCGCGGGGCGATCGAGCCGCTCCTGGCGCAGTTTCAAAGCGAGATCGACCGCTCGCTGGCCAGCTACCGCAGGCACAGTGCCACGGAGGTCAAGCGACTCTACGCGCTGGGCGGGGGTACGAACCTGCACGGCCTGGTGCGGCATTTGCGGCAGAAGTGACCGCCTGCAATTCATCGCCCGCAAATTCACCACGGCTCCAGCGGCGTGGCGAGGATTTCGATTTCTCTGAGACGAACGGCGCCGGCCCCTTCGAACACCAGGTTCAGCTTGAGCAGGTCCGGGATCTGGCCGGCCTTGAGATAGAACGGAATTTCCAGCGAGATCCAGTCGTTGGTGCCGCTGACTTTTTGATGGAGTCCCTTGGAAAACGACTCGCCGATGCCTGGGACGCGGCACCACAGCTCGGGATACACCGTCGATTTGAGCGCCTCGGTCTTGATGCGGAAACGATAGGTGAGCATGCACTGCTCGTGCCCCTTAAGCGGCACTTCGAACAGCCGCACGGTCTCGGCCACCGGCGTCAGGACGGACAGCTCGGTCCCTTCCCAGCGGGCCGCCTCGGCAATCGGACTGGTCCCCGGCCCCAGACTCTGCACCAGATGCGGCGGACCGGCCGGCTTGGGAGGCTGAAAACCGGCAAACAGGGACTTAAGCCACGAAAACATGGTGGGGTTCCCAAGTGGTGACGCAGCGCCGGGCTTCGGCAGTCGGTATTCGCCGGCCAGGGGCGGTTCTTGGAAGGGCGCTAATTAGTTGTGAATTCCGCAAATCAAAGCTACTTGCCAATAGTCAGCCGCGCCTGCCGCACGGAGAAACAGTCGTCGCCCGAAAACACCAGGTGCAGCGTCCGGCCGTCGTCGCTGATCCATTTTGTTGGGAAGCTGCTGCTCTCGCCGGGGCCGACGTCCCACTCCGTGGTGTAATACACGGTCGTCCACGGTCCCCACGGCTGAGGCGCGTCGTACACGGCCAGGCCGCCGCGGAACCGCGGGTCGTCGCCGGGGCCGGTCTGGCACCAAACGTACCTTCGCAGCGGGGCGCTGTAGCTCACGCTCGAGCGATAACAGCTTTGCGGATGCGAAAACACGGCGCGGCGCTGGGCGATGTCGCGTGACCACTGCGGCTGGTCTTCGCCGTCCAGACCAACGAAAAATTCGTACGCGCTCCGCTCCCGCAGCTTGCCTTTGGGGACGCGCGCCAGGACCATCTGGTCGGCCCGCTCGTAGGCGCTGTCCTTGTCGTGCGAATAGATGTAGACGAAGTCGTCGGCAGCGCCGGCGTAGTTGCGGCCGTAATTCAGAAACGTCGGACAGCCGAAGCTGACGTCGAATTTCCAGTCGGCCCATGTCCAGGTGCGGCCTCGATCGTCCGACCAGCCAAGCTGAGAATTGCCGACGTTGCGGACCAGCAGGTACAGCACGCCATCGACCATCAGCAGGCCGCTGGCCTTGCGTCCTTTCGAGCCGTCACCCTGGGCATCGGCCGATGGCGAGCGGAGATTGACGCCGCGCACGTCGGGCGGACTGCCGGCGATTTGCACGAGTCCCAGGCTGAGCTTCTCCTTCACAAACGGTTCGAATCCCCGCCCGTCGCCGTAGGCCGAGTAGAGCTGATCGTCGTCTCCCCAGGTGATGGGCCAGTTGTCACTGCCGCGGGCCAGGCGAACGATTGACTCCGCGGGGGCCCACTCGAGCGAGCGGATCACCGTGCTGGGCGGATACGGCGGCCTCGCTTCTGCCGCCGCTGACTTCTGACCCCTGCCTCCTTCCTCCTTTCCCCTGACTGCCGCCGCGATCGGCTCAAAAAACGGCGCAAGCACGTCGTAATGGTCGTCGCTTTGCGAGCGCTTCCACGACTTGCCTGCGCGGGCCGCGACGATGTCCAAACTGGGAACCACCAGGATTACGCTGTCGTACAGCCCCCAGGTCCAATAAGCATCGCGAGGCACTTTCTTCAAAGTGCCGTCGCCGTTGTTCCACCACAAGAGGCCGTAATGCTCGGACGCATTGCCGTGAATTTCGGCGTCGAGTTCCTGAAGGCCCGCGAGCTGCGGTTGCGGTCGGCCGGCTTGGGCCGCGAACTCCGCCGGCAACAGTCGCTGATCCTCCCACTGGCCGCCGCGCAGATAGAGATAACCCAGCCGGGCCATCGCATCGACATTGGCGCTGATCCCGGAGCCGAACTCGCGGCGCTCGATTCCATCGATTTGTTTCTCGCGGTAGCTGTTCTTCCGCCACACGAGGTCCTTGCGAGTGATTCCCAGCGGCGTGAAAATACGCTCGAACATCAGCTCATTGACGTCGCGCTGGTAAGCCAGCGTCACGCATTCCGCCAGCCAGTTCGGCCCGCCGTCGCTGTAGAGCCACTTCGTGCCCGGTTCGAAGACGAGCCGCGTGTAGCCCCCCGGCTTTTCAAAGCCGGCGGTCTGCGTCGCCAGGTGGCGAATCGTGATTTTTTCGATCCAGCCGCTGCGGCGGTTCTCCTCCGGCGGCACTGCCAAACCCGGCTGGTGTTTGGCGGCCCGATCGTCGAGTTTGATCTTGCCGTCCAGGATCGCCACGCCCAGGGCCGTCGCTCCGAATGATTTGGTCGTAGACTTGAGATCGAATCGTTCGCCGGCGTTGCCCCATTTCATGACCAGGCAGCCATGCCGCGTGATGTAGCCCGCTCCTTCGCCGGTGAGGGCATAATCCCGCGCCTCGGCCAGCTTCGCTTCGTCGAGCCCCACTTCGGCGGGCGTTTTTTCGGTCCAGCCCCTGGTGGGAAACGGATGCCGCTGCTGATCCTGCCCGCTGGCGCACGAGGCGAGCAGGAGCAGTGCGAGATGGACGCGAGCCGCCGCGCAAGCACAGCGGTGCGTGAAGCTCAGCGGTGTCATCGTCCTGCTCCGAGGTGATGAGCTCGCCCGTAAAAACCGCATCATCGTCGCCGCGCTGGCGGCAGGCAAGTCGTCCGCACGACTCCCGACCCCTTTGACTCCCCGCCCTCGCGCGCCGCGCCTGTCCCTCGCGCGCCGCGCCTGTAACGCTTCTCCGTTACACTGAAGTGCCAGGCCCCAATGCCGAATCGTTGCTAAGGGGGGACTTCCATGTGGCGGAAGACTTCGCGGCGGATCTTCCTTCAGTCGGCGGTGGCGGCGGGCGTGTCCCTGCGGGCCGGCCCCTGGGACGCGCTCTTGCCGATCAGCCCCGCTAGTGCCGACGAGGCCGCGGTCGCTTCCGAGCTGGTCCGCTTCACACCCGACATCGAGCCGATCGTACGGCTGATCGAGGAGACGCCGAGAGCTAAATGCGCGGAGATGATGATCGAGCAGCTTCGCGCGGGTCTGCCGTATCGCTGCTTTCTGGCCGCGCTCTACCTGGCCAACATTCGCACGGGCATGGTCGATCATCCGCTGGCGGTGCTCCACTCGGCCGGTCAACTCGCGCTCGATCTGCCGGTGCAGGAGCGGCTTCTGCCGATCTTCTGGGCGCTGGACAGCTTCAAGGTGCATCAGGGGGACGGCAAAAATCCGCTGTACGCAGCCAAGCTCAAACCACTGGCGGGAAAACTCCCGCCCGCCGACAAGGCCGAGGAGGAGCTGCACGCGGCCATGAGCGCCGGCGACGGCGAGCGCGCCGAGCGGGCCATCGTCGCGCTGGTCCGCTCGCAGGGGGCGGCGCGGATTGCCGAGGCGCTGTGGCACTATGGGGCTCGCGACTGGTTTTTCATTGGCCACCAGGCGATCTGGGCGGCCAATTGCTGGCGTCCACTGGAGACGGTCGGCTGGCAGTACGCCGAGCCGATTCTGCGTGTCGTCGTGACGAACCTCTTGGGAAGTGAACAGGACCGGCAGTTGCAGCCGTATGAGGCCAATCGCCAGCACGTCGCCAGGACAATCGAGAAGCTGCCGCCAGATTGGGCCCAAGGGGATAGCGACCCTGGCTTCGTGAAGGAGCTATTGGCGCTGTGGCGGGAGAGCAGCGACGCGCCGCGGAGCGAAAGCCCCCGCCGCGGCGAATTCCCCGGCGGGGTCGATAGCCGGATGACGCCGCACGCGGCGAAAAAGCGGGACGTGGCCTGCGAGCTGGTGGCCGCCGCCCTGGTCGAGGGCAAGGTCAAGGCGGGCGCGGTCTGGGATGCCGTCCACCTGGCGGCCGGCGAGATGATGATGTGCTCTCACAAAGGTCCCGAGCCGGGCCACTCCTATACCGCCAGCAATGCCTTGCATTACGCCTTCGCGGCCAGCGGCGATCCGGCCAACCGCCTGCTCGCGCTGCTCCAGGCTGTCGGCTGGCTGTTTCACTTCCGCGAGAACATGGCCGACAAGGATTGGCTCCGGGAGCCGCGGCAGATCACGGAGCTTGCCGGCGCCAAGATCTCTGACAAACCCGAAGATGCGGCCGCGGAAATCCTGGCCCATCTGTCGTTCGGCGCCGGCGGCACTCCCGCGGCCGATCCTACGCCGGGCTTTCGCGGCATCGAGCACAATAATCTTCCCTGGCGCCACGAGGCGGCCAGCAAGGCATTTGCCTTTGCCGAAAAATTCAAAGCGCCCGAGCCGCTGGTCCGCGCGGCCTGGCGGCTGCTTCCCCTCAAGGCCGACTGGGATCCGCACAGGATCAAATTTCCGATTGCCGCCTGGGAGAATTGCGGCTGGGTGAGCGCGACGTGGCGTCCGCACCTGGTCGCGGCCGCGTCGTACGTGTTTCTCGGCGCCGACGCGCTGGACACCGACCTGACCAGGCAGATCCGTCAGACTGTGGAACAACTGTGATCGCTGGCGCGAAGCGACCGGCTTTCACCTGCCTGACCTCTGCTCGCTTTCTGTCGCCGGTTTTTCGAGCGCTGCCTTGAGTGCCGCCAGCGCTCGAACCCAGAGCATTCGCACGGCCCCTTCGCTGCGCCCCATCCGCCGCGCGACCTCCTCATGCGGCAGGTCCTCCAGGTTGCGCAGCAGGATCACCTGGCGGTAATCGGCAGGGAGCTGCTCGAGCACCTTGGCCAGGTGAAGACGCTGTTCGCTGGCCGCGGCAATGCCGCTGGGGGACGGATCGCCCGCGGGAAGCAGCGCATCGAGCCGCTGGGCGGACTGGCAGAGCGTCTGGTCGATGGAAACCTCGCGGGCGACGTGGCGCTTTTGCGTGCCGCCGTAGTGCCGGGCCAGGTGCGCGAGCTGATGCGCGAGTATCTGCCGCAGCCAGGCCAGCCGCTGCGGCTCCTCGGTGCCGCGGAACTTGTCCCATCCCTTCCACGCTTCCAGGAGCGTCTGCTGGACGGCATCGGACGGATCGAATTTGCCGGCAAAGCGGCTGTCGATCTCGTTCCGCGCGAGCAGCCGCAGCCAGGCCTGGTAGCGCAGCAACCACAGCGTCCGCTCGTCGCCGGCGGACGGTTGGGGCGGCTGCTGGGGTGGCACTGGCACGATGGTCACAATGGCGTCAGGGGGCTCGTGGGCTGCCGTCGCCCGCGGCGTGCTGTGTGGGGGCGATGGCAATCGTCGGTGCGCTGGCCTGAGTATTACGAGCGGCCAGGCGGCGGCCAGACCATTTCTTCCACGCGGTGATTGCCAGGAGCTTGAGGGGGATCACAATCAGGGCGATCCAAGCGGTGGCGAAAGCGCCTGGAAACCAGGTCATGTACCAACCGCTCCAGTCGTAGCCTTCTTCCGGCCCCAGCGGCCTCCATAGCGACTCATGCCGCAGAGCGAGGGCGGCCCAAATTGCTCCGATGACCAGTGAGACGCACAGCCAGAGCGCGATGCGCCGAAACTGACCTTTCACTGCCCACCATGGCAGAAACACAAAGGCGAGGACCACGGGTGCAAACCCGACTCCAACGGACAGCTTTCTTAGCAGGGTGCTGAAGTCGTTGTCCGGTGGGCCACTGGTCAGGGCGCCGGTGAGAAAGAGCGCCGCCACGACCGGCAGGACGAGCAGCGTCCTCAGGCCAAAGCGGCGCAGCCACACCAGGCGAATGACGTATGCCGCGGGAATCACGACCAGCAGCACCGAGAAAAACATCGCCCAGGCCAGGAAGGCGATGGCCTTGCTCCAGACGAAATACTCCGAGTTCCAGGGGAGAGGACGCTTCCAGCGCATGTCGTCGCTGAGCGGCTCAAGCACCGGTGCCGCGGCCGACGCGCCGTGCAGCGAAATCGCACCCTTGTCAGGAGCACGAGTCCCCGATTTCTCGCCAGGCGCATCGCCGATCCACGCCGCCTGCCGGCAACGGCTCAGAAACGAATAGCCGTGGTAAATGAACGGCGGCTCCTTGACCGGAGCGCCCAGCAGCGCGAGCTGGTTCATCATCAAATAGGTATCGTCTTCCGCCCGCGGAATCGGCCCCGGACACGACCAGACGAGTTTGCCGGTGGCCGAGTCAAAACCGCGCACCGTGTTGTCGGTCGGGTCGTCCAGCAGCGCAACGATGGGTGAGCGGCTCCCCTTCGACTGCGCAGCGGTGTCCGAGCCAGGCAAAACTCCCAGGATGCGAATCAACCCGGCCGACCTGGTATCGTACGTCCATATCGGCGAATTGAGTTGGTCCGGTCGAGCTACGATCAGCACGGACTTGTCCAGGAAGGCGACTTCATCGACTCCGTCCCCATCGACGTCGCAGGCCCACAGGCTCGCGCGATCCGACTGTTGTCCCAATTTGCGCTGCTGCGCCTTGCCTGTGCCATCGAACACAACCATCGCGCTGCGGGAGCCGGGGATGAAGACGGCCACTTTGCGGCCTCCCCCTGACGCCCGCAGTTCAACGGGACGCAGCAATTCTCCCTCGCCAGACTGCGACGACGACGAAGTTGACCAGGAGCCGGCGTAAGCTTCGCTCCCCCAATTCCATTTCACTTTGCCGCTGGCGGCATCCACGCCAATGACCCGCAGTACGGCAGTGGCCTGAATCGTCCCTGGATCGGGCGGCCCCAGTTCCACGAGCACCGCCTGGCGGCTCCCGTCCGGCGACAGATCGGCCACGGTGGGCGCCACCCACCGCTGCATCGACGGGGGGCTGGTGTTGGGGTTGCGCGGAAAGTGGCGGCTCCACAGTTGCCGCCCGTCCTTGCCGCTAAGCGCACGAGTCTCGATGTCCGCTCCGCTGGCGGTGATGGCGGGAACGATCAGGTCCATGGTGCCATCGCGATCAAGATCGGCCACCGTTGGCTGTATGCGGGCGTCATGCAACTGAACATTGGGCGAATTTCCACGAGCGCCGCCGAATGCCGGGCTCAAGGGTTGCGACCAGACGAGCGCGCCCGACTGCCCGCTGGTCACGAACAGCCAAAGCTGGAAGTCGTGCGATGACCAGTTATCGCTTTCCGGGTAGCCATGGTCTGACGCGACCATCCACACGGCTTCGGGTTTGCCATCGGCATCCAAATCGGCGGTCGTAGCCGCCAGAACGATGCTCAAGAATCTGGCGTCGATCTGCGGCGAGTTCCACAGCACCTTTCCGGTGCGGCCCGACATGGCAAACAGCGGGAGTTCCTTGCGCCGGTGGCCAGCGGTGGGAGACCAGGTCAGCAGTTCCTCGGTTTTGTCTCCGTCCAGATCGGCACCGGCGGCCTGCCAGCCCGCTTCCACGGGGAATTGGGACAAGCGGCTCTGCCACAGGACGCGGCCGCTGCGGCCGCTACTGGCAATGAGCGTCCCGTCGGCCCAAGTCTGGAGCAGATCGATCACGCCGTCACCGTCCAAGTCGGCGGCCGGCTGGCTCAAGTTTCCCAGCCGCCGCCACGGCTCGGCCGCCACGCCGCGCACGACGTGCGCCTTACCGCCGAAGTCGCGCCGCCCCGATGGCGCGTCGAACACGACCAGGTCGTCGATTCCGTCGCCATCGATGTCGGCTGGTTCGACGGTCGAAATGCCGCGGCCGACGTGGGAGAGCTTTCCTGTGCCGGCGGAGAACGTGCAAACGAGCTCTTGGCGGCGGCCGTGCGTGTCGTCCACGGCCTGCACGAGAAGCTGTGGCCAGCCATCTTCGCCTGCGTTCCACCACCGCGGCTCGACCAGTTGCGGCGCATCGGCCAGAGTGGGCTCGCCGCTGGCCGACCACAGCGTGCGTCCGGTGCGGCCGGAAAGGCAATCGACGAAAATCCGATAATCACCCCCGCTGAGCGTGGCGGCATACACTTCGCGCCAGCCGTCCGCGTCGATGTCGGGCCCAGCGGTCAAGTGATCGATCTGCTGATCCATCGATACCAGCCGGCGGTTCCATAGCTCATTGCCGGTTGAGCCATCGCTGACGACCACTCGGCCCCAAGGAGTTCCCATGTTCGAGCCGAAGTAGCCGTTCCCCGTGCTGCTGCTGCCATCCGGCGCTGCGATCTCACATTTCCCGTCGCCGTCGAGATCGGCCACCAGCGGCCACTTGGGGGGTTCGATCGTCCACGACTGAGTGATCGGCCAATCCGCGTCCAGATCGCGCGTCCAAAGCAGCCGCGCTCGCGCGGGCGACCATACGGTCAGCTTTGCCAGCGGGATGTTATCGGCGTTTG
>Ga0075428_100008390_pt1 | contig 11456 bp, 10 predicted proteins | sample RhiMetdeltSRZDD2_FD_75291 | JGI IMG/M metagenome (GOLD analysis project Ga0075428, IMG submission 75291) | Populus rhizosphere microbial communities from Tennessee, USA - Rhizosphere MetaG P. deltoides SRZDD2 | ecosystem: Host-associated > Plants > Roots > Rhizosphere > Soil | place: USA... | reverse complement strand
TCTTCGGATCACGAGGTGAGAAGGATGCCTCCGAAGGGAAAGCTACGGGGTCAGCAAGCGAACATGGGTGCTTTTGGGGGTTTGGACGGTCGCAGGAATCGTGGTCGGGGTCGTCAGCCACTACACGTCGCTTCTTCGTCGTCTGGTTCCTGGGTCTTTTCGTGATCATTTTCTCTCGGAAGCAATCGGCTGGCTCGTGCGCGAGAGTCGCGGCGAGCGCCGCAAGATACGCGCCATCACCGCGAAGCGACAGAACGAGGCGCGTCGGTTTTGACGTCCGAATAGTCGGGAGGAGAACACACTCACCCTGGTCTCCTCGATCACGAGGTGAGAGGGATGCACCACACAACCCGAAGGGAGGGCAAAGTGAAGATTCCCGCGCCGGCCACCATCATCGCACTTCTTGCTCTGCTCGTTGCCCTTTCGAGCAACGGCACCGCCTCGCGCTTCATCAAGAGCAACACAATGGCCACTGTCAAGGCCGCTTCCGCATTACATCTTGACGCTCGCGGCCCGCGCGGGCCGCGTGGTCGACGGGGTCCTGAAGGACCGCGGGGACCCGCCGGCCCGAAAGGTGACACGGGGGCGACAGGCGCCCAGGGACCGGCTGGACCACAGGGACCGGCTGGGGGTCCTCAAGGACCGCCGGGACCCGCCGGCCCGAAAGGTGACACGGGGGCGACAGGCGCCCAGGGACCGGCTGGACCACAGGGACCGGCTGGACCACAGGGACCGGCTGGACCACAGGGACCGGCTGGACCACAGGGCCCGCAAGGATCTGGCATCTCGGGTTATGAAGAGAAGACCCAGCAAGTCCTCGTTCCTGTGGGAGCGTTTACGACGGTCAGTGTGTCTTGCTCCGCTGGGAAAAAGGTGCTCGGCGGCGGGTTCGACATCGAGACGCCCGACGACGTCAAGGTCTTTTCCTCAGAACCGAGTAGCAACGGCAACGTGATCGACAACGGCTGGAGTGCCTTCGTCCATAACGCCGGAGAAGTGGGACTCCGGCAAGTCACGGTTACCGCAATCTGCGCCGACGCTCGGTAGCTGAAGCACGAGTGGCCCGCTGAGCCCGGGCGCGCGTGTGCCGGAAAATACGGATCGCGCGCCTGGGCCGGCACCTCCGCGTCCACAACTCCACTGGAAATCCGGCTATCCGCGGCGATTGCCCTGGGACAGGAATCGACATCCGGGACGCAACCGATGTGTCCTGTCAAGTCCTCGACCAAGCCGATCAGGGAAGCGATCGCCCTCCTCCCAAACGGGTGCTGTGTCGCGCATTCGGCGCGCGCGCGGTTCGATCCCGTCGAGTTGGGAAGCGCTCCCAGACCGTCCCCGATTACCAAACCGTTTCCAAAGGCGCGCCTGGGCGCCCTGACCGACGTCGCCTCCAAAATGAGACCCCGCCTGAGCGGGCCTTTCTCGAAGCGGACGACGGTGTTCGAACCCGCGACCCTCAGCTTGGGAAGCGCCCTGGTATGTCGTCAGGCGTCACCACCTGCGCGCCGTTGAGCCAGATTTAGGACTTCGGCCTTCGGTTCGGCGGCCGGATTTCGCCCTCCATCGCCACCTGTTGTTGCCGGCGTGTTACCCGTGGCGCGTCCATCCTCGGGCGGCGCGACTATTGCCTGGGTTACCCGACTAGGCTGAGGAACGATGGGCCGGGCGCAAAGAGTCGAAGCCCGGCGACCGCCGATCGGTCGCCAGGCTTCGCCCTTACTGTCCTAGAGGTACTTAGGCCAGCGTGATCCGACCCTGCCTCAGCAGCTGGTTCAACGCCGTGGCAGCCCCAGTTGGGTTGCCAAAGAAGAGGCCGCAGAGCAGGTTGCCGAGCAGCGTCCCGCGCTGCGCGGTGAGGACAAGGTGAATCGTGTCCGTGTGGAGGTGGAGCCCTAACAGGTCGAGGTCGATCGGCTGGATGGTGAGATCCAGCAGCGTGCACGTCCCTCCCTGCTGGGTGGTTGGGGCGGTGAGATCCGCAACGATCTGAGTCGTAACTCCGGTGGCGGTATTCGTGAGGTTCAAGACTGCCTGCAGCGTTCCATTCTGGCTTGTGAAGCGCACAAGCTGGAGCGTGCAGTCGGCCGGGGTGGTGGTTCCCTGAACGGTGCAGGTGGCCGGAAGCGTGATGCCACTCGTCGCGGGCGGCGCTGCGTTAACAGGCGCAACGACGAGGGACAACGCGATGACAGCGGCCACCACGGACACCAAGCCCAGTTTCTTCTTCATGCCTTCCTCCTTCTCGTCCGAATACGAGCGATTGCGGTTCTGCTGGAACGAGGACGGCGTTCCCGTTGACCCGGCAGTCAAACCTCGTCGGTCGAACGCGAAGACAAGGGGACGCGCTACTCCGGCGGGCGCGACCCTGTTCCAGCAGAACCGCGGACGCGACGGAAGGGCGTCCCCTGCAAGGATCTTAATCTGGCGAGCGGCCAGCGAACCAGATTTGGACATGGAGGCTTCGCCGACCTGCGAAGAGCCTTGTGGGAGGGAGCAGTGGCTTCTTGCTCGAGCGGCGTCTCTCCCGCCTGGCCGCTCGGCCCACCAGGCCGACCAGCCAGCGCCGGCGTAAACACGCCACCCCTCGTGGACGAGGTAGAGGATCGCCACATTGTCCTTCGCCCATTCGCTCGCCATTGCTACCTCCTTGTTGGCAATTTGTTGCCAGAACGGCCGGGCGATGACGATCCGTCGCCTACATGACAGAACCCGCTTGTAGAGCGGGTTCTCGGAGAGCGGACGACGGGGTTCGAACCCGCGACCCTCAGCTTGGGAAGCTGATGCTCTACCAACTGAGCTACGTCCGCGCACCCCGAAGAATAGCGGCGGGCACGATCGGCGATAATGCCTCCACCAACGGAGATTCAGGAGGCGACGATGGCTGATCTGAACGAGATTGCACGAGCGCTCGTCGCGTCGGGGAAGGGCATCCTCGCCGCCGACGAGAGCACGGGAACGATCAAGAAACGCTTCGACTCGATCGGGCTCGAGTCCACCGAGGACAGCCGCCGCGCGTACCGCGACATGCTCTTCACGGCCGAGGGCGCGGCGCAGTACATCAGCGGCGTCATCCTGTATGACGAGACGATCCGTCAGTCGACGTCGGACGGCACTCCCTTCCCGAAGTTCCTCGAGCAGCAGGGGATCGTCCCGGGCATCAAGGTCGACCTGGGCGCGAAGCCACTCGCGAAGGCGTCGGGAGAGACCATCACGGAGGGACTCGACGGACTCCGCGATCGGCTGCACGAGTACCGCGACCTCGGCGCCAAGTTCGCCAAGTGGCGCGCGGTGATCTCGATCGAAGGCGGCAAGATCCCCAGCCAGTACTGCCTGTGGACGAACGCGCACGCGCTCGCCCGCTACGCCGCGCTGTGCCAGGAGGCGGAGATCGTGCCGATCGTCGAGCCCGAGGTGCTCATGGACGGCGACCACACGATCGAGCGCAGCTTCGAGGTGACCTCGAAGACGCTGCACGGTGTGTTCACCGAGCTCCGCGACCAGCGCGTCGAGCCCGAGGACATGCTGCTCAAGCCGAACATGGTGCTCTCCGGGTACGAGTGCGCCGAGCAGGCGAGCGATCAGCAGATCGCGGAGCTCACGCTGAAGTGCTTCCGCCGCCACGTTCCCGCCGCCGTCCCGGGGATCGTCTTCCTCTCCGGCGGGCAGAGCGACGAGGACGCGACTAGGCGCCTGAACGCGATCAACGCGATGGGCCCGCACCCGTGGGAGATCAGCTTCTCGTACGGGCGCGCGCTGCAGGCTCCGTCGCTCAAAGCGTGGAACGGCGAGGCGGCCAACGTCCCGGCCGGCCAGGAGGCCTACCTCCACCGCGCCAAGATGAACGGCCTCGCCCGCTCCGGAAGCTATTCGCCCGACATGGAGGAGAAGGTCGCCGCCTAGCCCGGCGCTCTACAACCCAGAGCTCTTCGCGCGCCTCACCGACACCGAGTGGAACGAGGGGCGCGCCCGCAACGCGATCGCGGAGATCGTCGCGGACACGGATGCCGCCTGCCGTCCCAAGCGGCTCTGGCCGGCCCACGAGTGGGACGGATGGCAGTCGCCCAAGCCGCTCAAGTCGCTGTACGTCGGAGCGGCGGGCGTCACCTTCGCCCTCGACGTCCTGCGCAGGCGCGGCTTCGCCGAGACCACGCTCGACGTCGCCGCCGTCACCCGGCGTGCACTCGAGGCCTGGCAGGAGAAACCCGGCGTGCTCACCGCGATCCCATTCCCCGAGCCGCGCAACCCGGCGTTATTCATGGGCGAGGCGGGCATCCGGCTCGTGCTCTGGCGGCTCGAGCCCAGCGACAAGATCGCAGATGACCTGCTCCGCCTCGTTCGCGAGAACCTGGCGAACCCGCTGAACGAGATCATGTGGGGCCCGCCTGGCGCATTGCTGGCCGCGCGGGCAATGCATCAGTGGACGGGTGAGGGCCGGTGGGCTGCGGCTATGCGTGAGAGCGAGGACGCGGCACGCCGGCTGGATCCACCCGACAACCTCACTCCGTTTCACGGCCTGGTCGGCAACGCCCTCGTGCTCGGCGACGACGTTAGCGCGACGCTCCGCGAGACGGCGATCGTTCAGGACGGCTTGGCCAACTGGCCGGCCGCGGAGGAGGGGTTCGGGCCGAAGCTCCAGTGGTGCGAAGGTGCGCCGGGAATCATCACCTGCGCGGCGGGCAGTCTCGATGAGGACCTGCTGCTGGCAGGAGCGGAGCTCTCCTGGCGGGCCGGGCCGGCCGGCACAGAGAAAGGGCCGAGCCTCTGCCACGGAACGGCCGGGAACGGCTGGGCGCTCCTCAAGGCGTTCGAGCGAACACAGGACGAGCGCTGGCTGGAGCGCGCCCGCCGCTTCGCCGTCCACGCGCTCGAGCAGGCGCGAGCAGGGCCGCCGCGCTACTCGCTCTGGACGGGTGACCTCGGCGTCGCGCTCTTCGCGGCCGACTGCCTCGAGGCGCGCACGCGCTACCCGGTGCTGGAAAGCTGGGAGTAGCTTCGGTGCCGCCTGAAGGGGCTAACTGGAGAGGCGGCGCAGCTTCGACAGCTGGTGCCGTCCCTCGATCATGCGCACCGTCCCGGAGCGGGAGCGCATGACGATCGAGTGGGTCACGACGCTGTCCTTGCGGTAGCCGACACCGCGTAAGAGGGCTCCTGTCGTCACACCGGTGGCGGCGACGAAGCAGTCCTCGCCCGAGACGAGATCGTCCGTGTACAGCACGCGTTCGGGGTCGATGCCGGCGTCGACGAGTGCCTGCCGCTCCTCGTCGTTCCGCGGCCACAGTTTCCCCTGGATCCCGCCGCCGACGCACTTGAGCGCGGTCGCCGAGATCACGCCCTCGGGCGTCCCACCGATGCCGTACAGCATGTCCACACCGGTTCCGCCCTGGCCCGCGGCGATCGCAGGCGCCACGTCGCCGTCGCGGATCAGGTGCACCTTCGCGCCGGCCTCGCGCAGCTCCGCGATCAGCGCGTTGTGGCGGTCCCGCTCCAGCACGACGACGTCGACGTCGCGGGGCCGCACGCCCTTGGCCGCGGCGACTGCATTCACGTTGTCGGTGGGCGGCGCATTGATGTCGATGACGTCGATACCGTCGGGGCCGACCGCGATCTTCTCCATGTAGAAGGCTGCGCCGGGGAAGAACATCGTCCCCCGTTCTGCGACAGCGATCACGGCAATCGCGTTCGGCTGTCCGAGCGCGCACAACCGCGTCCCCTCGAGCGGATCGACGGCGACGTCGACCTCCGGCCCCTGGCCGTTGCCTACCGCCTCGCCGTTGTAGAGCATCGGTGCTTCGTCCTTCTCACCTTCGCCGATGACCACGACGCCGCTCATCGAGACGGTGTCGAGGATGGCGCGCATCGCGTCGACCGCCGCCTGGTCGGCACTCTCCTTCTCGCCTCGCCCGACCCAGCGGCCGGCGCCCATGGCGGCGTTCTCGGTCACGCGGACGAGCTCGAGGGCGAGGTTGCGGTCGGGCGCGTTCGGCGGAACTTCGAACTCTTGAACGTGCTCGGCGACCTTGCTCACGCGCGGAATCCTGTCACATCCGCTCGGGGGCCTCTACCCCGATCAGGTCGAGGCAGCGGGCGACGACGGTCTGGGTCGCGCGGCACAGGCCGAGCCGGAAGGCCTGCGCGTCGCTCTGCAGCACGCGGTGCTCCGTATAGAAGCGGTGGAAGTCGTCGGCGACGCGGATGGCGTAGTTCGGGATCGCATGCGGTCCGCGTCGCTCCGTCGCTTCGGCCGCGACCGCCGGCAGCTCGAGCAGACGCCGGATCAGGCTCTTCTCCTCATCGGCCAGCTCGCCCGGCACCGACGCGTCCACGGGAGCGTCGCCCGCATTGCGGAAGATCCCGGCGATGCGCGCGTGGACGTACTGGACGTAGTACACCGGGTTCTTCGAGCTCTTCTCCCTGGCCAGGTCGACGTCGATCTCGATCGTCTGGTCGGGCCCGCGCGAGAGGAGGTACCACCGCGCGGCGTCCACGCCGACCTCGTCCATCAGCTCGTCCAGGAAGACGACGTCGCCCCGCCGTTTCGAGATCCTCGTCTGCTCGCCGCCGCGGGTCAGGTGTACCAGCTGGTAGAGGAGCACCTCGACGCGGTCAGGGTCGTAGCCCAGCATGCGTGCGATCGCCGCGTACCACTTGCGCGTCCCGTGGTGGTCGGCGCCGAGGACGTAGATCGCACGACCGAAACCGCGCCCGAGCTTGTCGACGAGGTAGACGATGTCGGCAGCCCGGTACGTGGGCGTCCCGCCCCGCTCGGGCGACCGGATGATCACCCGGTCGTCGTCGTCGCCGTAGGCGGAGGAACGGAGCCAGATTGCTCCGTCCTTCTCGTAGGTGTCGAGCCTGGGGAGGAACTCGCCGATGCGCTGCTCCAGCTCACTCTGGAGCACCCAGTTGTCGAAATGGATGCGGAAGCGTTCGAGCGTCGCCTCGATCTGCGCCAGCATCGGGGGAACCGGGTCACCCTCCAGCGCGGCCAAGGCCTGCATGTACTCGCCCTGGTATCCGTCCTCCGGCGGCTCCTCCCCGCGGCGGATAGCGTCCACGGACTCGCGGAACTTCTCCATCTGGGCGCCGGCGTCGTTGTAGTAGTACTCGCGCTCGACCTCGTGGCCGCTGAGCTCGAGCAAGCGTGCAACGGAGTCGCCGATCGCACCGTTCCGAGCCGATGCGACCGTGATGGGACCTGTGGGATTGGCCGAGACCATCTCGACCTGGACGCGCTCCTTCGTCTCTGCCCACCCCGCACCGAAACCGGCGCCCGCGTCAAGCAGCTCAGCCAGCGCACTCGCATACCACTCAGGGGTGAGCCAGAGGTTGACGAAGCCGGGTCCCGCAACTTCGGCCCGCTCCACCTCGCGCAGCTCCGTCGCCTTCGCCGCCAGCTCCTCGGCGATCTCGCGCGGCGGGCGCTTGCGCTGCCCGGCGAGCCGGAGGGCGATGTTGGTCGCGTACTCCCCGTGCGCGGCGTCTGAGGGCCGGTCGAGCTCGACCTCGGCCCCCGCAAGCTGGCTCAGCGCGGCCGTCAGCCGGCCGAGCGCCGTCGAATAGCGCTCCTCCACCCGCGTAGTATCGTAGGAGCGTGGAGGACGAGGGTCAGGCCCGCAATCTCAACATCCACATGGACCCGGAGCACCTCGGCGGGGTCTACTCGAACTTCGCCAACATCAGCTTCTCGCCGTACGAGTTCACGATCACGTTCGCGCGCATCGACCACGAGGTCGAGGAAGGGGACGTTCCCGGCGTCGTCGTCTCGCGCGTGAACATGTCCACGCGGTTCATGAAGGAGCTGCTCGACGCGATGCAGGATTCCTGGTCGAAGTACCAGACCACCGAGGGCATCCGCAACCTGCCCGAAGCGCCACCCCGGGACTAGTGGCTTAAGGTTGCGGCTCGCAACCATGCGGGTCGCCGTCATCTCCGACATCCATGGGAACCTCCACGCGCTGGAGGCGTCGATCGCGGTGCTCGAGGACGAGCAGCCCGATGCGATCTGGTGCTTGGGCGATCTGGTCGGCTACGGCCCGCGCCCGAACGAATGCTGCGCCAGGGTGGCGGCGCTCGCGGACGTGTGCCTGATCGGAAACCACGATCTCGGCGTCCTCGAGCAGATCTCGCTGGAGGAGTTCTCGCACGAGGCGGCCGAGAGCGCGCACTGGACGCGGGAGGTGCTGGAGGACAGCGCCCGCTCATACATGTCCGGCCTCACCCCCGGAGCGGAGATCCCCGAGGCAAGCGCGGAGTTGTACCACGCGAGTCCGCGCGACCCCGTGTGGGAGTACGTGCTGGACGCCGGGTCGATGCGCGCCGCGCTCGAGGACACCGTCCAGCCGCTCATCCTCGTCGGCCATAGCCACGTGCCGCTCTGGGCGATTCTCCACGAAGGCCAATTGCAGGCCGCACACGCGCCCGAAGGAACCGAGCTGAAGCTGTCGGAGGGACGCGTCCTGATCAATCCCGGTTCGATCGGGCAGCCGCGCGACGGCGATCCCCGGGCCGCGTTCGCCGTCCTCGATCTCGCTGGTCAGCACGCGTCGTTCCACCGTGTCGAGTACGACATCGAGCGGACGCAGGAAGAAATCAGGGAGGTCGGCTTGCCGGAACCGCTGGCCGAACGGCTAGCGCACGGCGTCTAGGACTCCGGCGGCTTCGGCCTCTTCCTCGACCGGTTCCTCGCCGAAGGTGATGCCCTCGCGGGCGAGCGCGAGCTGCACTTCCTCGCGCGCCTTGTAGATGCGCCACTTCACCGTCGCCAGGGTGACTTCGAGCGAGTCGGAGATCTCCGTATAGGAGAGGCCGACGACGTCGCGCAGCAGCAGCGCCATCTTCAGGTCGACATTCAGGTCCTCCACGGCGCGCCACACCGCGTCGATCGCCTCCACGCGCTCGAACGGCGCGTCGACGACCTCGAGCGGCGGAATGTCGTCGATCGTGACGGTCGCGCGCGGCCGGCGCTCGGTGGCACGCAACTCGTCGAGCACCCGGTTCTTCGTCACCTGGAAGAGCCAGGTGGTGAACCGGCAGCGCAGCGAGAACTTCGGCAGGCCCTGATAGACGCGGAGGAAGACTTCCTGGGTGAGGTCCTCGGCGAGCGAGCGGTCTCCGACCAGGCGCAGGACGTAGTTGAACACGGGAGTCTCGTAGGCGCGGACGATGAGGGAGAACGCCCGCTCATCGCCCCGTTGCGCCTTCCGCAGTACGCCGGGGTCAGGTTGGCTAAGCGACAAGGTGCAGGAGTATAACGACGGAAGGACGGGATCAGATTCGAATTCGGTAAGAACGGTGTACCCGCTCCCGGAATTCTCACGCCTCGGCCAGGCTCCTTCCCGTCATCTCCGGTGGGGGGTCGATTCCGAGCAGGTCGAGGGCCGTGGGAACCAGGTCGGAGAGTCCTCCGCCGCTGCGTAGAGCCAGATCCGCGGCGGTGAGGATCAGCGGGACGGGGTTCGTCGTGTGCGCAGTGTGTGGGCTTTGCCCATCTTCTTCCAGCATTTGCTCCGCATTTCCGTGATCGGCCGTGATCAGCGATACGCCACCTGCCCTGGCGATCGCATCGACGACCTCTTCCAGACAGCTATCGACGGTCTCCACCGCCCGGACAGCCGCGGGAATGACGCCGGTGTGCCCAACCATGTCCGGGTTGGCGAAATTGACGACTCCGAAGCCGTAGCCGTTGCCGATTTCCTCCGCAAAGCGGCGGGCAACCTCGCGGGCGGACATTTGCGGCTTCTCGTCGTAGGTGCCGACATCGCGGGGAGAAGGGATGAGGATGCGTGTTTCTCCTCGCCACTCCTCCTCGCGGCCCCCGTTGAAGAAATAGGTCACATGCGCGTACTTCTCGGTCTCGGCGACATGAAGCTGGCGAATGTCGTGCTCGGCCAGGACCTCAGCCATCGTCTCTCGGACGTCTTGCTCGCCGAACGCGGCCGGGCAGTCGAAGTCGTCGCGGTAGTGCGTCATGGTGGTCAAGTCGAAGCCGTTGTCGAGCAGGAGCTGGGCGAGCTGCCTGGCCCGATCCGGCCGGAAGTTGAAGAAGATGGTTGCGTCGTCGGGACGGAGGCGGGGACGGCCCTCGAGCGCGACCGGCTGGATGAACTCGTCCGTCACGCCCTCGTCATAGCTTCGTTGCACTTCCGTGACGGGATCGGCCCCCCGGGGGGATGATGCCTGGGAATTCGTGACGGCTTCGAACGCCTTCTGTGTCCGTTCCCACCGCCCGTCGCGGTCCATCGCGTAGTAGCGGCCGGCGACGGTGGCGATCCGCTCGCCCGGAAGCTCGGCCAGGTCATGCACGGCCGCGTGGGGCGACACGTCGCGCCCGTCGGTGAAGGCATGGATCCACGTCCGGTCCTCCATCCCCTCCCGCCGCGCGACCTCGAGCAGCGCGCGCAGGTGGTCGATGTGCGAATGAACGCCGCCGTAGGAGACGAGGCCGAGCAGGTGGACGTCCGTCCCCCGCTCCCGCGCCCGCCTGAACGCGCCGGCGAGCGCGTCGTTGTCGAAGAACTCGCCGTTCTCGATCGAGCGGTTGATCCGCTGCAGGTCCTGTAGGAGGATGCGGCCGGAGCCGATGGTCAGGTGGCCGACCTCGGAGTTCCCCATCTGCCCCTCGGGAAGCCCGACCGCCCCACCCGACGCCTCGAGTGTGGTGTGTGGAGACTCGGCCCACAGGCGGTCGAACACCGGCGTTTTGGCGAGAGAGATCGCGTTTCCAGGGCCCGGCGGAGCACACCCCCACCCGTCGAGGATGACGAGCGCTACGAGCGGGAAGCCGCCAGCTCGCAAATCGCCGTGAACGTGTCGAGATCGAGCGAGGCGCCGCCGACGAGCGCGCCGTCCACTGCATCGAGGATGAGCAGGTCCGTGCAATTGCCCGGAGTGACCGATCCGCCGTACAGAACGGGGACGTCGAGGAGGCTCTTGATGAACTCGTGCCCCTTCCGCACCTGGTCGGGCGTCGCGGTCTTGCCCGTGCCGATGGCCCATATGGGCTCGTACGCGATGACGAGCCTGTCGTCCTCGAACAGGACGCTCACCTGACGCCGCAGAACGTGCTCCGTCTCCCCGGCCTCGCGCTCGGCCTCCAGCTCGCCCACGCAAGCGATCACGAACAGCCCGGCCTCGAGCGCGGCCGCGGCACGCCGGCCGGCCGTCTCGTCGGTCTCCCCGAAGTACTGGCGCCGCTCGGAGTGGCCGACGATGGCCGCGTACACGCCGAGCTCGCGCAGCATCGGCGCGGACACCTCACCCGTGAACGGCCCCTCAGGCTCCCAGTGGACGTTCTGCGCGCCGACTGCCACCTCGGTGTCGGCGAGCGCGCCCACCGCCGCCGGGAGCGACGTGTAGGGCGGAAAGACTGAAATGTCCACGCTGCCAGCCAGTCCGCCCACGCGGCTCTTGAGCAAGGTGCAGAACTCCGCCGTCTCGCTCGGTGTCTTGTTCATCTT
>Ga0075428_100008389_pt1 | contig 11457 bp, 12 predicted proteins | sample RhiMetdeltSRZDD2_FD_75291 | JGI IMG/M metagenome (GOLD analysis project Ga0075428, IMG submission 75291) | Populus rhizosphere microbial communities from Tennessee, USA - Rhizosphere MetaG P. deltoides SRZDD2 | ecosystem: Host-associated > Plants > Roots > Rhizosphere > Soil | place: USA... | reverse complement strand
CCAGATGTACCGGAACGTCTACTGGCATCACGCGGTTCGGAGCGCGACGTCCATGTACAAACGACTGGTCGATGAAGCGCTGGCTGCCGGCGACGTCGACGCGCAGACGCTGAGCACCTTCGACGACGAAGGGTTGCTGCATCGCCTCGCCAGACGCGGAACCCCGCCGCTGCTCTCGGCGCTTCGCGAGCGTCGGCTCTACAAGCGCGTGCTCGAGTGTCCTGCGGCGGAGCTCAACGGCGAGGCATTCGAGTGGATCGCCGACGACCGGGCGCGCACGACCGAGACGGAGAACCTTTTGGCGGTCGAGCTCGGGCTGGCGCCGGGTGAGGTGCTACTCGACTTTCCCACGAAAACGCAGATGCTGGGGCTCGACCTTCCGGTCGTTAGGCGCTCCGGCGAAGTACGGCGCCTGACGATGGCGGGGCTCGAGGGCGCGATTAATCTTCCCGTGTTGTCCGACCAGCTCTATCAGTCGGCGCGCTGGCTCCGCGTGTTCGCCGTTCGCCGGATCGAGGTGCCGAGGAAGGAACTGCTCGACCGTCTGATCGAGATAGGGAATCGGGACAGCGGGGAAGCGGGAAGCGGGAGACGGGCGACGGGTTAAGGGCGCCGTTCACTCGTCTCCCGCTTCCCGGCCTTTCCCGCGCGCTTCCGCGAGCTTGCGCGCGATGCCGCGATAGAACGCGGCGTCCTCGCGCTTGTCCTGGGATTCCAGCGAGAGCGCCGCAAGCTCGAGCGCGTACAGGATGTTGCCGAGGTAGAGCTCTGCGAGCGCACCGACCGACTCGTCAGGCACCTCGGTCAGCGGGCCGCCGGCGTCTCGCCCGTCGGAGTACCATCCGCGCCGTTGTTCCCTTCGGTCGCGGTCACCTGCACCACGATCGCCGTGATGTTGTCGAGACCTCCGCGGCCGTTCGCCTCGGAGATCAGCGCGTCCACGACGCGCCCGGGTGTCGCGCGTGAGAAGAGCAGCTGCTGCAGGCGGCGATCGTCCACCATCCCCGTCAACCCATCGCTCGCCACGAGGTACACGTCACCCGTCTTCACCTCACCGTGGTACGTGTCCGGCTCGACGGTGTCGCTCGCGCCAACGCAACGCGTGATCACGTTGGAGTACGGGTGGTAGCGCGCCTGCTCCGGCGTCAGGAAGCCGGCATCGACCTGCTCCTGCACGTACGAGTGATCCTTCGTGAGCTGACGAAGCTTCCCATCGCGCAGCAGATACACGCGTGAATCGCCGACCTGTCCGATGAGGTAGCGCGATCCCGTGAGAATCAGCACGGAAGCGGTCGTGCCCATCCCTTGTTTGTCGACCTCGGTGATCGTCCGCTCGTAGATCTTGGAGTTCGCTTTCTTGACCGCCTCCGCCACCTTCGCCGCGACGCTGTCCCCGTTGAGCTCCGTGATCCCGGCCAGCTCGCGCGAGATGATCTGAACCGCCATCTCGCTCGCGACCTCGCCCGCCGCGTGACCACCCATGCCGTCGGCCACGATGAACAGCCCTCGCTTGTCGTTCGCTTCAGCGAAGAAGCTGTCTTCGTTCCCTGCGCGGATCATGCCCACATCCGAGCGGGCGGCGACGTATAGGTTCACTAGCGATCCTGTATAACCAGAAGGACGGTTCGCGCCGATGACCACTGCGGCCGCGATTCGGACGAGCGGCGAGTCGCGCGTCGCCCGTGCGGAATCACTCGCGTAGCCTGACGGTTCGCAACGATTCGGCGCGCCAGCGGCGCGCGCTGTTGATCTGACGGTTTGAATCCAATGAACACTCGCGTGCCGGCCTCGGCATCCGCGATTTCCGACTCGGACCGGAATATCACCTTCACGCCGCCAAAGTGCACGGCCGGGTTGGGCTTCGGAGTTTGCACCCCGCGAGCGCGCTCGCCAGAGATGAAGGTCCCACTCGTCCAATTCATGTCTTCGACAACCCAGCCCGATTCCCGACGCTGGATGCTGGCATCTGAGACGGAGACACTGTCATCGGCGACGATGACGTCGTCGTGCTCCCCACGCCCGATGTGTGCCACCGCCGCAGGAATCGGAAGGACCATGCGCCACGAGCTGCCGTCGCTCACGGTCTCGAGCGTTTGGAGCGTCCCAGTTTCCCCGGAAACTACTGCGTCGTTTCGGCTCGCTGTGGGACACTGGGGATCGGCCGTCGAGGCGTGCTTCCAACAGCACGGATACGCGAGCGTCGGTGCAGCCGCGGTGCCGAGTATTGGCATGAGCACGGTGCTGCGTGCTTTGCGATCGTCGAGGAAGCGGACCTGACGCCCGGCCACCTCTGGACCACCGCCGAATCGGACTTGCGCCTCGTCGCCGGTTCCGATCCGCGGCTCGCCCGCGCTCAGCTCGATTCGTTTGTCGTCAAGCCGAATGTGAGCCATGCCGGGTCCGACAGTGATCGATGCGCGAAGCGGAGGGGAAATGGAAAGCCCGTTGAGACGGCCTCGCCTCCACGGGTTACGGGCGGAAACTACGGGTAACCCGCATGGCTGGCAAGCAGTTGCCCCGTGGCCGCCATCGGGTCGGGGCAGTCCGGTTTACGCCTGTGCGGCAGCCGCCATCTCGCCCTGCTGGAGGCGGTAGAGTCGCTGGTAGAGACCGCCCCGGGCCAGCAGCCCGCGGTGGGTTCCGCGCTCACGCACTTCGCCGTGATGCAGCACGAGAATCTCCGTCGCGCCCAGGATGGTGCTCAGTCGGTGCGCAATCGCGATCGTCGTCCGTCCGCGCATGAGCACCTCCAGCGCCTCCTGAATTGCCGCCTCGATCTCACTGTCGACCGCACTCGTAGCCTCGTCCAGAACCAGCAGCGCCGGATCCGCGGCGATCGCGCGCGCGAACGACAGCAGCTGCCGCTCGCCCACACTGACCGAGGTCCCTCGTTCGCCGAGCTCGTATGCGTAACGACCGGGCAGTCGCGCGATGACGCGGTCCGCGCCCACGCGCCGCGCGGCTCGCTCTACGTCGCCGTCGCTCAACGGTGAGGAGAGACGGATGTTCGATGCAATGTCGCCGGCAAACAGGAAAATGTCCTGCTGCACATACCCGATCAGTCCGCGAAGCTCGTCCACCGGCATCTCGCGAACGTCCCTGCCATCCACGAGAATGCGCCCGCGCTGGGGATCGTAAAATCGCAGCAGGAGGCTGACGATCGTCGTCTTGCCCGCACCGGTGTGGCCTACGAGCGCGAGGGTCTCACCCGGCCGCGCCTCGAAGCTGACGCCCTTCAGCACCCACTCCGGCTCCGACGGAGCGTCGCCGCCTTTCGCAAGGTGCGCGAGGTCGTAGGCGAACCACACATCGTCGAAGGTGACGGTTACGCCTTTCCGGGAGGCGGGAACCGGGAACAGGGAACGGTGAACCGTGCTTTCCAGGACGTTCGGTTCCCGGTTCCCAGCTCCCGGTTCCCGCTCTGTATCGAGCAACCGAAAAATGCGCTCCGATGATGCCATCGCTTGCTGCAGCGTGTTGTACTTGTCGGAGAGATCCTGGAGCGGCTGATAGAATCGCCTCACCAGCTGCAGGAAGGCGGCGACCGTTCCCACCGTGATGGACGCGGCGCGCACGCGCGACGATCCCGCGACGATCAACGCCGCTATGGCGACCGTCGTCAGCACTTCGATCACCGGAAAGTAGAGCGCGTAAATCGTTACCGACTCCAGATGCGCATCGCGATGGTCGCGATTCAGCGTGTCGAACCGCCGAGCCTCCGTCGCTTCTCGACTGAACAGCTGCACCACCCGCACGCCCGAGATGCGTTCCTGAAGAAACGCATTGATTCGAGCGAGGCGTGTTCGAATCGCGCGGTACGATTCGCGAACACGTACGCGGAACACGTTCGACGCGATCAGGACGCCGGGAATGACCGCGAACGCCGCGAGCGCGAGCCGCCAGTCAACGATCAGCATGGCCACGCTGATCGCGAGCAGCGTGAAGAGGTCTCCGATCCCCGCCACCACCCCGGCCGTGAACAGCTCGTTGAGCGACTCCACGTCCGACGTCACTCGAGTCACGAGTCGACCCACGGGATTGCGGTCGAAGAACGAGATCGAGAGTCGCTGTAGATGCGCGAAGATCTCGATGCGAAGATCGCGCATGACGCGCTGGCCGAGGAGGCTGGTCAGCATCGTCTCGCCGTATGTGAACACGAACTGGAACACGAGGGTCGCAGCGAAGAGTGCCGCGCTCGTCACGACGAGCCGCGTGTCACCACGCGGAATAGCCACGTCGATGACGCGTTGGGTCAGCGCCGGACCAACCAGTTGGAGCGCCCCGTCCGCTAGCAGGAGCGCGAGCGATCCAAGCACCAGGGCCCGGTACGGCCGCGCATAGCGGAGGAGCCGCCTCATCAGGCGACCGTCGTACGCTTTCCCTAACGCTTCTTCTTCGTGGACGTCGGGCGAGGTCAAGCGCGGACTGGGCTGGGACTGAGGCGTGGAACTCGGCGGGACCGAAGCATAACTCGCGTCGGGAATCGGGAATCGGGAAGCCGGAAGCGGGATACGGGAGACGGGATACGAAGGGAGCCGGGAACAGAAACTCCGCGGAGCCTCGGTTCCCGCAATTCCCGATTCCCGACTACGCCCGAGTTCGCTGTCCGAACCCCCGAATCTGGTACGGCGGTTGCTTTACCTGAACTGTGCAAACCCACCCCTCGGGAGGAGTAGATATGACCATTCTCGCTTGGATCGTGCTTGGACTGGTGGCCGGCGCGATCGCCAAGGCACTGATGCCGGGCCGTGACCCTGGCGGGATCATCGTCACGATGTTGATCGGTATCGTCGGCGCGTTCCTCGGTGGTTTCCTTGGCAATCTCATCACCGGGGCAGGACTGAACGGCTTCTCGATCTGGAGCATCGTCCTGGCTGTCGTCGGCGCGATGCTGCTACTTTGGATCTATCGGCTGACCACGAGAACACGCACCACAATCTGACGCACGAAGCACGGAGCCCCGAGCGTCTTCGCAGGCGCTCGGGGCTCTGCGTCTTGGGGGAGACGGGTTGCCGCTCTGGCTCTACTGGGTCCTGCTGGGTCTCGTCGCAGGATCACTCGCAAAATTCCTGGTGCCAGGCCGCGACCCGTCGGGTTGCATCGTCACGGTCCTCCTCGGCATCGTTGGCGCGTTCATCGGCGGCCTGATCGGAAGCGCCCTGGGGTGGGGTCGCGTCTCGGCCGGCGACTTCGATCTGCGTTCCCTCGGCACCGCGACGTTGGGCGCGATCGTCGTGCTGCTCGTCGGTCGGCTCCTGCGCCGGCTGCGTTAGGAGTCGGGGCGGGCGTCACGCCCGCTCGGTGTTTATTCGGCCTTCTCGGGGTTAGGTTTCGCGCCGTGAAGGATGCGATCGTCGTGCGCGGAGCACGCCAGCACAACCTCAAGGGATTCGACGTCGAGATCCCGAGGCGTAGCTATACCGTCGTTACCGGGCCGTCGGGCTCAGGGAAATCCTCGCTCGCCTTCGATACGATCTACGCGGAGGGCCAGCGCCGGTACGTGGAGTCGCTGTCGGCGTACGCGCGACAGTTTCTCGAGCGCATGGAGAAGCCGGACGTCGATTCGATCGACGGCCTCTCACCCGCCGTGGCGATCGAGCAGAAGAATCCCACGAAGACGTCGCGTTCGACCGTGGGCACGGCCACCGAGATCTACGACTACCTGCGCCTCCTCTGGGCCCGCATCGGCCGCACGTTCTGCCCCGTCTGCGGGCGCGAGCTGAAGCCGGACACGGTGCAATCCGTGGTCGACACCGTGATGGCGCTCCCCGAGGGTACTCGCTTCGCTGTCGCCTTTCCGCTGCGCCTCTCGAGCAAGGTCACGCACGACGTCGTGGTGGAAAATCTGCGCGCGCAGGGCTTCCTGCGAGTGAGTGTGGATGGCCGCACGCTGCACCTCGACGATGTCGCCGCCGAAGGCCTGAACCTAACGCGAGTGCGGGAGCTGCTGGTCGTGGTCGACCGTCTGACCGTCGCGCCCGATGCCGCGGGACGGGTGGCCGACGCCGTCGGAACGGCGTTCCGTGAGGGGGATGGGGATTGTGCGGTGCTTTCGGCGGGAAGCGCTGACCTCCGGTTCACAGAGAGATTCGAGTGCCCTAACGATGGCACCCGTGCTCCGTCGCCCACGCCGCAGCTCTTCTCGTTCAACAACCCGCGCGGGGCCTGTCCGACATGCAATGGGTTTGGCGCCGTCCTGGAGTACGACGAGACACTGATCGTTCCCTACCCCGACCGCAGCCTGCGCGACGGGGCCATCGACCCGTGGATGAAGCCTCGCTATGACGGCAAGCGACGCGCGCTCGCCGAGTTCGCGAAGCGCGAAGGCATTCCCATGGACGCACCGTGGCGGAAGCTCTCGAGCACCCAGCGAGACAAGCTCCTGCGCACACGCTCGCGCGGCTACAAGGGGATCCTCCCCTTCCTCGAAGACCTCGAGGAAAAACGGTACAAGCAATACATCCGCGTCTTCCTCCGGCAATATCAGAGCGCGCGCGAGTGTCCGACCTGCCACGCCACCAAGCTCAAGCCCGAAGCACTCCAGGTTCGCATCGACGGGCGCAACATCGCCGAGGTGGCGGAGCTGCCGGTCGATCGCCTGATCGAATGGCTCACCGGCGTCTCACTCACCGAGTTCGAGTCGCAGGTTGCGGCGCACATTCTCAAGGAAGCGCGCGACCGCGTGCAGTTCCTGTGCGACGTGGGCCTCAACTACCTCACCTTGAACCGGGGCACGCGGACGCTGTCGGGCGGTGAGGCGCAGCGCATCGGGCTCGCCAACTCGTTAGGGTCCCAGCTCGTCGACACGCTGTACGTGCTCGATGAGCCATCCATTGGGCTCCACCCTCGCGACATGGATCGACTGCTGCGCCTGCTGCTGCGCCTGCGCGATGGCGGGAACACGGTGCTGGTGGTGGAACACGATCCCGAGGCGATGCGTGTCGCCGACTTCATGGTCGAGCTCGGGCCCGCCAGTGGCGAGCATGGTGGCGAAGTCGTGTTCGCCGGGCCGATGAGCCGCGTCGCGGAAAGTCCACTGACCGGGCAATACCTCGCTGGGCAGCGCGTCATCCCGCTTCCCGCCGAGCGCCGCCGCCTGGGGCCGCGATGGCTCAGCCTTACCGGGGCCCGCGAGCACAATCTCACCGGCGTGGACGTGCGCATCCCGTTAGGCGCGTTGACGGTGGTCACCGGCGTCTCCGGCTCGGGCAAGAGCACGCTCATTCACGACGTGCTCTATCGCGCGCTGGAAACGCGGCTCACCGGCGAGCACTCGGCCAAGCAGCACCTCGGCGAGCGTGTCGGCGCATTCGCGACGCTCACCGGCTTCGAGGCGCTCGACGACGTGGTCCTCATCGACCAGGAGCCCATTGGCAAGACGCCGCGGTCGAACCCGGTCACCTACGTGAAAGCGTTCGACGAGATCCGGAAGCTGTTCGCCGATGCACCGCTCGCGCGCCAGCGCCGCTACACGGCGAGCACGTTCAGCTTCAACGTGAGCGGTGGCCGATGCGAGCACTGCGAGGGCGCGGGCTATCTCGAGGTCGAGATGGTGTTCATGGCCGATGTGTTCGTCCCGTGCGACGAGTGCGGCGGCAAGCGCTTCAAGCCGGAAGTCCTCGAGGTGCTCGTGCACGGGAAGAGCATCTACGACGTGCTGCAGCTGACTGTCGACCAGGCCATTCGCTTCTTTCCATACGAGGAGAAGCTCGGTCAGGCACTGTGGCAGTTGCAGCAAGTCGGCCTCGGCTACCTCAGGCTCGGTCAGCCTGCCACGACACTGTCGGGCGGGGAAGCGCAGCGCATCAAGGTCGCGCGCGAGCTCGCGCTGGCGAAACGCACCGGCGGCAAGAAGCTCTACATCATGGACGAGCCGACGACGGGTCTGCACCTCGAGGATATTCGCAAGCTCGCCGGCGTTCTCGATCGACTGGTGGATGCGGGCCACACACTCGTGCTGATCGAGCACAACCTGGACGTCATCAAGCTCGCCGACTGGATCATCGATCTCGGGCCCGATGCCGGCGACCGCGGCGGCCGCGTGGTCGCGATGGGTCGCCCGGAAGAAGTCGCGCACGTCGAGGGCTCGCACACCGGCCAGTGGCTCCGCCCTGCGCTCGAGGGGCCCGCCTCGAACGCCAGGACCCCGGCACGCCCACGCGCGAAGGCGCGCGCGTCGTAGCGCGTTAGGCGCGACCGGTGCCGCGTCAGGCTTTCGTGAGCGCGTTCCGCGTTGCCGCGCGGCGTCGTTCCTGGAGCCGCCTGACGAGTCGGGCCATGTGTCGGCGCGAAAGCAACCGGTTCGCCAACACGACGATCCTGTTGCGAAGGCCGGTGACGATCACGCGCTTCCCGCGGTTTGCTGCGCGGTAGCCTGCTTCCGCCACTTCGCGCGACGTCATTGTCTGCGGGCCACCGGCGGGCGCGTCGCCGTGAACGCCGGCGCGGCCCTGGAATTCCGTCGTGGTCGGCCCCGGGCAGAGCGCCGTCACCGTAACCCCAGTACCCGCGACTTCTTCGGCCAGCGCCTCCGAGAACGACTGGACGTACGCCTTCGACGCGTAGTAGACCGCCATGAGCGGACCGGGCTGGAACGCCGCGAGCGACGACACATTGACGATTCGGCCGTGCCGTCTCGAGAGCATGCCCGGCAACACGAGCTTCGCGAGATGCGTCAGCGCCGCGACGTTCACGTCGATGATCTCGAGCTCGCGCTCGAGGTCCGTTTCGTGGAAGTACCCGTGCGTACCGATCCCGGCGTTGTTCACGAGCGCCACGATGCGGTCGTCGATGGTCCGGAGTCGCGCCGCGAGATGCTCGCGGTCGAGCCGCCGTGCGAGATCCGCCGGGAACGCGTCACACGCGACGCCGTACCGGTCGGCGAGCGAATGCCCGAGCAACTCGAGCGCGTCGCGTCGACGTGCGACGAGGACGAGGTCGTGTCCGTCGCGCGCGTACAACTCGGCGAAGTCACGACCGATTCCGCTGGATGCGCCGGTGATGATGGCGATTGGACGGCTCTCACCGCGGCGGGCGGTTGCGGGTACTGATGTCGGCAGTGCGGTCATCGTTTGTCATTCCGAGCGCAGCGCCTGCGCTCACGAGCGCAAGCGACGAAGCGAGGAATCGCAACCATCCTGGGAGAGCGCATGAAACGCGCGTCTGCGCTCGCTTGACCCTATTCTACACCCCGTCTAGCTTTCGGGCTCCTTCCCGAGTAGCTCAGGTGGTAGAGCAGGTGACTGTTAATCACCGGGTCGGGGGTTCGAGTCCCTCCTCGGGAGCCTGTAAATACATTGCACGACAACGACTTAGGCCGCGTCGACTGGCGCGGCCTAAGTCGTTGGTGTTACCGCGGATCCTGCAATCAAGGACTGCATAGTTCCGCCTTGCCTAACTAGAGTCGCCGATGGCTAGAGATGATCGTGTTCGCTGGTTGGTCGCGTTGGCTATCGGAGCCGTGCTGCCGCTCTGGATCGGGTATGGGTTCCTCCACGACTCGCCGGGCATTTGCGTCGGTGCTCCCTGAGCGTACCGGGATTTGCGCGGTCGCTCACTCATTCGAGCCGACGCCGCATTTCGACGCCTAACGCTTTCGGAACGCATCGCCGTCTACCACGCGGACCAACGTTGTGGCCGGCCATCCACCGTGTCCGTGGACATGATACTCGCCGATCGAGACTCGACGGTGGCGCTCAAGCTGCTGAATGCTCTCGTACACGTCCCCTCGCTCGAGGACACCAGCATCGTGTTGCAACTGCTCGAGCACGCGAAGTGTGACCGGGGATTCACCACCGAGCTCGACTCGCTGACGAGGGCGAACCTCGGTGCCGGCTTCGCTCGCGCCGCGGAGACACATCGACTCGACGATCGTGGCGCAGCCGCACTGAATCGCGTCACCGGGACGTGCCAACTCTGATGGAAGCGCTGGGCGTGAACGTGCGGACAACTCCGTAATCGTAATCTCGTTGCAAACCGAGCACCTCCCTCGCCCGTTGATCCGATCGCCCGTGGGCTGTGACCTACGCCCCCGTCGTGTTGCGCGTCCGGCATTATCATGGGTGCGCGACTGCTGATTCAGGTTCCTTATCGGATCTGTCGGCCCCGTCATTCGCGTTAGGTGAGGACTGACTCTGCGCTGAGGAGAGTGTGTTGGTTCTGTCGCGCCGTTGGATTGCGCCCCTGGTCGTCGCCGCCTGGACGCTCGGTGGGCTCGCGCTCTCGTACTACGACCGCCCGTTGTCGGACGCACTGTGGGTCATGCTCGGCGCGCTGTGGGCTGTGTACTGGCTCGGGGCGGTGCTCGTCATCGCCGGTCTCATCTACCTCGTCCGGCGCCACCGCGCGCCACGCGGAACGCGCTGGAACATCGCGGCAATGCTACTGCTGGCGCCGACCCTTTGGCTGTCGTTCCGGCCGCTCGCCGCGGCGGGTGACGACGCACAGTTCGAGCGCCGGTTCGCGCGGCTTGCCCCACGTTACGAGGCAATCGCGGCGCAACTCGAGCGCGGCGGTAGTATCCCGAGCGACGGCGAGGTCCGCGGCGTTCCCTTCGTCATCGACCGCGGCCCGCCCGTCCGCGTCGCGTTCCCCCAACCGGGGGGCATCCTCGACAACTGGGAAGGCGTGATCTACGACCCATCAGGGGTCGTTCGCGCCGCGCGAGGCTGGACGTTCGCCCAGGGGCGACAGGACTTCTCGGCCCCGATGGCCGTGCGGCGACTGTTCGGCGGCGACCTGGTTCAGTGTGAGCCCGTGCGAGACGACTTCTACCGCTGCTGGTTCACCTAGTGACAATTGGAGTTGCGTGCAGTCTCCGACCGTCGACGTCCCCGCCGATGCGGGGGCGCGCATCGCAGATGCTCTGCCCACACGGCCGAGAATCAAGCGTTAGGCCGCTAGACACTCTGGAGGGAGGACAGACGGTGGGCCCGATTGTGGTATTCCTCGTGCTCGTGCTACTCGGGCCTCTGGCATTCGCTGGCATCGCGGCGTGGCGGTTCAGGCACCGCGTTCCCGGGCAGCGCTGGGGATGGGAGCGGGTCGTCTTTGCGGCGCTAGTCTGGGTCCTTGTCACCGTGTTGGCTTGGCTGCCCCTCGGCCTCTTCGTATTCATCATGGCCCACCGCCCGGAGGGGACTAACCCGTGGACCTCAGCGCCGATCCTTCTACTCGGGCTCCCCCTGTACGCCGGCGCCGAGTTCCTCGTGTGCCGTTGGGCCGCGCGACGCGATACGAGTGTTCACCGTGAGCTGTCCGGGGCTCACGACGACTGATTCTCGCGCGTTGACGTCCGGCATCATTGTGCCCCAGCAGTGCCCGAACTGTGTCAAACCTGGCGAAACCGCCGTCGAGAGGTCGTGATCGGGGTTATGGTCTCGACCGCGCTTGCAAACTCGATGACTTGGAAGTCCCGGAGTCGCTGGCCGCCGGGGACACGTGCAACGGGAGGCGCCC
>Ga0075428_100008387_pt1 | contig 11457 bp, 11 predicted proteins | sample RhiMetdeltSRZDD2_FD_75291 | JGI IMG/M metagenome (GOLD analysis project Ga0075428, IMG submission 75291) | Populus rhizosphere microbial communities from Tennessee, USA - Rhizosphere MetaG P. deltoides SRZDD2 | ecosystem: Host-associated > Plants > Roots > Rhizosphere > Soil | place: USA... | reverse complement strand
GCAAGGATCTCTCGGAGAGACAAAAGCAAAAGCTGCTCTGCGAAAACACCGTGCGTTTGTTCGGTGAGCCGTAGGCAAAATCGTCGCTCAAAAAACTCCCCCGCTCTGGCAACAAGGGTAGGCGAAATTCAAACGGATTTGACTCAGGAAAGACGCTTTGCAAACTTTTCGATCAAGGCGTTAAACCGGTCGGGCTCGTCGGCAAAAAGCGCATGGCCGGCTTTTTTGAAGACTTCGATTTGCGTCGCGGGCCGGTTCTTTTTTAGATTCACGGCCTGTTGCTCGAATTGCGGCGTTACCACGTAGAGAAAGGGCTTGTCGAAAGCACGAGCGATGCTGCGCCAGTGGGCGCGCTCATAAGGATAATCCAAAAGCGCCACACTGTCATCCACCGTCATTCGTTTTGCGCCGCGCACCAGTTCGGCGAGCTCTTTTTCGCTCCGCGGCTTGGCGAAGATGGCGCGCACGAAATCATGCAGCGTCTTGTCGCGATTAGCGCGTAAACTTTCTTTGAAAGTTCCGCCGGAACCGGGCGCCGGCTCCTCGCCGACCGAGCTATCGACGAGCACCAGACCGGAAAGACGAGCCGTTCCGAACATCTGAATGTACTGCAGCGCTTCGATCGCGCCCAGCGACCAGCCGATCAGCAACACATGGGATCGCGGCGCCAAAAACTCGTGCAGATCGGTCGCGCGTCGTTCCGCGGTGTAGCCGACCGGCGCCACCTGGGATTCTCCCTGCCCGCGCGGGTCGAGGGCGAGAGTGAGATAGTGTTGACCAAAGGCGTCCAATTGCTTGCGCCAAATCGACGCCGGCATCAACCAACCGGGCACCAAAGCGATGGTTAGATTTTTCTTGTCTGCGCGCTCGGATCCTGCTTCAAGAAACGACAGGGCAAACTTGTCGCTGGTTTGAAATGATCGGCGAGTTACTTCGGCAGCGGTGCCGGGGCTTGCCATGATCAATAACAAGGCGATGCACTGGCATTGCCGCCACACGGGATCGCCTCGCTAACGGTGTGAGACGATGAGACCGGACTGTTGGCCGCGCCAATGATAGCCGAAAGAAAATGGCAGTGAACTCTGCTCCTGGCGGGAATTAAAGGCTACCTCGAGATCTTTCTGATAACCATACTTCATCGGTCGGATCGGTCGGTGGTAGCGCCCGTACAATTTCACCTGCCACGGATTCTGACTGATGTAGCGATAAGGGATCCCGGTGTCGTCTTGCACGACGATGTCGGCGGCGTCCAAAAGCATGGTCCGGGTTTTTGAAAATTGCTGATCATGCAACAGATAGGATGCCGATTTGATTAGAACCGTCGCCTGCTTATACTGACCAACCCAATTAAGGAAGTCCGGGTAGAATTCGAGCGCTTTGTCGGTTGCGTCCAGCCCAACATAGTAAAGCTGTTGCGTGCCCGCAGCGTTGGGACTGGCGAACTCGATGCGCACGGCCCGCATCACCACCGGCGGTCGTTTTGCTTCCGGCGAATCGTAAGCGTGAGTGAGCTCCGGAAACAGATCGAGGGGCTCTATTCTGATGATCCGCCGATTCATCAACGCCATCATGGTCGCCATCACCGGCACCGTGCCGCGGATCCACGGTGTCGTCAACTGTTTGGTCATATACGACGTGATGAAATAATTCCGCTCGAAAATATCGCGAAACGCGCTGCGCACGTCTTGCAGCAGCTTGGTAAACTGCACGAGGGTTACCGATTCCAAATCAGGCAGTGTTCCGGGCCTTTCGAGACTAAAGAACACGTAGCGTCCATGGTCAGGGAAAAAAGCGTATGCATTTAAAAAATCCGGACCGCTGAACGGATAGATCAGGGTTTTTTTCTGCGCGCTCGCGATCTTGATCTCATGGGTCCGCCAAGCTTCCATAGTCTGGATGCGGTTGCGCACCTGATTCCAACTAGAGGTCATCCACTGCTGGTGCTCTTTAAACGCGTCAGCTTCGACAAATCGTTTCAACGCGGGATCCGGCGGATTGGGAGTGATGCCGGCGAGAATTTGCGCCGTCGCGGTGGCGCGCCGGTTATATTCCAGGGTCTCGCCGCCGGTGGCGAGACCCTGTCCCGCCGAGAACAAAAAGACCAAAGCGGCCAATAGCGCGGCCGATCGGAAATAACTCTGCAAAAACTTAATTCTTTTTAATCTCATAAGCTATAAAACATAAATAAAAACATTAATTCATAAATCATTAAGCGTTCGAGCAACTTATATATTATATATTTGACGCGTAGAATAGCATTTTCTGTGGTCGAAGCGACATGTTTCGTTTGAACTACATGGCAAGCTCACAATCAGCGACACCTCTTAGCGCTCACCAGGACTTTTCATGGACTGTGCATTGATATAGAAAGACCCAGTCGGCTCGCCGTCACTATCGCCAATTCAAAATTCGATAACAAGGAGAAACGCGTGTCAGGTTGGAAAGCACGGATCGGATATTTATCGCCGTCGGTATTCGAAACTCCTTCGGATTGGGATTTGATCTTGCCTCAAGGCTTTACGATCGTTGCCTCGGGTCTCAACGTCCAGGCTCACACTGAAGCCGAATTCAGCAAAGCGATCGACGCCCTCGGCGCCGGCTTGGGCATCTTCGCCGCCGAGGAGTGCGACGCGATTCTCATGGGCGGTATCACCTTGGGCACCCAGCGCGGTTACGCGGCGGAACAGGAAGTGGTGGCGAAACTCTCGCGGCAAGTCGGCTTGCCCGTCAGCACTGCGATGAGCGCGACAGTGGCAGCCCTCAAATTTTTAAAGGTTCGCAGTACGGTCATTGCTACCGCCTACAAGGAAAGCATCAACCAGGCCGTCAAGAAATATTACGAGGACGGCGGCTTAGAAGTACTGGCAATCAAGGGTTTGGAGGTTTCTAAACCAGTGGATCAAGTTAAGCTGCCGGACTATGCGTCCTATAAAGTTGCGCGCGAGTTATTTCGCCAGCATCCTAATGTCGATAGCTTGCTGATTCAGGGACGCTGGCGCTCGGTCGCATATATCCATGAACTCGAAGACGACACAGGAAAGCCGGTGGTATCCAGCACTGCGGCGTCGCTGTGGTGGGTCATGCAGGCCCTCGGCATGAAAGCACCGATTGAAGGATACGGCAAACTTCTGCGCGGATAAGCAACGTCTGAGGCTCATGCATTCTCACGACGGCGCTTTGCTTGCTTCACTGTCTACAAAAACAAAACGGGCGGTCATCTCTACTGACCTGCCCGTTTTGCCGAACGCCATCGCGTCATTATGCTTGTTTAATTTTAGTAACTGCCGCCCACTTTCCGCAATTAGCGCAGCTTTTCACTTCCGAGCCAGTTCCGTCGTCAGTGAAATTTCGAGGCTGCTTTGAGGAAGCCCAACCTTCTGAGTGACCCAATTTATGGGTTCACGCCATATGGCGCAGAATTTGAGGGCTTGATTCACACAGCTCGATGCCTGACAGGTTGCTTGCTCGAACTGCTCACGCCCGCGGTCTGCGGGCTTGAATCACCCGGCGGACTATCTTCCATAATCTACCTCCACTCTAGTTTGGAAGAGCCGAAAACGTGCGCGCTTCGTCCATACTCTTCCCACCCCTTTGGAGGCTGGGGCTAAACCAACTCCTAACGCCGTGTAGCGTTCGTGTCAAGATACATTTTAAGTTTTTTTTATTTTTTTTGAAGGTCATCATAGGCGCCAAAACGCGACGCAAAGACCGATCCGGCGGCCGTGCAATTTCATATTTTTTGGCTCAGCCCAATATAAAAATCTCATGTCTCGAATTCGCTTTATTCAGTCAAGTAGATCACTCGCGGTTCACGTTCTTGGTGAAGTTGCTTTTCGGCGTCCATCGTTGCGCCACTCAAATCCGTGCCCGTAATCAGCTCGTACAGCTCGCCCATCGCGGCCGGACTATTGAGCCGGGCGAAGCCGCTCGCCCGCGCCATCTCTTGGATCTGATTGGCCGTCGACGCAAGTGGCATCGGGATCCCCAACTTTGCGGCGATGCTTAAAGCTTGGCGGAAATCTTTGTAGCTGTTGCTGAGTGCGCCGCCGTGGTTATTCTTGCGCTTCATGAACTCTTCCATGCGGATCGCGGAAGCCTGGGAACCAGTAGTCTGCAAGAGTTTGAGAAACAACTTCGGGTCGGCGCCTTGGGCGGTGAGCCAAGAACCAATTTCCGCGGTGATGATATTATTCACCGTCGCGTATAGGATGATCGCGATCTTGAAAGCCTTCGGCATCCACGGCTCGGGCAAACAAATAACCGTTTGCGCCACTTCGTTCAGGAAAGCCGCGGCGGCCGCGGTCTTGGCTTTCTCTCCGCCGATAACGATCGAGAATCTGCCTTGTGGAATCACCACGGCCGGCGCGCCGCTGGCGTGAATTGTCCCGCCGATGAACGTGGCTTGCTTTTCCCGCGATCGTTCTTCCAGCTCGCGCGCGCAATCCGGATCGGTGCCGCTGAGATCGATCACCATCGATGCCGGCCGAAGCGCGCTCAACACACCGTTTGCACCCAACACGGCTTGTCGCACTTCCAGTGATGACGGCAGCAGCGTGATGGTAATGTCCGATACCGCCGCGCCCGCGGAATGCGCCGGACGCGCGCCGCGCTGGACAACCCGATCTAGCGCTCCGGTGTCGATGTCAAACACCGTGAGGGAATGTCCCTTTGCTAGAATTCGTTCAGCCATCGGGCGGCCGGCGTTACCCAGCCCAATTAAACCGATCGATGCCATGCTTTTATCCTTCCGCCCTTATCCTTTCGCTTTCTCCGCTGTCTTGAGCGCCTCGTCGACAATCTTGTGCAAATCCTTGCGCCCTGCTGGCTCGTTGTACTTGGCGGAATTGAGCATGAAATAATTCACGCCTTTTTGCGGCACGTCGTCCGCCAATAGATCGCTTTTCGGGATATCCATGCGCAACGAGTTCACCTCGGTATATTTCTGCCACGCACTCTGGCCTTCGCGCGACAACACCCAATTGATGAAAAGCTTCGTCGCGTTCGGATGCGGCGCCCGGTTCATCACCGCCATGCAGCAGGAGCCGCCGCCCATGATGTCACCTTCCTTCAACGGATGCGGCATCAGATCAACGGGCAGCCCTTGCTTTTTTGCCTTCATGATCGGCTGACCGCTGCCGATGTAAAAATGAATCTTGCCGTGCGCCAACCAATCGGTGCCCTGCTGCAAATCACGGGTCAGCACAAGATCGGTCTCGGTAAGAAATCGACTAATAAATTTCTGCCCCAACGACGGCGTATAATAAAAGAACATGAAAGTCTCGCCGCCCCCTCCCGCAACCCGTGGATCAAAGCTGCCAAGCCTGCCCTTCCATCTCGGCTGGAGCAAATCCCACCAGGATTGGATCTCCTTCGGATCGACGAGCTTAGTGTTATAGGAGCCGCGGCGCGTGCCGATCTCCCCTGAAATAATCAATGCGGCATTGCTGGTGTCGGCAAAATAGAGCTTGCCGTCGAGCCATCCGGACGGATCGGTGACTTCGGGTAAGACAAGCAGCGGCTTTAGAGGCTCCAAGGTGCCGGGCGCGAACACTGCAAAGCTCGACGAACCGCCCATGAGCAGATCGGCTAGATACTTTCCGGCGCGACGTTCCGAGACAATTCGCTGCGCGTGATCGGCGCCTTTGCCGGGAACGAAACTAAACTTTATGTCGGGATAACTTTTCTGAAAAATCGCCCAAATTTGCTGATAAGCCGGATTGTGCGGACCGTAGATCACTACCTCGCCGTCTTTCTTCGCTGCTTGCACCGTCGCTTCCCACTGTTTTTTCCAGTCCGATTGCGCCCGAACGCTGGCAGCGGGAAGTTGCGCCAAAAAAACAGCGAAAGAGATGATTTGTAACAATTTCACTTTTCTCGTCCCCTCCCAATCACCCATCATTCCATCACTCCAACATCTCAGTCGCCTTTTTTTTCACCGGTGCGCGCGCATCTCCGCCGCCGTGAACGGTCCCACGCCCATGATCTGATGCACTTCCCATTCGAGCAATTCAAAAGCGGCAAAGCCCGCCGCAGTGTAAGGATCGCTCGCCGCGATCTGCTCTGCGTCAGTCTTCGATGCCGCGCGGATAACATAAACTCCATACTTGCGATCCGTGGTCGGACCCGAAAAGAGAATCTTTCCCGACTCGTGTTGTTGCTTCATCCAAACCAGATGCTGATCGAGAGTCACCGTCCACTCTTCGCGCGGCTTTACCGGTCGCCGTAAAACTAAATACCACATGGCTGCCTCCTTGGAGAATTAACTGCATTATGAAATTACCGATAGGCTTGAGACCTTCACGCTGTCAAGAGGATTTCACGCCGCTACCTTCCCAAAACAATGACGATCGTACCGGCTACGACCGCCACTGTACCGAGATCGTGCGACTGGTGACGCTTTCCTTGCCGCGCAGGAAAATGAGCAAAATAACTAGACTGAAAAGCGGCGTCGTGGCGACAACCGGAGAAACAATCACAACCCTCGCGTTGGCGAGAGCAACAGCGTCGGTCGCAGGGAGTGCCAGGTGCCTCAGAAGCCCATAACATGTGGGACCGCTTAGCTATACTAGATGAATTTCGTCAGTCACAAGCAGTGATTTTTTAGCGGCTTCACTTAGCACTCTTTTGGTATATAATGCGCACTGTTTTATTATGATGCAGGCGCAAGGAGATATAATGGATCGAATGTTTCTACGACTGGTGATATTTTGCTTTTGCGCGATTTTTCCGGCCCAGCTTCACGCCCAGGACGCAATCCGCGATTTGGTCGTAAAAATCCACGCCAGTCAGCAGGGCCCGGATTTGCTCCGGCCCTGGACCAAAAGCAGTCCGCGTCAGGTGAAGGGGTCGGGCGTCGTGATCGACGGCAAGCGCATTCTCACCAATGCCCACGTAGTCAAATATGCGAGCCAAATTTATGTTCAGCCCAACCAATCGGCGACCCACATCCCGGCGCGCATCGATGCCATCGCCCCGGGTATCGACTTGGCGATTCTAAAGCTCGATGACGAATCTTTTTTTGATAACCGCGGCAGTCTTTCCTTTGCTGAGGAGCTGCCGCGGGTCAAAGACACGATCAATGTTTATGGCTATCCCACGGGCGGTACCGAGCTCTCCGTTACTCAGGGAATCGTCTCGCGCATCGAGTACACCGACTACTATTATCAAACGACCGGGTTGCGCATTCAGGTCGATGCGGCGCTCAACTTCGGCAACAGTGGCGGGCCAGCGGTGTCCGACGGCAAACTGGTCGGGCTCGTGTTCAGCTTGATTCAGAACGCGCAAAACATCGGCTATTTGATCCCAGTCGAAGAAATCCAGCTTTTTCTAAAAGACGTCGCCGACGGCGTCTACGATGGCAAGCCGCAACTAAATGACTTGGTCCAAACCGTCGAGAACGATGCCTTGCGCCAGCGGCTCGGGCTGCCGAAGGGCATCAATGGAGTCATGGTAGCACAGCCCTATCAAGACAGTCCGGGATATCCGCTCCAAGAGTGGGACGTCATTACCAAGATCGGCGATATGCCGATCGACGCCGACGGCAAAGTTTCTATCCGCTATGATTTGCGCCTTTCGGCGTCTTATCTCGTGCAAAAGTTTGCCAAGAACGGCCTGTTGCCGCTGACGATTTATCGCGATGGCCGGTTGATACAAGTCAGTTTACCGGTGCGCTATCAACGCGATCTGGTAATTCCTTTTTTGATGGATAAAAATCCACGCTACTTTATCTTCGGCCCGTTTGTTTTCTCGCAAACAACCCAAGACTATCTCGAGCGGCTTGGTAATCAGCCGCCGCCTTCCTTAGGACGTAGTCCGAGCCCGCTCGTGACCCGGCGCTTCGACAAGCCCACTTTCGAGAACGAAGAGCTGGTCGTCGTCGCATCGCCACTTTTTCCCCACCGCATTACCAGGGGCTACGACGATCCCAATCGCTCCGTGTTGAGCGAAGTCAACGGCGTGCCAGTCAAGAACTTGCGCCAGCTGGTGGAAATCCTGCGTGACAGCCACGACGAACAAATCAGCTTTAAGTTTGCCAGCTCCGGCGTCCTCACCCACGAGACAATGGTATTTAATCGCGGCGATCTAATGGAAGCGACCGGGAAGATTCTCGAAGAAAACGGCATTCGCTATCCCTACTCGCCCGATTTGCGCGCGCTCTGGGAAGCGCCCGATCGGTCGACGCCAAAGTCGGCGCAGCTGACTTGCTGCGCCGCGCCGGCGGCCAACTAAGCGATCAAACTTTTTGCATTCGCCGGCATCCGCTTTTGCTTGCCCACGACGCATCAATACGCGAATGGCAATCAACATGCTGCGGCTCTTTTTGATTGTGATCGTCGTTGTCGGAAGCAATTTCCCGGTTCCATCTAACGCCGCCTCCCCCGACCTTTCCATCGAAACGTTTGTGCGCGGTTTGGACACGCCGTGGGCATTGGATTTTGCTCCGGATGGCAGGATTTTTATCAGCGAACGTCCCGGCCGCATCCGTATCGTGGAGCAAGGCCAACTACGGCCCGAACCGTGGATGACGCTGGAAGTCGCGGCGGTCGGCGAAGCAGGGCTTCTGGGTCTGGCCGTGGATCCGCAATTTTCCCAGAATCGTTTCCTTTACGTCGCTTACAGTTATCGCGTCGGGGCCTTCTCCCTGCGCAATCGTCTGGTGCGCTTGCGTGAAGATGTAAAGGGCAAAGGCGTTCTCGACAAAGTGCTCATCGACGATGTGGCCGGCGCAAGCAACCACGACGGCGGCAGAGTCAAATTCGGCCTCGACGGAAAACTCTACTGGACCGTCGGCGACGCGCAAACGACGCGCTACGCGCAGAATATCAAATCATGGAACGGCAAAATTCTCCGGCTCAATTCCGACGGAACTAATGCCGCGGACAATCCATTTCCAAATTCCTATGTTTATTCGCTGGGCCATCGGAATCCCCAAGGCTTGGCCTGGCAACCGGGCACCGGACGACTTTATGCCACCGAACATGGACCGAGCGGTTTCCAAGGCTGCTGCCGCGACGAAGTAAATTATATCGAGCCGGGCAAAAACTATGGCTGGCCGGAAATCCGCGGCGATGATGCCAGAGAAGGCATGATTTCACCGGTCCTCCAATCCGGCACGAACGAAACTTGGGCGCCAACCGGGGCTGTATTTGTTAGCGTCGGACCTTGGGCCGGGTCGCTGCTTTTTACCGGCCTGCGTGGGCAAACTCTGTATCGCCTCGTTCTCGATCCCAACGATCCGCGCAAGGCGGCAAATCTCGAGCGTCATTTTCCCCGTCAGTTCGGCCGCCTGCGAGATATTGTCGAGGGACCCGATAAAGCGCTCTATCTGCTTACCAGCAACCGCGATGGCCGCGGCAGCCCGGCGCCAGACGACGATCGGATCATTCGCTTAAGCATCAAGCCCTAGCGCAGCCAAGTCTTGGCTGCGCTTTTATCCCGTCTGGCGCTTTCCCTGCCCATATTGATAAAATCATCGCGAATTCGGTTTGAGGTTGATCCGACATGAAGTCTAAAATCGGCGCGCTCATCTTTTTCTTGTTCCTCTTTGTTTTCGCTCTCGGCCTCATCAGCTTTTCCACCGAATTCTTTCTCGGCAAACCGTTGACCAAAGTGATTCGAGATTTCCTGTTCATGCTTTATCGAAAGTAGCCAATCTCGCGGATTCGGGCCAATCCTTGCACGTCACTGCCAAGTTTTGAGGGCTCTTCCTTTAACTCACGTTGATCCGCAATCGTCGCTGATATAGGATCGCTCCGTCATCGGAGGCACGGATCATGCGCAAGCGAATCTTCACGTGGTTGGGAAAAGAATTTATCGAGTTGTCCGGCGAAGCCAAAGCGGCGGCGAATGCGACCATCGAAGCGCAGGAATTGTTCCAGCGCATCGATCAGGAGCTCAAGGCGCACGGATTGTCCCTCGACAACACCGTGCGTAGCCGGCTCTGGGGACGCGATCGGCAAAGCCGTGATCTCGGCAGCACCGAGCGCGTCAAAATATTGTCCGGCAAAGCGCGCTCAGCAAGCTCGAGTTATATCGCGCCGGGCCACTTCGATTCGAGCGCCAAAGTTGCGCTCGATCTGCTTGCTATGCGTCCCTCCCAAACGAGCGCGGCGAAGCGGATTGTCGAATACGAGCCGGTGATCGCGCCCATTCGCTTTTTGGTTTACGATTCCGTCGTTGTCCTTTCGGGCGTGACGACGGTTTTGCCGACTCTCGCCGAACAATTCGACAACATCTTCCCGCGTATCGCCGGCTCCCTTAAGGACGCCGGCAGCTCTTGGGAAAAAGCCGCGCGCGTTTCGTTTTATCTGCATCGCAGCCAGACTTTGGAAAACTTGAAAACGCTCTTTGCGCGTCATGTAACCGCGCGGGTTCCACAGCTGGAATACTGTTTCGTCGACGGCTATTCCTCCGAGGGCAAGTTCTGCGAGGTCGAAGTCACGGCCACGGCGTAAGAAGCATGGCAACCGAAAAATTCAAAGTCGCAATCTTAGACGATTTCGAAAAGCTCGCCGATACGGTGCCGGCATACAAAGAGCTCCAGGCACGAGCCGACGTGACACTTCTGAGAAAAAGGCTGGACGGCTCGGAGAATATCGTCGCCGCGCTGCGCGAATTCGACGCCGTGCTCCTGATGCGCGAGCGAACTTTTTTTAGCGACAAAGAATATTCCCAGCTCCCCAATCTGAAACTCATCTCGCAAACCGGTCGAACCAGTAAGCACTTGGATCTAGCAAATGCTACCCGCCGCGGCATCGCGGTCACCGGCACCGCAGCTGATAACGGCGTGTCAACAACGGAATTAACGGTCGCGCTGATTCTCGCCCTGTTGCGTAAGATTCCCCAGGTGAATGCGCGCATGCGCGAGGAAGCCTGGCCCGCGATCGCCGGCAATACGCTTGAAGGCAAAACCATCGGGGTTTTCGGCTTCGGCCGGATCGGCAGCGAAGTCGCCCGCGTGATGAAGGCGTTTCCGGATACCCGCGTGCTCGCCTATTCGCGCACGCTCACGCCGGCGCGCGCGTCGGAAGCCGGCGCTAAATCCGTGCCGCTGGAAACTTTATGGCGGGAATCGGACATTCTCACGGTGCATATCAATTCAACCGCGGAAACTCGCGGCAGCATCGGCGCAAAAGAATTCGCCATCATGAAGCGCGGCGTGCTGCTCGTGAATACCGCCCGCGGCCCCATCGTATCCGAACCGGCGATGATCGAAGCATTGGCGAGCGGAAAATTGGGCGGCGTGGGGCTCGACGTTTACGACACCGAGCCGCTGCCGATGGATCATCCGCTGCGCCGCTTCGACAACGCGATCCTGATGTCGCACCGCGGTTACGCCACAGTGGAAGTTATGAGCGAGCGCTACGAGCAGGCGATGAACAATATCCTCGACTATCTCGACGGCAAGCCGCTCAACTTGATCAATCCCGACGTTCAAGTGCGGCACGCCACCTAATC
>Ga0075428_100008383_pt1 | contig 11458 bp, 14 predicted proteins | sample RhiMetdeltSRZDD2_FD_75291 | JGI IMG/M metagenome (GOLD analysis project Ga0075428, IMG submission 75291) | Populus rhizosphere microbial communities from Tennessee, USA - Rhizosphere MetaG P. deltoides SRZDD2 | ecosystem: Host-associated > Plants > Roots > Rhizosphere > Soil | place: USA... | reverse complement strand
GTGGTCTCCCGCCGCGACCGGGAGCTCCGACCATTCGAGCGCTTCGACGATTTTCAGGTACGCGCGCGAGATCAGCCGCGCGGGCAACGCGATCGGCGGCACGCCGCCGGGCCAGCGCGTCTCCGGCGCTCCTGCGCGATGCCAGCCGAGCCACCATTCGTCGCGTTCGACGAGCACGCAGTCGAGCACGACGTCGCGGTTTGCCGCGACGCCATTCACCGTGGGGGGAGCGTGGTCGTGCTTCTGGAGCTTTTCGACGAGCACCGCGCCGACCGTGCGCGCGAGCTCGTCGGGTGCGCCGTCGTAACTCTCGTCGCCGGGCAGCGCGCGATCGCGCGGCCATACGTGCACGTGCCGGAGCGCTTCATCGGGTAGCTCCTCGCTGGCGAGCCGCGATGCGTCGGCCGCGAGTTGCACGTCGTCGGCGCCGCCGACCTTGCCGAGCGAGTAGCCCCAGGTTCGCGCGAACACGCTGCGTAACGCGAATTCGTGGGGCAGCGCATCGGGTAAGCGGAACGTCACGAAGCCGGGCCGCGAGAACGCGAACCTGAGCTCGGGATGCTCGCGCGCGATCTCGTTCTTCAGGGCGCGCTCGGCGCCCGCCTGAGTTGCGGCGAAGAGAAAGCGGGCCGGCATTGCGTAAGCTGAGTTTCACGGCGGGTCGCCAGTATAGCTGCCGATGGGGTATACGTTAGGCGGGGGACGGCGAGGCGAGATGCGAATCGACCTTCATAACTGCAGCCTTCGGCCGTGGCGCGCCGGAGACGAGGCGTCGCTCGTTGTTCACGCAAACGATCGTGACGTTTGGCTCAACCTTCGCGATCAATTTCCGCACCCGTATACGGCGGCCGATGCGGAGGCATGGGTCAGGTTTGCGTCCAGTCAGGCACAACCAACGAGCTTGGCGATCGAGGTTGATTCCGAGGCTGTCGGTGGAGTCAGCTTGCAGCTCCACGATGACGTCGAACGAGTCTCCGCGGAGATTGGCTACTGGCTCGGACGAGGATACTGGAATCGGGGCATCATGACGGCCGCGGTTCGTGCACTAACACGCTATGGGTTCGAGCAGTTTTCGCTCACGCGGGTTTACGCAGTCCCGTTCGCGACGAATGTTGCGTCGCATCGAGTGCTCGAGAAAGCAGGTTATGTGCGGGAGGGCCTTCTTCGGAGGAGTGCCGTGAAAAACGACATCGTCCTAGATCAAGTGCTTTATGCCATGACGGACCACGACCTCGTGAGTGACAGCGTTGGTTAACTGCGGCGTTCAGCGCAGGAGTTGGTCGTCGAGCCCGTGAACGCAAGGTGGTAGATTTACATCGACCAAAGCATCGCCAGAAGGACGGAGTGCCATGAAACGATTCGTTGTCAGCACGCTGCTTCTCGCTGTGACCCCAATGATTCTGCTCAACCCGCTCGGGCGCGAAGCGTTTATCGGGTATTACATCGGCGTGGTCGCGATGTGGTTTGTGTTCGTCTGCGCCCAAAAGGAATCGAGCACATCACACGCGCTGCTAGCGAGTGCCATGTTCTAGTGGTGGAGCCGCGAGGCGTCGTCAATACCGGTGATGCGGGTGGTGAATTGACGGCACAGAACGATGTCTGGGTGTAGCGCGAGCGCGGATACGGTCCGCGCCTCGATCCTTGCAGTCCTGGTCGCCGGGTTCTGTTCGGGCTGTGAGAGTGCGTCGCCTGAGACGCCCACGTCATCCGCTACGGCCACAACGCCAACGACCCGCAGCGTGGCCACGCTTCGCTCGTCTGATCTCAGGTATATCAATCTCGATGCGCGTTTCAACACTTGGCTGCGCAGCGGATTGAACTCGCTTTCCGAGACCTACCTAGGACTAAAGCCCGAACCTCCGACGTACAGTGCGCCATCCGAATGGGCGCTCGTGATCAGGCTCCCGGCGCCAAACCCAACCGGCGTCAAGCTCGCCCGGGACATCGACGCTAGATTGTTCAAGAACTACAAGGTTGAGTGCTGCTTGAACCGCGCCGACCCGATGGGCGCGTTCGAAAGCGCCGACAAGAGTTTCGTTGCGGTGAGTGGTTACGTGGATTTCGAATCGTCGGATCGAGCTCGCTTCAGCCTGAACTTTCAGGAAGAAGATCCGTTGCGAAGCAACCAGACGCGGGGCCAAATCGTCGAGGTCGTGGGTTGCTGGAACATTGCGGGCGAGGGGCGCGTGTCCGGATGCGAGTTGTGAGTGGCTGTGCCCGTCTGATGTATGCCTGAGCTAGTGATCTTTGATTGTGATGGCGTCCTGGTCGATTCCGAGAGGCTCGCGATCAGAGTTGACGCCGAATTCCTCGCCGAAATGGGGTGGGTGATGACCGAGGCAGAGGCGGCCGAGCGTTTCGTCGGCCTGTCGATGGTCCAAGTTCGTCACCAAGTCGAGTCGCACTTCGGGCGAACATTGCCACCCGAATGGGAAGACGAATTCCAAGAACGGCTGCGCGAGTCGTTCGTCTCAGAGCTAGTCCCTGTGCAAGGTATCGTCGAAGCGCTCGATGCCATACGTCATGACACCTGCGTCGCGTCCAGCGGGACGCACGAGAAGATCAAGTTCTCTCTCACGCTGGTCGGGCTATACGATCGCTTCGCGGGCCGCATTTTCAGCGCGACCGAGGTGCCGCGTGGCAAACCCGCGCCAGATCTCTTTCTGCATGCCGCGCAGCGAATGCGTGCCGATCCGAGTCAGTGTGTCGTCATTGAGGACAGCGTGCCTGGCGTGACAGCGGCACTGGCCGCTGGCATGCGCGTGCTGGCTTACGCCGGCGGGGTTACGGCCGCTGGCAAATTGGAGCGCCGCGGCGCCGTCGTCTTCGACGACATGCGCGATTTGCCGGCGTTGCTTGACTCGATAGGTAATACTGAACGTGGCGCCGGATTCTAGGAGATTAGCTTCATGAAGATCGCCCGTAGATGATTACGCACGAGTCGCCGGTAGCTGACCGATGGTTCTACGTGACCGTGACGATGTTCGTCATTCTCGTGAACGTCGTCGCATTCAGTCCTTCGCTCATGAATGCTTCCACGCGGACGGTTCCGCTCCCACTGACCTCCATTGATCTCGCCCACTCGCTTGTGTCGGTCACGTGGCTTCTCATATTTCTCGCGCAGGTGACACTCGTTGCAGCGGGACGACGGGCGGCCCATCGTCAACTCGGCCTGTTTGGTGTCCTGCTCTCCGCTGCGTTCATCGTGGTGACATGGCTCGTGCTCGTCGAGGGAGCGCGACGCGGCTTCGATCTCAGTGGCGACCTCGTGCCCCGTGGCACCTCAGTAGATCCGAGCACATTCCTTGCCCCGTCGGGAGCGTTAATCCCCCTCGGAGCTTTTGTCTGCGCTGCTGTGTGGTATCGGCAACGTTCTGCGGTACACAAACGGCTGATGATGCTCGCACTGCTAACGTCCACGGGGGCGCCCATCGCGCATGTAGTTGGTCACTGGCCAGCGTTTGCACCCTTCGCACTGATCGTCGGCATGTTCATTCTGTTTCTCCCCGCAATCCGCGATCGGGTGTGGGAGCATCGCATCCATCCTGTGTCGCTCTGGGGCGCGATCTTCGTCGCACTGTGGGTGCCAGTGTTTCTCATAGTCTTCGCGCCCACGGCTTTGTGGCGCAATTTCGCTGCGTGGGCCGTTCAATAAAGTGCGATGGATGATGCGAGCTCAATCGCGAAACACCAAGCCACGAACGTGGGGCCGCCTTTGAGGAGAGCAGCTTTATGAAGATCGTGTCGTTCTACGATTTAGCGCCGGGGGCGCTCGCCAAGCTCAAGGAGCACTTTCCCGCGCATCGCGCGAGGCTCGAAGAGTTCCACTCGCGGGGCCTCCTGATCGCAGCGGGGCCGCTCGGCAATCCGCCCGAAAGCGCCATGGGCATTTTTGCCTCGAAGGAAGCGGCCGAGGAATTCATCAAAGGCGATCCCTTCGTGACGAACGGCCTCGTCGGCAAGTGGCGCTTGCTCGAATGGAACGCGGCTTTCATTTGACGAACCCTCGTCGCAACTAGGCGTACCGCCCGGTCTCGTAATCCACGACGCCGCGGGACCATAATAGATTCCGTTCTGGTCCGGCCAACGGGTTCTCGGGGGAGGCACTCGGCATGCGACCTGGCTTCGGTTTCACTCGCGCGCCAGTCGCCGCAGCAGCGGCGTTCGCGCTGCTCACGGCCCTGTCGGCTGCCGCGCAAACGGAAACGGCGGCCGGCGCCGGCGTCATCGTCCGCCTCGACAAGCGTCTCGACGCGCTCGTGCCGCACGGCGCCGCGATCGAGAAAGTCGCCGACGGCTTCGTGTTCCTCGAAGGTCCCGTTTGGCGCAGCGCCGACTCGCGGTTGTTCTATTCGGATCTGCGCGGCAACGCGATCTACCAATGGACCGCCGCCGACGGTGTGCGCGACCACTCGAAGCCGTTCTTCGCGGGCGACGGCGCGGGCTTGCGCGGCGTCGGACCGAACGGCATTGCGCTCGATTCCGAAGGCCGGCTGCTCGCGTGCGTCTACGGCAGCCGCTCGGTGATCCGCATCGAGAAGGACGGCACGCGCACGACGCTCGCCGACCGCTACCAAGGCAAGCGCCTCAACAGCCCGAACGATCTCGTCGTCGCAGGCGACGGCACCGTGTACTTCACGGATCCGTCGTTCGGCCTCGAAGGCACCGACAACTCACCGCTGCGCGAGCAAACCGTCAACGGTGTGTACCGTATTCGGCCGAATGGCGAAGTCACGTTGCTGACGGGCGAGCAGGAGCGGCCGAACGGCCTTGTGCTCTCGCCCGACGAGCGGACGCTCTACGTCGCGAACTCGGGCGGCGCGGTCACGGGTTGGTATGCGTACGACCTCGGCCCGTCCGGTCTGTCGAACAAGCGCGTGTTCCACGACATCACGGGTGTGGAAGGCGAGGGCGGCGCCGACGGCATGAAAGTCGATCTCGCCGGCAACGTCTACGCGACGGGGCCGGGCGGAGTCTGGGTCATCGCGCCCGACGGCACGCATCTCGGCACGATTCGTCCGCCCGAGGCGTTGACGAACGTCGGCTGGGGCGAGGACGGGCGCACGATGTACATCACGGGGCGCACGGCGTTGTATCGCATTCGTTTGAACGCGCGCGGCGCGACGAACTAACGCGCACGCGAGCGCGAGCTAGCGGGAGTAACTCAATGAGCAACAGGATCGGTCTCGGCTTCGCGGCGGCGTTGGCGTCGCTGGCTACGATGCAGGTCGCCGCCCATCACGGCGCCGGCGTGTTCGAGCCGGAGAAGAAAGTCACGGTCGAGGGCACGGTCACGGACTTTCAGTTCGTGAATCCGCACGTGCTCGTCTACCTAAGCGTCAAAGGCGACGGCGGCAAAGACGTGCAGTGGGGCGGCGAGCTCACGAGCCCGAACCGGCTCGCGCGCGACGAGCGCGCCGTGAAGTGGCACAAGGAGATCTTGAAGCCCGGCGACCGCATCACGGTGACGGGCCATCCCGCGCGCAACGGCGCGCCGATGATGGACATCCTCAAGATCGTCGACGCCAAGGGCACTGTGCTGATCGACGACGAATGACGGGGGCATGATGAATCGAGAACGAAATGCGGCGGTCGCGTCCGTGTGCGCGCTGGTGTTGTGGGTGTCGGCGGCTACGGCGCAAGTGCCGACGAAGGGCGAGCACAACGCCGACTTGAGCGGTGTGTGGACCAACCAGAACGTGCCGGGCACGGGCGAGTGGGCGATCTACACGTTCAGCAAGGATCTGCCCGAGATGACGGCGTGGGGCAAGGCGAGGTTCGACGCATCGAAGCCGCAGCGCGGCCCCCGCGGCGTTCCGGTCGCCGAGACCGACGATCTCGTCTACAAGTGCTACCCGCCCGGCACGCCGCGCATCTACATCCATCCGTTCCCGATGGAGATCATTCAGCTGCCGGGCCGCGTGCTGATGATCTTCGAGTACGACCACCTCGTGCGCCAGATCTACACCGACGGGCGCGAGCACCGCACCGATTTGGCGGTGTCGTGGATGGGCGATTCGATCGGCCACTGGGAAGGCAAGACGCTCGTCATCGAGACGAACAACTTCAACGACAAGACCTGGATCGATCGCATTGCCGTGCCGCACAGCGACAAGATGGTGCTCACCGAGCGCCTCCACTTGAACGATCAGGGTCAGCTGCAGATCGACATGCGCATCGACGATCCCGTCGCGCTCGCGAAGCCGTGGGAATTCTCGCGCTACTACCGCAAGACGGATTGGACGATCGAAGAGCTGATGTGCGTGGACAACGCGACGTACACGCCGTTCGAGGACGCGCTGCTCGAGTTCGACGAAGAGAAAGCCGAGTAGCTCGAATGCGAATGACGGCCGCGCTGTTATTGGGAGTCGGCCTCGCGATCATGTCGCGTCAGGCTGAGGCCCACCATTCGTTCGCGGCCGAGTTCGACGCGGCGAAGCCGTTCAAGCTCACGGGCGCTGTGACGCAAGTCGTGTGGGCGAATCCGCACGCCTGGTTGCACATCGACGTCGTCGATGCCGCGACCAACAAGGTCACGAGTTGGGCCGTCGAGTTGAACAGTCCCAACGCTCTGCTGCGCGCCGGTTGGAAGCGCGACACGTTGAAAGCGGGTGACGTGATCACGGTGGAGGGAAGCCTCGCAAAGGACGGTTCGCCGACCGGCAACGCGCGTTCGGTCACCACCGCGGCGGGACAAAAGCTATTTGCAGGATCGAGTCAGGACGAAACCCCGTAAGCGGTCGCGGCCGGCTACCTCGTCCGATCGAAGCGGTAATCGCCCGACACGTGCTTGTCGAACAGGTGCGTCGGCTCGCCTTCCGAGTTCCGGACGAACTCGATCGCCAAGCCGGCGTTGTCGAAGACGGTTTCTGTCTGCGGCCGTAGCCGCGTCTGTCCGAGAAACAGCGCGCCGTCGGTGAATTTAATTTCGAAGACGCGGGCGACCGTCGCGGCTTGCCAGAACGGTTGCCGCTCCGTGTAGGTACCGGCGTATTTCGCGAGAGTTTCTGAAGCGATCGTGATCTCGGAGCGCGCGGCGTCCGAGCGCGAGCCGACCCAGTGCTCGTGAAACGTCTTGTTCTCGTTGCAGACGTACTCGAGCAGCTCCGTGTCGGCCGCGAGCTCCGCCTGGATCGTCGCCGTCCAAGGCTTGGAGTACAGCATGGGGTCATGGAGCTCGAGCTCGAGCGTGAGGTGGCCGAAATCCGGGCGCCGGTAACGCTCGATAGTGCGCAGCCCTTCCGTGTGAGGGTAGCCGCCGAGGAGCCACGTCAGATCGTTGAAGCCCGCACTCTCGACGACGAGCGTGTCTCCCTCCCAGCGTCCCACCGAATACCCCATCCAGCTAGGATTCGCGTCGGCTTCGAGCGCACGCCCGTCGGTGAAGATCTGTCGGTAGGTCAGATCCGCGTGCAGGATCATGATGAGCGCAGGCGTCTGCACGATCTTGGACATCGCCCAGTTCAAGTCGGGGCCCATGGCAAAAAAATATCCGGGGCCTTCGGGAAGGCACTGCGCCCGCATGCTCTCTTTCTGGAAGTTTTCGCTGCGCTCGCGCACGACGGCGTCCACCGAGGCCGGATCGACTGGCGCGAAGCTGGTATTCACGCGCGACCTTCTCGTCCACAAGCCCGAGAGATCGGGTTTGCCGTCGGGAGCACGCGGCGCGGGCGCAGTGAGGTTCGGCTCACCGTCCGCGTTACGCGGAATGCCGGCCGTCGGGTGATTCAACCATTGAGCGGCCGCCGGCGCGCTGATGGCGAACAGCAGAATCGCGAGCGCAGCGGTCTTCATGTGGAGCGCCCTTTTCTTCGTGCCCGTTAGCTTGCGCCGCTACCTCTGCCGTGGCAACGAGCGAGGCCGGGACGTAGACTCACGAGCATGCCACTCGTGGTCGGTTGCCTGGGCCTGATGGCGCCCCGCTTCGCCATCATCCTCGTCGTCATCTTCAGCGACTACATCGGTGAGGCGTACACGACCGTCGTCTGGCCGTTCCTCGGCTTTCTGTTCATGCCGCTGACGACGCTGGCCTACGCGTGGGCGATCAACAGCCGTGGAACGGTCGAGGGTTTCCAGCTCGTCGTCGTCGTCATCGCCGTGCTCATTGATCTCGGCATCGTGGGCGGATCGGCAGCGAACCGAAGGCGCGCCCGAGCGTAGCGCAGACGAACCGGATAGCTTCGATCTAATTTCGTCAGGTGCGTGATTCATGCACTTGCCAGCGACCGCGTAAGCCGGCTTATTGGCGGCCATGACCTCCGGCAAAGACAAGCCGACCGTCGTGTCGATGAGCGGCAGCCCAATCTATCGCCATGGAGAAGCTTCGCCGTGGCAGGCTCCGCAAGGTGAGATGTCGCTCGAGCAGATCTCCGCGCACATCGAGGCGCATCTCGGCAAGGTCGACTTCGTTTTTCACGAGATCCTTTCCGATACCGTTCACATCGACGTCCACATCGTCAAACCGGAGGTGAGCTTCCCCTACGTCAGGCTCGTCACTTCTGGGATGAGCGACCTGCCAATGACGATTCCGGAGGACGCCGACGTACCTCGGTTCGCAGAGCTGATGGTCACGCTGCCGGCAAACTGGGCGCTGGATCAGGAGTCGTTCAAGGACGAGAACTGGTACTGGCCAGTTCGGCTAATCAAGGAGCTCGCGCGTTTCCCGCACAAGTACGCGACGTGGCTTGGTTTCGGCCATAGCGTGCCGCACGGCGATCCGCCGCAGCCGTATGCCGCGAGCACGAAGTTGTGCGGGGCTCTGGTCTTGCCTTCGGTGACGGTGCCGGACGAATTTCACAAGCTGCGCATCGATGACGCGAAGGAGATCACGTTCTACTCCATCGTTCCTCTTTACGCAGACGAAATGGCTTTCAAGCTTCGCGAAGGCTCGAACAAGCTGCTCGACAAGTTCGATAGCGCCAAGCTCAACGACATCATCGATCCGCAGCGTCGCAGTGTTCTCAAGAAGCGATTCGGGATCTTCTAGAGACGTGGCGCTGGTTTACCGCAGCGGTGTGACGAGGTAACGCGGGTTCGCATTCGGCAGCGGGCGGAATTTCTGCACGCGTCCCGTGTCGACTTCGGCCGTGTAGAAGTTGCCTTCGCTGTCGACGCTCATGCCGTGCACGCCCCACATGCCGCCCGGGAACGTGCCCCACGTGCCCCACGAGTAGAGCAGCGTTCCGTCGAGCGAGTACTTCAAGATCTTGTTCGTGCCGCGATCGGCAGCCCACAGGTAGCCGCCGCCGTCGATCAAGAACAGGTGGATGTCCGACGGCGGCCCACCGAAGCTCCATTGATCGAGGAACTTGCCGTTCTCGTCGAAGACTTGCGCGCGGTTGTTGGCGCGATCGTTGACGAACACGCGCCGTGTGCGCGGGTCGACCGCGATGCCGTGCACGTTGTTGAGATAGCCGGGCCGCGTGTCGTTCGGCGGCGTGCCTTTCTCGCCCCACGCCATGAGGTATTTCCCGGAAGCGTCGAACTTCACGACGCGCGTGTTCTCGTAGCCGTCGGCCACGAAGAACGTGCCGTCGGGCAGCCATGCCATGAACGTCGGGCGGAAAAAGTGCGTCGCATCGGCGCCATGCTCGTTGACGGTGCCGATCGTCTGCACGAGGCGCTTGCCGTCGTTCGTGAACTTGAAGATGGCTTGGCGAAAGTCGTCGACGATCCAGACGTGCTTGTCCGGATCGTACGGGCTGATGTAGACCGCGTGCGGCCGCGCGAGCATCGAGTCCCATTGCGTCCAGTCCTCGACGACGTTGCCGTTGCGGTCGAATACCAGGATGCAGTGCTCCCACCGCGCATCGACGCCGAGCACGCCGCCTTGCTCTTGCCACGCCTTCAAGCCGTCCGGCGGCATCGCGCCCGCGGCGCCGCCGGCCGGAGGGCTCGCGACCGTCGCACTGCGGATCGGCAGCCGGAACACCGGGTACTCGAGGCTGGGGCCGACGTCGCGTATGCGCCGCGTCGCGGGCCGTTCGAGCGCGGGCAGCTCGCCGCGCTGCAGCACGAACACGCGGTCCGGGCTCGCCGCGAACACGCTTTGCGCAGCGCCGTAGGTCCAGCCGTCGTGGCCGGGCAGTTGCGCGAGCGGCTTCGGCCAATCGGCGACCACCGTGTAGTGGCCGTACGTGTCTTGGCCGCCCTTGCGTCCCGCGAAGACGGCGTCGTCCTGCGCGTGCGCGGCGAACGGAGTCATGACGCAGAGCACGGTCCAACCGAGCATTTGGCGCATGGCGAGTCACCCCGTGGAGGATTCGAAGCCGATCCTAGCGCGCCACGCTCTCACGGAACACTTCGCGGCAGTGCTATCTTCGCTGCGTCAGGTCAAGGGGGACGCATCCATGATTCGGCTCGGCGCAATGCTCCTTTCAGTGCTCGTCGCCGGCACCGCGGTCGGTCAGCGTGCCGCGAGCGCGCCGGCCGTCCAGGATCCGGAGGTTGCGCGCGCGATGACGGCGGCTGCCCGGGCGCTGCTCGAATCCGTGCGCGGCGAGCCCGAGTTCTCCGAGCGCCTGCGCTCGTACTCGATGGAGGACAAGCTCAAGCTCACGCTCGCGAGCCCCGAGCGCGAGAAGTGGGCGTACTGGCCGACGGAGCGCTCGGGATTGAGCTTCGACCTCATGCACGCGAAGCACCGCGCGCTGGCGCACGAGCTCTTGTGGCAGCTGCTCAGCAACCGCGGCTATCACAAGCTGCTGAACATCATGCAGCTCGAGAACGTGCTGCAGGCGACGTCGAGCACGGGTTTCCCGCGCGGCATCGAAGAGTACAGCGTCACGTTGTTCGGCGAGCCGAGCGACACCGTGCCGTGGGCTTGGCGCTTCGAAGGCCATCACATCTCGCTGTCGATCACGGTAGTGCCGGGCCAAGGATTCACCGTGACGCCGACGTTCTTGGGCGCCGACCCCGCCGAAGTGCAAGTGGGTCCGCTCGCGGGGCTTCGCGTGCTACGAGTCGAGGACGACCTCGGCCTGCAGCTCGCCAACTCGCTGACAGCGGCGCAGCGGCCGACGGCGACTGTCCCCGGCACTCCGGAGTGGAACAAGACGGGCGGGTTCGCGTACCCCGGCGACGTGCCCTGGGACATCGTCGCGGCCACGATCCTGCGCGACCGCGGCGACTGGAATAACTGGAAGACGGAGCTTCGCCCAGACGGCATCGCGTTCAAGGATCTGACCGGGGCGCAACAAGCGATGCTGCTCGGCATTCTCGACGAGATCTTCACCACCTATCGGCCGGAGATCTCCGATGTCTATCGCGCCTCGCTCGATCTCGATGGATTGCGCTTCGCGTGGATCGGCGGCCTGAAGAAAGGCGAGCCGCATTACTACCGCGTCCAGACGAGCGACTTCCTGTTCGAGTTCGACAACGTCCAAGGCAACGCGAACCACATCCACGAGGTCTGGCGCAGCCGCGCCGGAGACTTCGGCGAAGACTTGCTGCGCCACCA
>Ga0075428_100008382_pt1 | contig 11459 bp, 9 predicted proteins | sample RhiMetdeltSRZDD2_FD_75291 | JGI IMG/M metagenome (GOLD analysis project Ga0075428, IMG submission 75291) | Populus rhizosphere microbial communities from Tennessee, USA - Rhizosphere MetaG P. deltoides SRZDD2 | ecosystem: Host-associated > Plants > Roots > Rhizosphere > Soil | place: USA... | reverse complement strand
GTCGAGACCTCGCTGGAGCAGCCCTTCGTCGGCTGGAACGAGGGCATCAACACCTCGGCGCCGCTTTCGTGGCTCTTGGGAACGACCTTCCGGCAATTGCCCGCCAACGAGCGCAAATGCCTCGATGTGGTCCCCGTGGATCTCGTTTGCCGGGGCATGACGCTGGTGGCCGCTGCGCTCCTCGGCCGCTGTCACGAGCCGGTCTACCAGATCGCTTCGTCCGTCACCAATCCTCTGCACATCCTGCGCGCCGTCGAACTCACCGGCCTGGCGCACCGCAAGCACTACATGGAGCAGCGTGGCTATCGCTCGTGGTGGAAGGCCCGCATGGATGCCATCCCGGTCTCCAAGCGCCGCTACCAAACGCTCTCGGCTCCGAGCCACAAGGCGATCCTCCGCGGTTTGCGCCGCTTGTTCGCGGCGACGCCGCTCAAGAGCCAGCTGGTGCGCGCCGAGCGCGCCGTGGGCCGGATCGCCAAGTTGGTGGAGATCTACGAGCCGTTCATCCTGCACAACGAGCACGTCTTCGAGGCGGAGAACATTCGCGTCCTCTCGGCGGCGTTGCCGGCCGAGGAGCGCGCCGCCTTCGCCTACGAGGCCGATGGTTACGACTGGCATCGTTACTGGGTGGACGTGCACATTCCCGCCATGCGCCGCTGGTGCTATCCCCTCATCGAGGGCCGCTCCTTGGAAACGATCCCCCGTTTCACCTTCCGCTTGCCCGAACCCGTGTCGGGAGGGCGGCCCCGCGGCGAGGCCGTCGGGACCCGAGCGTAATGGCGATCTTCCTGAGCGGCGGGACGGGTTACATCGGGGCACACGTCGCAGCGAACCTCCTGGCGCAGGGGCAGTCGCTCAACCTCCTGGTGCGCGCCCGCAGCGTCGAGGAGGCCGAAGGCCGGCTGTGGCGGGCGCTGCAGCTGCACTTCGACTTCCCGGTTTTCCACCAGCACCTGCGCACGCGCACCCGGATCTTCCTGGGCGACCTCACCGAGAGCCACCTGGGCCTCCCGGCGAGCGACTACACCCGGCTGCTGGATGGGACGGACTCGATCATCCACTGCGCCGCCTCGCTCAACCGCCGCTCGGAGAAGAGCTGCCTCAACGTCAACCTGCGTGGCACGCTGGAAGTGCTGCAGCTCGCTCGGCGCGCCCACGAGCGGCACGGTCTACGGCGTTTCAGTCACGTCAGCACCGTCGCCGTCGCCGGACAGCGCCAGGACGAGGTGGTCGGCGAGGACGCCGCCATCGATTGGGGGCGGTCCGACTACGACCCCTACGCGCGGACGAAGAAGTTCTGCGAGCACATGTTGCACGAGCTCTTGCCGCACGACGTGAGCCACCTGGTGTTCCGGCCCAGCATCGTCCTCGGCGACAGCCGGCGCGGCGAGACCACGCAGTTCGACATGGTGCGCGCTTTCGTCTTCCTGGCCGGACTTCCGGTGCTGCCGTTCCATCCGGAGCATCGCGTCGACATCGTGCCGGTGGAGTACGTCGCCGACGCCATCACCACGCTGCACCTGCGGGAAAAACCGTCCCACGACACCTACCATCTCTCGGCCGGCACCGGTTCTCAGACCTTCCGCGAGTTGACCGCGGCCCTGGCCCAGGCCCGGGGAACGAAGCCGCCGCTGTACGCCCCCTTCCTCGGCCGGCCCTTCCGCTCCGTGGTGCGTGCCGCGGCCGCGCAGCGCGGCACGAAGATCGGGCACGTGGGTTCGCTGCTCCAGGTGTTCCTGCCCTACCTCTTCTGGAACACCGTGTTCGACAACCGCCGCATCGTCGCCGAGCTCGGCCGCGAGCCGATGCGCTTCTCCGCCTACAGCCTCGAGCTCCTGCAGTTCGCCACCACCACGCGCTACCAGTACCCCTATCGGGACTGGCCGCAGGAGACGGCGCCCGAGGTCCCCCCTGGCGGTAGTGACAGCGCCCGCGGCGTCGCCGCGCCGGCGGTCGCCGGCGGCATCCCTGGAGGCGGGCGTTCATGATGGACGAGGTGCTGATCGGCTGGATGAGCGGGCTCATCGAGCTCTCCAAGCTGGGCTGGATGCTGGGAGCCGGGAAGCCGTGGACTCCCGGGACGCGGCTCGAGCTGCTCTTCGCCGGCTACAACGGTACGCGCAACACCGGCGCCGACGTGCGGGTGGAGGAGATGTTGCGCCAGGTGCGCCGCGTCCTCGGGGAGGAGAAGATCGCCCTCTCCGTCCTGAGCCAGAACTTCGCCCTTTCCCAGGGCTACTTCGGTGACGCCCGGCAGGTGAAGCTGCCCGACCTCTTCCCGCCCTTTCTCTACCGCGAGGTGCCCAAGCACCACGGCGTCGTCACCTGCGAAGGTTCCATGTTCAAGAGCAAGTTCGCCAATGCCCTGACCACCATGATGGTGGGAACGCTGGGGATCGCGGCGGCGCAGAACAAGCTGGCGGTGGGCTATGGCGCCGAAGCCGGGCACATGGATCCGGCGGTGAAGCGCATGCTCAAGCGCTATGGCCGGCAAGCCTTCGTGATCACGCGCAACACCGAGTCCGCCGCCATCCTGCGCCACCTCGGCATCGCCTGCGAGGTCGGCACCGACACGGCCTGGACCTTCGAGCCCAAGGCCCCGGAGTACGGCAGCAAGGCCCTGCGCGACCTCGGCTGGGACGGCGCGGCGGCGGTGCTCGCCGTCTGCCCCATCAATCCGTTCTGGTGGCCGGTCCGGCCGTCGCTGCTGAAGGCGGCCACTTTGGGAATCGCTGGGGCGCACAAGAGCAGCCATTACCGCTCGCTGTATTTCCATCACGAGGGCCCGGCGGTGGACGCGGCTTACCAACGTTACCTGGACGGCATGATCCGCGGCGTCGACCGCTTCCGCCGCGAGAAGGACGTGTTCGTGGTGCTCGTCGCCATGGAGATGCTCGACAACGACGCCTGCCGCCGCATGGGAGCCGCGCTCGGCGCCCCGGTGGTCTCGTCGCAGGATCACGACATGTACGAGCTCGTGAGCATCCTGCGGGCCTGCCACCTCATGGTGTCCTCGCGCTATCATGGCATCGTCACCAGCATGCCCGGGCTCGTGGCCTCGGCGGGGGTCACCATGGACGAACGCATTCGCAATCTGATGAGCGAACGCGGGCACCAGCACCTGTTGTTGCACGTGGACGATGCCGAGCTCGGGGACAAGCTGTTCGCGGTGCTGCGCGCCTTGGATCGGGAGCGCGAGGCCGTGCGCGAGGGCATCGCCCGCACCGTGGTGAGCAGCCTGCAGACCATGGCGCGCATGGGGATGTACTTCGAGACCCAGGTGCAAGAGCGCTACCCCGAGTTCCCCGTGCGCCAGGGCCGCTACTCCTGGGACGAGTATTTGCCGCCCCTCGGCCGCGACCTCCAAGAGCTGGTGACGGCGTACGCCTGAGAAGGTTATGAACTTCCTCGAGCGCATTCTCGACGGTCTGCACCGGGAGCCCGGGCGCCTGCTGCTGCAGGAAGCCTGGAGCGACCGGGTCGAACGCGCCACGGCCGGCGAGCTGCTCGCTCGCGTCGCTCTGGCCCGCCGCTTCCTGCGCCGCGCCGGTCTACGCCCAGGCGACCGCTGCGTCCTCCTCGCCGCCAACAGCATCCGCTGGGTGGCGGCGGATCTGGCCATCATGGCGGAAGGCCTGGTGCGCGTGCCTCTCTACACCCGCCAGTCCCCGGCGGAGCTGGTGGGGATGATGCGCGATTGCGAGCCGGCTCTGATCGTTTGCGGCGACGATCTCCTGCGCGCCGCCGTGCAAGAGCTCTGGCCCGAAGCTCCCGTCTGCCTCCTGAGCGAGGTCGGCGCCGAGAGCGCGGGGGGCGCCGCCACCACCACCGCTGCGCCTGGCGCCGCATCGACCGCCACCGTCGCCGCCGACACGCCGCCGCTGCCGCGTCGGGCCCAGGACCCCCTCGTCATCATCTATACGTCCGGCACCTCGGGTGATTCGAAGGGCGTGGTGCTCACCACGGGCAACGTCGACCACATGCTGCCGTGCACGCTGCAGCGATTGGACGAGCTGATGCACGGTCACGCCGGTCAGGAACGGGTCTTCCACTATTTGCCGTTCTGCTTCGCCGGCTCCTGGCTGCTCCTGCTCAGCAGCTTGTCGCGCCGCAGCCTGTTGACGATGGCCACGGACATCGACAAGCTGCAGGAGCAGCTCCGCCTCGCCTCGCCGCATTACTTCCAGAATGTCCCGCTCTTGCTCGAGCGCCTGCGTGCGGGCATCGACAAGAAGCTGCAAGCGAGCGCCGCCGGCGGCCTCTACCGGCGCGCCCGGGTTGCTTGGGCCCACGAGCAGGACGGTCGTGCCGGGGCCCTCGACCACGGCTTCCTCGCCCTCGCCGACGCGGTTCTCTTCCGGCGTGTGCGCCGGAAGATCAGTCCCGATCTCCGGGCGCTCATCTGCGGTTCGGCGCCGCTCGCCGAAGAGACGCAAGGTTTCTTCGAAATGCTCCGCATCCCGGTACTCCAGGTGTACGGCCTCACGGAGACGACGGCCATCTGCACCATGGACGAGCCGCGGGGCCGGCGCCGCCCCGGTCGCGTCGGACGCGCCGTGCCGGGGATCGAGATGCGTCTGGGGGAGAACGACGAGATCCTGGTGCGCGGGCCGCACCTCTTCGCCGGCTACTGGAAGCGGCCGGCGGAGACCGCCGCCTGCATGCAGGACGGCTGGTTCCGCACCGGCGATCAGGGCGAAGTGGATGCGGGCGGGCTCTGGCGCATCAGCGGCCGGATCAAAAACCTGCTCGTCCTCACCTCGGGGCACAAGGTGGCACCCGATCCGCTGGAAGAACGCCTGCGTCTCGCGGTGCCCCAGGCGCAGCAGGTCCTCGTCGTGGGCCACCAGCGCCAGCATCTGACCGCGATCCTGACCGGTGAAGTGACGGCCGCTCAAGTCACAGCGGCCCTGGAAAAGCTCAACTCGACGCTGCCGCACTACCAGCGCGTGCACGCCTTTCACATCGAGCGCGAGCCCTTCACGGCGGAGAGCGGGCTCCTCACCGCCAACGGCAAGATCAAGCGCCAGCGCGTTCTCGACCGCTTCGCCGCGGCGCTCGACGCTCTCTACGCTGCTCCCGTTGCGCCGGGCGCCACGGCGGGGCGCGGCGCCGGCGTCATAAGCTCGAGCGGGAGGCAGGCATGAGGGAATGCACCGGCCAGGCCCTGAGCTGGAAGCTGGTGGACGGTGTCGTCGAGCTGCAGCTGCACCGGCCACCGGGCAACGAGATCGGCACCACCACGCTGGTCGAGCTGGAGCGCTGCGTCACCGCCCTGGAGGCGCTTCGCGACCACGCCCACGCTCTCATCATCTATAGCGGGCTGCCGGCAGGGTTCTGCGCCGGCGCCGATCTCCGCGAGCTGTACGCCGGCATGCAGGCGGTCTCGGCGCCGGCGGCGCGCGTGGCCGGTGTGCGCCGCTTCCTGGAGCGCATCCACGCCGTGCTGAACGCCATCGATACCTGGCCGCACCCCACGCTCGCTGCGGTGCATGGCATCTGCTTCGGTGGTGGCCTGGAGCTGGCTCTCGCCTGCGATCTCGTGGTGGCCGACCGGCTGGCGCGCTTCTGCTTCCCCGAGCTGCGCCTCGGCTTGGTCCCCGGTTTCGGCGGCATCCCGCGCCTGAAGCGGGACGTGGGCAACGCCGTGGTGCGGGATCTCCTGCTCACGGGACGCAGCCTGAACGCCACCCGCGCCCATGCACTCGGTCTGGTGAGCCAGCTGGCCGGCGAGGGCGCGGCGCTGCAGGTGGCGCGCTCCACCGCACGACAGATGGCCAAGTTCGACGCTACCACCACCGCCGCCGCCAAAGCCTTCATCAAGACCTTGCCGCGGGAGGAGCTGCAGCGGGAAATCGATCTCTTCTGCGAGCTCCTGGCCCGGCCGACGGTGGAGGCGGCCCTGGCCAAGTTCGTCTCGAGCACGGAAGTGCAGCCGTATCTGCCCTGAGAGCGGCGAAGGGAGTCGTTTCGATGCGAACACCGCAGCAGACGCTCGAGGAGATCCTCGACCTCGCCTCCCAGCACTTCAAGGTGCCGCGGGCGAACCTGACGGCGGACGACGACTTCTTCGAGAAGCTGAGAATCGACAGCTTGCAGGCGCTCGAGCTCCTGTCGCGCCTGGAGCACCACTTCGGTGTCGAGATCCCGGACTACGAGCTGCAGGGCGTGAGCGACTTCCGCACCCTCGCTGCGACGATCCAACAACGTCTCTGAACCGCTCGAGCAAGGAGTGCCGTTGATCGCACTGGACCGGCACACGTCGCTGGGCAGCGCCCTCGACGAGGCGCTGGAGCGCTGGGGCCCCCGCGTCTGCCTCATCGAGTCCGACCGCGAGCGCGAGAAGGAACGGCTCACCTACGCCGACTTCGCCGCCCGCGGCAGAACTCTGGCGCAGGCCCTCGCGGAGCACGGCTTCGCCGCCGGGAGTCGCGCCGCCATCGTCATGTCCAACCAATCGAAATGGCTGCTGTCGGCGTACGCCGTCTTCCGGCGCGGCGGCGTGCTCGTGCCCCTCGACTTCAAGCTGAGCGCCGCGGAACACCTGCAGCTCCTGGCCCATGCGCGCGCGCAAGTGCTGGTGACGGAGTTCGCCTTCTGGCGCACTCTGGTCCGGGCGCGCAGCGACGCGGCGGCGAAAACACCGGACCGCACCAGCCTCGCTGCGTCCGCTCCCTTTCCCGCTCTCGTCCTGGTGACCGAAGCGCCGCCGGGCGCGGATCTCCAGGGAGCGCGCCGCTGGGAAGAGTTCCAGCGCGACGTGCCGGCGGACGCGGTGCCGCGGCAACGGACGGACCTCGCCTGCATCGTCTACTCCTCCGGCACCGGGGGAAGGCCCAAGGGCTGCATGCTCACCCACGACAACTATCTCGAGCAATGCAAGGCCCTGACGCAGCTGTATCGCTTCGGCCCCGGCGACCGGTACTTGAGCATCCTGCCCACGAATCACGCCATCGACTTCATGGTCGGTTTCTTCGGCCCCTTCGTCTGCGGCGCCAGCGTCGTGCACTTGCGCATCATGCGTCCCGAGTTCGTGCGCGACGCCTTCCCGCGCTACCGGATCACCCACATGGCGCTGGTACCGCTGGTGCTCAAGAACCTGGAGCGCGGACTGCGCCAGCGCCTCGAGGCACTGCCACCGCCGCGGCGGGCGGTCCTCCACACCCTCGTGCGGCTGCACCGGGCTCTCGTCGGCGGCCGACCCAAGGTGTGGCTGTCGCGCCGACTCCTCGCTCCCATCCACCGCAGCTTCGGTGGCAGCCTGGAGATGTTCTTCGTCGGTGGCGCTTTCACCGAGCCCGAAACCCTGCAGTTCTTCTTCGACCTCGGCATCCCTGTGGCCAACGGCTACGGCCTGACCGAGGCGGGCACGGTGCTAGCGGTGAACGACATGCGCCCGTTCCGCGCCGACAGCGTCGGCAAGCCGCTTCCCGGCACGGAGCTCCGCATCCTCTCTCCGGATGCCGACGGCATCGGCGAGGTCGCCGCCCGCGGCCGCACGGTGATGTCGGGATATCTCGACGACCCGGAGCTGACGAGCGCCACCATCGTGGACGGCTGGTTGCTGACCGGCGACCTGGGTCGCATCGACGCGAGCGGCCACCTGCAACTCTTCGGGCGCAAGAAGAACATGATCGTCACCGCCGGCGGCAAGAACATCTACCCCGAAGACATCGAGAACGCCTTCGTCGGCATCGTGGCGAAGGAATACTGCGTCTTCGCGGCCAACTACCTGTGGCCGCAGCGGTCGCTCGCGAACGAGCGTCTGGTCATGGTGCTGCGCTTCGAGCCGGGGCAAGAGATGACGCCGGAGCTGCAGCGACAGCTGGAGGAGCGCAACCGGCGCCTGCCGGACTTCAAGCGCATCCACGCCTTCACCGTGTGGGGCCAGGACTTCCCGCGCACCGCCTCGATGAAGGTGAAGCGCGAGGAACTGGCCGCGAGTCTCCGCGCCCGGCTGGCGCGGGACGAGGCGCTGGTCGAACTATGAGCGGAATCTCCATGCGAGACGGCAGGACGGACGGAACCCGGGAACTCGGTACCCCGGCCATGCCACCCGCCGCGACCACACGGGTACGCTGTCTCGTGGTGCTCAACCCTGCGGCCGGCGGCGGCCGCTGCGGCAAGCTGGCCCCGGGGGCGCTGTCGCGGCTGCGTCAAGGAGGCCTGGACTTCGAAGTCGTCGAGAGCCGGCAACCCGGGCATGCGGTCGACATCGCGCGCTCGGCCTATGCGGCAGGGACGCGGCATTTCGTGGCCATGGGCGGCGACGGCACGGCCTGCGAGATCGTGAACGGCCTCTTCCCCGCGGCCGAGCACGAGAAGGCGACGCTGGCTTTCCAGCCCCTCGGCACCGGCAATTCTTTCCTGCGCGATTTCAGCAGCGACGGCCTCCACCACGCGACGCAGGCCCTCCTCGAGGGTCGCCGGCGCCCCTGCGACGTGCTCCGCCTCACCCATCGGGACGGCGTCCTCTACTCCATCAACCTGCTCAGCATCGGCTTCTCCGCCGACGTGGCAGCCCTCACCAACCGGCGCTTCAAGCGCTTCGGTCACCTGGGGTACTTGCTGGGTGTGCTCGTTTGCCTGGCGCGCTTGCGGCGGCGGGCGTTTCCCTTGCAGGTGGACGGGGAAGCCGACATCGACCGGCGGCGGCACCTGTTCCTCACCTTCAACAACAGTAAATTCACCGGCGGGACGATGATGATCGCGCCGCAAGCGGATACGTCGGATGGGCTGGTAGAGTACGTGCGCTGGGGACCCATCGGCCGCCTCGGGCTCCTCCGCAACCTGAACCGGCTCTACGACGGCACGCACGTGAACCATCCGCTGGCAGGGCGGCGCGGTGCCCGGCGCATCGATTTCCACCTGGACGGTCCGGTGGACGTCATGGTGGACGGCGAAGTGATGACGTTGCAGCCCGTGACCTTGGAAGTGCTGCCGTCGGCACTGGACGTCATGGTCTGAGTACCGTGTCTTGGGCACGCGCTCCGGGTCCGACCTGGAACCGCGGGTCGGCAAGGCTCGGTCGGCTCAGACCGAGAGCCCTAGGAGGAGGCGCATCGTGGGTGACACCCAAGACAGGCTCGGGGTGAAGAAGATCTGGTGGGGCGTCCGCTCCGTCGTGCTCTGGACGATCGGCGGCGTGCACTTCTTCGTCGTCTGCATGCTCCTCATCGCTCTCAGCTTCTTCAAGGATCCACGGCACAACGACAAGCCGCAGCGCTGGCTCTTCCGCAACGTGCTGCGCCTGATGGGAGTGCCCTTCCGCGTACGCTACGCGCCAGGCTTCGACCCACGGCGCACGGCGCTGTTCATCTGCAACCACGTGAACCTTTTCGACCCGATGGTGATCTACTCCGCCATCCCTCAGTTCGTGCGTGGCATGGAGCTGGAGTCTCACTTCAAGATCCCCGCCTACGGCTGGATGGTGGGAAAGTTCGGCAACATCCCGGTGCCGAAGAAGCATGGCAAGGAGGAGATGCGCCAGCTGTCGCGGCGCATCCAGTCAGCCCTGGACGACGGTACGAGCGTCATCGTTTTCGCCGAGGGCCACCGCACGCCGGACGGCCGGGTGCACGAGTTCCAGAGGGGGATCTTCCGCTGGGCCTGCCAGTGGGGCGTGCCCATCGCCCCGATGACGATCACCGGCTCTTACGAGTTCAGCCGCAAGGGATCCTGGCTACTGCGCCCGTCGACGATCACCGTCTTCCTGCACGAGATGATCGAGACCAGGTCCCTCGGGCCAGCCGACGCCGAGAGCTTGCGCCAGCGCGTCCACGCCATCGTCGCCCGCCCGGTGGACGAAGTTCTGGGCCTCGCCCCTCCGGCGGCGGAACTCCAGACCTACCGCCACGCTCACGGCCGCGACGAGATCCATGCCGACCTGGGGACCCAGTCGTCCCCGGTATCACAGATGGACGGCGTCTGCGGCTGAGCGAATCTCCAGCAGCCGGCGTTCGCTCTCCCACTTCACACCGCGGACGCCGTGCAGGCCGTCACTTCGAATCGGTGACAAGCCTCCACCAGTCATCGCATGTCCTCGAGCGCCTGTTGACAGAGCCGTTCGGCAAATGCCAGCATTGTGGATTCTGCTTGTCAGCAGTCGGCATGGTCACGGTCTCGGCCGCGGGTTACCCTCCGGGGGTCGCGCGCGTGAGTACGCTCCTTGAATCGACCACGACACTCCTGAGAAAAGCGCGCGAGGGAGACGAGCATGCCCGCGATCGACTCTTGGCACGCTATCGCCCCGCACTCCTCCGCTGGGCTCGCGGCCGCACGCCAGCGCCGATCCGCAGTCTCGTGGATACGGACGACCTGGTCCAGTTGACGCTGACCGGTGCCTTGGGTTCCTTGGACCGCTTTGAATCTCGATACGCCGGCGCCTTCGGGTCCTATCTGCGCGTCATCCTGAGGAACAAGATCAACGATCAGCTCCGACATCTCGCCGGACGGCCCGCGATGGAGCGACTGCAAGAGGATCTCCCCTACGAGGCTCCTTCTCCACTCGATGGGCTCATCTGGCGCGAAACGCTGGAGATTTACGAAGCCGCCCTCGAACAGCTGGACGATCTGGATCGGGAGGCTTTCGTCTCGAGATTCGAACTAGGGTTCACGTATGACGAGGTGGCCCGGGCGATCGACAGTCCGTCGGCGAATGCCGCACGCATGCGATCGACGCGTGCCTTGTACCGGGTGGCCGACAGCATGCGCAAACAGTACTTAGACAAGAACCGACCTGCACGACAGCGATCGCGAACCCAGCGGCATTCGCCCTCAACGACGAGCCGTAAGCCTCACCAGAATGAGAACGATTACGATCTTTGAAGGATCAGCGAGGAGCGGGAACCGCCGAATGAATCACGACGATCTCGACGTTTGGAGTCTCGCCGTCCTGATCTCGGACGGTCGGCCCATCGATTGGGAAGATGCTCGTCGCGCCGTGGAAGGCGAAGAGAGCTTGGACCGGATTCGCTTCCTGAGAGCCGTCTACGAGATCGCCTCGATGCACCAGGACAGCGGGAGGATCGAATCCGATTCTCCGGTGGCGCTCGCACCCGTGGCGCCCGCCGAGGGGGAGCCGGAGCGGCCGGCGCAGTGGGCTCATCTGTTGATCCGCGGGCTCGTCGGCCGCGGCTCCTTCGGATCGGTGTATCGCGCCTGGGACCGTGACCTGGATCGCGAGGTCGCTCTGAAGCTGATCGGGACGACTTCCGGGGGGCAGAAAGCAGAAGCCGGCTCCACAGTTCTCAAGGAAGGGCAACAGCTCGCCCGGATCCGACACCCCAACGTCGTCGCCGTGTATGGGGCGAGTGCACAAGGCGATCAGATCGGACTGTGGATGGAGCTCATCGAGGGATGTACGCTCGAAGAACTCCTGGAGACGCGCGGACGTTTTGGAGCGGAAGAAACCACGCTCATCGGTCTAGCTCTCTGTCGGGCGTTGCGCGCCGTGCACA
>Ga0075428_100008381_pt1 | contig 11459 bp, 11 predicted proteins | sample RhiMetdeltSRZDD2_FD_75291 | JGI IMG/M metagenome (GOLD analysis project Ga0075428, IMG submission 75291) | Populus rhizosphere microbial communities from Tennessee, USA - Rhizosphere MetaG P. deltoides SRZDD2 | ecosystem: Host-associated > Plants > Roots > Rhizosphere > Soil | place: USA... | reverse complement strand
GTGCGAGATCGCCTTGGCATTGTTCCCGACGAGATGGAGAGCGGTCACACACCCGCGCTCAGCCACCCACGTGAGCTGGCTCGACGACTCGAGGCCTATCGCACGGATCCCCATCCGTTCGTCGCTAGCGCTCCTCGCGGCAGGCGATTAACTCAGGATGACATCGACGTCACGACACGTTGATGAATACAACCGATAACTCGCATAGAGGGCTGACGTCATGGCTCATCACAAAAGCCGTCAGGATCGCCGCGAGTTTCTCGAGCACCTCGGCGTCGCGTCCGCCGCCATACTCGGCACGGGTGCGCTGCCGCTCGACGCCGCTGTGCCGGCGAAGACTCGTACGCACGGCGAACCGTGGGACATGTCGTGGCTGGACCGGCTCAAGCCCGCGACCTATCGCGCGGTGATCGACGCCAACACGCTCGAGGAGGGTTACGCCGCCGATCTCGCGAACGGACTGCTCGGGGACTTTCACGACGTGCACGGTACGTCCGACGATCAGGTCCGCATCGTCATCGTCGCGCGACGCCTCGGCACGCCACTCGTGTTAGGCGACGCGGTGTGGGAGACGTTCCCGCTCGGCGAAGACACGAAGATGACCGATCGCGACGGCGCGCCGTACCGGCGGAACCCGTTCTACCGCCCGCTCCCCGGCGCGTCACCCGAGAGCGCGGCGACCAAGCTCGAATCGCTCCAAAAACGTGGCGTGATCCTGCTGGTGTGCAACATTGCGCTCAACAACTGGGTGCGGGGCCTGGCCGAACGCACGAAGCGCGATCCGGCTGAAGTGAAGAAGGAGGTGTTCGCGAACCTCGTTCCCGGAACGACCGTGATGCCGTCGGGTGTCTTCGCGCTCATGCGCGCGCAGAACGCCGGATGCGCTTACATGCGGGGGCAGTGAATAGGCCCGCGCGCGTCACGCCCAGCGTCCCACCCGCAAGCGGCTAGTCAAGCGCCCAGTCATCTCCATGGTCGCACTGATAACCTTCGCGGTCTCGTGAACGCCCTGCTGCGGTGGCTGCGAATCCTCTTCCTCGGCCCGTCGCGGCCGCCAGTCCTCGAGGAGGAGCGATTTCCCCGAGACGCCTCTGGGCGTCCGGACCTGACGCGCTTCGTGCGACCGCTGGACCATTACATCGGCTACCTCGACGCCTATCTCGAGTCGCTCCGCACCGACGCGCGTCCCACCGGAGGCACCGTACGGCGACCGCACACCGACGCTGCGTGGCAGGCGTACGCGTACCGCAAAGGCGTGCTCGGGCAATGGGGCTTGATCGCCCGCGGCCCCGGCGAGGCGTTACCCTACGTCATCACCCTGCTCGGACATCCGCTTCCGGAAGCGCGACAGGCCGGCGCCGGAGTGCTCGACGCGTGGGTGGGCGCGCAACCGCATCCGACTCTCGCGGCGTACGCGCTCGCGGCGGCCGAGCAAGAGGTTTCGGCGCCGGAGACTGACGCGGAGACGCTCAGCGTACTCGTCGAACTACTTGGCCGCATCAAGTCGGTGGAATCACTTCCGCTGCTCGCACGTGTGCTCCGCGCGCCCGAGTCGAGGGCCGGTGACGTCGACGTGGCGGCCGCGCAGGCCGTTGCCGCGATCGCCGGGGAGGCATTCGAGCCGGCAAATGATCCGCGCGCTGGGGCCGACCGCTGGCTTCGCGCCCGCGGACTCTAGTTCCCCGACCTCGAATGCCATCCAAGACAGGATCATGAACATTCGACTGTTGGCTCCCGGATTTCTCGTCACTACGGGTGCTCGAACAAACCTCGAAACTCACGCGACCGCCCGACCGGGACGAGCTTCGAGGTGGTCGCCATCGAAGTGACGAATCGCGCCAGCCTCGGCGCGACCATCTCTCGCCAGAACGGATCGCCCTCGAGCGCTTGCCGGTGCCGCTCGTACGACGCCGTGTCGGCAAACCAGGTGAACAACACGACCCCGTAGCGTTGCGGTGGCAGCGGCCGCCCCGGAGGGCCGCTGACCATGCGCTGACCGTTCCAGCCCCCGTCGATCGGAAAGCGGTCGGTGGCGAACACGCCTAACGGTCGCGCGCCGGTTGCGATCAGTCGAGGGACGACCGACTGAGCGAAGAACAGGCCGAACTCGTACGAATCGCTTCGCCGCGGATCCCTGACATAGCTCGTCGCGACGACGACACCCGGAGTGATGGCCGCCGGCCCCGCCGCCAGCCGGTCGCCAAGCGTGAATCCCCATGTCAAAAGGTCGGCGCGTAGCTCGTACACGCTGTCGGCGCGGATGTGCGCTGTCTCAAGTGTCGAGCGATGGGCCGCCCAGGGCAGTCCCCCATAGAAATCTCTGATCGGCTGGTAATACAAGTCGAAGCCCCGCACGAGCGCGAAGGTGGAGGGATGTTCCACATCGCGAAGGAGCGCGATGTCCTGCACGGGCACGGAGTCCCCCATGGCGAACGACTCGCGAGCGAACAGGCGAATGAGCTCGTCCTCCTGTCCGGGTGGCACGGTATACCACATCACCTCCACGTTCCCGCAGCAGTACGCCTCACGGGATGCTCGTCGCCGGGGCGCCGTGGTCTCACGCGAGAGATGCACGATCCAGTTCATTTCCCACGAGGCGCCTCCATCGATGGAGAACGCCCGGTCGAACCGGGCGACGTTGAGGCCGATGATGCGCCAGCTGAGACGCACGAGCACCGTGTGGCCCTTGTACTCGCGAAGCCCGTAGAACACTCCGATGCCGTTCTCGAAGTGGCCAACGACCGGCGGCTCGGGTGTTGCCGTCGGGCTGTCGGCCTCGCGGATCGTCCACTCCTTCGTTTTCGGATCGTACGACATGCGTGCGAAACCCGAGACGCGCGTGCTGTCTGGGAGCGGAGCTTCCCATTCGACGGTTGCAGCCCCGACGCCGGGCCTGCGCGCGACCAGCCGACCGTACGACTCGCGCATCTCCGCGTAAGGGCCGGAGAGTGGCTCGACCAACCGTCCCTGCCTGATCGTCCAGGCGCCCTCGAGGAAGTCGAAGTCGTGCGACCCGTCGTAGAGCGATGGAAGGCTGAAACGCCCGTGCGGCATCTCCGGCCCCGGCTGAGCGAACAGCCCTGGTGCGGAGAACGCCTGACAGGTGACGATGGCGATGACGGTTACGATCCGCGAGCAGGCGCGCGAAGTCGCGCGGTTCATCCGGTTCATCCGGTTCATCCGGTTCATCCGGTTCATACGGCAACCTTCCCACGTGGAACGTCGAGCGCTTCCGCCAGTATGATGCCGGACGCTGCCCGTCCGCTTGAACCCTTGGGTTGTCGTATGCCGCCCCATCTCCGTTCGCACGTTAGGCTGCTGCGCGGTGCCGCAGTCGTGGCATCTGCCCTGGCACCCTTGTGGCCGGCGGCAGCCCAGCTCGCCGTGCGCGAGACGTCCCTCGGTGTCCGCCCCAGCGAGGTGGTGCCGCATACGGTTCAGGTCAGCGCCTCCATGCGGCTCGGCTACGTGGTCGCGACGCCGGCCGGCGATGCGGTCGTCGTCGATGGAGTGCGAGGGCCACTGTACCCGTACATCGACACGGAAATCCGGTGGTCCTATGTCGAGAGGGCACTTCGTCGGTCCATCAGTTTCAGCCCCGATGGAAAGCGCTTCGCCTACATGGCGAAGCAGAGTGACGGGGCGCGCGTCGTGGTGGACGGAACGGCCGGTCCACTGTTCGATGCGGTTTACTGGGAATCGATTCCGTTCAGTCCGGACGGTCGTCACGTCGCATACCTCGCCGCGCGCGAGGGAAGCTACGTGGCGGTCCGGGACGGCGTCGTGGGCCGCAAATACGATGCGATCAGGAGCCTCGAGTTCAGCGCCGACAGCAAGCACGTCACGTACGTTGCCCAACGCGATGGCCTCGAGTACGTGGTGGTCGACGGAAAGGAGGGAAAAGCCGCCCCGCGCGCTCCCGCCAAGCCGATGGTCAGCGTCGTACTCCACAACGGACTTCCCTACGCCGTGCCGGGAAAGCCAGGGCAGGGATTCATCACGACTGCGGGGCGCGTCGTGACGTTGGAGCGCCGGGGCGACATGTGGGACGTGTCGATCGATGGGGTGCCGTGCGGCCTGCCGGGGAGTGCGTACCCATACGCGGTCGCGAGCCCGAACGGTCGGAGAATCGCGTGCGTCGTTGGTCGCGCCGGCGGGTGGTTTGTGGGAGTGGACGGCGTGGCCGGCCCCGCCTATAAAGACATCGCGAACGTCACGTTCTCGCCGGACGACCGGCACCTGGCGTACACCGCGAAGCGAGGCGACAAGTGGATGATCGTGGTCGACGGCAAGGAGAGCCCGGCGTATGACGAGATCGTCGGCTTCCCCGCGACCGACCACATGGGTCGCGACTCGTTAAGCGTCCTCGTTCGGCGAGGAACAGAGGACTTGAGAATGTCGATTTCGTGGCCGCAGGCGCATTGAAGATTCAATGCATCCCCCGTCACTTCAGCTTCGGGGCGGCGAACTTGGCGAGCTCCACGAGCTTCGGCTTGAGCCACGCCACCGAGTCCGCTGGAAGCATGTCGCTCAGCGCGAGCTGATACTGGCCGACCCGAAACACGATGCCGACGTACTGGTCGCCGCCCGCCCGTCGCTCCCAGAAGTACGCCTCGTCACCCACGCCCGAGACCGACTCGATCGTGGTGTTCTTCGCCGTCTCCTGTTGCTTCCGCGTGGTTCCGAACCGCTGCTGCGTCACGTTCGGCGTGAGCGCTGCACCGAGGTTGACCCAGTGGCATTCGGTGTGACCGCTCGGGAGCGCCGAGGTGTCGGCCGGGAACTTGACCGCCGCGGCGCGACCTGTGATCTGTGAGATCTCCGCTTCGGTGAAGAGCGAGCAGGCGTGCACGACGCCGGACGCCCCTTTCGTCGACTGAGCCACGGCCACCCTGGCGCCGACCATCGTCACGATACCGAGCACGCCTAACGACATCCTGTGAGTCCACTGCATGATGCATCTCCTGAAAAAAGGTCCGTTCTCCTTGGTCGTCGCGATGATCAACGCAGCTTCGGCACGACGGCCTTCGCCACGGTGAGCAGCTCCGGCTTCACCACGTCGATCGAATCCGATGATGTCATGTCCATGATCATGAGCCCACTCGTGCCCGCGCGAAGCACGATGCCCACCGGGCGTGTATACCCGGGCTTCGGATCCCACCAGTAGAAAGCGCCATCCCCCACGCCCGACACGGGTTGGATCTTCGCGCGGCTGTTCACGAGGAAGCTGCGCGTCTCGTCGAACCACTCGCGCTTCGCAGGTGTGTTGAGCTCGAAAATGAAGCCGAGGTAGGAGCAGCCCGTGCGGCCCTCGGCGGGGGAGGCAGGGTCTCCTTTCATTGGGCCCCGCTTCAACACGTCCGTACGTCCCGTCAGGCGCTTCAGCTGCTCGGCGTCGATGATCGAGCACGCCGTGGGAGCGCCCGCTTGTCCGGCGGGGATTGTCCCAGTCCGGACCTCAGTGGAGTGAGCCGCCGCGGCGAGTGCCTCGGCAACGATCAGCGTGCCTAACGAAAGTCGAATCGACCGGCGCACGGAAACCTCCAGGGTCGTGAGTGACTAGGGTCGTGCCGGTGGAACAGCCGCCAGGCGCTCGAGCGCGATGCGCGCGAGCTTCAGCGCTCCCGCCTGGTCGGTGGACGAGGTGGCGAACGCGATCTCGAGCAGCTGGTCCCCCTTGAGGAACGCAAGGTTGCCGTCGAGACCGAGCGCCACGTCATCCCACGGGCCGTCGAGCGTGTCGGCGGCCGCTCCTTCGCGGTCCTCGGCCACCGTGCCGATCAGGTTCCCCACGCCGCGGACCAGCTTGAGATCCCGCTTTCCGTCCATCCAGTGCGGGATCACCACGAGCACCCGATGCCCGGCCGTGTAGTACGCGCAGCTCGACCCGCGCTCATCCACGAACGGCCCACCGTCGTGCGAGCGGTACGGCGCCACGACGAGCTTCCCCAACACCGACTCGGCCTCGCTGCGCGTGAGCAGGCTGCACGGGTCGGGTCCCGTGGGAGGCTCGACCGGCTCTGCGTCGTCGATCCGGAGAATGCGGAATGGAAGGTCGGGGATCCGATCCCGCACGAGCGCGGCGATTGCCGCCTTCTTCGCGGCCGGAACCGCCTGCTCGATCACCACGTTCTCGTCGACCCGCACCGTGATGTGGCCGATCCGACCCGTGAAGTCACGGTTCCTGACGGGCGCGGTCGCGACGTCCCAGCCCTCCGGCGGCGGAGGTTCGTCGCGAAGGCGCGAGCTGTCGATCGCCAGGTTCTTGCCGGCCGCGCCGGCGAACATTGCACCGAGCATGTCGCCGGCTATCTGCCCCGCCCGCTCGCTTGTGACATCACCGTCGAGATCGATCCCGACGATCACTGCCACCTTGTCCATCTCCGGATCCCGACGCACCGGCGCGTCCGGACCGAAGAGGCCTCGATCGGCGCGGCTCCGGGCGGTCGCGGAATCCAGCGGCAGCGGGAAGCGGCATGAGAGGGCATGCCCCGTGGGTGGGCCGGCGAGCGGGCCGAGGATGGCCTCGACCTCCGCGCCCGTGATCCAGTCGCAGCCGGTGCGCGGTCGGTCGGCCGTCTGCATTGCCGAGGGCGATCGAGCGCCCGCGGACCCAACGTTAGGCATGGTGTCCTCGGTGCGCGCGTCGCGGTTACTACGACGACACCCTGAGCCGGTCATCACGATCGTCGCAGTGATCAGCGTGAAGCAGCGAAATCGATCAGTCACGTTGCACCTCGGCAGTCTCGGGCGAGCTCGACGCGGCGATTGCGCGCACGCCCCTCTATGGTCTCGTTAGGCTCGCGCGGCTTCGCCGCGCCGTAGCCGGCGAAGCGCAGGCGCTCGGGCGCGATGCGGTGGCCGGTGACGAGCCGCTCTCGCACCGCCGCGGCGCGTCGCTCGGAGAGCGCGCGGTTCGCCGCATCCCCGCCGATGCTGTCCGTATGGCCTTCGATGACCACGGACCATTCGCGGTGCTGCGCGAGGAGCGCCGCGAGCCGGGCGATCGCGCGATCCGAGGCGGGTTCCAGTGTCGCGCTGTTGAACGCGAAGTAGACGCCGGGGAGCTCCACGCGACAGTTCGCCGCGAGCTCACGCTCCAGCACGTTCATTGCGCCCGCACCGGAAGCCTTCGCACTCTCGTCAGGCACGTCGGCGCGCACGACCTGAAACGTCTTCGGCGGCTCGATGCTCAGCACCTTGAGCAGAAGGGGGTGCGCACTGTCGGCCAGCACCCAGGCCTCGGGCGTCCACTGCTCGCCGCGTCCCGTGAGCTCTGCACGCACATGCAACGCGGGCACCGTGACGCGCTTTCCGTTGATGATCACCGGAAATAGCTCCAGCCCGGCACCGACTCGCGTCAGGGTCCCTCGCCATCGAACCGGTACGAGCTGCGGGCTTGTGAACGAGAATCCCGGGAGTACGCCGCCGCCAGCCGGAGGCTCACCGCTCATCATCTGGAACTGCGCCGTCCCGTTCGTGCGCAGCTGCTCGTACACGGCCTTCGATACCGTCCACGCGGTATAGCCCGGGTGCTCGAGCGGGCCCTTCTCGTCGTAGATCAAGTGTACGCGCGCGGCGGTTGCGAGATCGGCTGCACTCACGAATCGCGCGGCGTCGCCCAGGACGGTGTCGCCGTTCGTGTGAATCTCTCGGTACCGCCAGCCATACCGCACACCGCCCGGCGACGCCTCCTCGATCTCCACGACGGCCTCTCGCTCACCCCCGATCCCGCGATCGGTGTGAGAGATGACCACTCCGCTCGCGAGCGGGATGCGATCCACGTTAGGCACGCGCCCCACCTGCGCCCCGAGCGGCACGATGATGAGAACACTGGGTAGCGCGAGCAGCGCGATGGCCGGGATCTTCTTTCGCGTGGTCATGGTAACGTGTTGCTCCTGCTCGTCCTCACCAGCTCGGCGCTCGAGGCGTCCACGAGCCGACCAAGCTCGTGGAGCGCCCAGCCAGTTTCCCGGCTGAACCCACCGAACGTCGAAGCGCTCACGCCGACGATCACCGATAGCGGGACGAGCAGGATGACGAGCATGAACGGCTCGAGTCGCCTGTCGGCAACGATTCGGGCCGCCAGCAAGAGGAACACGATGACAGCCCCGGCCAGGTACACGCCGGCGAACGGCACGACGAGCACGTGGAGCTGCATTGTCCCGCTGAGGCGCGTGCCGCTCCCGGACGGCTCGATCATTCCGCGTACGTGGGGAAGGAACGAACGCGGGCGTTGCGACCAACTGTCGTAACGGAGCCGCGGGTGGACGTTGCGCTTTACGTGGAACGAGTTGCCCTCCACGCGCCCCACGAGCAGGTGCTCCGGTTTCGCTGACGAGAATAGGCCACTCCACGGAGACACGACTGCGTCTCGGAGACGCGCCCGGACCTCCTCGGGCGCGAGCGGTGTCTCGATCGTAAACCGGCGAAAGGGTCGCAATCTCATGGCTGGGCCTCACGCGTGGTTGATCTCATCGAACTGGAGGCGGCGTCAGGGACGGCCGCGAAGGCAATCGCCGACGCGGAGACCGGCCTGCGGCGCGCACTTGATGTTCGGCCCGGTTTGCACCACGCCGACGGCTCCGTCGGTCCCGGCGTTCACCATGGGCCGACCACCCGCGTCGTATAGCCAGAGCTGCCCCGCGTTGCCCGGTCCCACTTGGAGGTGAATCACGCCGATTTCGGACGAGTTGTTGATCCTCAAGCCGTTGTCGAAGGAGCTGAACATGCGCGTCTTGCCTGCGGCGTCGGCGATGTACGTGCCGCCACCTCCATCGAGCTCGCCGAGTCCCAAAACGCCAATTCCAGCGGCGTTGCGCACGATCAGCGAATAGTGGTTGTCGCCAGTGCTGGCCCGTGCGACCTCGAAGCGGCCGCGTCGCGCAACCGTAGCATGAACCGCCTCGGACACGACGAGTATTGGGTTACCTCGGCTATCCACCACCTCGAAGGGTGCCTTCACCTGCGAGGCGAGTTTCGGGTCGGGCTTCGCGGCGTTCTTCGTGTCGTTCGACGCCGACTTTGCGTCATCGAGCTTCGCGAGCTCGCCCTCGAGGTTTGCAACCCGCTTCGTCAGGAAATCGACCTTCGTCTTGAGGTCGGCCACGACCGCGTTAGGCGGGTCATCTCGCTCCTTCGTGATCCCGACCTCGTCCTCCACCTCGGCCAGTCGGAACATCCGCTGGCCCTGGGGGCACTGCTCGCCCGTGGTGAAGCGCAGCAGATTGTCGGTGCCGAGGCAGACGTGCACACCCTTGCTCGCCTGCGCGGTGAGCGTTGCGGCGCTCGCCGGCGCCAGCATCGAAACAGACGCCGCGCCTAACAAGAGCCGTCGGCGAACCGCGAGTCGCGTTGTCATTTGCCGCTCCTCGCGACCACGGCCGCGATGGCCTCCGACGCCTTCTCGACGACAGGCGTGAGCACATCCTCGCCGTCGGACTTCGCGGTACGCTTTTCGGTCTTGTCGAGCAGCACCGTGCCGCCGGCCGACTCGAGACGGTACGTGAGCTCCAGCTCGTCCTTCACCTTGAATGCGTACGCGACGTCGCGCGCGGCGGCGGCCGCCGACGCCGCCGCACCGGCCGCGGCGCGCGCCTCGGTCGAACGCGCCGAGCCGAGCACGTGCCACGCCCCGGTTTCGACAGCGCCGGTGGTTGCGCGGCGCAGGAGTCCGTGGTCCTGCTTCCGCTGATGCTTGATCGTCGTGAGCAGGACGTACGGGCAACTCTTCTGCTTCGCCTCCTCACGCGCCTGCGACGCGAGCCGCGCCTCGAGTGGTATCACGCCGAGCGATGGTCCGGTGAGGAAGCTCGTGAAAGTCTGGCGTACGGCGGTGATGGCCATCTCGGTATTGCCGGTGACCATCTCGGCCTGCGTGGGGGCGAGACAGATCCGGGCAGCCTGGGTGCTATCCTGAGCGAACGCGGTTGCGAACGGGAGCACGAACAGCGGTCGGATGCAGGTCGAGTACAGCGACATGGGACTCCTCGGGGTGAAGTGGCTGTCATTCGGCGCGAAGGCGCGCGGTACCGGGTGAAGTCAGCACGTTAGGTTCCGGACGTCCGCGCCCGTGCGGACGCCGCTGACTGAGCGCTGTCGCATCCACGGCGGTCCCGCGGCTCAGGTTGAACGAGACGCTCGCGCTGTTCGTGAACGTCACCTGCGTGGTCGATCCACCGACCATCAGCGCCTTCGCGTCGCCGACGCCGACGCTGATGTCGGGGCAGCGCTGCACGGGAATACAGCTGATCGCCGAGACGCTGACACCGGAGGGCAGCGCCGATTCGACGACGTCGTAGAGGCCCTCGAGCACAGTCGCCTCGCGACACTCGCCGGCGGGAACGTCGAGGCTGGCCGAGGTCGGCTCCGGCAGGGCGGGACTGAGGTTGATGCCGGTTGCGTTGAAGCGGAATGCGGTCCCCACACCAACGCCCGGACCGGCGACCTTGCAGACTCGCAGCGTCGCGAGCGTCGAGCGGTTCGTGAACGTCACGGTCGTCGTCGATGCGCCGACGATCTGCGCTTTGACGCTACCGACTGAGAGGCTGACGTCCGAGCAGCGGGCCGCCGGGTCGCACGCGATCGCTGACACGGCGACGCCAACCATCGACCCGCTCTCGACCACGCCGTACAACCCCTCGAGGAGCGTCACGTCGCGGCACTCCCCTGCGGGGACGTTCGCACTGGCCACCGTTGGCTCGCCCGGCTTCCCACTCAGGTTGATCCCGCTGGCGGTCATCTCGAACACGCGGCCGGGCGTGATGCCGGGGCCTGCTGCCTTGCACAAGTGCAGCGTACCGAGCGTCGAGCGATTCGTGATCGTGACTGTCGTCGTGGTAGCGCCGACGACTCGGGCCTTCAGCACACCCGGGGCGAGGCTCACGTCGGAGCACCGGCTCGCCGGGTCGCACGAGATCGATGCGACTGCCACCCCAGCGGGCACGTTCGGTTCGGCGCCATCGTACACCCCTTCGAGCAGCGTCGCCTCGCGGCACTCGCCGGCGGGAACCTGGAGGTTCGCCGTGGTCGGCTCGCCGACTTTGGGAACGAGGTTGATGCCGCTCGCCGACATTGCGAAGACGCGGCCGGTAGCGATCCCGCTTCCGGCACCCTTGCAGAACCGCAGCACGCCGAGCGTCGAGCGGTTCGTGAACGTGACCGTGGTGATCCCGCGAGAGATCGCGACGGTGACGACGGGGATCGCGGGGCTCGCGTCGGTGCAACGACTGGCCGGGTCGCAGGTGATCGATGACGCCGCCACGCCCGCTAAGGTGCCCGATTCGGTAACCATGAAGCTGGCCTCGCTCAACACCGCGTCGCGACACTCGCCGGCGGGTACGTCCAGGATCGCGGCGTCGGTGACGTTGATGCCGCTGGCAACGAGGCGGAACACACGACCCGCCGCGATTCCCGGCCCCGCGACCTTGCAGGCACGTAGCACGGGTTTCGAGCGGTTC
>Ga0075428_100008380_pt1 | contig 11461 bp, 6 predicted proteins | sample RhiMetdeltSRZDD2_FD_75291 | JGI IMG/M metagenome (GOLD analysis project Ga0075428, IMG submission 75291) | Populus rhizosphere microbial communities from Tennessee, USA - Rhizosphere MetaG P. deltoides SRZDD2 | ecosystem: Host-associated > Plants > Roots > Rhizosphere > Soil | place: USA... | reverse complement strand
ACGACTGGAACGCCTTCGTCGGCCTGGCCTGGCGATTTTAACCGCCGGTCGAATCTCCGGTCGGCGCGGTGGGGCATGCGAACAGCATCAGGCCAGGTGGCTCGATCGTGTAGCTGAGCTCGTGGTGCTGGCACCTGGGCTGGTTGTGCGGCCTTGAGATGTGTACCCTTACCTCGTTTCCTCAACTGACGGTCACCCGCTGCCTTCGGCTTACTCGCATTGGCTGACGCTGCCAATAAGTCAGCGATCTCCACAGCCATTCTATAGGGCCAAACTGGAATCGCCGCAGCCACCACACGCTCAGCGGAATCTGGATGAGCCAGATGATAATGGTGAGGAGCAGGCAAAGAGAGGGTCTGACTTTGCAGAAAAGGGCGAGGCCGTAGCTATAGAAGATCATGGTACAGATGAGCGATTGAAGCAGATAGTTGCTGAGCGCCATGCGCCCGACCGCCGCAAGTGGCCCCAACCGCTGCCGCCAGGCCTCACCTTGAGTCAGAAGAATAATGGTTGAAGCATAAAAGAAAGTCATTGCTGGAGCGCCAAAGACCAGGCACATCCTTCCCACATTTTGCATGACGGAAGCGGACGAAGGATTAGATTCTCCGATCACAAACACCGCGCTTCCCGCCAGGCCAATCATCAACCCCCACCTTTGCACTCGCCGGATGAACGGGAGATGCGCGGAGACATCGTGAAAGATCCCGCGCCGTCCGGCATAGAGTCCGAGCAGGAAGCCTACGAGGATATAGGCATCAGCGTTACCTGGCAGTAGTTCCCCCAAGCCGCCCGCTCTGAATTTGATCATCTCCGCATAGGTTCCGCGCGAGTAAATGTCCCGGGCTTCTTCGATGTACTGCTGATCTTCAGCCAGATCCTCATACTGGATCCAGCTCATTGCGTACGGGTTCACGTGCCCGGTGATGGCGTAACGCGTGGTGAAGCCGAAGAGCAGCAATGGAATGCAGAGCAAGATACCTGCCCAGACCAGCAGGGTTTTGAGCGAGCGGCGGAGGAAGAGAAGCAAAATTAAACCATCCTGCGCATAAGCGTGCAGAATATCTCCATCCCACAAGGCCAAAAAATGTGTCATCCCAATCAGCCACAAGACGCATAAGCGGCGCAGGTAGAGAGGAAGAAAGCGCGCTCCTCGCTCGTCGGCGCGCATCATCTGCTCTGCCAGGCCCAGACCAAAGAGGAAGGCGAAGAGGGTGATGAACTGTTGGTCCGCGAAGAAGAGGATCAGCGTCTCCACCGTCCGATCAATCATGTTCGGCCAAAGCTCGTGCGCGGGAAGACCTTCAGGCAAGGCGAAGCCGCGCATCGTCATATTAACGATGAGGATTCCAAGAATCGCTACGCCGCGCAGAATGTCGATGGTCTCGATGCGCTCCTGGCGACGAACTGGCCCGATCACGGGCGATGACGCGATAGTTTGGGACACTGTTAACATAGTCTTCGAACCTTGCAGACTCCGGCCGTCGTCAGCTCGTGGTCGCCTCGATCGTCGGCGAGCAGTCGGCCAAGCGCACCGCGTCGGCCATGGCCACGAGCACTTCGCGCGATCCCTCGAAGGGCTCCCTGCCATGTGCGGTGCGAACGTTGTCCACCAGCATCAAATCGCCAGCCTGCCACGGTTCGCGGACAGTGTTGGCCTCGTAAGCCTCATTGATCACCTGCACGACGTCCGCGCCGATGGGATCGCCGTTGCCGAAGCGGGTATTGAACGGCAGCCCGTCCTCACCGTAGACGTCCAGAATGTATTCCCGCACCTCCGGATCCATCGTCCACTCGTTGAGGAATGCAATCTGGTTGAACCAGCACCGCCGGCCGGTGAGTGGGTGACGCACGACGGCGTTGCGGCGCTGCGACGTGTGCAGCCCGCCGTCGGGCCGCCACTCGAACTCGATCGCGTTGGCACGGCAGTAACTCTCGACAGCGTGACGGTCCTCGGTGCCGAAGGCTTCCGCGAATGATGCCCCGATGTCATCGTTGTAGTTGCGAATCAGTAGCCAGCCTCCGCGCTCAAACCTTTCAACCAGTTCGGCGGGCAGGGCGTCGAGGACAGTTGGCGAGTCGCTCACCGGGGTTGCGCCGCCGCCTGTCGGCGCAGTGAGGCATGCGAACAGCATGAGGCCGGGTGGCTCGAACGTGTAGCTGAGTTCGTGGTGTTGGCACATCGGCTGGTTGGGTGGCCATTTCGACGACGAGTACACGCCCTGAGCGTAGCGTTGCCGGGGCGCGAAGGCCTCCACCTCATTCATCAAACTGCCAAACTGTCGAAACACCACCTCGGTCTCCGTCGCGTCGCGCAGCCCGAGACCGCGAACCAGGAGAGACCCGTGTTCGGTGACGAAAGCGCGTAGCGCGTTACGGTGCTCGGCCGCCCAGCGCGCCGCGTCGCCGGTGGTCTCGGGCATGACCATTGGTGGCTTGCCGGGTTGCAGGTCCGCAGTAGCCAATGGAGTAAGAGTTGAGGATGTCATATCGCTCTTTCGTCTCCTCGCGCGGCAATCGTGCCGGCCATCGCGCAGCGATCGTTCGGGACCGACCCCGGAGCCGGTCGGACGTCCTGACGATCGAGCAGTGCCGCTTGATCGGCGAGGACCGGGTGACCGTTGAGGTCCTTGACGGACAACGCGCGGTCAAGGGCAATCGCCAGCTTCAGAGCGGACAGTGACGTGCCGCCCATCTCGAAAAAGTGATCCCGCCTGCCGATCTGCTCCCTGGGAATGCCAAGCACCCTCGCCCACGCGGTCGCGAGTCGCTGCTCCGTCGGCGTGCTCGGTCCTTCACGGTCCCGCTCGACAACGTCCAACTCTTCGGCGAGCGCCGTCAGTGCCTTCCTGTCGATCTTGCCGTTGCCGGTCAGCGGCAGACGATCGCGCCACTGGAAGGTGGCCGGGACCATGTACGTGGGCAGCGACGCACCGAGCCGGTCGCGCAACGCGTCGACATCGAGTGGCCGCTGGCCGGAGTAGAAGGCTACGAGGTGCTTGCTACCGTCGGCCCGTTCTGCGACGACCGCGGCGCTCTCGCGGACGCCCGGCACTCGCCAGAGGGTGTTCTCGATTTCGCCGATCTCGATCCGGAAACCACTGATCTTTACCTGGGTATCCCGACGACCGAGAAAGTCCAATTTGCCGTCGGGCAGCCAGCGGCCGTAGTCACCGCTCCGGTACAGCCGGTGACCCGCCCGATGCGGATCGGCCATGAAGGCTCGCTGCGTGCGCTCGGGATCGTTGATGTAGCCTCGGCCGACACAGACGCCGGAGAACACGATCTCACCGGCGGCGCCGAGTGGCACCGGTAAGAGGTGCTCATCCACGAGGTAGACTGACACATTGTTGATCGGACGACCGAGCGGAACCCGTTCCCGGTCGGGCACACGGTCCATGATCTCGTGGTTAGTATCGTCGGAGGTCTCGGTGAGCCCGTACGCATTCACCAGCTTGATTCCAGGCTGGACCGCGAACCAGCGCTGCACCAACTCCTTCTTGAGCGCCTCGCCCGTAGCGGACACGCACCGCAGGTCTGGCAGCTCGCGCGGGTTCTGCGCGAGATAAGAGACGAGAACCTCGAGGTAGGACGGCACCACCTGCACGACGGCCACCTTGTCGCGCGCGATCCTGTCGATGAACCGCGCAGCGTCCAGGATCGTCTCCTGCTCCACGATCAGCGTCCGTCCGCCGACCAGCAGCGCGGAGACCAATTGCCACAGTGAGATGTCGAAGCACTGGGGCGCCGTCTGAGCTACCACGTCCCCCTCGCCGATCTTGAGATCATCGATTTTCGCGAAGAGGTGGTTGAGCATGCCCGCGTGCTCGCACATCGCACCCTTGGGCTCGCCCGTGGAGCCGGAGGTGAAGTATATATATGCGAGTTGGTCGGGCGCGACGAGTATCCCCGGATCGGCGGCGGATTGGCCCTCCTTCAATGCCGCGTCGATGAAGAGCTTCTGGATGCCGGACAGCGATTCGAGTGCCGGGTCAAGCATGGCCGTACTGCCGTGTTCTGTCAGCACAAGCCGACAGCCGGCTCGGGAGAGCGTCGTGGCGATCCGGTCGGAGGGGAAATGCGGCTCGATGGGTAAGTACGCTCCGCCTGCCTTGAAGATCGCGAGCACCGCGGTCATCCAGTCCAGATTGCGCTCGGTCACCACGCCCACGATGCGATCGCTGGTTACCCCGCGCGCGACCAGAGCTCGTGCCAACTGATTGGCCCGCGCATTGAGCTCCCGGTACGTCAGCCGGCTGTTGCCGTGCGCGGCCGCGATAGCTTCGGGGCATGCCCGAGCCTGCTCCTCAAAGAGCTCGTGGGCACGGCGGTCGGGGAGATCTCTGCGCGGACCGCGGAGGCCATGGATCTGCAAATGCAGCTCTTCCGCCGAGAGCAGACTATGTTGCGTATGCTCGGCGTCTGGATCGGCCGTTATCAACGACAGCGCGGTGAGGTGGTAGCCGGCGATCCGGGCGGCGCTCTCCGCGTCGAGCACGTCGGTTTTGTACCGCAGCCGCAAAGCGATCCGGTCACGTTCTCGGATGCCGACCCACAGCACGGTGTCGTCGCGGAACTCGCGATCGGCGTCACCCGCCGGATTGAACACGGTCTCGAACGGCGGCCCGGTCGGGTCCAGTTCGCGCTCGGCTTGATGGGTTTCCAAGACCAGCTCCCGCCAGGAGCCCGGCTCGATCGACACTCGGCACGGCAACGGCGGACCGGCCGCCATCGCGTAGCCTGTGCATACTTCGCGCTCGCCCGAGAGCGCGCCGAGGACCTTGGCGTGCGCCGTGAGCAGCACCGAACTCAGCGGCACCGCCAGGTCGCTCGCCAACTGGCGCGATGCCGCCATGAGCTCATCGGGGATTCTCACCTCGTGCTGGCCAACGCCGGGCACGGGCTTGAGGGTCCACCGCGGGACGATCGTAAATCCAGTCATCTCACATCTCCCTCGCCGGGTTGCCTCCCCACCGCGCGTGTGCCGGCACCTCCTCCCCCTTCATGAGCAGGGAGGCGGCGGCGAGCACAGAGCCGTCACCCATCGTCACGCCGTAGTGGACGAATGTGCCGACGCCGAGCGTGCAGGCGTTGCCGAGCGTGGTTCGCCCGGACTTGTACGTGCCGTCCTCCTGCGAGTCACATTGGATCATGCTGCGGACATTGAACACGCACTCGTCTCCAATGACCGTCAGGGTCGGCTCGGAGATGTAAACGCCGTCATCGAACACTCTCTTGCCGATCCGCACACCGATGAGCCGCCAGAGCACATTCTTGAACGGCGTGCCATCGAAGATGTGGAGGAAGTGGATCGGATGCAGTTTCCAAATGCGCTCGACCCACCAAAAGCGGGGGTCGTAGATGGAGCAGATGGGCGGCGGCGGCGGGCTGATCGTTTCGAGGCAACCCTCCACCGCCGCGTAATACACCGCGGCGGCGACGACGCTGAGCGCGAAGAGTGCGGCCATGATCGTGTGTGCCCACACGTCATAGAAGAAGGTGAAGGCGGCCACGTCGATGACCGTGATCAGGAAGATGCCCACCCAGCGTGTGAGGAGGAAAATCCCCATCGTGCGAAGGTTGAACCAATTCTTGGCCGCAAGGCCGCGGCGCAGCGCCTCTCCCGCCCGGAGATGATCGAATTGACTGTCGCGCTCAACGGACCGCGGAATCTCGAAGGGAGGCGAGCCCAGCAAGCCCACCCCTTCGCGCAGCTTGCCGTCGAGGGGCACCATCGCCTTGATCGCGAGGAGGCAGTTGTCACCGGTCCTCCCGCCGGCGGGATAGGTGAGGTAGTTGCCCAGAAAGTTGTTTCGGCCGATGGTCGCCTGGCACACGCGGAACGACGTGCTCGAGACCTCGTCATTGACCATGTTCAACCCGTCGGCGACCATCGTGCCCGTGCCGACGCGAGTGAGGAAGGGGTTCGAGGTCGCCACCTCGCAACCGAAATTCGAGCCGGTCTGGACGACGGGAGTAAGACGATAGCCGACCCACGTCAAGAAGTGGACCATGTAGGAGCTGTCACCGAAGAGCAGGCCGAGGAACTTCTGTCTGCTTAGGCCCGCGATCACGCGGTGGACTCCGTAATGGAAGCCATACAGCGGATAGACCGTGTCGGGCTTGATGAAGCCCCTCAACACACGAGGAACAATGCCCACGGCCAGGAGGCCGACGAGCACTGTGCCGAAGAAGAGGACGGCTGAGAAGGCAAGCGCTTCGAACATGAGCCCCCACGCCGTCAACGTCCCGGCGCTGGATTTCACGCTTGGGTTTAGCGCCTCGACCACCGATGACACCCTGGAGAACAGCAGTCCGAGGCCCCCTTCGAGCAGCGGAGCCCACACGAAAAGGATGCCGATCAAAATGAGAGCGCCAGACATGGTTCGACGCAGCGTGCCGCAGCGAGCCGGCGGGACTCGCAGGTAATTCACGTCCGTGCGCCGTGCCGGAGAACCGTGCCACCGCTCGCCCGCCGGCACCGCCTGGCCGCTACGTAAGGATGACGAGTGGCCGAGTTGCGCCCCGTCGCCCATCGACGTGTTGATGTCGAGCACGTCCGCCTCGCCGACAAACACGTCCCGGCCGAGGGTGACCGGCCCGATTTCGATCCGGCCCGCCTGCGCGCGGTAGCAGAGGAAGGTCGACTCCCGGCGGATTACCGTTTCTGCGCCGATCGTGAGGAGATCAGTACACACGGGGACCTCCCGCGAGAGGATCACGACCCGCGCCCCGACCTTCGCGCCCAGCGCCCGCAGATATAGCCCATACAGCGGCGAACCGATGAACAGATAGGGAGCCGGGTTCGAGCGGATGAGCGTCTTGACGATCCAGAAGCGGACGTAGGTGAGGCTCCAGAGACGGATGCTCTGGGGCTTCCAGCGGCCGATGATCAGCCACTTCGCGACGATCGGAACGGCGCACACGACGAGGAACGCCACGGCGCTGAACAGGACCAACCGCAGGTAGCTCTCGATACCCTGTGATCCCTCCACGATCCACTGGTAGCCCTCGATGGCGGAAACCACGCCAAGGTACGAGTAGCCGAGGTAAAACAGAGCCTGCAGCGCGCCGCAGAGGATGTACTCGCGGGCGTTTGTCGGCGTGGGAAGCTCTGGCGCGATGGCCGCCGGCCTGGCGGGGACGGGCGCAACGTCGGCGAACGCTTCCGCGAGGCGCCGGATCGTCGGATGCGCATAGATGTCCTTCATCGAGATCGGCGGGAGGTCTCCACGCTTTCTCACTCGCGCGCAGAACTTGGCCATCACCAGGGAGTCAGCACCCAGTTCATCAAAGAAGTGGCTCTCGACGGGCAGACTGTCGACGTCCAGGACCTTAGCCAGGACCTCGCTGAGTGCGCGCTCGACGCCTGTCATCGCGTCGGTGCACGGGTCCTGAGTCACCGCACACTCGGCGGAGCTGACGTCAGCCTCTTTTTCAAGTGCGCCTTTCATGCTTCTTCAGCCCAGGAGCTGGGCACAAACGAACCGATCACCGTTTCCAGCCCTTGCTGGAACGCGAGGTCTCTGACCAGTTTGCTGACGGCGAGATCAAGTACCCCCAGCCCGAACGGACTGAACACGGAGACGGTGTCGGAACCGTTCCTTGCGAGAGCCCGGCCTTTGAGAATGTCGGCCAGGGTACACCGAATGAATTTCCTGTGACCCGCCAGTTGTTCCGCCAGGTGCACTGAAGTTTGGGTGCGACAAACGTGATCGATATCATCCACCACGTTGTCGCAGGAGAGAATCGCCTCGGGGGTCAGATCGCGCAGAGAGATATGAAGGATCGTGCTGCCCCGGGGGCATTCGCGAAGGTCGCCGATGTGCGGTGTCAACGCGGTAGTAGCGATGGAAATGAGCGGGCAGTCACGCAGCACGGCCTGAGCGTCTTTGGCAATCTCTACTTCGACGCCGTCGAAAATCTTCTTGTTCGCGAACTGCTTCACGCGAGCTTCGTCTTTGTCAAAGACCACAAAGGTTTCAGCCTCGGGAAACACGGCCAGGAGGAATCGAGCGATCTCGAAATTGATCAAGCCGCACCCTATCATCCCAATGTGGCCGACATTGCTGTCGCTGACCAGGCATTGGGCGGCCAGAGCCGCGCTGGCCGCGGTTCGCTTTGCACTAATCACGGACCCCTCGAGTACGGCTTCGGGTCTGCCCGTCTGCGATGAATTCAAGATCACCACCGCCGACGCGCGGTCAACACCGAGATGTAGATTGTCTGGAAACGATGAGACCCATTTGACGCCAGCGACCCGGCATGCGCCGCCCAGGTAAGCCGGCAGGGCGATGATCCGGTTCCGCGGTTGGCCGGGAAACGGCAAGAAAGTAGAGTGGGGCAGCGAGCTGTCGCCGTCGCCGTGAGTCTCGTAGGCCATCCGCACCGCTTCGATCAGCTCGAGCTCGCGTCCAGCCAGCAGCGCACGGACTTCGGACCCTCTCAAAATCGTTATGTCGTCATCACACATGGCTCTTGCTCCAGTTGGTTTTGCTGCGGTTGGTTTTGCTCTTGGCTTTGCCAGAGGTATGCGACGTCGCCAAAGTGTTCCGCAACCCACTCGTCGGAATAGACTGTGTCGAGGTAGCGCTCTCCGCGGTCGTGAAAAATGACCACGCACGTCGCGTCCGCGGGTATGTGCTCCTTCACCTGTTCTACTGCCATGAGAACTCCCCCCGACGAGCCGCCAGCGAGAATGGCCTCGCTGTGCACCAGACGGCGACAACCGACGATGCACTCCAGGTCTGTCACCCACAAACACTCGTCGGCCAGGTCGGCGCGATAAAGCTCGGGTCGTCTGCCTGCGCCGTGTCCTGGAAGGAGCCGCTTAGCCGGCTGTCCGCCGAAAATCACGCTGCCGCGAGCATCCACCGCGAAGATTTTAGTATCCAGGTGGTGATCCCGAACGTACTCGGCGCAGCCTCTGAGCGTGCCACAGGTGCTGGTAGACACGAAAAGGCAATCGATCCTCCCGTCCAGTTCCGTTGCGATTTCCTCCATCGTGGTGCTATAGTGGGCTCGGGCATTGGACAGGTTGGCATACTGGTTGGTCCAGAAGCTGTCCCCGATGGTTTGCAGGAGGGTCTGGATGCGATCGATTCTTGCCTGGAGGAACTCTCCTGTCACCGGGTGAGGCTTTAAGACCATATCGATCTCTGCCCCGTACGCCCTGAGGATGCGAATGTTCTGCTCAGTGGTTTTCGGATCCACCACGCAGATGAATCGCAATCCCAGGTAGCGGCAGGCTTGCGCCAGGCCGATCCCCAGGTTCCCGGAGCTGGACTCGATCACGACCGTCCAGGGCTTGATTGCCCCGGTGCGCATCGCCTCCTGGAGGATGTGTAACGCCGGCCGGTCTTTGGCGCTCCCACCTGGATTGAATCCTTCCAGCTTGGCGAAGAGCTGGAATGGGCAGTCCGCGAGCACCCGCGTCAACCTGACGAGCGGTGTGTGGCCGATGGTGGACAGAATGCTTTCGTTCATAAATGAATTGCTCGCGTCCGACCGTAGGTCAGCTGCCACTTGGAAAACTTCGTGCAGGGCGGAGAAGAGCGGGCAGTGTATCGCGTTTCGCGACTGCGCCCACCAGTGCGGGTTGCGTTCTCGACCGGATGATGTGACGAATGTGATGGAGGTCGCCAGCTTCCAGTGCAAGTATCCCGCCAACTCTCGTTACCCCTGCGCGTTCTTGTGCGCCTGATCCCATTTCTCCCCCAATTGTTGCCGCCTATGTTGTCGGTTTGTGTTTTCGGTTTTCCGTCACGTTTCCCTTACGACAAGGCACCCTGCACTCTTGTAATTCAAAACGTCTTTTATCCGGGCAGCCCGCTCCCGTCGTGAACTTCGTCCCTTTGCTTTACACCAGTCCCACCAACTCCTTGAAAACTTGTTCTCGATCCTGAGAACCCGGCGACTATGCGCCCGCTTCGTAATTCGACGAGTGGGGTTTTCACCCCAACCAGTAGCGAGAGACAATCGGACGGAAACCCGCACGCTTCTTTCGAATTCGAAACCTGCAGCGCGCACCATTTCTCCTGACGATCGAGGCTTGCAGGCATGGCCGACGCGGCACAAAACTCAGGTATGAAGCTGCAACGCTCGCGAGCGGGCTTTTCCATTGCTGTATTGGCTGCGCTCCTCGTCTGCAGTTGTTTCACCAGGGAAGCGGTTCGCACGCACGTTCGTGACACACCTGACCAGTTCAAGTCGCTTCTGGACTCAATGGTGAACGATAGGCGTACTTGGGTTGATCCACCTGAGCCATTTTAGGAGGCCGATGGGTTTTCGATTCAAGAGCCCCTTCGCCATGATTCCACTCGCCGTTCCTTCGTCTATTTTTGCATCGGCAGCATCGAGACGATTACCGGTGCTCCATTTCGTCGAACTGCAGAAATTTGGATGGCGCTTAAAGGCTGGCAGCGGGGCATCCTTGGCACTTTCATTGTGTTGGCCGCCATTGTTATCGTAGTCGTTGGGCTTGGGCTGATGTTTCACTTGAAAATCCTGTAATCGCTTCACCTTGGATGAGCCGAGGCCCGCTCGCGGGAAGTCAACCTCCCTGGCCCTGTTTTCCATGGTTGTGGACTTGACGGACGTCGCTCCCCATGTTCCGCTAGGAGCATCCGGCACCCTATGAAGTTCCGACTAATCTCGTCGCGTACGATCCTTGTTTCCGCCTGCGGACAATACTCAAGAGTCGTTTTCCCGGATTCCACGAATTCTGGAACGACCAACATTGTCGTGCCAGCAGGTCGCGTTGCCGAGATCGTTAGTTTCAAGACCGTGCCTCAGGTTTCACTGAAAGCTCTACCGGCGGTCTCCTTCGGCATGCGATCAGAATGACGAGCGGCTCGACAACTTGTGGGGGATGCGGTGTGGCGCTCGCGCTGGCGTTCGCCGGAGCTCTTTGCCCGGACTGCCTGACGCAGGAGACCGTAAAGCTAACGGCCAATCCGGCCAATGAGAAGAAAGGGGGGCCAGACCTTCCAACCGTCGTCATCTCTGCCGCGGAAATGCTTGCTGTCGGTAAAAAGGCGCCTGAGCACTTTGGCGATTACGAACTGGTTGAAGAAATTGCCCGTGGTGGAATGGGTGTCGTTTACAAAGCGCGCCAAATTTCACTAAACCGAATCGTGGCAGTGAAAATGATCCTGCACGCGCGCTTCAACGATGCCGACTTCGTGCAGCGCTTCCGAGTGGAAGCCGAAGCCGCCGGGAATCTGCACCATCCGAATATCGTCGCCATTTACGAGATCGGCCAGGAGGAGGACCAGCACTACTTCGCCATGGAATATGTGGAGGGCCGTAACCTGGCGTCGCTGGTCCAGGATCAGGCGCTGCCGGCCCGGCACACGGCCCAACTCGTAGAAAAGATCGCTCGTGCGATCCACCACGCGCATCAACGTGGAATTCTGCACCGCGACCTGAAGCCATCGAATGTGCTCATCGATCTCGAGGGCGA
>Ga0075428_100008377_pt1 | contig 11463 bp, 9 predicted proteins | sample RhiMetdeltSRZDD2_FD_75291 | JGI IMG/M metagenome (GOLD analysis project Ga0075428, IMG submission 75291) | Populus rhizosphere microbial communities from Tennessee, USA - Rhizosphere MetaG P. deltoides SRZDD2 | ecosystem: Host-associated > Plants > Roots > Rhizosphere > Soil | place: USA... | reverse complement strand
CGCGCATGCGCAACAAGTCATCGGGCGTCGCCGGCAGCGAATCCGCACGAATCGAAGTCAGGTACTGATAGGCGAGCGGCTGGCCAATCAGCAGGTTGCTGCTGCCGTAGGCGGTGCGCGTCATCGCGCCGAACGTTGGCGGGATGCGGCCGGCCTGGATGTCGAATCGGCGCTGAGGCCACGGCCGCACGCGCACGAACAATCCGTACGCCTCGAGCACGCGGCCCTGATCGAAACGCACTTCACCGAGCAGCTGCACGTGATCGCTGGCGCGAATCTCCGCCGACACGCCCATCCGGAAATTGCGCAGCGCGCTGAACTCGTAGCTGGTGTAGTTGAAGAAGCCGGGATCCTCGGGCGCAAACGTGGCCGTGACCTCGGCGCCGAGCACGATGTGCCCGCCGGCGATCGAGATCGGCTCTTCGGGCAACACCTGGGCCATTGCGGATCCGGCCGCACCTGTGACCAACAGGAGAAGCAGCAGCCCAACTCTGCGCATACGCAAAAGTATAATGCGCGCGTGTGGTTGCTACTCGCCACGGCACTAATTGCGCATGTTGACGTTAGCGACCGTCAGACCAAGGTGATCGCGCTGCCCGATGGCCGGCCACTCGTGATCGAAATCACGATCGGCACCGTGCGCATCGAAGGCTGGGACCGGCAAGAGGTGGAAGTCACCATCGAGCGCCGGGCGCCAAACGCCTCATCTTTCTCTCGACTGCCGGCATCGATCGAAGAAGTGCCGCCGGGCGTCGTCGTCCGTGCCCTGCAAACCGATCACACGACCGATCCCGCGTTTCGGTCCGACGTCACGGTGCGATTGCCGCGCCAGGCGACGATCGAGCGGATCAACGTGCTCGAAGGCCGGATCGTCATCGAAGACTTTAGCGGCACGATCACTGCCCACCTCCGTCGCGGGCCGATCGACGGCAAGGCGATGTCGGGCACGATTCGTCTCGAAACAGAAATCGGCGACGTGACGCTGATCAACACCAGACTTTCCGCCAACGGTCTGTTGCGACTGCGCACGTTCAACGGTGATGTGAAGCTGTCGATGGCCGAGCGTCCCTCCGACGCGCGCGTGATGGCGCTGGCGCTGAACGGTCAGATCAAATCCGAGATTCCACTGAAGATGCGCGATACGTGGGGACCGCGCTACGGCGAAGCGACGCTGGGAAAAGGCGAGCCGGTGATTTCGCTCGACGTCGTCACGGGCCTGATCGAAATCAAGTCTCCGTGATCTCCCTGCTAGCCTGCTGGCCTGCAGGCCTGCAGGCCTGCTACTTCTGTTTCAGCTTCCTCTGGGCCTCCGCATAGCGTGGCGCGCCCGGCGGAACCTTCCCGTACCACTCCAGCGCTTTCGCGCGATCGTTCAGTCGACGCTCATAGAGTTCAGCGAGCCTGAAGTAGTTTTCATTCGGGTTTTCATTCTTCGCGGCCATTTCCTCGCGCACGGCGGCGGCATCGCGCCATCGGTCGATGTCTTCAAACGCGAGCGCCATCCGGTTGCGGGCGATCGCCGCATTCGGCGTGTCCGGGAACTGCTCGATGACCATCCGCAATGTCGCGATGAACGCGGGGCCGTCGGTCTTGGTGACCGGATCGATCGCGCGAAGGTTTCTGCGCTCGGTTTCGACCTGGAGTTTCCGTTGCAGCGCAATCAGCGCCTGCGGCGTGCCCGGGAACTCACGTGCGACTTCGGCGAGCAACTGCAGCGACTGGTTCTGTGCGATCGGCTGCCGGCGACGGCCGAGAATGTTGGCGCGGCGCAGCTTCGCGTCAGCCGTCCGGCGATCGTTGCCGAATCGCTTTTCGAATTCGAGGTACGAGCCCATCGCATCGTCTTCGAGTCCGCTCTTTTCGTAGACTTCGCCGGCCATGAATGCGGCTTCCGCGGCCGTGCGCGTGCCCGGGAAGTCCTCCACGATCCGCCGCAGATCCGCCAGCGCCTGAGGGAACAGGTTTTGTGCGAGCTTGGCCTTCGCGACTTCGAGCGACTGCGCCGCTTGTGCCTCGCGTGCATTCGTTGGTGAGGCCGGCGCCAGCACCGGCGGTTTTTCCAGCGGCGGCGTCACCGGCGCCGTCGGCTTTGGCCTGGTGGCGCTGGCCGTCGCGTTGCCGGGCTTCGCCGTGCTCGCCGTCGTCGATTTTGCCGGTGGTGGTGTCACCGGCAGCGGCGTTGGGGACGTCACGTTCGTCGGCGCCGGCGCGGACACGTTCTCAGGCGGTGGCGCTGAAGTCGTGTCAGTTGGAGTGACGTTCGTCGGAGTCACCGGCGCGGGATTTGTCGCCGGTGGATTGAGCAGAACCTGTTGCTGCGGATTGTTGCGTTGACTCGCGACGTACGCGCCAATCCCTGCGGCGATCGCCGCCAGCGCGATCACGCCCACACCGACGCCCCACATCCACGGCGTCTTCGCCGCGTCGCGCAACATCGTGGTCGTATTGCGCGGCATCGGTGTCCCCGATGGATTTGGCGTCACCATCGTCGGCTGGTTGCCGATGCCCGAGGGCCCGCCGATCATGGTCGCGGCGCCCGACGGCATCACGACCGTCGCCGCATCGTTGGGAATGGGCGCGCCGCTCACCGACGTGACCGCGGGCAAGCCGGCGCGCGACGTCGAATCGCGCCGCAGGCGTTTCAAATCCGCGCCCATGTCGGCAGCGGTCTGGTAGCGCAGCGCGCGGTCCTTTTCGAGCGCCTTCGAGACGATCCGATCGAGCTCCGCCGGCAGGACGCCGTTGATGCTGCTGGGCGGCACCGGATCGCGATTCAGGATGCCGTCGAACACCACCGCGGTCGTGTGGCCGGGGAAACTCTGCCGCCCGGTCGCCATTTCATAAAGCACGACGCCGAATGAAAACAGGTCCGTGCGCGGATCGACGTCGTCACCGCGCGCCTGCTCCGGCGACATGTACGCGATCGTGCCGACGGTCGTGCCGACCACGCTCGTAAAGTGTTCCGGCGGACTGGTCTCACCTCGCGCATCGAGTTGACGGCCGTGACGGCGCGCGTACTCCGGCGACAACTTCGCGAGACCAAAGTCCAGCACCTTCACCGGACCGCGGCGCGTCAGGAAGATATTTGCGGGCTTGATGTCGCGATGCAGGATGCCTTCGGCATGCGCCGCGTCGAGCGCATCAGCCACTTGCGCGGCGATATCGAGCAGCAGCCGCAACTCGATCGGCCGCCCGGAGAGTTTGCGATCGAGCGGCTCGCCATCGAGCAGTTCCATCGTGAGATAGAGCTGGCCCTCATGCTCGTCGAAGCCGTAGATCGTGCAGATGTTCGGATGGTTCAGCGCCGACGCGGTGCGCGCTTCGCGGCGGAACCGTTCAACGGCCTCGTCGCTCGTGGTGTTGCCAGTCGGCAGGACCTTCAACGCCACCTGGCGGCCAAGCTTCAGATCCTGGGCGCGATAGACCACGCCCATGCCCCCCGTGCCAAGCTGGTCGAGGATTTTGTAGTGCCCGAGAGTTTGACCTACCAACGAAGTCGCCACGTGTATCGGTTATCGGAATGTGGACGTCCATCCTATGCTCGCAACGCCTTGACAGGGAAGGGGGCTAACAGTAGAGTCAGGATTTGAAACTGTATTCCACATAATGGAAAGCCCGCGACAGGCCACAAAGAAACAGAGTGCAATCACGTCCATCGACAAAGCGCTCGAGGTCTGCGAAGTCCTGAGCGGCGTGCCGCGCGGCATGAGCTTGTCGGATCTCGCCCGGGCCCTGCGGCAGCCCGCATCGACCGCGCATCGCCTGCTCGCCGTCCTCAAGAAGCGCGGCTACGTGCGCCAGGACGATGAGACACAGCGTTACGGCTTGACGTTGAAGATGCTCGATCTCAGTTTTCGATCGCTCGGGCAATCGGAACTGCGCCTGCACGCGTATCCGATCATGCGCGAGTACGTCCTGCGCACGCCATACCGCGGATTCATCGCGATTCCGTCGACCGGTGAAGTCACCTACGTGTGGAGCGCGGGCCCCGACGAAGTCGCGATGCGCACGGTCTACGGCAAGGAGATGCCGGGCCACTGCTCGATCTACTTTTCGCCCACTGCCGCTGCAGCGGAGGTGGGTAAACCGCGGCAGGCGACGCGGCGCTTGAGTTGCCTGCGTCTGGCGACGCCGTCAGAGCTGAGCAAGCCCGAGGCGACCGTCGTGAGACTGGGGCCTCCGCCCGTCGAGCCCGACGCGATGCAACGGCTGTTCTGCGTCTGCGCGCCGGTGCGCGATTACACGGGACAGGAAGTCGCGCGCGTTGGCGTGTTCGGCCACGGCGCCGACGATCGACCGATCTTGAATGAACACCATCGCGGCGCGTGGGATCTCGCGCGCCGCATCTCGATGCGCTTGGGGCACGTTCCAGCGAGCGCATTGGAGAGCACGGCGTAACTGGAACTACGAGGATCAGATCTTGGCTTACATCATTACGGAACCTTGCATTGGAACGAAAGACTCGGCATGCGTCGACGTGTGCCCGGTCGACTGCATCCATCCGCGCAAGGACGAAGGCGATTTCGAAGGCGCGACGCAGCTCTACATTCATCCTGATGAGTGCATCGACTGCGGCGCGTGCGTCCCGGCGTGCCCGGTCGAGGCGATCTTCGCCCTCGATGAAGTACCCGAAAAGTGGAAGAACTACATCGAAATCAACTCCAAGCACTTTCAGAAGTGAAATTCCGGCGGGAAGGGCAGATGTCCCTTCCCGTCGGCGTCCCAGAGAGATAGAATCCCGCCCATAGCGTGTCTTCCCGGCAGCGGTTGCGCTCCCGATTGCCTGGTCTTGGAAGGGGATTTATGACTCGACCTCGCTTGGCGTTGGTGGCCGTGGCAATCGCGACGGCCCTCGTTTCGGGTGTGCAAGGGCGCGATGTCAATGATGCCGGCCTGCAGTTCCAGCTCGGCACGCTGCTGTTCGAAGAAACCCGCTATCGCGAGGCGCTCGAAGCCTTCCGCAAGGCGGTGAACGCCGATTCGAAGACGCTCGCCATCCAGGCGCGCATGGGCGTCGTCAAGTCGGCGCTGCGGCTCGGCGAATTCGTCGAGGCGCAGAAGGAAGCCAACACCCTCAAGCTGCAGGCGCCCAGGCAGGCCGACGTGATCGCGATTCACGCCGACGCACTCTGGTCCGCCGGCCTCTTCGACGAGGCCCACCAGGAATTCAAGGACGCGCTCGCCGTGCAGCCCGATCTGTCGCGCGGCCATCATGGCCTGGCGCGCGCGCTGGCGTCGCAGAACAAGCTCGAAGACGCGCTCAACGAAGCGCAGATGGCGTTGAAGCTGTCGCCGCGCGACGAAGAGATTCATCACACCGTCGGATCGATCTTCGAGCGCATGCGCCGCTACGAACAGGCCGCGGCGGCCTACGGCAACTACGTCAACCTGCTGCCCAACAAGGATCGCAGCGACAAGGCCGCATGGTCGCGCTCGCAGATTCGTTTCCTGCGCTCGTTCGGCGAGCGCGAGCCGATCGCGATCGATGAGGGGGCCGCCAACAACCTGCACACCGTGGATTTCCGCATCATTGACGACAAAGTGATCGTCAAGGCGCGCGTCAACGGCGGCCGTCCGCAGGATTTCGTCCTCGACACCGGCTCGGAGCTGACGACGATTTCTCGCCAGACCGCGTCGAGCGCGGTGGTGCGGCCCATCACGTATACGTTGAGCGCGGGCGTCGGCGAAGTGGGCCTGCGCGGACTGCAGCTCGGACGCCTCGACACCTTCGAGATCGGCACGCTCAAGTTGAGCAACGTGCCGACGTTAATCAAGGCGCCGGCGCTGCGCGGCATCCCGAAGCGCGAGACCGAGAGCTTCTCGCCGCTGGCGCTCGGCCTGTCGATGACCATCGATTACGCGACCCACAAGCTGAGCGTCGGCAGGAGGCTCCCGGAAGAGCACGCCGAGTTCACGCTGCCGATGCGCCACCATCGGCTGTCGCTCGTTCGCGGCCTGTTGAACGACAAGCGTCCGACGTATTTCGTCATCGACACCGGCGGCGAAGTGATTTCCATCAGCACGACGACCGCCGAGGAGCTCGATCACGATATCCCGCGGAAGATCGCGTTGCGGGTCTACGGCACGTCGGGCTGGGATCGTGATGCGTTCCTGATGCCGGGCGTCGATCTCAAGTTCAACCAGATCAACTACAAGAACTTCGCGGTCGTGGTGCTGAACCTGCAGGCGCCGAGCGTGCTGCTCGGTTTCCAGGTCGGCGGCATTGTCGGCCACAAGTTCCTGAGCCCGTATCGCGTCTCGCTCGATCTCGATCGCAGCGAGCTTCGAATGTCAAAAGCGGGAAATTGAAACCGAAACGTTGGCAGGACTCGACAGCTGAAACTGTTCAAGTCGTCCTGCCCAACGACTCGAATCCGCTCGGCTTCATTCTCGGTGGCACGGTGATGCATTTGATCGACATCACCGGCGCCATCGCGTGTCATCGCCACACCAACACGCTCGCGCTCACCGCCGGCGTCGATTCGCTCGATTTCATCCATCCCGTCAAGGTCGGCGATCTGATCATCCTGAAGTCGCGCGTCACGTGCGTCTTCAAGACCTCGCTCGAAGTTGAAGTCGAAGTGTTCTCGGAAGCGATCAAGACCGGCGAGCGGAAGCTGACGAGCAGGGCCTACCTGACATTCGTGTCGCTCGACGACAACGGCAAGCCGACTGAAGTCCCGCCGCTGCTGATTGAAACGCCGGAAGATGAGCAGCGTTGCCGCGAAGCTCACGTCCGTCGCGACGAACGCCTGAAAAGAAAAAGCGGCGCCTAAGCGCCGCTCTTCCTGCTGGCCTGCTAGCCTGCTGGCCTGCTGGCCTGTTCTACCAGTCGTAGCCAATCCACATCGAGAACTTCGGCTTGCGGAACGTTTCGCTGCCGCCCTGCAGGTGGAACTGCACGTCCTCCCACTCCTTGTTCAGCAAGGTGCGCCACGACCAGTCGAAGTGCACCGGGAAGCCGAGAGCAAACGTCGCGAGGCTGATGCCGTAGGACGCGCGGCCGTCGACGAGGCGGATGCCGCTGACCGCTTGCGCCGGCCCGTACGTCACTTCCTGCGTGAGGTTATTGAAGCCGACAATCGGCGTCTCGAGCGTGGTGTCCTTGCGATAGAAGCGGAACGGGGAGCCTTCGAAGTAAGCGCCACCCATGCCCGCAAACAGCGTCGCGCGCACGCCGCCGAGCACGCCGATCGGCGTCGCCATCGCGTCGATCAGCGGGAAGCGCAGTTCGGCGTTGCCGAAGAACGCGTTCTGGCCGATGAACGACAGGTAGTCGTAGCCGCGCAGCTCGCTGTTGCCGCCGAAGTAGGTGAAGTCCGGGTTGTCGCCCGTGCTCTTGAAGCCGCGGATGCGCAGCGCGAACAGGCCGGTCGCGCCGAGCCTGAAGTATTTGCGCGCGTCGCCATCGAACGTCTGTCGCGAGAGCAGGCTGCCGACGCCGGGCGCGATCTCGTACGACAGGCGCATCGTGCTGCCCGACAGCGGACCGAACTCACGGAAGATCGTCGTCTCCTGGACGAACGCCGCGCCGACCGGCGCCATGTTGCCGTTGTTGAACAACTGGCGGCCGAACTGCTGCTGCTGATAGTTCTCCGATTCGAGCTGGACCAGCGGATCGTTGAAGCGCTCCTGGTAACGGCTGAAGCCGCCGAACAGCTCGATGCGGCGATAGCGGTTGAACGGATAGATCGCAAACGCGGTGCCGCCCTGGATCGTGCGCGTCGCCGTCGCGAGGTCGCGATCGATGAACTGGCTCAAATACGGATCGTAGAAAACGCTTTCGAGCTGGCCGTAATAGAACTGCGTCATGTTGTAGCCCTGGAGGGCCCACTGCAGACGCTTCTCCATGTTCTGCCAGGTGAACGACATGGTGCGGTACTGCGACACCGAAGCGACGAGCATGCTGAACTGCTGATCGCCGAGCACGTCGGTGAAGGTGACCTGCGTGCCGCCGAACACGTCGCCGCCGCTGGTCACGCCGAGGCTCACCGGCGGGCGGCCTTCGAGGAACAGCTTCTCGAACTTGCCCTTCTTCTTCTTGTTGTCGGGCACCAGGGTATGCATCAACGGCGCCTGGAAGTCGACAATCGGGCCGGGCGATCCGAAGTCGGCGCTGGCGACCTTTGTGATCTCCTCTTTGCGATCGAGCACGTGCAGGCCGTACTCACCCTTGAAGTAGGTGACGAACGCAATGCGGTTTGCCGGGTTGTCGTGCAGCACCACCGGCGAGACGTTGCCCGACAGCGCATCGGTGTACTGCTTCAGCTCGTTGGTCTTCAGGTCGAGCGTCCACAGGTTGTAGATCTGGCCGTTCTTCGCGACGTCGGGCTCGATCGGCTCGGCGGGGTTCACCGCCGTCGACGAAAACACCAGCGTGTTCGCATCCACGAACTGCGCGCCGCCGTCGTCGTGCGTGCCGAACGTCAGCTGGGTCTTGTTGCCGCCGTTGGCGTCCATGCGGAACAGCTTCTCGTTGCCGCTGACGCGCACCAGATACACGATCGATTTGCCGTCCGGCGACCACGTCGGCGCGTAATCGGCGAACTGATCCTTCGTCAGGTTCACGATCTCTTTCGTATCGAGATTGATCGTGAAGATTTCCGCGTCGCTGTTGCGCAGGCCCGAGAACGCGATCAGCCTGCCGTCGGGCGAGAAGTCCGGCGACTCCGGCGAGTCGATCGTCATCATCGGGATTCGCACTTCGATCTTCTTGGTCACGACGTTCTGCACGATCAGCGAGCGGTCCTTCTCGGTGCGCACGAAGTATGCGAGGCGGTCCCCCGACGGTGACCACGACATCCACGGCACCGAGTTCCAGCGCCCGCCCGGCGTCGCCAGGTATTCGAAGCCCATGCTCTGATCGAAGCCGCCCGTCAGGTTGCGGATGATCGATCCGTCCTTCGCCGAAATCAGGACGATGTCGTATTCGCGATCGCGTCCGTTGCCGGTCATGCCTGCGATCAGATCGCCCGAGGGCGATGGCTCGATCGACAGCACGTTGGCGAATCTTCCTTTCCTCGGATCCGGAGCCAGGTCGCGGCCGTAATCGTTCGGGCGTTCCTTGTCGCGGAACGGCTTGAAGCGCTCCTTCAGGTAGCGATCGAACTGCTGATCCCATTCTTCCGGCGTCATCTGGAACGCTTCCTGATACGCATCGTCGCTGCCGCCGATCACCGAGCGGCGCAGTGCGAACACGTAGGCGCGGACGCCTTCCTTGCCCCACTTCGATTCCATGAACTCGAAGGCGGCGTGACCGAGGTTGTAGATCAATCGCGGGTTGCTGAACCCGCCGTATTCCTCCATCTCGCTCATCTTCGGCACGATGTCCGACACGGCGGCATCGCGCACCGTCATGATGTCGAGCGGACGCCAGTAGCCGGTCATGTAATCCGACATGCCTTCGAACACCCACAGTGGCATGTTGCGGCGGATGAGACCGGTGGGAATGATGTCGAACTGGAATTGATGGGTGAGCTCGTGAACGATCAGGCGATAGAGCAGATCCGACGGCTCGTCGATCGGCATCACGATGCGGTAGCGTCCGGGTTCAGCGAAGGCGCCGACGCCTTCCTGCGCCTGGCCGGGCTGCACGTTCTGCTGCCAGAACTCGCTGGCCGTCGAGAACAGGATCAACGGCAGCTTCATCGACAGGTCGTGCTTCAACTCGGAGCTGACGTGCTGATACGCGCTTTCGGCGTACCCGGCGACGCGCTCGAGATGCGGCTCGATCTCCGGGTAGTAATAGATCTCGAAGTGCTCGGTTTGGTAGGTGTGCCAGTCGAACTTGTCGTAACGGATCTGATTCTTGCCGTAATAGGGGATATAGCCGGTTTGCGCCATCGCAACGCTTGGCGCGCCAATCAACGCCAGCATCAAGAGAACAGCCGTACGCATAGGGACTCCTTGCAGCATCTTATTTGATCCGGTGACGACGCCTGCAATGCTGACCCCCGGAGAGCAAAATCCGATCCGTGCGCCTTCGTCCTATAGTTGGGACGTGGTCGCCGACTCTTCGGCTTCGGGAATAAACGGGCGCAGCCCGGGGTTTCCTCTTCAGACCGCGTGATTTCTGCATGTTTTCAGGGCGGAAACCACATCCGGCGCGCGAGACGGAAGGCGACGGGTTCGCCGGAGCGACCCTCGAGTTCCTGGATTCGCTCTACGGTGCGGCGTTGCGATTGACGCGTAACGCGGACAGGGCGCAGGACCTTGTTCAGGACACATACTTGAAGGCGATCCGCGCACGGCAATCGTTTGCCGAAGGCACCAACCTCAAGGCGTGGCTTTACACCATCCTCCACAACACCTGGAGGAACCGCCAGCGCGATGGCGCACGCTCGCGGGTCGAGTTTGATTCGGACGCGGTAGAACGGAGCGACGAAAGCGGCCGCCTTCGCGCCTCGCGCTTCGGCGAGCCAGGCTGGGGTGAGACGCCGGAGTCGTTGCTGCTGCGCAAGACGCTGAATGCGGACCTGCAGGCGGCGCTCGATGGCCTGGCGGAATCGTTTCGCGAAGTCGTGTGGCTGCGTGACGTCGACGATCTGACGTATCAGGAAATCGCCGACGTGCTCGACATTCCGATCGGAACGGTGATGTCGCGATTATCGAGAGGGCGCAGACAGCTGTATGACGCACTCATTAAGAGACGCTGAAAAAAATGACGTGCGAACAGGTTGAACAGCAGTTACCGGCGTACGTCGACGGGACGTTGACGGATCGACGCGCGATTGCCGCGCATCTCGAGACATGCGAGGAGTGCCGCGCGTCGGCCCATGCGCAAAGCGTCGCACGCACAGTCCTGCGCGCGCGCGCGGCGGAGCTGACGCAAATGGCGCCGCCCGGACTTCGCACCCGCGTGGTCGCGAACCTTCCTCAGGGCCTCAAGACCTCAAGACCTCAAGACCTCAAGGCCTCAAGACCTCAAGACCTTGGCTGGACCGGTCAGCTGTCAGCGTTCGCGGCGGCGCTGATGTTCGTGCTCGTGGTGGGCGCGGTGTTGTTGCCGGTGGCGACCGTGCGATCGACGGTGGTGCTTGCCGCGCAGCTCGCGCTCGATCATCTCAAGTGTTTCACCATCGAAGGCGATGCCGACGGCACGCCGATCGCGAAGGCGCAGGCGGAGCGCACGCTGAAGGAGGAATACGATTTCGAGGTCACCGTGCCGGCGCCGCTGCCCGATCAGCATCTGGAGTTGATGGCGGTGCGGCGTTGCTTGTATGGCGACGGACGCGCGGCGCACTTGATGTATCGGCTGAACGGCGAGCCGGTGTCTCTGTTTGTCATCCCCGGTGTCACGCACCCCGCGGAGGAATTGTCGCTGTTCGGCCACGATCAAGTCGTCTGGACGGCAGGGGATAGGACCTACATGTTGATCGCGCGCGGCGGCACGCGGGCCGATCTCAACCGCGTGGCGTCACACCTGCGAACTGAGGCAAAATAGCTACATGGAAGAACGTTCAG
>Ga0075428_100008375_pt1 | contig 11464 bp, 8 predicted proteins | sample RhiMetdeltSRZDD2_FD_75291 | JGI IMG/M metagenome (GOLD analysis project Ga0075428, IMG submission 75291) | Populus rhizosphere microbial communities from Tennessee, USA - Rhizosphere MetaG P. deltoides SRZDD2 | ecosystem: Host-associated > Plants > Roots > Rhizosphere > Soil | place: USA... | reverse complement strand
CGCATCGAACGTCGCCATCGCCGGCATGCCCGGAACACCGAGGGGCGCCATTTTGTAGCTGAACTTCGCGTCGCCGCCGTAAAGCGTCGCGGTCGCATTGGTGACCTCCATCCGCTCCGGCACCCAGAGCACCGAACCGCGCAGATCGCCAAACCGATACTGATTGACGCCCGCCAGCGCACTCGTGAAATCGCCTTTGAGCTCGCGCCCGGTCCGCGTTCTGCCGTTCGACAATTGCTCCTTGAACAGATGGAAGGTCCCGGTGAAATCGGCAGTCCCGGACACCGTGAACTTGTCATGCGCGAACCAGATCGATTTCTCCGTCGGAAAATCGATCTTGGACTTGATCCGATAAATCTGTTCGGGCCAGTTCCGCAGATCGACAATTCCGGTGAGCTGGGAGTGCGCGCCATCAGTCGTGAGATCAAGCGCGTCGAGCACGACCTTGCCGTCCTGGATATGGAATGTCGTCACCATGTCGGCGCGCATCGGTTCGTAGTTCTGGAACGTGACGGTGCCTTCGGAAAAACGAGCCTGGCCGCGGTACTGTGACGTGGGTCTGGCGACGGTCACGTCAAGGTTTCGCGCAACGGTGCTCCACGGTGTGCCGTGATCGTCGAAGGTAAACTGCCCGCGCGACGCCCGCACGTACTGCAGCGTCGTGGTCCAGTTGCTTTGGCCCGTCGTGGTTCTTGGGAACTTCGGGAAGTTATCTCCGCCACCGGCGAACGTTTCGACGTACATGTCCCAGTCGGTCATCTCGATCGCGTCGAACACGATCTGACGGTTGAAAAGCGTGCTCCAGGGCATGGAGACTTCGATCCGCTTCGCCGTCAGGAACGGCCGGCCCTGCGGGGTGATCCCGTCGATCGTCAGGTTCTCGACGACGTATGTGCCGCGCCAGAGATGGACGGAGAGGCGTCCGATGTGCATCGGACGTTTGAGATAGTTCGAACCCGCGGCCTCCGCGCGCGCGCGCAACGCAGGCCCGAGATCGACGGTGATGCTGGTGACAAATGCGACGGCCACCGCGCAAGCAAGCGTCACCACGGCGGCGCGGACGACGCGCCGCGTCCTCCTCGTCAGAGGGTGCTGGGCAACGGTCAGAACTGAGCGGTAATTCAACAATTCAAAGTTCAAAATTCAAAATGCAAACACGTCCCATTCGAACCAATTGGGTTGAACGTCGCCGCGACGTCCATGGTGCCGACGCAAACAACATCTGTTTGCATCGTGCATTTGGAGTTTTTTTGAATTACTCCAAGATAACCAGTATCGCACCTGCCTCGACCGAGGCCCCCTCTCGCACGCGGACTTCACTGACGGTTCCTGCGGCGCGCACCCGGAGCTCGTTTTCCATCTTCATCGCTTCCACGACAATCACCCCCTGGCGCGGCTGGACCTTGTCTCCTGGTTTGACCAGCAATTTGACAATCTTTCCAGGCATCGGCGCCGTGACCCGCTGCGGCCCCCCGTCCGAGGGGTGGGTGGCGGCGGTTGCTCCGGTCCGCCGCATTCGGCGTATCGACACCTCGACAGGAACACCGTCGATATGAACGGTCATCCCGCCTTCGGGGGTGGGTGAAAACGCGACCTCATAGCTACGGGTGGGCCGGCTAAAGCCGGCCCCTACGTCTGATCGATCGTGGGGGCCGGCTTCATCCGGCCCAGTCGTCGGGTTCGTATCGTAGGGGCCGGCTTTAGCCGGCCCTGTCGGCGCCCCGACCAGCATCGACCAGACGCCATTTATTACCTTGACGTCCACCTCGTGCTGTCGGCCGTTGATCGAGACGAGAAATCTGTCCCCGTTCCGGCTGATATGGACGGCGCGCGTGCGACCGCCGGCTGTGATATGCACGGTCAATCGCGGAGCGCCTCGTCGCGGGCACGCGCCTTCCAACGGCTCTCGCGCGCCATGTCTGCCGGGTCCGAAAGGACCCGGCCTCCACTGCCGACGAACGGGTGCAGCCCGGTGTTGATTGCGGCCGCCATCACCGCGACATCGATGCGATCGTCGTCCGCTGACGTGAACGGCTCCCCCGCTCGTGCGCGAAGCACATCGTCGAGGTACGCCGTATGGAAGCGGGCTCCGACGAAGTCCGGCTGCTCGAGCATCCAGCGGAAGAATGGAATGCTCGTCTTGATGCCGACGACGTCGTATTCGCGGAGCGCGCGGCGCATGCGCGCGATGGCCTCCGGACGGTCGGCGCCCCACGCGACCAGCTTCGAGATCAGCGGGTCGTAGAAGATCGGCACGTCGCCGCCGGCTTCGGCGCCGGTGTCGTCGCGGATCCCGGGCCCGCTCGGCACGCGCAACGCGTCGATGTGGCCGGGAGACGGCAGAAAACCTGCATCCGCATCCTCTGCGTAGATGCGGCACTCGATCGCATGGCCGCGTGGGCTGATGGCTGCATCCGCATCGATCGTCAGCCGCTCGCCGCGAGCGATTCGGATTTGCCACTGAACCAGATCGACGCCGGTCACCATCTCGGTAATCGGATGCTCGACCTGCAACCGTGTGTTCATCTCGAGAAAGTAATAGTGACCGGATTCGTCGAGCAGGAATTCGATCGTGCCGGCATTGGTGTAGGCGACGGACCGCGCGATCGCGGCGGCGTCAGACGCGATCCGCATCCGCAGTTCGCGATCGACAACCGGTGAAGGCGTCTCCTCGATGACCTTCTGATGGCGCCGCTGAATGGAACATTCGCGCTCGACAAACGGCAGCACGGTGCCGTGGTGATCGCCGAGCAACTGAATTTCAATGTGACGGGGACGGTTGATCCGCCGTTCGAGATAGATGGCTGGATCGCCAAACGCCGCGTACGCTTCCGAACGGGCGGCGCGAATCGCGCCCGGCAGGTCCTGGGCCGTCATCACAAGCCGCATCCCTTTGCCGCCGCCGCCTGCGACAGCCTTGATCATGATCGGGTAACCGATCCGATCGGCAATCCCAGCAATCGTGGCGTCCGGCACGTCGCGGCCGAGCGGCTCCTCCGTGCCGGGCACGACGGGCACACCTGCCTGCATCGCGGCCTGACGCGCCGCGGTCTTGCTTCCCATCAAGGCTATGGCGTCAGGTGACGGGCCGATGAAGGTCAGCCCCGCGTCACTGCACGCGCCGGCGAAATCTTCGTTCTCGGCGAGGAACCCATACCCCGGATGCACGCCGTCGGCGCCCGTCTGCCGCGCGGCGTCGACCAGACGATCGATGCGGAGGTAGCTCTCGCCGGGTGCATTGCCGCCGACGTGCACGGCACGGTCGGCAAGCCTGACATGCCGCGCGCCCCGGTCGCAGTCCGAATACACCGCAACGGCCTCGATCCCCATATCGCGGCAGGCGCGGATCACGCGCACCGCGATCTCACCGCGGTTCGCGATCAGAATCCTCTTCATCGTTCAGAGCGGAATGTTGCCGTGTTTCTTCGGCGGGTTCTTGTCGCGCTTGGTATCGAGTGTCTGGAGACCGTTGATCAACTTCGCGCGGGTCTGGTGCGGCCGGATGATCGCGTCAATGAATCCACGTTGAGCGGCAACATAGGGGTTAGCAAACTTCTCTCGATATTCGGCAATCTTGGCCGCCCGGGCTGCGGCGACGTCGGCGGCCGCGTCGAGCTCGCGCTTATAGAGGATGTTGACCGCACCCTCAGCGCCCATCACCGCTATTTCCGCCGTCGGCCACGCGAAGTTCAGGTCCGTTCGGATGTGCTTACTGGACATGACGCAATAGGCGCCGCCGTACGCCTTCCGCGTGATTACCGTCAATTTAGGCACCGTCGCCTCCGCGAACGCGAACAACAACTTCGCGCCATGCCGGATGATGCCGCCGTATTCCTGCACGGTTCCGGGCAAGAAACCCGGAACGTCCTCAAAGGTGACCAGCGGGATGTTGAACGCGTCGCAGAAGCGGACGAACCGCGCCCCCTTGGTAGAGGCATCGATGTCGAGCGTCCCCGCGAGATAGGCAGGCTGGTTCGCAACGACGCCGACGGGCCGCCCGCCGAGCCGCGCGAAGCCCACCAGGATGTTCTTCGCGTAGTGCGCGTGCACCTCGAGGAACGAGCGGTCGTCAACGACCGCGTGGATGACGTCGAGCATGTCGTACGGCTGATTGGGCGATGCCGGAACGAGCGTATCGAGCAGCGGATCCGCGCGATCGACTGGGTCCGTGGCCGTCGCGCGCGGCGGCTCGTCCAGATTGTTCCCGGGCATGAACGAGAGCAGCTCGCGGATCAGGAGGACACATTCCTCGTCGTTCTCGACGGCGAAGTGCGCGACGCCGCTCTTTTCGTTGTGCGTGATCGCGCCGCCGAGCTCCTCTTTCGTCACCTGCTCATGGGTGACCGTGCGTATGACATCAGGACCTGTCACGAACATGTAGCTGGTCTGCTTGACCATGATCGTGAAGTCCGTGATCGCCGGTGAATAGACCGCACCGCCCGCGCATGGCCCCATGATGGCGGAGATCTGCGGGATGACGCCGGAGGCGAGCGTGTTGCGAAGGAAAATGTCCGCATAGCCGGCGAGCGACGCGACGCCTTCCTGGATGCGCGCGCCGCCGGAATCATTCAGGCCAATGACCGGCGCGCCCATCTTCATGGCCAGATCCATGATCTTCACGATCTTCGCGGCGTTGGTTTCCGAGAGCGATCCGCCGAAGACCGTAAAGTCCTGTGCGAACGCGTAGCCGAGCCGTCCGTTGATGCGGCCGTGGCCGGCGACGACCCCGTCGCCCGGAACCACCTGACTGGCCATGCCGAAGTCGAGGCACCGGTGCGTGACGAACTTGTCGATCTCCTCGAAGGTGCCGCGATCGAACAGGAGGTCGATGCGCTCGCGCGCCGTCAGCTTCCCGGATTCGCGCTGGCGGCGAAGCCGTTGCTCGCCACCGCCGAGTTCCGCGCGCCGATCGAGATCGGCGAGAACGTCGTCCATCCGGTGTGCCACTAAACCTTGGCGCCCTGGGCTTTCTCCCAATCCTTCAGGAAGCGCTCGAGACCCACGTCGGTGAGCGGGTGCTTGAAGCAACTCTCGATGACCGCCGGTGGCACGGTCACGATGTCGGCGCCCAGCCGTGCCGCTTCGACGATGTGAATCGGGTGGCGCACGCTCGCGACGAGCACTTCGGTCGAGTAGTCCGCGTTGTCGAACAGGTCGACGATCTCGCGCACAATCTGCATCCCCTGGTTGCCGATGTCATCGAGTCGACCGACGAACGGACTGACGTAGCTGGCACCCGCCTTTGCCGCGAGCCACGCCTGCGGTGCGGAGAAGATCAGCGTGACGTTCACCCGAATCCCTTCGGACGAGAGCGTCTTGCACGCCTTCACGCCGTCTTTGGTCAGCGGCACCTTGACGATCATGTGCTCGTCGATGCCCGCGATGTCGCGCCCCTCGCGAACCATGCCCGCATAGTCTGTGGCGACGACCTCGCCGCTGACGGGTCCTTTGACGATGCCGCAGATCCGCTTGAGGATCTGACGATAGTCGCCGCCTTCTTTCGCAAGCAGCGTCGGATTCGTTGTCACGCCATCGAGGATGCCGATGGCCGCAAGCGCTTCGATGTCCTTCACGCTGCCGGTATCAACAAAGAGTTTCATAACGCCCCTCTGTCAGGCCGGCTGGAGCCGGCTGCTACGATCACGATCACACCTTCGAATCTACTACTACCATCATCGCGCCGTTTCCTCGACGCGGTCCGACTCAGCACTTATGTTGCCGAACGGTAGACGCGAGTCGAGCGCGACCACGGCGTAGACGTACTTTTTTCCAGTGCTGACATGCGTGTCACGAAAGCGGGCTTCAGTTACCGGGGTCGGCGTGAGCGGTTGGAGTCTGGCATCGGTCGGCTCCCCGCGCAAGACCAGATAGCCGGCGACGTCCGGCTCGGCATTCGGTTCCCAGATGAGACTGATGCCGCCCTCGTCGGCAACGGCAACAAGGCGAGCAGGTGCCGCCGGCGGAAACACGTCTACCGGAATGAAGCAGTTCGACATCGACGCGTCGCCCTCGACCGCATTGGGCGGCGTGCCCCGAACGGCCCGAACGATATAGCAGCGCTCGCGGTTGAACTCCACCGAATCTGAAAGTGTCATCGCGTCAAGGGGCGCCGCATTGATGGGCATTGGCAGCGTCTCAGTCCACGGCAGACGCCCCGCATCGGGTGGTGCAAAGGGATCGGGCTCGAGCTCGCGATAGACGTTGTACTTCACGGGCCCGGTGGGAACTGCCACCTGCGCCCCCACAGGCGTTGCCGGCGGCTGAACGATCGGTTCGAACAGGTCGTTCAGTGGCGGCTCCTCCGGCGGCAGTGCCGAATTGAACAGAAAGCCGAGGATGCCGCCGGACGGCGGCCACTCGAGTGCCACCATCGTCTCGGAGTAGGGTGCGGAGACGAACGCCGGCGGCTCTGGTGTTTCGATGAGCGGAAAATCGGTGTTCGCGCCGGGAGGGCCATTACGGCCGCGCGCACTGAAGGCCACCGCGATGTAGAAGCGATGGAGGACGTCCGGCTCAGGAGTGGCGGCAGCAACCGCCGGTGTCGGCGTACGACTGCCGCGGGCCGGCGCCTCCTCCACCTTTCCCTGCAGCAGCTTTTGACCGCTCAACCGGTCGAGCACCGTCACCATCGTTCCCGGCAGCGCGCCTTTGGAGGGATCGATTGGTGTCTGCTCGGCGGGAGCCGCGCCCGGAGGTGGCGGAGGAATGACCGGAATCGATGCGACGAGGTCACCGAACTCGACAAATCGCGTCGGCGGCGGCGGCCGGCGGCCCGTGTAGCCGTACACCTCGACGCGGCCGATGTCGATGGGCACCGACCGATCGATGTTCGTGTTCGGGATGGCCAACGTGACGAACGCATCGCTGCCGATGCGCTGCGCGTGAATCATGGCCACTGCAGAGGGGATGCGAACGATCGGCGCAAGCGGGGGACCCTTCTTCCCGCATGCCACGAAGGCCACGAAGGACCCACACACAATCACGCGCGAAGACCACGAAGACCTTCTTAACACCCTGGAGATCACGAATATTCAAATCTTACTTCGTGACCCTTCGTGACGTTCGTGACCTTGGTGGTTTCGGGACTTGTTACTCGACCGCTGCCGCCTGTTCCGCCGTCATGGGCTGATCGATGTCAGGGCGGCGGACCATTCGACGTCCCGCATCCGTTGGCCGGAAGCGGCGCACGTCGACTCCGAGATTGCGCACTTTGTAGTTGAGAATGCGCTCGGTCGTGTCGAGCAACCGCGCCGCCTTGGCGCGATTGCCGCGGGTCGTCTTCAAGGCGTCCTGGATGAGGTCCCGCTCGAATCCCTCGACCGCGTCCTTCAGCGACACGCGCGTCACCGTGCCCGACCCCTCCGCGGTCTGCAGTGTCGGCGGAAGGTGGTGGCCGTGTATCACCTGCCCGTCGCAGACGAGCACGGCGCGTTCCAGCGCGTTCTCCAGCTCACGGACGTTACCCGGCCAGTGATACGACATGAGCATGTCTATCGCAGGCGTGGAGATGCGTTTGATCACCTTGCCATGTTCGCGTGAGAACTTCTCGAGGAAGTGATCGGCCAGCAACAGCAGATCGGCTTTCCGGTCGCGCAACGGAGGCACGAAGATGGTGAACACGTTCAGGCGGTAGTACAGATCCTCGCGGAACGTGCCGTCCGCGATGGCCTTTTCCATGTTCTTGTTCGACGCCGCGATCACGCGAACGTTGACGCGTACCGATTCGGTCCCGCCCAGCCGCTCGAATTCGCGCTCCTGCAGGACGCGCAGCAGCTTCACCTGCGTGCTCGCGTTGATGTCGCCGATTTCGTCGAGAAAAATTGTGCCTCCCTCCGCCAGCTCGAAACGGCCCTTCTTGCGCGCGTTCGCCCCAGTAAACGCGCCCTTCTCGTAGCCAAAGAGCTCTGACTCGATCAGCGTATCGGGCAGCGCCGCGCAGCTCACTTTCACGAACGGTTTTTTCGCGCGCAGCGAATTGTAGTGAATGGCGTGCGCAATCAGCTCCTTGCCCGTCCCCGACTCGCCTCGAATGAGCACGGTCGTATTGGTCTGCGCCACCTGCGCGACCTGCTCGTACATCTGCCGCGTCGGTCCGCTCGTCCCGATGATGTTCGAGAAGTCGTAGCGCTCGCGGAGCTCCTGACGCAGATGGGTGTTCTCGTCAACCAGCCGCCGCCGTTCCTCCTCGACGAGCCGTTGGACGTTGAGCGCCTGCGCAATCATGGAGCTGACGATCCCGAAGAACTTGACGCTGCTTTCGTAGTCGCGCTCCGCTTTGAACTTCAGATCGACCGCGAGGGTGCCAGCGGTTGTTCGCTGCACGACGATAGGGACGCAGATAAAACTCAGCTCGTTGCGGGCGAGATCGGCGCGCCGCGGCATCCGGTTGAGGAAGTCCGGCTCCTTGCTGATGCGCGGCACCACGATCGGCTTGCCGCTCTGGACGACCTGACCCGTGATCCCTTCACCGATCTTGAAGCTGATAGCGCGGGCGCGGTCATCGAACCCTTCGATCGCCTCCACGTGCAGCTCCCCTTCCCGGAGCAGGGTGACCATGCCCCGGACGACGCTGTGATGGCGAATGAGAATCTGGAGGACACGCTGCATGGACGATTTGAGGTTCAACGTGCCGGACAGCGCCTGGCTGATTTCGAGCAGCGTCGAAAGTCGTCTGGCATCGCGGGTGGTGGTCGACGGATCGTGGGTCTTGGCCGCGGGCATTGAGTCTCCTACATTCCTGGGATGAGTGAGTGCTGAACCAACAAACGTGTCGCTTTCTGGCGATCGGTCAATCTGGTGCGAATTCGTGTGATCGCCACTCTTCAGATACGATGATGTCGCGGAGCCATCACTATAGAACATTTTTGTGTGGATTTTACCCGTTTAGAGGGCGCACAGCGGCGCATAGGGCAAGCCGCGGGCCAGAGTGGATTCAGTCGGGGACTGGGGACTGGGGGTTATGGGCTTGGCGTTTCCGAGTCCCCAGGCCCTAGAGGATGTACCGCGAAAGATCCTCGTTCTTGACGACGTCCGCCAGCATCTGGTCGACGTAGGCTTCGTCTATCACGATGGTCTTTTGCCCAAGATCCGGCGCCTCGAACGAAATTTCATCGAGCAGCCGCTCCATCACCGTATGGAGGCGTCGCGCACCGATGTTTTCGGTGGCATCGTTGACCCGCGCCGCAAAGTCCGCAATTCGCTGCACCGCGCCCGAGGTGAAATCGAGCGTCAGCTCCTCGGTGCCGAGCAACGCCGTGTATTGCTTGACCAGCGCATTACGCGGTTCCGTCAGAATGCGGACGAAGTCCTCGCGCGTCAGCGGCTCCAGTTCGACGCGAATGGGGAACCGCCCCTGGAGCTCGGGAATCAGGTCGGACGGCTTGGAGACATGAAAGGCGCCGGCAGCGATGAACAGGATATGGTCCGTCTTGACCATCCCATGTTTCGTGTTCACGGTCGTCCCTTCGACAATCGGCAGAATGTCGCGCTGCACCCCCTCGCGGCTGACATCGGGACCGCCGTGGCCGCCGCCAGCCAGGCCATCGCGGCTGGCAATCTTGTCGATTTCATCGATGAAGATGATGCCCGCGTGCTCGACCCGCTGCACGGCCGCGCGGCTGACCGATTCCATGTCAACGAGCTTGCCTTGTTCTTCGGTTAGCAGGTGCGCCAGCGCATCGGGCACCTTCAATCGCCGTGATTTCGTGCGCCCCTGGAACATGTTGCCCATCATGTCCTTCAGATTGACGCCGATCTCCTCCACCGACGTGCCGGCGATGATTTCAAACGACGGCATGGCGGATTCGCGCACTTCGATTTCCACGCTCCGATCGTCCAGACGGCCGGCGTGCAACGCCTCGCGCATCCGTTCGCGCGTGCGGTTCGCCTGATCCCGCACGGCCGCGGGATCTTCGCCCGGAGCCGGCACGCGTGAGGGCGGAAGCAGGAGATCGAGCAATCGCTCCTCGGCCGCCCCCTTCGCTTTGTCCTGCACTTCTTCGGCTTTTTCCGCGCGCACCATGTCCACCGCGAGCTCGACGAGATCGCGCACCATCGATTCGACGTCGCGTCCGACGTAGCCGACCTCGGTGAACTTCGAGGCCTCGACCTTGATGAAGGGCGACTGCGCGAGCCGCGCAAGCCGCCGCGCGATTTCCGTTTTGCCAACGCCGGTCGGTCCAATCATCAGGATGTTCTTCGGCGTGACTTCCTCTGCGATCTCGGGCGGCAGTTGCTGACGGCGCATCCGGTTGCGCAATGCGATCGCGACCGCGCGCTTGGCTTTCGCTTGACCGATGACGTACTTGTCGAGCTCGGAGACGATCTCGCGCGGGGTCAGCGAGCGAACCGCGCTCGCCGTTCGTTCGGGAAGAAAAATTGCCATTCGAAGTCCGTCTTTATAACTCTTCGATCGTGAGGTTCGGGTTCGTATAAATGCAAATGTCGGCCGCGATCACCATCGCTTCGCTCGCAATTTGACGGGCGTCAAGCTGGCTGTGCTTGACGAGCGCCCTCGCGGCCGCCATCGCAAAGGGTCCGCCGGAACCGACCGCCACGATGCCGTCGTCCGGCTCGATGAGATCTCCTGTTCCGGACAGTAGAAAGGTGGCGCGCTTGTCGGCGACGATCAGCATCGCCTCGAGCCGTCTCAGGAGCCGGTCCGTCCGCCAGTCGCGCGCGAGCTCGACGGCCGAGCGCTCGAGATTTCCCCGGTACTGTTCCAGCTTGGTCTCAAATCGGGAGAAGAGTGCAAAGGAATCGGCCGCTGACCCCGCAAAACCCGCGAGAATCGAGTCGTTATAGAGGCGCCGGATTTTTTTCGCGCTCTGCTTAAGCACGGTGTTGCCCAAGGTGACTTGCCCGTCGCCGGCCATGACCGTGCGGTCCTGATGCCTCAGTGACAGGATCGTCGTCGCGTGAATCACTCGGCCAGTATGGATCAAAAAAGTGAGGACACTCGGCGTATCGCGCCGACTCTTGTCGATGACAACTCGCGAATCCTTCGCCGGAACTGGCCTGGATTTGCACAATAATGCGTCGGTGTCAGGCTGGCAGCATCGTTGCTCAGCTGTTAGCTGTTATGAGCCGCAAACCATTCCTTGTAATGGCGGCGCTGCTCTCAATCGCGCCGGCCCCCGCACTCTATGGACAGGACGAGGGCGAGAAGCCCGCGCCGACCGTTCGAACGGCGGATGGTGGTCGCGAGGCAACCACCCGGGACGACCGCCCGCGCGCTGTCGAGCGTTCCGCTCCGCAGCCCGCCAGTCCAGTTTCCACGGCGACCAGTGCCATCCGACCTGCGGCTGCGCCTGCAGACGCGGCTGCAGCGCCGGCCGCTGACGATCAGCGGAGGCGTGACGGCGCCCGAGACCGTGGTGACAATCCCGTCGTCGGGCGCGCGGTTCCTCGGGAAGCGGCGCCGCCCCCGGCGCGCACGCCCCGGACGAACGCGCAAGGCGGTTTT
>Ga0075428_100008369_pt1 | contig 11468 bp, 10 predicted proteins | sample RhiMetdeltSRZDD2_FD_75291 | JGI IMG/M metagenome (GOLD analysis project Ga0075428, IMG submission 75291) | Populus rhizosphere microbial communities from Tennessee, USA - Rhizosphere MetaG P. deltoides SRZDD2 | ecosystem: Host-associated > Plants > Roots > Rhizosphere > Soil | place: USA... | reverse complement strand
TGCACGTGCACACCGGCGCGATGCCGAGCTCGTGGGTCTCGCGCTCGCGGGCTTTGCGTTCATCCTCTGGGTGATCGCTTTCCGACACTGACGCGCTCGCGATGAACCGATAGGGGGTTGGCGACCGGTGTTCGCGTGGTCCACAGGCGATGGGCAGGTCGGGGGCGTGTCCCATGGCCGCTCCGGTCGCTACGTCCCCGCCATCGTGGTGACCGCGATCGGCGTCGGGCTGTCGATCCTGAGCTGGACGCGCGCCATGGAGGAGCGCCAGCTCGGGGTCGGGAACGTGCTGGGCTCGCTGGCGGACGAGACGACCAGCACGATCGAGGCGCAGCTCGATCGGGAGGTCAACGCGCTGCGTGACCTGGCAACGTTCTGGCAGCTTCACGGTCTGATGTCGGAGCGTCCATGGTCCTACCATACGCGGGTGACGATGGAGTACTTCCCCGGAATCCAGTGGATCGCATGGCTGCCGCCCGACTCGACGCAGGCCCGGTTCCAGGCCCGTGACGGCACCGCCCGTCTGGAGCCTGGGTTCCTGAGCGGGGCCCGCCGCCAGCGGGCGGAGCCTTCGCCGCTCATCCAGGAGCGCTGGGGGGAGACCTTGGACCTGCAGGTGTTCCTCCCGGTGGGCTCGCCCCACGAGAGCGTCGCCATGCTGGCGGCCGCGATCCGCGTGGACTCCCTGTGGCTGCGGGAGCACGCGCCCCCCACCGGCAACCTCTCGGTCAAGCTCACCTCGGACAAGGGCCGCGAGCTGGTGCTCCGGGCAGCACCGGCCGGTGCGCCCAATTGGACCCACTTGCGCCGGGTCCTCAACTCCCCGTCGGGGAGCCGGGTGGAGGTCGAGCTGGTGCCGCGGCCCGAGTTCCTGCAGCACATCGCCACACCCTGGCCTTATCTCTTCCTCGTGACCGGCATCTTCCTCTCGATCGCGATCGGCGTCGTGCTGGTGCAGTTCCAGCGGTCGCGGGAGCATTCCGGCGTCCTGGCTCGTATCAACCGGAGCCTCGATCTGCGAATCGCCGAGCTGTCGCGCCGCGACCTCGAGCTGAACGCGCTGAACAACGAGCTGGACGAACGGGTGCGCGTCCGCACCGAGGAGCTCACCAATGCGCTGCGCGAGGTCGAGACGTTCAGCCACTCGGTCTCCCACGACCTCCGCTCACCCATCGGCGCGATCCTCAACTACACCGCCGTGGTCGAGGAGGAATACGGGACGAAGCTCGACGACGAGGGACGTCGCCTTCTCGAGCGGATCCGCGGGGCCGGGCTCCGGGCGAACCAGCTCCTGGGCGCCTTGATGGAGTACGCGACCAGCGGCGTGAGCCTCCACAAGCCGACCGTGCTCGACATGAGAGCCATCGCGGAGGGCGGGTACGCGGAGGCGGTCGCGCGCGAGAGCGATGCCCGTAGCGTCGAGTTCGCGGTCGACGACCTCCCCCCCGCGTTCGCCGACGCGGTCCAGGTGCACCGCGTCTTCTCCAATCTGATCGGGAACGCGGTCAAGTACTCGCGGGGCCGCTCCTCGCGCGGCGTGGAGGTACACGGCCGGGCGAACGGGGTCGAGTGCACCTACTGGGTGCACGACAACGGACCCGGCTTCGACCCCGCGCGGGCGCCCGAGATCTTCGAGCCCTCCCGGAGCCTGCTCGGGGACCCCGCGGGGGGCTCGCGGCTGGGCTTGGCGACGGTCGCCAAGATCGTTCACCGCCAGGGGGGCCGGGTATGGGCCGAGAGCGACGGAAAGACCGGGGCGACTTTCTATTTCACCTTGCCAACGGGCGGGAGACGGAACGATGAAGGATCCTCTGGTCCTCCTCGTCGATGACGACGAGGACTTCCTGCACATCGCCTGCCGCGCCATCCGCCGGGAACAGTTCCCGGTGGACGTGCGGACGATGGGCAGCGGCGCCGAGGCGCTGCGATTCCTGGGGCTCGCCGCCAACGGGCACGGGACTCCGCCTCCTCCGAACCTGGTCGTCGTGTTCGTGGACCTCGACATGCCGTTCGTGACCGGATGGGAGGTCCTGCGCCGGGTCCGGCAGAACGTCGAGACCCACGACCTGCCGGTGGTCATGGTCTCCTCCTCGGCCCGCACCCTCGACGTCCGCCACAGCTACGATCTCGGCGCCAACAGCTACCTGGTCAAGCAGTTCGACCCGACCGAGCCCGGCCATTTCCTGGCCCGTGCGATTCGCTATTGGTGCGAGCTCAATCGCGTGGCAGGATGGGCGCCTGGAACCGAGTCCTACACCGCAGGGACATCGTCATGACACCACGCGAGCCCGCACCCGCCCCCCGGCCCTGCCAGGTCCTGGTGATCGAGGACGACCCGGACTTCCGGGCCAGCCTCGCCATGCTCATCGCACGCGACGGGTTCTCGGTGGCCGAGGCCGGATCGCTCACCGAGGCGCGGGCGCGGCTCGGTGAACGAGAGCACGACCTCGTGTTCGTGGACCTGGAGCTTCCGGACGGCAACGGGCTCGAGCTGATGTCGAGCCACGAGGGCCCGGCGCACTCCGATTTCGTGGTGATCACCGGCAAGGCCACGCTCAAGGCGGCGGTGGACGCCCTGCGGCAGGGCGCCGTCGACTTCCTGACCAAGCCCGTCGATCGCGGCCGCCTGCGCGTGATCCTGGGCAACGCCGAGCGCACCCGGGATCTGCGGCAGAAGGTTAGCTCGCTGCGCAGCGAGCTGCGCGACCTGGGGCGGTTTGGAACCATGATCGGCCGGTCGCCGGCGATGCAGCGCGTTTACGAGCTGATCGCCAAGGTCGCCCCGACCCGCGCCGGGATCCTGATCGTCGGCCGGAGCGGCACCGGCAAGGAGCTGGTGGCGGAGACCGTCCACCAGATGAGCCCGCGGGCGAGCCGGCTGTTCCTGGCCATCAATTGCGGCGCGGTCGCCCCGAACGTGATCGAGAGCGAGCTGTTCGGCCACGAGCGCGGCAGCTTCACCGGCGCCGAGCACAGCCGCAAGGGCTACTTCGAGGAGGCCAACGGCGGCACGCTGTTCCTGGACGAGATCACCGAGATGACCGGCGAGCTCCAGGTCAAGCTGCTGCGGGTCCTCGAGTCCGGGCACGTGTTCCGCGTAGGCGCCTCGGAGCCGATCCCGGTCGACGTGCGCATCGTCGCGGCGACGAATCGCGATCCCGAAGAGGCGGTCCGCGCGGGCCGCCTGCGGGAGGACCTCTATTACCGGCTCAACGTGTTCCCGCTCGTGCTGCCCACGCTGCAGGAGCGCGGCGACGACATCGGCCTTCTGGCCGAGCATTTCCTGGCCGAGTTCAACGCCCGCGAAGGCACCTCCAAGCGGTGGTCGGAGCGCGGACTCAAACAGCTGCGGGCGTACGCGTGGCCCGGGAACGTGCGCGAGCTGCGCAACGTGGTCGAGCGGGTGGCGATCCTCTCGGGCGACCTCATCGAGGACCCCGGACTGCCCGAGGCCGCCCTCCGGTCGCATTCCGGGACCGACGGTGAATCGATGGAGATCGTGGTCGGATCGCCGCTCGCCGACGTGGAGCGGAAGATGATCCTGGCCACGCTTCGCATGGTGGGCGGCGAGAAGCGCGAGGCGGCCCGGCGCCTGGGGATCAGCCTCAAGACACTCTACACGCGCCTGAGCGTCTACCAGGCCGCCCCTCTGGCCCAGGACGGGTCGAATGGACCGGCGGCCAACGGACAGACCGGCTCGGTGCCCACGCACGTCTGAACGCTACACGCTCCGAGCCAGCGTCCGCGCCTTGTCGGTGCGCTCCCAGGTGAAGCTGGGCTCGGTGCGCCCGAAGTGCCCGTAGGCCGCGGTCAGCCGGTAGATGGGCCGGCGCAGGCGCAGGTGCTCGATCAGTCCCTTGGGGGTCAGGTCGAAGTGCTTGCGTACCAGGTTCGTCAGTCGCTCGTCGCTCACCTTCCCGGTCCCCTTGGTGTCCACCATGATGCTGACCGGCTGCGGCACGCCGATCGCGTAGGCGATCTGCACCTCGCAGCGGTCGCACAGCTCGCTCGCCACCAGGTTCTTGGCCACGTAACGGGCCCCGTAGCTCGCCGAGCGGTCCACCTTGCTCGGGTCCTTGCCCGAGAACGCGCCGCCACCGTGGCTCCCGACGCCGCCGTAGGTGTCCACGATGATCTTGCGGCCGGTGAGACCGGTGTCGGCCATCGGGCCACCCTTGACGAACGAGCCGGTCGGGTTGATGTGGAACGTGATCTTCTTCCCTCGCCTGAGCCGCCGTGGGATCACCGGATCCACGACGTGCTCGATGATGTCCCGCTCGATCGTGCGGTGGCTCACCCCATCGGCGTGCTGGCTCGACACCACCACCGTGTCCACGCGCAACGGGCGGCCTTCGTCGTACTCGACCGTCACCTGCGATTTCCCGTCCGGGCGCAGGTACGGGATGATGCCCTTGCGGCGGACGGAGGCGAGCCTTCGGGTGATGCCGTGAGCGAGCATGATCGGCAGGGGCATGAGCTGCCGCGTCTCGCGGCACGCGAAGCCGAACATGAGCCCCTGGTCGCCCGCGCCGCCCTTGTCCACCCCCATCGCGATGTCGCCGGACTGGTCGTCGATCGTGGTCACGACCGCGCACGTGTGGCTGTCGAAGCCGTACTCCGCGCTGTCGTAGCCGATCTGGCCGATGACGTCACGTACCAGCTTGGGGATCTCGACGTAGCCGTTGCTCGAGATCTCCCCCGCGACCACGGCGAGCCCGGTGGTGACCAGCGTCTCGCACGCGACCCTGCTGTGCTTGTCCTGGGCGATCAGTGCATCCAGCACCGCGTCCGAGATCTGGTCGGCAATCTTGTCGGGATGTCCTTCGGTGACGGACTCGGATGTGAACAGGTGTCGCGCTCCCATCACGGCTCCTCTATGGCTCAATGGTGGTGTGCTGCCTCGTCCGCCCCACTACGTGATCTTGACCTCGCTCGAATCGCCGACGTTCAGGCGCTTGAAGGCGCCGCGCACCACGGCGTTCTCGCCGATGACCGAGCTTTCGATGAGGATGTCCTCGACGATCGCGTTCTCGTTGATGATGGAGTCCCGCACCACCGCGTTCTTCAGCCGCGCCCCCGCTCCCACCGACGCGTGCGGGCCGAGGATGCAGTTCTCGACCACCGCGGTCGGCGCGATCGAGACCGGAGCGTGGATGACCGAGCCCTCGATGCCCTGCCCATCCACGCGCTTGTCGAGCAGGACGCGGTTGGTCTCGAGCAGCGTCTCGGTCTTGCCGCAGTCGTACCAGCCGGCGACCGGAAAGGTGGTCAGGATCTCGCCGTTCTGCACCATCAGCTCCATCGCGTCGGTGAGCTGGAACTCGCCCTTGGTGCGGATGTTCTTGCGCTGGATCTCGTCCAGCGCCGCGAACAGCGGGGCCGCATGCGTGAAGTAGTAGATCCCGGTGATCGCGAGGTTGGAGGCGGGCCGCTCGGGCTTCTCGATCAGCAGCGTCACTTTCCCGCTGCGGTCGGTCTCGACGATCCCGAACCGGCGCGGGTCGTCGACCGCCTTGACGCCGATGCTGTGCGTCGGGCCCGCCAGCACGCCGCGCAGGTCGGCTTCGAAGATCGTGTCACCGAGGATGATGAGCACCGGCTGATCGTCCACGTGGGCGGCGGCGAGCGAGACCGCGTGGCCGAGGCCCAGCCGCTCGGCCTGCTCGACGAAGTGCGCCTTGAGCGTCGGGTAGTTGCGCACCACGTAGTCGCGCACGAGGTCGCCCATGTAGCCCACGATCAGCACGGCCTCGGTGATGCCGAGGCTCGGCAGGTCGTCCAGGATGTGGGCGATGATGGGCTTCCCGGCCACGTGCAGCAGCACCTTGGGAAGCGTGTGGGTGTGCGGGCGCAGACGGGTGCCCACACCCGCCACCGGGATGATCGCGATCGGGTTACCGGCCACGCTGCGTCCTCACGTCAAGGGGAGCGGATCGCTCCCGGGTCATGCGTCGCGTCGCGCGGACTCCGCGAGGCGCCGCTTGAACTCGTCGATGCTCGCGATCGACGTGGGGTCCACGCCGTTCATGAGAGCCAGGTAGAGACTCAGGTAATCGCCGAACTGGACCAGCGAGGCGAGCCGCGGCAACCGCCCGTCGCCGACCGATTCCACCTCATGGACGTCGGCGCCCTGCTTTGCGGCGTACTCGCCGGTCAGCGCGAGCCGCGTGCGCGTCGCCGCCGAATCCTCGGCGTCCCGCAGCAGAACCACCGCCACCGGCCTGGGCAGCCCGTCATCGCGCTCCCAGCCCACGATCTCGTTGTGATTGAGCTCGGGCGTCATCGCCGAGTGGCCGAGCATCTTAGCATTTTCGTTCAGCTGCTGTCGCACGCGAACGGCCACCGGGCCGATGCGCTCGGCGCCGGCATAGATGAACACCATCCGCCCCGCGAGCGCGACCGCCAGGCGCTTGGCCGGATTGGTGGCCACCGGGGCATCGGGCCCGATCGTGCCGTTGCGCGCCCTCAGGACTGCCGCGGCCTCGCGCCACGAAGGCGTAGGATCCTCCACCCAGCCGAGCGCGTGGACCAGCGCCGTGAGCGCGACCCACGAGTCGAAGAGCGCTGCTCTCGGTGGCGCGCCGCCGGGCAGGTGGACGCATGGCACACCGTCGCGCGCGCACCAGGCGCCGAGCGTGCCCCCGGTGGAGATGGCGACGCGAGGTACGCCCCGCTCCCCCGCCTCCCGGTAGAGCGAGAGCGTCTCCTCGGTCTCGCCCGAATAGGAGCTGAGGAGGGCCAGCGTATCCCGGGCCACGAACGCCGGCCAGTGGTAGTCCCGCACCGCGACCAGCGGGTGCGGCAGACGGTCGCGGTAGAGCCCTTCGGTGAGATCGGCGGCGATCGCCGAGCCCCCGAGCGCCCCGACCGCGAGCAGCGTCGGGGCGTCCGGGCGCGCCATCGCGGGAAGCCGCCACGGCGCGCCGGCGTTCCGGGCCAACGCCTGTTCGATCTGCTCCGGCTGGGCGACGATGCGTCCGCACATCCCGCTCGCGTCACGGATGCCGTAGGGCGGCTCGAGCAGGCGGCCGCTCACGCGTCCCCTCCGTCGTCGGCGAGATAGTCGGGGAGCATCGGGTCCAGCTCGGCGCGCAGGAGCTTGCGGACGTCCTCGGCCGAGTCGCGGGCCAGCGCCTGCTCGGAGATCTCGCGCGCGCGGGTGGCGGGCACGCTCCGGATCGCGGCCTTGACCCGCGGCAGGTCGAAGCACGACACGCTCAGCTCGTCCACCCCGAGCCCGACCAGGAGGATCGCCGTGCGCGGATCGCCCGCCATCTCGCCGCACACGCCCACCCACCGCTTGGCGCCGTGACCGGCGTGCACGGTGTGCCTGAGGCTCCTCAGCACCGCCGGGCTCAGAGGCTCGTAGAGATGGGCCAGCCTCTCGTTGTCGCGATCCATCGCCAGCGTGTACTGGATCAGGTCGTTGCTGCCGATCGAGAGGAATCGGGACTCGCGGGCCAGGAGATCGGCCACCCACACCGCGCTCGGGGTCTCGATCATGATCCCGATCTCGAGGTCGTGATCGTACTCGGCACCCTCGCGGTCGAGGTCGGCGGTCGCCTTCCGGCAGAGGGCGAGCGCGGCGCGCAGCTCCTCCACGCTCGCGATCATCGGGAACATCATGCGCGCCTTCCCATGGGCGCTGGCCCGGTAGATGGCGCGGATCTGGGTGCGGAACACCTCCGGGTGGGCGAGCGCGAACCGGATGCCCCGGTAGCCGAGGAATGGGTTGGTCTCGTGCGTGGTCCCGAGGTACGAGGCCACCTTGTCCCCGCCCAGGTCCATGGTGCGGAAGATGACCGGACGCGGCGCCATGCGCTCGGCGCACGAGCGGTAGGCCCGGTACTGCTCCTCCTCGCTCGGCAGCTCCGGGCGGTCCAGGTAGAAGAACTCGGTGCGGAAGAGACCGACCCCGTCGGCCCCCACCTGGAGCACCGCCTCGATCTCCCCGGGCAGCTCGATGTTGGCGCTCAGCTCCACCCGCCGGCCGTCCGGAGTCATGGCGGGCGCCTCGCGCAGGGCGGCCAGCTCGTCCGCGCCCCGCTCGGTCCGCGCCCGGCGCGCCCGGTAGCGGGTCGCGATCGCCGGCGCCGGGTCCAGCTCGACCTCGCCGCGGAAGCCGTCCACGATGCCGAGGTCACCCTCCTTCGCGACCTGCATCACGCCGCGCACGCCCACCACCGCAGGGATGCCGCGCCCGCGCGCCACCAGCGCGCTGTGCGACGTGCGGCCGCCGACCTCGGCCACGAAGCCCAGCACACGCTCGCGGTCGAGCAGGGCCACGTCGCTCGGTCCGATCTCGTGGGCGATCACCACCGAGGGGCGCTCGAGCACGCTCAGCCCCTTGTGACCGTCGCCCATGAGGTGCCGCAGCACGCGCCGCTCGATGTCCAGCACGTCCGCCCGGCGCTCGCGCAGGTATTCGTTCTCCACCCGCTCGAGACGCGCGGCGATCCCGGCCATGTAGTCGCGGAACGACACGCCCGCGTTGCGGCGCTGCCGGATGGACTCGTTCACCGCGTGCCGCAGCTCGGGGTCGTCCACCATCAGCATCTGGGCGTCGTAGATGCCCGCCTCGCTCTCGCCCAGCTCGGCGGCGATGCCGTGACGGATCTGCGCCAGGTCCCGGCGCGAGGCGTCGAGCGCCTTCTCGAAGAAGGCGACCTCCTCCTCGATCCGCTCCTCGGGGATGGCAAACTCCTTGACCGCGTATTCCTCGGCCACGACGAGATGGATGGGGCCCACGCCGATCCCGGGCGAGGCGGCGATCCCGGTGAACTTCACGGCTCTCCTCCGAACTTGCCCGCGACCAGCTCCTCGAGCGCGGTGAGGGCCTCGCGTTCGTCCTCGCCTTCCGCGCGCACCTTGATGGTCGCCCCTTCCTCGGCGGCGAGCATCATGACACCCATGATGCTCTTGCCGTTCACCTCCAGATCGTCGCGGCTCACGAACACGTGGGATTTGAAGCGGGCCGCGGTCTTGACGAACAGGGCGCAAGCTCGCGCGTGCAGACCGAGCTGATTACGGATCACGAGCTGCGCTTCGACCAATGAGCCCCCCGGTCCCCAACGTGACCTACGTGATCAGCGGAACCATGCCGCGGCGATGCACAGCGCGCCCGCCCCCAGGGCCCAGTGCGTGGGCGTGGGTCGCGCGTGCTGTGCGGTGATCAGCCCGAGCGTGAGCCCGCCCGCAAGTGTCGCCTGGAAGGTCAGGCTCTGCGGCATCCCTCCCGGCACCAGGAGGGCCGCCACCACCAGGCCGACCAGCGCGGCACCGAACGACGAGGTGGCGCGCGACGCGCGCTCGAGGCGGCCGCGGAGTCCGCGGGACAGGACCTCCACCCCGAGGCGGTAGCCCCAGGCCACGCCGCGCAGGCGCAGCGTGAGATGGACCGCGTTGTAGCACACGAGGAGCGCCAGCGCACCGACCCACGTGCCGCCAAGGGCCAGCAGCACCCCAACGCAGGTCGCGAACGGACGCAGCGTGAACCAGAACAGGCGGTCACCCAGGGCCGCCAGGGCCGAGCCCAGCAGGGTCTTGACCCGCGCGATGTCCTCGTCATCGGGGGCGAGCCCCAGGGCCCGCTGCTCCTCGAGGTTCGCCACCGCGCCGAGCGCGAACGACGCCAGCGTCGGTTGCGTGTTGAAGTAGGCCGTGTGCTCGGCCAGCCTCGTCCGGCGGACCTCCGGGTCGGGATAGAGGCGCTCCAGCACGGGCGCCAGGCACCAGGCCCAGCCCAGGCCCTGCTGGCGCTCGTAGTTCCAGGTCGCCTGAAGCAGCGGCGTGCGCACCGTCACACGGGCCAGGTCCCTGCCGGTCACGCGCCCCATCTCAGTGGTTCCCCACGATTTGGATGAGCCATGCGGCGATCAGCGCCGCCCCGAACAACGCGATCCGCGAGAGCCGTCGCTGGACGAAGGCATGGAGGAGCTGGGCCAGCCCGAGCCCCAGCCAGAGGGGCTGGGCGAGCCGCCACGCCCTCGCGAGCCACAACGACTCCGATGCCACCAGCCGCTGGAGTCCCGCGACCGCCGCCACCAGGCAAACGGCGCAGTAGGCTACACCGACCGAGAACGCGAGGACAACGGCGGCCCGCTGGGCCGCGCCGAGCGCCGCTTCGTCGCCCATCCGGAGGCGCTCCTCGCACCAGTGGCTCAGGCCCTCGTTGAGGCGTCTCTGCCACCTGAGCAGGCCGGCGCCCAGCATGGCGGTGAGGAGCCCGGTCAGGACGCCGAGCAGCGCGCAGGCGTCCTTGGCGATCGTGAACGGCTCGGCGAGCCCGAGTGCGAGCGCGGTGCCGGCCCCGACCACGCCGCCGACCGCGTAGTCCTCGGGCGTGCGCGCGCCGACCGGCACCGTGCTGGCCGCCAGGATCTGGAGCACGATCGCCACCTGGAGCGCGGTGCGCCAGTCCCCCCACAGGGCCCCGAGCAGCGTGCCGGTGACGAGCGGCTGCGAGAGGAACGTCTGCGCGACCGCGGTGGCGTCGAGCGCGGCCACCCCGCCGAGCAGGAGGGTCCCGAGCATCTGTGGGTTCACGACGGCCGGCTCCCGCGTCCCGGCGCCAGCCGGAAGCGCAGTCGCCAGGGCTTGCCGCGCTCGAGCGCCACCGCGAACCCATAGCGCAGCTCGACCCCCTGGAACACGCGCTCGGCCCCCGCCTCCGAGAGCGAGACGGTCTCGATCGGAGCCCGCTCGAGCGACCCCTTGCGGTCGAGCCAGAGGTCGAGCCGCCGATCGGCCCACTCGTCCACGAACGCCACGCGCGCGACGACCGGGTGGCGGGCGCGGCCGGCGAAGTGGGGCGGCGTCGCCCGCTCGCCGTCGATCTCGACGTAGCGATCGGCGGCGTCGGCCACGTGGAGCCCCAGGTTCAGCTCGACCGTCAGCCGGCCGAGTCGCGGTCGCTCCGAGACCAGCGCGTATTCCACCTCGAGCATCCCGCCCATCCCCACCACGTAACGCTTGGCGATGGCCGGGGCGGCACCCTCGGGAGCGGCGAACCCGACGGCGGAAGGGCCTCCCTCGCCCGGCGCGAAGGTCGTCTCCGCCCAATCGTGGACGATCGTCCCCTCGGTCCAGCGGTCGACGAATGCGTCCCGCCCGTGCAGGTCCAGCTGCTCGGCGAGCGCCGCGAGCCCCGGCTCCTTGACCCGCAGCTCGCCGTGGATGCTCTGCCCCTCGGCGGCGCCGGTCTCCGCCTCGCGCAGACGCCGGTGATAGACCTCGGGGCGGCGGGCGAGCGTGTCGCCGTAGTTCCAGAGCCCTTCCCGGTCGTCGAACGCCCACATGCGGGCGCCGCGCGCCGACACCCATGCGGCCCAGCGAGGGGTTTCGAGCAGGGCGTCCGGGCTTCCGTCCAGATCGAAGTCGGCGCGCTCGATCCGGGGCCCTTCCGGGGCGAGATGGGCTTCGACCGCGATCAGCTCCCGGTAGAGCGCGGCGCGCAGATGCGGCAGGTA
>Ga0075428_100008368_pt1 | contig 11468 bp, 7 predicted proteins | sample RhiMetdeltSRZDD2_FD_75291 | JGI IMG/M metagenome (GOLD analysis project Ga0075428, IMG submission 75291) | Populus rhizosphere microbial communities from Tennessee, USA - Rhizosphere MetaG P. deltoides SRZDD2 | ecosystem: Host-associated > Plants > Roots > Rhizosphere > Soil | place: USA... | reverse complement strand
CGATCCGTTTCAGCCAGCGCGCTGCGCACTGAATTCTGAATCGCCTCTGGATTGCCGCTGGTGCGGACGGCCCATCTGAATGCGGCGCCAAATCCGGCATAACCGTCGGGGAAATACATCCCTTCCTCACCGGCCGACATCATCGTGGTGTGTTGTTGATGCTTCACCACACCAATCACTTCGTACTGCTCGGCCTCTTGAGTAATCACTCGTGCGAGCATGCGTTGGCCAACGGCATTGCCGTTCGGGAAGAGCAGCGCGGCAATGAGCTCGTCGATGACGATCACGCGCGCTTCCGGCCGGTTGTCCGTGGCGCTGAACTCGCGGCCGGCAATGATCGGCGTTTTCGCGAACTTGAAAAAGTCCGGCTGGACGAAGTACGCGATCGCCTGCTGGAATTTCGCGGGATCGGTCGCAGCTTCGAGCGGGCCAAATCGCGCGAGCGAATTGCCGCCATCGAGTGGCATCGGCCCCGCTGACGTCGCGTCGACGACACCCGGTATCGCCTTCAACGTTTCGAGCATCGTGCGCTGGAACGCGGCCCGGCCGTCGTTGCCTTGCGCGCGGTTGTTCTGAATCAGGAACGTGAAGACGTGTTGTGGATCGAATCCGGGATTCGTGTTCTGCAGCGCGATGAAGGTGCGAATCATCAGGCCCGATCCGACCAGCAGGACGAAGGCGAGCGCGACTTCGGCGATCACCGCGCCGTCGCGCAGCCAGCGGCCCGACGAGCCGCCGACCAGCCGGCCGCTCGACCGCAGCACGTCCATCACATCGGGACGCGAGGCGCGCCATGCCGGCAACAAGCCGAAGATCAAGGCGGCCGCGAAGGACGCGATCGCGGTAAAGGCGAGCACCGTACCGTCGAGCGACACCGCGGTCGCCCTCGGCAATCCGTCGGGCGACAGCTGAATCAGCGCGTCGATCCCGAATTGCGCCAGCAGCAATCCGGCCACGCCGCCGACGGCCGCGAGCACGCCGCTCTCAACGATCAACTGGCGGATGATCCTGCTGCGATTGCCGCCGATCGCCGCCCGCACGGCGAGCTCACGTTCGCGCGCCGAGGCGCGCACCAGCAGCAGGTTCGCGACATTCGCGCACGCGATCAGCAGCACGAACACGACCGCCCCCATCAGCGACACGAGCTGCGGGCGCACATCGGCGACCAGGTCCTCGTGCATCGGCTCGATGCGGATGTTCATGTTCGACGTCTGCTTGATGGGGAAGCGCTGGCGCAGATCGGCCGACAGGCGATCGAGCTCGGTCTGCGCCTGATCGAACGTGACGCCGGGCTTCAACTTCGCGATGACGCGCAACGAGACGTTGTTGCGAGATCCGGTTTCGAAGTTGATCCGGTTCGCGATCAGGATCTGCGGTCGCGGATCGACGTTGGTGCCGGGAGGAAAGAGGACCTCGAATCCCGGCGCCAGCACGCCGACGATCTGCGCCTTGCCGTTGCCGAACTCGATCATCTTGCCGGCGATCGCCGGATCGCCGCCGTAGCGGCGCTGCCACAGCTCGTGACTGATGATCGCGATTTGCGGGAGCGGCAGTGGCGGTGGCGCCACCGCCACGGCGTCCGTTGGACGGGGCTGGTTCGGCGGCGTCGCGCCGTCTTCATCGATGAAGTCGCGGCCAAGCTGAATCCTGTGCCCGAGCATCTTGAAGAAATTCGTCGTCACGGCGGCGCCGTTGACCTGCTCGGCGTCGCCACGTTCGTCCCCGCCAATCGTGGGGCGGAAGGATGTGATGGCGGCGAACCCGTCGAACAACGTGGTGTCCTTGCGCAGATCGTAGAAGTCGCCAGGCGGGAGCGGGAAGTCGACGACGTTACGGGCGCGCAGGTCAGACCAGACCGTGCCGAGACGTGCCGCATCAATGTACGGCAGCGGGCGCAGCAGCACCGCATTCACCACGCTGAAAATCGCTGAGGTCGCACCGATGCCGAGCGCGATCGTCAGAACAGCGGTGATCGCAAATGCGGGCTGGCGGCGCAGGCTGCGGAACGCGAAAAAAACGTCTCGGATGACGGATTCCATCTGATGCTCCCTCAGTGCGATAGGCATGTTCCATGCCCGTCGAACGAGGGATTGGATGGTGAAAACCGGGCCAAAGTTTGAGCGGGATGGGCGAGCTGCTCGCCAGTGGGCTGGACGCTGTTCGGAAGCGAACAGGCCTACTGGTGTCGCAGCGCGGTCAACGGATCGGTCTTCGAGGCTTTCCAGGCAGGGAAGAACGACGCCATCAGCGCGATGCCCATGACGAGCGCGGTGCCGCCGGCGAAAGAGACGACGTCGCGCGTGCCGACGCCATACAGGAGCGAGCTTAACGCGCCACTGAGCGAGACCGCGATCGCCAGGCCGATGATCGCGCCCGTCGCGGCAAGCGTGGCGCCGCGGCCCAGGAAGTTCCACGCCACATCGACGCGGCGCGCGCCGATCGCCATGCGGATGCCGATCTCCTGCGTGCTCTGTTGCACCGTGTAGGCGACGACGCCGTAGATGCCGATCGCGGCCAGCAGGATCGTCATCACGCCGAACATCGTCAAGGCGCCCGCCGACAGCTGGTAGACCGACAGCGCGACTCGCGTTTGCTCGCGCAATGTCACCGAACGCGTGATCGGAATCGCCGGATCGATCGCCTGCATGTGATCACGGACACGGCGCATCGCATGGTTCACATCGCCGGCCGCGCGCGCATGAATGGTGATCGCCGGGGCGTAGGTCTGCAGCAGCGGGTAGTAGATGAACGAGCGTGGCGGTTCCGACAATCGTGAATACTTCACGTCTTTCGCAACGCCGACGATCGAGCGCCATTCACTTTCACCGCTGCGGATCCGCTTGCCGATCGCATTCTCCGGCGACTCCCAGAAGCGGCGCGCCATCGTCTCGTTGATGATGACCGCGGGCTGCCCACTCGCATCGTCGGTGCGGCTGAAGTCGCGTCCGGCAAGCAACGGGATGCGCAACGTCCGGAAGTACTCCGGCGCGACGATGTTGAAGAGAAACAGCATGTCTTCGTCGGACCGCGGCGCATAGCCTTCGATCGTCGTTGCGCGCGAGGCGCCGTCGACGAGGCTCATCGGCACATTCGTCGCGAGGCTGGCGCTCTCGATGGCGGGCTCGGAACCGAGCGCGTCGAGCAGGCGCGTCAGGATCACACTGCCGCGCGGCTGGTCGTACCCCGCTGTTTGCAGATCGACCGCAACCGACGTGACATTCGTCGCATCGAAACCGCCGTCGGCCTTGACGGCGGCGGCGTAACTGCGCAGCACCAGCCCGGCGCTGATCAGCAGCACCAGCGACGCGGCGACCTGCGATACCACCAGCATCGATCGCAACCAGCCCCGCGAGGCGGTGCGCGGTGAGACGTCGCTCAACGCCGATGTCAGTTCGACGCGCGAGGTTCGCAACGCCGGCACGAAGCCAAAGACGATCGCGCACGCGCCCGCCAGCGCGATCGCGAAGAGCAGGACGTAGGCATCAATCGACGTGTCGAGATACATGCGCGACGGTGCCGACGACGAGGCGCCGACGGCGAAGAACGGCAACAGGAACGACGCCAGCGCGACGCCGATCAGCGCACCTGGTATTGCCAGCACCATGTTTTCGACGAACAGCAGGCGGAGCAGCCGGCCGCGGCTGGCGCCGAGCGCGAGCCGGACCGCGAGCTCACCACGACGGGCGACGCCGCGCACGAGGACGAGGTTGGCGACGTTCGCGCAGACGACCAGCAGGATCAGCACTCCCATGCCGCCGAGCATGGCGATGGCGGGCAGCAAATAGGTCTGCGCGCCGAACGGCGATTGCCAGATCGGCACGACCGCGTGACGCCGCGTGAATTTGTTGATCGGGTGTTCGGCATCCAGCTGCGATGCCAGCACCGCGATTTGCGCGCTCGCGTTCTGGTTCGACACGCCTGGCTTGAGACGGCCCATGGTCGTCATCATGAAGATGCCGTAGGAGTCGAGGCGGCTCGGCGGCGACAGCTGCGGCTGCATCATGATCGGCGCGAAGACGTCGACGCCCATGCTCACCATCGTGCCGTTGAATGCGGGATCAGCGACACCAACGATCGTCAGTGGCGTGCCATTGAGATGCAGCGTCTTGCCGATGACGGCCGGATCGGCGCCGAAGGAAGATCGCCACAACGAATCGCTAATCACCGCCACCGGATGCTGGCCGGGCGCGACATCGTCCGCCGGCCCCAGCGTGCGTCCGAGCTGGGCACCGACGCCCAACCCCTGGAAGTAATTGCCGGTGACGAGCTCCGCGACGATGCGCTCGGAGTCGGCGCCGAGGCCGACGTTGGCGAAGATCATGGACGAGCCCGTCAGATCTTCGAACGCCTGGTTGTGTTCCTTGATGTAGCGATAGTCGGGAAGCGACAGGCCGACGTTGCGGCCATCGGCGGTCCGGCCGAGTGCCACCGACATCCGCGACGAGTCACGCACACCAGACACCGGCTTCAGCGCCAGGCCCTTGAACAAACTGAAGATCGCGGCGTTGCCGGCGATGCCGAGCGACAGCACGGCGATGACGACGAGCGAGAAGGCGGGGTTCTTGACGACCATGCGCGCGCCGAAGCGCACGTCCTGCCAGAGGTCGGCGATCACGGCGACCGCGCCGCCGCGCCAGACGTGCCGCGCGGCTTCCTTGGTCTGCAGGACGTTGCCGAACTCGTTGATCGCCGCCAGCCGCGCCGACTGTGGATCCTCACCGGCGGCAATGCGATCGGCGACGGCCATCTCGAAGTGCGCGCGGATTTCCGCGTCGAGATCGCGATCGATGGCGCGGCGGCGGAACAGCCAGCTCACAAAGCCCATTTCAACTCCTGCTGCGTTTCGGGTTCAGGATGGTGGCCATCGCCGCGACCAGTTGCGTCCAGCGATCGCGCTCGTGCAGGAGCTGCTTCTTGCCCTTGGGTGTCAGGCGGTAGAACTTCGCGCGCTGATTCTGCTCAGTGGTGCCCCAGTCGCTCTTCACCCAGCCCTGTTTCTCCAGGCGATGGAGCGCCGGGTAGAGCGACCCGGTCTCGATCTGCAGCGACTCGGCCGAGTCGGTCCGAATCGTCTGGCCGATCGCGTAGCCGTGCTGCGGACCCCATTGCAGCGTCTGGAGGATGAGCATGTCGAGCGTGCCCTGCAAGATCTCCAGACGAGGGCGGTAGTGTTTCTGTTCCATAGGGTGTAGAGATCCTACACCCTGAGGCTGTAGTTCGTCTACACCCCTGCCGGTTCGGGCAGTGCTGCGCTGGCGGCAAGCGCCGCGGCGGCGACGTAATCGATCTTGCCGCTGCCGAGCAGCGGGATCGCCGGCACGCGGACGATCGTGCGCGGCACGAACAATTCCGGCAGACCGGCGTCACGTGCCGCTGCAGCGAGGGCGCTGCGCTCGACGGCCTCGGTGATCAGCAGCACCAGCCGTTCACCCTTCTTCGCATCGGGCAGCGCAACCACGGCCGACGATGATCTTGGAAACGCCTTCGCGACGAATTCCTCGACTGCGCCGAGCGGCACCATCTCGCCGGCGATCTTCGCGAAGCGTTTCATGCGGCCCTTGATCGTCACGAATCCGTCGGCGTCGATGTCGACGATGTCGCCGGTGTCGTACCAGCCGTCGGGCGGCGGCTGCAGCACGCCTGGTGATTCGGCGCGCAGGTAACCGAGCATGATGTTTGGCCCTGACACGGACAGCCTGCCGTTTGCCGCCACTCCGGGCACCGCGTCGATGCGATGGATGATGCCGGGCAGGAACCGGCCCACGGTTCCGGCCTTGAAATGCATCGGTGTATTGACCGCGAGCCCCGGCGCAGTTTCGGTCGCGCCGTAGCCCTCCAGGATGCGGATACCGAATTTGTCGAACCACGCCTGGCGCGTCTGCTCCCTGACGCGCTCCGCTCCGGCGAAGACATAGCGCACGGAGTAGAAGTCATAGTTGTCCGCAACGCGCGCGTAGCCGGCCAGGAACGTGTCGGTGCCGAAGAGGATGGTCGCGTTGATCCCATAGGCAAGCTCCGGCACGGTCCGGTAGTGCAGTGGCGACGGATAGAGAAATGTCTTCACGCCGGCGAGCAGCGGCAGCAACAAGCCGCCCGTCAAACCAAAGCTGTGGAACACCGGCAGCGCGTTGAGCACGATGTCTTTCGGGCTCACGTCGATCACCGACAGCAGCTGATGGCGATTGGCGAGCAGGTTGCGATGGCTGAGGACGACCCCTTTCGGAGTCCCTTCTGATCCCGACGTGAACAGCACGACGGCGGGCTCGTTGGCGCGAACCGCGTCGCGCCGTGGGCGGGCGAACGCGCCGGCGATCAGTCCGCGAACGCGCGCGATCACGCCGATCTCCTTGCGCAGATCCTCGAGGTAGATCACGTTGGTCGATTCGGCGAGCGCGGCGACCAGCAGTTCGAGCTTGGCTTTCTCGACGAACCGGCGGGCGGTGATCACGGTCTTCACCTGGGCCGCGGTGCAGGCCGCTCGATTCGACGCCGGTCCGGCAGAGAAGTTCAACATCGCCGGCACGCGGCCGCGCGACTGCAATCCGAAGAACGTCACCACCGCGGCCCTGGAGGTGGGCAGCAACACACCGACGCGCTCGCCCTGGCGGGTGGATCTCGCCAGCGCGCGGCCCAGCACCATCGTCGCGGTGATCAGGCGGCCGTAGGTCATCGGCGAGAACTCGATGTCGTCGATGACGATGTGACGCGATCCGTGCAGCGCCCGCGCATCGAGCAGCGCATCGAACAGCGTCATATCGAAACGCGCGGTCTTGAACACGACATCGACCATCACGTCGCCGAGCGCCCGGCGCAGCGCCGCCCGGCGGGCGCGTCCCGTGACGCCGTCGGGAACAGACAACCGCTGCGGCGCCATGACGGTGATGCGAATGCGCGGGAACCAGCGGCGCCGGACGGCATCGAATCGCGCGAACGGGGTCTGCTCGACGCCTTCGATGCGGACGGGGAGCAGCTGCGCTTTCGCGCGCTCGGTGATCACCGCCGGCCCTTCGTAGACCTTCATGAGACTGCCCGTCGTCGTGATGCGGCCCTCGGGGAAGATGACGCAGGACTTGCCGCTTTCAACCGCGCGAATCATCGCGCGCAGCGACAGCGGGTTCGTCGGATCGACCGGGATCGCGTTGATCAGCGACAGGAACGGCCGCACCCACCAGCGCCTGGCCACCTGCGTATCGATCGCAAAGACCGGCGCGCCCGGCAGGAACGCGCCGAGCAGCATGCCGTCGAGAAACGAAGCGTGATTGGCCGCGATCACCGAGCGCGTCGCGGCCGCGCGCGCATGCTCGAGGCCGTGGACCTCTACGCCATAGAACAACCGCAGCACGAAGCGGAGGATCATCTTGAACATCGACCGGCGCAGGATCCACGCCGCCACGACGACGATCGGCAACGTCAGGATTCCGCACAACCCAAACAGCTCGCCCATCGTCAGGCCGTGTGCCAGCACCCAGGCCGCGAAGATCGCGGATCCTGTCATGAACAGCGAATTGACGATGTTATTGGCCGCGATCACTCGAGCGCGATGTTCCGGCTCGCTGACGTGCTGCAACACCGCATAGAGGGGCACGGTGAAAATGCCGCCCGAGATCGCCAGCGCCAGCAGATCGAACAGCACGCGCCAGTTGGCGCGATCGTTGATGAATGAGATCAGCGTCGCCGGTGTGGTTGATGGCGTCCGATTCGCGCTCGACAGGAACAAGTCGAACGCGAAGATCGCCATTGCCAGGGCCGACACCGGCACGTAACGGCCGCTGACTTCGCCGGCCAGGAGTTTTTCCGCGGCGATCGAGCCGATCGCGATGCCGATCGCAAAGACCGCGAGCATCAACGTCACGACCGATTCGTTCGCAAAGAGCACGTCCTTCGCGAACACCGGCAGGCCCGAGACGAGGGTGCCGCCCACCAGCCAGAACCACGACAGCGCGAGCACCGGCAAAAACAGATCGTCGCGCGAGACGACATGGCGCACGACGTCGATCGAGTCGTGGAACAGCCGGGGCCTGGCGACGGCCGAGGACTTCGGCGGCGCCGGCGGAATCATGCGCGAGGCGACCCAGCCCGTGAGGGCGACGGCCACGCCGAGCGCGCCGACCACGATCGCGCCGTTCGACACCTGCATCAGCGTGCCGCCCAGGATCGTGCCGAAGAGGATCGCCAGGAACGTGCCGGCCTCGATCAGCGCGTTGCCGCCGACGAGTTCATGATCGTGAAGGTGTTCGGGCAGCAGCGCGTACTTGATCGGTCCAAACACCGTCGAGTGCATGCCGAGGCCGAACAGCGCGACCAGCAGCAGCGGCACGCTCGCGAGCGCAAACCCCGTCGCGCCGGCCGCCATGATGAAAATCTCCGCGACCTTGACGATGCGCGCGATCCTCGACTTGTCGACGCGATCGGCGAGCGTGCCCGATGCGCCCGAGAAGAGGAAGAACGGCGCGATGAAGATCGCGCCGGCGACCATCACCAGCGTCGGCGCGTCCATGCCGCCGGCTTCGGCAAGCCGATAGGTCACGAAGATCGCCAGCGCGCTTTTCAACAGGTTGTCGTTGAAAGCGCCGAGGAATTGCGTGACGAACAGCGGTGCAAAACGCTTCGAGCGGAGCAACGACGTAGCCGAGCTCATGACACCTGACTCCTGTTACAGGTTCACCAACTTCGGATTTCACGCAGCGGCGGCAGTGGAGTTCACCGCGGCCCAGGCCGCGGCGATCAAGCGGCCGCTGACCGGCTGCAGCTTGGGATCGAGGCGGCCGTAAGCCGCGAACGTCGCGGTCTGCAGCACGGTGCCGAGCACCAGCGCGGCGGCGAGATCGGGGTTCTGCGGCGGCAGCTCGTGCTGCTCGATGGCGCGCGTGATCACGCGCCGCAAGACCCTGACCGGCGTCGGCGCGTCGGCCGGCATCTTCGCGAGCTGGCCGTGCTGCACGAAGACCATGAAGTTGAACAGCGTCGGGTTCTCGTCGTGCGCCTTGCAGAAGCCGCGGATCATCGCCGCGATCTTCTCCCTGGCGCCGGGCGGCTGCGCGGCCAGTGCTTCGAGCTCCTGCGAAAATGCGACGTAATTGCGCTCGAACGCCTGCCACACGAGATCCTCTTTGCTCTCGAAGTGGCGATAGAGCGCGCCTTCGGAAATCCCGACGGCCCGCGTGATGTCCCGCACGGACGTTTCGGCAATCCCGCGCGCGGCGAACAGCTTGATCGACTCTTCCTCGATCCGCTGTCGCGTGTTCGAAAAAGGGTGTCTCGGCATAAGTGAGTAAACGTTAACTCACATCAACCTGGTCTGTCAAGGGCGCTTGTTGAATTCCGCGCCTGACGCCGCTTTCAACGTTGAAGGCGCCGTCAGGCGGCAAATTCAACCGAGTCGCGAAATTGTTAGGCTTGACACCACTCTGACAAAGCGTAAGATATGCCGCCATGACAGACCTGCGGGTGCCTTCGATGTCGCCAACCGAATCGCTCGTGATGGATCTCCTGCGTAGCGGCGATCGATACGGGCTCGAACTTGTCGATGCCTCTGACGGCGCGCTCAAGCGCGGATCGGTCTACGTGATCCTCGCGCGCATGGAGGAAAAGGGCTTCGTTGATTCATGGCAGGAGCAGCGCCCCGAGGGCGCGAGCGGCGTGCCCCGCCGCGTCTACCGCGCCACGCCGTACGGCCTCAAGGTCCACGACGCGTTCGGGCTGCTGCGCCAGGCGCTGGCCCTCAAACCGGAGGAAGCGCGATGACCTTCGATGCCGTGATCGGTGGAGTCGGCGTCCGGCTGTTGTCCGGACGCACGTTCGATCTCGTGCTCGCTCCCGCGCTGGCGGATTACCAGATCGAGTGCCGCGATCGCGGCCGTTCATGGGCCGGCCGGCTCGCGGTGATGATCGCGCTGACCGGCGCGCTGCGCATGGAAGCCGCCAGCCACGCCGTGAGTTTCATCGCGCTGGCGATGCTGCCGTTCTGCTACGACATCGTGCTGCTGATCATGTTCAGCAACTTTTTCGACATGAGCGGCGGCCTGCGTTTCGTCGGCGCGCTGATTGTCATGCTGTCGATGGTTCCGGTCGTGGTCTGCTTCTGGCCGGCGGGACGCCTCGAGCGGACGATCGACTGACGCTCATGCCGGAACTTCGCGGACGCAATCTCTCGAAGCGGTATTCCGGCCTTCACGTCGTTCAAAACGTCAACGTCGTCGTCCGTCCCGGCGAAGTGCTCGGGTACCTGGGCCCGAATGGATCGGGCAAGACGACGACGGCGCGCATGCTGTCGGGCCTGCTCGATCCGTCGAACGGCGCCGTTGAATATGACGGCCGCGACATCCGCAGCGACCTGCTGTCGTTCCGCAAGCGGCTCGGCTACATCCCGGAAGAACCGTTTCTCTATCCATTCCTTTCAGGCCGCGAGTATCTCGAGCTCGTCGGCCGTCTCCGCGAGCTGCCGCAGAAACTGCTCGATGAGAAGATCGACGGGTTCCTGCGGCTCTTCAACCTGAGCGGCGCCGGCGATCAGAGCATTGCCTCGTACTCGAAGGGCATGCGCCAGAAGATCGTGATCTCGGCGGCGCTGATTCACGATCCCGACGTGATCATCTTCGACGAGCCAGAGACGGGCCTCGATGTTGCGACGACGATGATGCTGCGGTATCTCGTGCGCACGCTGGCCTCGCGCGGCAAGGCGATCATGTACAGCTCGCACATCCTCGAAGTCGTCGAGAAGGTGTGCGACCGCATCATGGTGCTGCACAAGGGCCAGGTGGTGGCCGACGACTCGATCGAGCGGCTGCGCTCAATGGCGTCGAGCAGCTCGCTGGAAGGCGTCTTCTCGCAGCTGGTGATCCGCGACAATCCCGAGCAACTGGCGCGCGATCTGGCGGACCTGGCGGCCCTGGGAGCCTGACCATGAGCAGTAATAACCGCGTCCAGGCGTGGCTGCAGTTGACGAAGCTGTTTCTCAATCAGTTTCTCGAGAACGATCTGGTCTCGCCAGATTCGGATCGCGCCCAGCTGCTGGCCATCGTCGGCGCGCTGGTCGTGTCGCTGACGCTGTTCCTCAGCATGTTCCTCTCAGCGACGTACGCGATGTCGGTCCTGACACCGGGTGAAGGCGCGGTCCGCACGCTCAACGACAAGTTCTTTTACGTGTCGCTGTCGATGCTGCTGCTCGCGGTGATCGCGGCCGCGCAATGGGACGCGCTGGCCCTCGATCAGCGTGATGCGGCGATCCTCGATCCGCTGCCGGTGCCGTCCTGGATCGTGCGCGTCGCGAAGGTGACGGCGGTGGCGATCCTCGGCGGCGTGGCGGCGCTGGTGGTGAACGTCTTCCCGACGATTATCTTCCCGTGGATGCTGGCCTTCAGCCTGCCGACGATGCACGCCAGCGACATCCTGCGGCTGAATATCATCCACGCGATGATCACGGTGACCGCCGCGGTGTTCGGCTACGTCGCGGTGATGGCGGTGCGCGA
>Ga0075428_100008367_pt1 | contig 11469 bp, 9 predicted proteins | sample RhiMetdeltSRZDD2_FD_75291 | JGI IMG/M metagenome (GOLD analysis project Ga0075428, IMG submission 75291) | Populus rhizosphere microbial communities from Tennessee, USA - Rhizosphere MetaG P. deltoides SRZDD2 | ecosystem: Host-associated > Plants > Roots > Rhizosphere > Soil | place: USA... | reverse complement strand
CGCCACGATGGCGTGACCATCATCGTCGACAACGGCTACTCGGCCGCCACCGGCGGCCAGTACGTGCTGTCTTCACGGGCGGACGTCCCGGACCGGAAGCTCCGCAACCCGATCGAGAACGCCGTGCGCGGCGTGGGCGTCAAGTGGGTGCGGCGCGTCCACACCTACGACATGAAGTCCACGCTCCGGGTGCTCCGCGAGGCGCTCTCGACCCCCGAGCCCGGCCCCAAGGTCGTCATCGCCGAAGGCGAATGCCAGCTCAACCGGCAGCGGAGGGTCGCGCCACAGCTCAAGCAGCGGATCGAGGCGGGGGAGCGCACCGTGCGCCAGAAGTTCGGCGTCGACGAGGACGTCTGCACGGGCGATCACTCGTGCATACGCCTGTCGGGCTGCCCGTCGCTCACGGTCAAGCCCTCGTCCGATCCCTTGAAGACCGATCCGGTCGCGCACGTCGACCAGAGCTGCGTCGGCTGCGGCGTCTGCGGCGAGGTCGCGCACGCCGCGGTGCTCTGCCCGTCGTTCTATCGCGCCGACGTGATCGAGAACCCGACCGGCCGCGATCGCCTGCTCGCCCGGCTGCGCGAACGCGTGATTCGCTGGCTCGCCGGCAAGCCGGAACTGCGATGGACCTGACCCGTCGACCGGTGTCGCTCATGATCTCGGCGCTCGGCGGCCAGGGCGGCGGCGTCGTCGCTGACTGGCTCATCGAAGTCGCGAGGCACGAGCGCCACCTGGTCCAGGCCACCTCGGTGCCCGGGGTCGCTCAGCGCACCGGCGCCACCTTCTATTACCTCGAGTTCTTCCCCGAGGCCGCGCTGCCGGGCGACGGGCGGAAGCCCGTGATGGCGTTGATGCCGAGCCCGGGCGACGTGGACATCGTCGTGGCGGCCGAGGCGCTCGAGGCCGCCCGGGCCGTGGAACGCGGTTTCGTGACCCCCGATCGAACGACGCTCATCGCCTCGACGCACCGTGTCTACACGATCGGCGAGAAGTCGGCGCTGGGCGACGGGCGTGCCGATGAGAGCCGGCTCGCTACGGAGGTCGCGCGCAGCGCCCGCCGCTCCGTGGCATTCGACATGGCGGCGGTCGCTGACGAAAAAGGCGCGCTGATCAGCGCCGTCCTGCTCGGTGCCGTCGCCGGCGCGGGTGTGCTGCCTTTCGGCGAAGACGCGTATCGCGACGCGATCCGTGCCGCGGCGAAGTCGGTGGACGCGAACCTGGCGGCCTTCGAAGCCGGCGCCGCCGAGGCGCGCGCCGCGGCATCCCGCGCGGCCGGGCCGCTCTCGCCGGCCGCCGCGTCTGGAAAGACGACCGCGGGTGCGTCGCAGGAAACCATCGGAACCGAGCCGCGCATGATCCCGCCAGGAATCGAGCTGCCCGCGACGCTGGCGGCCCGGGTCATCACGTTTCCCGCCGCGCTGCAGCCGGTGCTCCGCATCGCGATGGCGCGGCTCACCGACTACCAGGACGCGGCACATGCTTCGCTGTATCTCGACCGCGTGGCGGCGGTACTCGATCGCGAACCGGATCGTGCGGGCGACCTTCGCCTCGCGCGCGAGACCGCGCAGCGGCTCGCGCTCTGGATGAGCTTCGAGGACACCATACGGGTCGCGGACCTGAAGACCCGCTCCGACCGGGCCGCCAGGGTCCGCGCCGAGCTGCGGGTGCGCGAGACCCAAGTGGTGACCGTTACCGAGTTCATGAAGCCGCGGATCGAGGAGATCTGCGGGACGCTGCCGGCGCGTCTGGGCGCGCACCTGCTCGCCTCGCCCGCCTGGCGCCGGGGCCTGACGCGGTTCACCGGCGACCGCACGATCACCACGACCTCGATCGGCGGCTTTGCACTGCTGCGTGCCGTGGCGGGCCTGAGGCGCTGGCGGCGCGGTACGCTCCGCTACCGGGAGGAGGACGCGCGCATCCAAGACTGGCTCACGCGAATCCAGGCGCTTGCGACCCGCGACTACGATCTGGCCGTCGAGGTCGCAGCCAACCAGCGGCTGGTCAAAGGCTACGGCGACACGCACGCGCGCGGCTTAAGCGCTTTCACGCGGCTGCTCGAAGCGGCGGACCTGCTCGCAGGGCGCCCCGATGCCGCCCGGACCATGCAGCGGTTGCGCGCGGCCGCGCTCGCCGACGAGCTCGGGTCGGCGCTCGACCACGCGCTCGCCGAACTCGACCGGGCCGCGGCCTGAGACCGGCGGCCGGCTCGGGGGCGCGCAGGAGAAATGAGATGAACCGGTACCTGGACAATCCCGAGGCGATCCGGGCGCTGGTGCGCCCGGACTGCGTGCATCGCGACGTGTACCTGAGCCAGGAGATCTTCGAGCTCGAGATGCGCCACCTGTGGCGCAACACCTGGATCTATGTCGGCCACGACAGCCAGGTGCCGAAGGCGGGCGATTTCTATGCGACCGAGCTCGCGCGACAACCCGTCATCATGCTGCGCGATGCCGAGGGCGCGATCCGCGTGTTGATGAACCGCTGTGCGCACAAGGGCGCGAAGCTCGTGTCCGCGCGGGAGGGCCATTGCGAGGGCGGGTTGTTGCGCTGCCCGTATCACGGCTGGACCTACCGGCTCGACGGCTCGATACGCACGATCCCGGCGAAGTCGGGCTACGAGGGTACGGGGCTCGCGTCGTCGACGGCAGGGGCCGGCATCGCCCATGTCCGCAACGTCGCCATCCACCGCGGCTTCGTGTTCGCGCGACTCGCAGATCAGGGTCCCGGCTTCCACGAGTACTTCGGCGACGCGCTGAGCTCGATCGACAATATGGTCGACCGCTCGCCGCTCGGCCGGCTCGAGGTCGCCGGTGGCGTGCTGCGCTACATGCACGACAGCAACTGGAAGATGTTCGTCGAGAACCTGAACGACACCATGCACCCGATGGTGTCGCACGAGTCGGCGGCGGGCACGGCGAAGAAGCTCTGGACCGGCCACCCCGACGACGAGCCGAAGCCAATGGCGATCGAGCAGTTCCTGCCATTCGTCAACGGCTACGAGTTCTTCGACAAGATGGGCGTGCGCATCTACGACAACGGCCACAGCTACACCGGTGTCCGCTACTCGATCCACTCCGCCTACTCCGCGATCGGCGACTACGAGCGACAGATGGAGCAGGCGTACGGGGCCGAGCGAGCGCGCCAGATCCTGGGCGAGGTGCGCCACAACACGGTCTACTACCCGAGCCTCACCATCAAGGGCGCGATCCAGGCAATCCGCGTCGCGCGCCCCATTTCGCCGGACCGCACGCTGCTCGAGAGCTGGACCTTCCGCCTCGCGGGTGCGCCGGACTCGCTGCTGCAGCGGACGCTCCTGTACACGCGGCTCATCAACGCGCCGACCTCGATCGTCGGGCACGACGACCAGCACAACTACCACGCGATCCAGGAAGGGCTCGCCAGCGACGGCAACGAGTGGGTGAGCCTGCATCGCAACCATACCGCCGCCGAGGCCGACGGCCTCGCCGGCGACTACAACGGGCTGAGCGAGGTGTCGATGCGCGGCCAGTACCGGGCGTGGGCGCGGTTCATGACCCTCGACATGCCGGCGAGGGCTGCGTCATGAGCGCCGGGGCCGGAGCCGCTGCCGCCGAGCTCGAGCAGTTCGTCTACGACGAGGCGCGGCTCATCGACGAGAAGCGCTTCGACGAGTGGTACGAGCTCTTCACCGACGATGCGCGGTACTGGATGCCGCTCGCGCGCGGCCAGCCGGACGGCGAGAACCACACCTCGCTCTTCTACGAAGACAAGCTCCTGCTCAGGGTCCGCATCGAGCGGCTCAAGAGCCCGCGGTCCTTCTCGCAGCATCAGCCAAGCTGGTGCCAGCACGTGCTGCAGCGTCCCTTCATCGAGGACGACGGCGCCGCGAGCGGGCGATACCGGCTGCGCACGCCGTTCGTCTACGTCGAGTCGCGGCTGGACGAGCAGCTCGTGCTCGCCGGCATCGTTAGCCACCGGCTGCGCCGCGAGACGGGGGTCCTCAAGATCGAGCTCAAGAAGATAGAGATCACCAACTGCGACGCGTCCCTGCCGTCGATCCAGCTCTTCCCCTGAGACCGGCGAAGTGAGCGACTTGAGCGGCACGGTCCACGAGTCGTTCGCCGCCAGCGCCACCCGCTGGTCGGATCACCCGTTCCTCGCCGTCACCAGCGGGACCGCCGCCGCCTACGGCATCGAGGCGCGCGAATACACCTACGGCCAGGTCGCGGCGGAAGTCGCGCGGCTGCGCTGGGGCTATGAGGAGGCGGGGTTTGCGCACGGCGATCGCGCCGGGCTGCTGCTCTTCAATCGCCCGGAGTTCCTCTTTCACTGGCTGGCGCTCAACGCGCTCGGCGTGTCGGTCGTGCCGATCAACCCCGACTGGCGGGCCGACGAGCTCGCCTTCCTGGTCGGCCACAGCGAGATCCGCGCGGCGGTGGCGCCCGCGGAGCGCCACGCGGCGCTCGAGGCCGCCGCGGGTTCGGCGTCGAGAGCGCTGGCGTTGTTGTCGCCCGACGGGAGCGGTCTCGCGGCGCTGGCGTACGACCCGAGGTCCAGCGAGCGACCTGCCGCCGCGCTCGAAACACCCTCCGCGACGTCGGAGTGCGCATTGCTCTATACCTCCGGCACCACCGGGAGACCTAAGGGCTGCATCCTGCCGAACGAGTACTACCTGTGGGCGGGGCACTGGTATGCCGGCCTCGGCGGGCTATGCGAGATCCGGCAAGGCACCGAGCGGATGATCACGCCCCTGCCGCTCACGCACATGAACGCGATGGCCTGCTCGGCCATGTGCATGATGCTGACCGGAGGCTGCCTGGTCGCCGTCGACCGCTTCCACCCCGGCAGCTGGTGGGACAGCGTGCGCGAATCGCAGGCGACGGTGATGCACTATCTCGGCGTGATGCCGGCGATGCTGCTCTCCCTGCCTCCCTCGTCGCGTGACCGCGAGCACGGCGCGCGCTTCGGCTTCGGAGCGGGCGTGCAGCCGCGGCATCATGCCGCGTTCGAGGAGCGCTTCGGTGTGCCGCTGATCGAGGCCTGGGCAATGACCGAGACCGGCGCGGGCGGAGCGGTGATTGCAAACCGCGAGCCTCGACAGGTCGGCACGGCATGTTTCGGGCGGCCCGACGACCGCGTCGAGTTCCGGGTCGTGGATGCGTCGGGCGACGACGTTCCCGCAGGCGAGCCTGGGGAGCTCCTGGTGCGGCGCCGAGGTGACCGGCCGCGCTTCGGTTTTTTCGCCGGCTATCTCAAGGACGAGCCCGCGACGACCGAAGCCTGGCGTGGCGGCTGGCTTCACACCGGCGACCTGGTGCACGAGAACGGCGCCGGTCAGCTGCATTTCGTCGATCGCAGGAAGAACCTGATCCGGCGCAGCGGTGAGAACATCTCGGCGATGGAGATCGAAGGCGTGCTGCTGCAGCACCCGGCGGTTGCCGCCGCGGGGGTCACCGCCGTGCCCGACGAGATCCGCGGGGACGAGGTCATGGCCTGCGTCGTGCTCAAGCTTGCGAGCGCGGCGGCGGACGAGTCGCTCGCGCGGGAGCTGGTCGAGTTCTGCCTGGCCCGCCTCGCGTATTACAAGGCGCCGGGCTACGTGAGCTTCTGCGGGGGTCTGCCGCTCACGCCGACCGAGAAGATCCAGCGCGGCGAGCTCAAGGAGCTCGGCCGTCGCCTGCTGGATGACGGCGCGTGCGTGGACACGCGCTCCCTGAAGAAGCGATCGTCCGCGTGAGCGCCCGATCCGTGCGCGCGGGCTACGAGGGAATCGCCGTCGCGGTACCGGTCACGGTTCCCTACCGGCGTCACTCGATCCGCGGCGCGCACTGGTGGCTCGCCCGCGCGCTCGACGCGCTGCTCGAAACGGCGGCCTTGAGAAAGGACGACATCGACGGTGTCGCGGTGTCGAGTTTCCTGCTCGTCCCCGACACCGCGGTCGGCCTGATGCAGCATCTCGGGCTGTCTCCGCGCTGGCTCGATCACATCCCGATGGGTGGCGCGAGCGGAATGGTCGCGCTGCGCCGCGCGGCGCGCGCGGTGCAGTCGGGCGATGCCGGCATCGTCGCCTGCCTGGCAGGCGACACCAACCACGTCGATTCCTTCCGCCACACGCTCGGCAGCTTCAGCCAGTTCGCGCGCGACGCGGTCTATCCCTATGGCTCCGGCGGACCGAACGCCAGCTTCGCGTTCCTGACCGAGCATTACATGCGCACGCACGGCGCGCGCCGCGAGGACTTCGGCAAGCTCTGCGTTGCTCAGCGGCGCAATGCGCAGTCCTTCCCGCACGCGCTGCTGCGCAAGCCCTTGAGTCTCACGGATTATCTCGAAGCGCGACCGATCGCGGAGCCGCTGCGTCTCTTCGACTGCGTCATGCCCTGCGCCGGCGCCGAGGCCTTTCTCGTCCTCACCGAGGAGCGCGCGCGTGACCTCGGTCTGCCACACGCACGCATCCTCGGGACGATCGAGCGGCACAACGCGTATCCGGAGGATCCCATCCAGGTGCGCGGCGGCTGGGCGCTCGATCGCGACGAGCTCTACGCGCAGGCCGGCGTCGGTCCCGCCGACGTCGATTTCCTGCAGGCCTACGACGACTACCCGGTGATCACGCTGATGCAGATCGAGGATCTCGGGTTCTGCGCGAAGGGCGAGGGGCCGGAGTTCATTCGGCGCCACGAGTTCGGCACCGACGGCGACTTTCCGCTCAACACTTCTGGCGGACAGCTCTCGGTCGGACAGGCAGGCGCCGCGGGCGGCTATCTCGGCCTGGTCGAGGCGTTGCGTCAGCTGACCGGGCAGGCGCTGGGTGCGGCTGTTCCCGACGCGCGGATCGGGCTCGTGAGCGGGTTCGGCATGATCAACTACGATCGCGGCCTGTGCAGCGGTGCCGCGGTGCTGGCGAGCGCTCAACCGTGACCGAGCCGATCAAGCGTCCCCCGCGGAAGAACCCGGTGCTGCGGACGCGGCTCCCGGTGCTGCCGCCCTGGCAGCGCAGCCGCATCGCGCTCGGACTGACGGCCGGCGCCGCGGAGGGACGTTTCGAGCTGCAGGTGTGCGCGAAGTGCGGGACGACGCAGTACCCGCCTCGCGAGGCCTGCGTGCGCTGCCTCGGTACGCAGCTTGCCTGGCGCCGACAGCCGGGCACCGGCGAGCTGATCGCCTCGACGCTGCTGCGCCACAGCCACGACGTGTTCTTCCGCGAGCGGCTGCCGTGGCGACTCGGAATGGTCAGGCTCGACGTGGGACCGACGGTGGTCGTGCATCTGCACGGCGACGTGGGTTCGGTGCCCGCGCGCGTGCGTGTCGGTGCGCGCCTCGACAAGGCGGGCACGGCGGTGCTGGTGGGATTTCCGGAGAAGGACGTGGCGAACATGGCCGACGACAGACAGTTGCGCGAGATGACCTGCGATCCGAAGTTTCGCAAGGCCCTGGTCACCGACGGCCGTACCGCCGTGGGCCAGGCGATCGCCCGGGGCCTGGTCGAGGCCGGCGCGGACATCGTCTGGGTGGGGCAAGCCGAGCCGTGGAAGCGGGCCGCGGGTCTCGATGCGCTCGTGGCGTTGCCTCAGGTGACGCTCCTGCCGCTCGACCTGACCGACGAGCGCTCGGTGAACGAGCTCGCCGCCGAGATCGGCGGCAAGGTCGATATCCTCATCAACAACGCGGAGCATCACCGTGCACACGGCATCGCCTCGCGTACCGGCACCGACGTCGCGCAGGCCGAGATCGAGATCAACTACCTGGGGCTGCTGCGGCTCGCGCAGGCTTTCGGTCCGGCGATGCGCGCGCGCGGCGCCGACGGTCAGTCGAGCGCGGTCGCCTGGGTGAACCTGTTGTCGGTGTTTGCACTGAGCAACTTCCCCACGCACGGCACGTTCTCTGCGTCCAAGGCGGCGGCGCACTCGCTCTCGCAGTGCCTGCGCGCGGAGATGCGCGCGGCCGGGGTGCGCGTCATCAATCTCTTCCCGGGGCCAATCGACGACGAGTGGAACCAGACGCTGCCGCCGCCGAAGCTCGCGCCGGCGGCGCTCGCCCGCGCGGTCGTCGATGCGCTGCGCGACGGCGTCGAGGATGTCTATCCCGGCGATGTGGCGCAGGAATGGCGCGAGCGCTGGCTGGACAGCCCGAAAGTGCTCGAGCGCGAGCTCGCGCTCGGGTCTGGAGCGTGACATGAGCGAGAGACGCGCGATCGTCACCGGGGGCAGCGCGGGGATCGGCGCCGAGGTCTGCCGGCAGCTGCTCGCGGCCGGCTACGAGGTGATCTCGCTCGCGCGCAGGGCCGGCGACATCCGCGATCCGCGCTTCAGCTCGATAGAGGTCGACCTGAGCGACCCCGAGGCCACCCGGCGCGTTGCATTCGAGCTGGCGCGCGAGCGGCCTGCTACGACACTGATCCACAACGCGGGCGCGGTGCGCGAGCGGCCGCTCGAGCAGGTAACTCCCGAGGACCTCGACTCGCTCGTCGGGCTGCATCTCGCGGCGCCGATCGCCCTGTTGCAGGCCAACCTCGCGGCGATGCGGGAGGCGCGCTACGGGCGCGTGGTGCTGGTCTCGACGCGGGCGGTGCTCGGCCTCGCGAAGCGCACGGTCTATTCCGCGACCAAGGCCGGCCTGCTCGGCATGGCGCGCACCTGGGCACTCGAGCTGGGTCCGGACGGGATCACCGTCAACGTCGTCGCGCCCGGGCCGATCGGTGAAACCGAGGTGTTCGAGCACCTGATTCCGAAGGACAGCCCCAGGCTGCCGGGAATCATCGAGTCGATCCCGATGCGACGTCTCGGCCGGCCCAAGGACGTGGCGCGCGCTGTGCTCTTCTTCACCTCGCCCGACGCGGACTTCGTCACCGGCCAGACCCTCTTCGTCTGCGGCGGCACGTCCGTGGGCAGCATCGTCTACTGATCGAGAGAAGGCATCACCGACATGGCAACGAGCACGCTCACGCTTTTGGCCGCAGGTCTCTCGAGCGGCCGCATCCGCGTGGTGGACCTTACGCAGACGCTCGCGCCGGAGTTTCCGCAGATCGTGCTGCCGCCGGAGTTCGGGCAGGCGCGACCGTTCCGCATAGACGAGGTGTCGCGGTACGACGAGCGGGGGCCGGGCTGGTACTGGAACAATTTCTCCTGCGGCGAGCACACCGGGACGCATTTCGACGCGCCCATCCACTGGATCTCCGGCCGCGATCTGCCGAACAACGCGACCGACACCATTCCCGTCCAGGACCTGATCGGCCCGGCGTGCGTGATCGACTGCTCGCGCGACGCCGCGCGCGATCACGACTTCCTGCTGACGGTCGACTTCGTGCGCCGCTGGGAGCGCCGGCACGGCCGCATCCCGCCGCGGTCATGGGTGCTGATGCGCACCGACTGGTCGAAGCGACGTGATCCCGTCGAATACCAGAACCTCGATGAGACGGGCCAGCACACGCCCGGGCCCGACGCCGCGGTCGTGCGCTTTCTCGTCGAGGAGCGCGACGTGATCGGCTTCGGCTCCGAGTCGATCGGCACCGATGCGGGACAGGGCTTTCACCTGAAGCCCCCGTATCCGTGCCACTACTACATGCACGGCAACGGGCGCTACGGACTGCAGTGCCTGACCAATCTCGACCAGTTGCCGCCGACGGGGGCGGTCGTCATCTGTCCGCCGCTCAAGATCCGGCAGGGGTCCGGCAGCCCGCTGCGCGTGCTCGCGCTGCTCGAAGACGGCGACGCCCCGGCCCGGAGGCCCGGATCTCCCGCGGGGGCGCGTGCACGCGCGCCGCGACGTGCGTCATCCGCTCGCCCGGGCAGGGCGCAGCGACGCTGACCGAAGGCCGGAATCGCAAGCGCAGGCTGCCGCCGGGGTGGGAGTGAATTTGACGCGCGAGCCGGTCGAGGTGACGTCGGTGGTCGACGGTGCGCGCTTCGGCTCGCATGCACTGACGGTGTGCGCGCTCACGACGCTCGCGCTGGTGTTCGACGGCTTCGACATCCAGGCGATCGCCTTCGCGGCGCCGAAGCTGATGACCGAATGGGGCATCGACCGGGCGACGCTCGCGCCGATTCTCGCCGCCGGGCTCCTCGGGATGTTCGTCGGCGCGCTCGTGCTCGGGATCGCGGGCGACCGCTACGGACGGCGTCGTGCCCTGCTCGCGAGCATGGCGCTCATGGCGGCGGCGTCCCTGCTCGCCGCCACGTCGGACGCTCCGGAACAGCTCGCGACGTATCGGTTTCTCACCGGCCTCGGGTTGGGCGGCGCGCTGCCGAACGCCACGGCGCTGATGGTGGAGTTCGCGCCGCTTGCGGTGCGCACGGTCGTCGTCGCGATCACCGTCGTTGGCGTGCCGATCGGCGGGATGCTGGGCGCGGCCATCGCGGCGCGGCTCGTGCCCGCGCTCGGCTGGCCGTCCATCTTCGTGCTGGGTGGCCTGCTGCCCGCCGTCCTGTTGCTCGCGATGGCGTGGCTGCTCCCCGAATCCCCGCAGTACCTCGCACGGCGGGGACGCGCGCGTGAGCTCGCGGCGACCCTGAACCGCGTGCTCGGCGAGCCGCGCTACGAGGGCTCGGAGCACTTCACGAGCCGCGACGTCGGGATGGCCGGCGAGCGAGCTGGTCCGCTCGCGCTCTTCGGACCGGAGTATCGCCGCGAGACGCTCCTGATCTGGCTCATCTTCTTCACCAACGTGTTCACGTCCTACTGCTACTTCAGCTGGACCCCGACCGTCCTGACTGGCGTCGGTTTGCCGCTCGCCACCGCGCTCCGCGGCCTGCTTCTCTACAACCTGGGCGGAGTCGTGGGATCGCTCCTGGGAGCATGGTGGATGGGACGCATCGGATCGCGCCCCGTACTCCTGGTCCTCGCGGGCGGCGCCGCGCTCAGCACGCTCACGCTCGGTCTTGTCGAGGTGACGGCCGAGGACAACCTGATGGTCATGGGCTGCCTGCTGGTCGCGGGTGCGTGCGTCAACGGCGTGCAGGTCCAGATGTACATGGTCGCTTTGAGCGCCTACCCCACCCAGCTGCGCGCCACCGGCGTCGGCTGGGCGCTCGGAACCGCGCGATTCGGCGGCGTGCTGAGCGCCTTCGCGGGGAGCGTCGTGCAGGCGCTCGGCAGCGGTCTCAAGCCCTTCTTCACGAGCATCGCGCTCGTGGTCGTCGTGACCTTCACCGGAATCGCGCTGCTGCGGTGTCACCTGCCGCCGCGGCGCTGACCCAAAAATGGGCTCAGAGCCAGATTTCTGGCGCCACCTATGCTCCCGAGGATTCCGCGCGCTACATCGGCCATCCGCTCACGCGGCGTCGTGGAAGATGATGCCGAGGGTCAGCCGTCGACCCGACCGGAGGCGGCTCACGCCATGTCGCATCCGCACCCGGTAGACGCCGCGCGAGCCACGCGCCGGCCGGTCGTTGACCGCGAACACCACCGCGTCGCCCTGCGCGAGCGGAACGACCTCCGCGCGTGATTGTTTGCGCGGCCGTTGCTCGGTGAGCACGAACTCACCGCCGGTGAAATCGC
>Ga0075428_100008366_pt1 | contig 11471 bp, 5 predicted proteins | sample RhiMetdeltSRZDD2_FD_75291 | JGI IMG/M metagenome (GOLD analysis project Ga0075428, IMG submission 75291) | Populus rhizosphere microbial communities from Tennessee, USA - Rhizosphere MetaG P. deltoides SRZDD2 | ecosystem: Host-associated > Plants > Roots > Rhizosphere > Soil | place: USA... | reverse complement strand
GCGGCCTGTTCCTGGCCAAGCAGCCGAAGGCGAAGTTTGAGTAACACGGGCGCAAAGATTCGGAATGCAGAATCGAACCTCGATCCTGCATTCCGAATTCTCAATCTAAGTTCTGAATTCTGCATTCTGAATTCTGAATTCCAAACATGTGGCGGACGTTTTGGATCGTCGCGGGCTGCATCGGCGCGGTCGTCGGCGGGCTGGTTTGGCACGGCACGACGCAGGCCACGTTCCTGTTTCATCACCCACGGACCGCAAGCGTCCGCGTCGAGATCGACCGCCGCACCGGCGCCGCCGTGGTCAGGCCGAAGGCCCAGGCCGCGGTTGCAGTAGCCGCGGTCGCCCCCGGCGCACAGCCGCGAGTCGTCGCTGAGCACCGGCTGCACGACTTTGGCACGATGGACCCGCTGACCATGGGCAGCCACGAGTTCGTCGTCAAGAACAGCGGCGCCGCCCCGCTCGCGCTCCGCGTCGGCCCCACGACCTGCAAGTGCACGGTCAGCAACCTGTCCAACAGCACCGTGCCTCCGGGCGGCTCCACGACGGTCCGCCTGGAATGGAACACCGGCCGCGACGAGCGTTACGAGCATGCGGGCACTATCTTTACCAACGACCCCACTCAAAAATCGATCGACCTGCGGGTCGTCGGCAAAGTCCGCCTGCTCATCGGCTGCGACCAGAAGGAAATTGTGCTCGAGGCGCTGAATCCGTCGGCGCCCGCGGTCATCGAGCGGGTGATCTACTCGCAAACGCTCGATGCGTTCACGATCACCAGGTTGGATTCAACCATTAGCGGGCTGACCTGGTCCGCCGAGCCCGCCGATCCGGCAACGCTGCCCGCCCTTTCGCCAAAGCACGCCCAGCGGCTGCGAATCGCCATCCCCAGCGGATCGCTGACGGGGATATTCACCGATACGCTGCGCCTTTCGATTCAGCCACCCGGTGAATCCTCCGAGCCGCTGACGCTCGAGCTGCCGCTGGCGGGCTCGGTCGCGCGGCGGCTGGCCTTCTATGGGCCAATGATCGACAGCGCGGGCGTCATCGACCTGGGGGATGTCCAGGAGGGGCACTCCGCCAAGGCACAACTACTGGCCAAGGTCCGCGATATCGAGTTGAACTTGCCGCAGGCGAAGGCCGCCGTCTTTCCCTCCTTTCTCTCGGCCCGATTCGAGCCGGCGGGCAAGCCCGGCCTCTATTCGCTCACCGTCGAGCTGCCGGACAACGTTCCGCCCTGCCAGTACCAAAGCGATCCGATCGGCTGGGTGCGAATCGACACCGGCCATCCGCGAATCGGCACGGTCGAGCTCAAGGTCACCTTCGCCGTCGTGCCCCGCCGCTCGCTCTAGAGATCACTCGCTTGCTGGCTGCTTCGCCGTGGCCCGCAGCGGCGCTAGCGTCCGCTCCACTTCCTCGCGGCCATACAGGGCAATCGCCTCGTCGATCCGCCGCTGGCCCTTGATCTTCTCCAGGCTGGCCGCCAGCCCCGTGCTGACCAGCTCGTAGCAATAGGCGGCCCGCAGGTGGATGCCGCGACGCTGCGGCTGCTTGAATTTCGCCGCCAGGTCCCAGTACTGGTCGGCCAGCGCCAGCACGCTCGCGGCCGAGCGGTCGGTGGTCGTCTCCAGCGAGGCGATGCCCCGCAGGCGGATGTCCCCGGCCTTCGCCAGAAAGGGCAGGCCCGCCTCCCAGCGGTTCTTGACGAAGCACAGATACCGGCCGACCGCTTCGTTTGCGTCGGGATCGCCCGGCTTCTCCTTCAGCGCCTCGACGGCCTTCTGCGCCGAAAGAAACAGCGACTTCGAGGCCGTCAGCTCGTCGGTGCGCTGCTGGAGCTTTGCCAGCTCGGACCGGTCCTGATTTCGCGCCCGGGCCAACACCAGCAGGGCGTCGTGCGCTGGAATCGCTACGTCATAGCGGTCCGCGGCAACCGCCAGCCGCACGAGTTGCTCGGCTTCGTCCTCTGCCTTCGAATCGCTGCCTTCGGCCGGCGATTCGCGCGATTGCTTGCCCAGGTCCTGCACGACCTTCAGCCGCATCGGCAGGGGATCGATCTGGAACGCCTGTTCCAGGACTTCACACGCCTTGAAGGCGGAGCTGGCATCGCCCAGCGAGACGGCCAGGTCGCGGGCGATTCGCGCCAGCTCGTGCAAGTCGCCCGGGTTCTGCTCCACGGCCGGCACCTCGGCCAGCAATATCGCCAGGAACCGCTGCCGATCCTGGCGGGTGCGGGCCTCTTCGTACTGCTTGCCATACAGCTGCTTGAGCAGCTCCCTGCTCTTGGCCAGCTCGGCCTCGCCCGGCACGGGCCGCTTCTTGGGATCGGGCGTGTAGGGCTCGGCGAGAATGTAACGCGGTCCAGTGCTTGTCGCCTCAGGCGTCGCCGGGTCTTCAGCGGTCGTCGCGGCCGGCGTCGGCGAATTGTCCCCCGTCAGCGCCGCTGGATTGGCGGCATTCGGGTCGTCGGCCACGGTCGCCAGGGTCGGCGGCGGCGGCTCGGCCGTCGGCGCGGACAGGAACTCCTTGGCCGAGCCGATCGGCTCGCCGCCGGCGACGGTGAACAGGGCCGCAAACTTCGCCGGCGACAGATCGCGCGGCAGCAGCACGACCCGCCCGCTGGCCAGCGCGCCGAACGCACCTTCGCCGCGCAGTCCGCCCAGCCTGGCCCCTGGCGCGTCGAGCTGGGCCTCGTAGTCCGCGGGCTTCGTCCACTCCTGGGCGAACTTGTCGTCCACTTCGACGACGGCCAGCGTGTTGTCCAGTCCGTCTTTCACAGCGGCGCGGGGCAGCCCCGACGACACGCCCTCCAGCGCGTCGGTCGGGAACAGCATCTCCCTCCCCGACACACCGAGATAATTGGTCTTCGAGTCGAACCGCTCGGGCGACTGATACTCCGGCGGGATGTACTCCAGGAGCAGCTTGTTCGTTGGGCCGTTCCAGGGCTCGTTGCGGAACCGGACGGCCAGCTCCGGATAGCCCAGCTCCGGCAAAATCAGCACCCGCCACGAGAGCAAGAGCTCGCCGTCGCGCGGCGTGCCGGCGACGGGCAGCCGGCCGTGCTTAGCCGTGTAAGCCGCGATCGCTTTGCCGATCTTCTCCAGATTGGCGATCGAGCGGGTCCGCCGCTCGGTCTCGGTGACGGGCCGCGGCGGCGGCTCGCCGGCCGAGTCTGGTCCCTCGGGCTTCACTTCCACAGTCGCCGCTCCTGCGGGCGCAGCAGCGGCCGGCCGCGGCATCGGCGGGCTGCCGGCTTTCACCGACCCACCCGACTTGGACTGTTTCGAAGGCGCGGCTGTCTTTGGCGGTTCGACCTCCGGCGCGCTGCGGCGCTGGGCATACTTCCGCATCTGGGCGGCCGATGGACTCCCACAGCCGCCGCAACCTGACAGCGGCACGCACATCACCGCCGCGGTGAAAACCAGAATTGACTTGTGCATATCGCCAGCTGCCAGTGGGCCGCCCGGTGAATTCAGCGAACTTAGCGCCGGGGCGTGAAGCAGGCGTTAATTTGGCGCTAAGGCTTGGGTGGTGGAACATTAGGACGAACGGTGGCACGCCAACCCCGACGCGCCAGCGAGGGATTCGTAAAGCGATGCCATCCTTTGTTCTTCACCTCGTCTTCACCGCTGCTTAATGGCTATCCCGGATGCTGGCTGACCGGCATTACTTCATCAGGTCGCGGTCAGCAGGAAATCGGAATGGAGGCGACTCCCCTGGCCGCTTCGGCGGCTGCTCTCATCACTTGCCGCCACTGCCAGCGGCCAAACCCGCCCGCGCGGCGGTTTTGCGGGGGTTGCGGACAGTCGCTGTGGGAACGCTGCCCACAGTGCGACGCCGAGTGCCAATCGGACGAGCAATTCTGCGGCTCCTGCGGAACTGACATCCGTGCCCAGCTAGGCCAGCGGAGCAGCGAGCACCAGGCCGCGCTCGACGAAGCGCTGGCCCTGGCGGGGCAGCACGAATACGACGCGGCCGTCACGCGACTGCAATCCATCGCCGCGATCGGCGATCCGCGGCTAGCGCCAATCGCGCAGCGGGCCCGCGAAGAGATCGAGCGGCTGAAACGGGCCGAGCGCGAGCAATCGGCGATCGCGGCCCAGGCGCTATCCCGGGCGGACGAGCTGATCGCGGCCCAGGCCTACGACCAGGCCCAGACGCTTCTCGAACAAATCCCGCCGCCGCTGCGCTCGAAGGAGGCTCAGCGGCTCCTGGACCGCGCAGCCGCGTGCCAGAGCGAGGCGATCTCGCTGAGCAGCGAAATCCGCGCGGCGGTCGAGAGCAAGCGTTATGGCGAATTGCTTCCCAAGCTCGACAAACTGCTCGCGCTCAAGCCCAACCACGCCCAGGCCCGGCAACTGGCGGGGCAACTCGTGGGCAGCCTCATCAAGAGCGCCGCCGCCCGTTTATCGCAGCATCGATATCAGGAAGCGCTCGACCAGCTGGACCGGATTCCCGCGGTCGTCAGCACTCCGGAGGCCGGGCAGCTAAGCGCGCAGGCCAGGGAGCTGAACTGCCTGCTGCTGGAAACTCAGAACGCGGCGCTGGCCGATGAGCAGCTCGTGTCGATTGCCAGCCGGCTGGTGGCGCTGGCTCCCGAAAGCGCCGCGGCGGCGCGATTGCGGGCACAGGCCGTCGAGCGGGCCAAGGCGCTGCCGGCCGAGCTGCGGTTGCGAGCCCCGAATTGGGCGCCGGTTCCAGAGCGGACGCTGCTGGGCCTGCCCGTCGATTGGCTGGCCCATCCGACGCGCGCTGCGGCCAGCGGCGATGCGGCGAAATCGTTGCGCGAGCATCCCGGGCAGTTTTTCGTCGCCTTCGGGCTCGCCCTCCAGGCGCTGGACCTGGCAGCCGTCGGCGTCGATCTCATGCCGCGCGAGAAAGGGAGCCTGCTCAGCAAGTTGCCGGCGCTGAACCTGGGAGGCAAGCGCGCGCCCGAGGCCGCCTGGGGCTTGGACCTGAGCGATACCGCGCTAAAGGCCTTGAAGCTCGTCCGCGAGGCCAAAGACGGCTCGCTAAAAATCGAAGCCGCCGAATTTCTGCTGCATTCGCAGCCGCTACAGCATCCCGCGGCCGAGGCCAACCGCTGCGCGATCGTGGCCCAGACTCTCGCCGAGTTTGCCGGCCGCGCGGGCGATCTCAAGGGGGTGAAGCTCTGCACCAACATCGCCGGCGGTCGCGTGCTGGGTCGGTTCTTCGAGCTGCCGCCGATGCCCGCCCGCAAGGTCGCCGAGTCGGTCCAGTACGAGGCCCGGCACCAGCTGCCGGTCGCGCTCGACGAGCTCTCGTGGTCGTATGCGATCCAGGACGATGTCGCAGGCAAGGCTGCCGACGAGCAGCCGCGGCGGATCGTCGTGCAGGCGACGCGCGACGCGCACGTGCGGGACCGCCTGGCGAGCTTCAAGGCCGCGGGACTGGCGATCGATGCCGTTCAAAGCGACTGCCTCGCGCTGCACAGCGCGCTGGTGCACGAGCTGGAGCTGTCTGGCGAGGGCGCGGTCGCGGCGATCGACGTCGGTGTGGCGGGCACGAACGTCGTCGTCAGCTCGCCGAGCTGCGCCTGGTTCCGCACGCTGGCCCACGGCGGCGACCACTACTCCCGCGAGCTGGCCAAGGCGCTAGGGTGCACCGCCGAGGAGGCGGAGCTGCAAAAACGCCAGCCTGCCCGCGTCTGCGGCTACCACCTGCTGTGCGAGGCCTGGCAGCCGCTCTTCGTCCAGCTCGGCAGCGAGATCGAACGTTCGCTGGCGACCTATCGCAAGCTCTATCCCGAGCATCCGGTCCGCCAGCTCTACGGCCTGGGGGGCGCGTTCCGCGCACAGGGGCTGCTGCGGTACCTGCGGTCGGGGAAGTAGCGGGCGAGTGCAGTGGCGGTGGCGATTGGCTATGATGGTCGCACCCATTGGTCAAGCCTCCGCCCACATCGATATTTCGAGGAGCCCGCCATGAAACTCGTCAGCCTCTCCGCGTCACTTCTCGTCCTGGCCTTGGGCCTGAGCGCCCACGCCGCTGACAATACGCCCCCGGAAGGTTTTGCGGCGCTGTTCAACGGAAAGGATCTGACCGGCTGGAAGGGCATCCCCCTGCGGGTCAACGACAAAGGACGCGCGTCCCCCCTCTCGATGCCGCAGAGGCTCAGTGGCCCGAAGGACGAGCTGGAAAAGGCGCAGAAGCTGGGCGACGAATCGGCCCGGGAACATTGGAAGGCCGAAAACGGCGTGCTCGTGTTTGACGGCAAGGGCCAGAACCTCTGCACCGCGAAGGACTATGGCAACTTCGAGCTGTACGTCGATTGGAAGATCGAGCCGAAGGGGGACAGCGGCATCTACCTCCGCGGCTCGCCGCAGGTGCAGATTTGGGATCCGAAGGACGAGGCCCAGACCAAGAACGGCGCCGACAAGGGCTCGGGCTCGCTCTGGAACAACAAGAAGAATCCCCGCTTCCCCAACGTGCTGGCCGACAATCCCATCGGCGAGTGGAACACGTTCCACATCAAGATGGTCGGCGAGAAAGTGACGATCCACCTCAACGGCAAGCTGGTCGTCGATAACGTGACGATGGAGAACCTCTGGGAGCCCGAGAAGCCGATCTACGCCAAGGGGCCGATCGAGCTGCAGAACCACGGCAACACGCTTTATTTCAAGAACATCTACGTCAAAGAGCTGCCGTAGTCCTGCTTTGTAGTGCGGCGGCGAAATCTACACATCGAAGTGCGGTTATGCGGTCTGGTGGGCGCGTGCCGGCGCGGATTCCCTGCCCAAAACCACGCAGCCAAAACCTAGATTTACAAAGCCGTTACAGCCGGTAACGGCGTTTGGAATCTCAAAGTCTAGGTAAATCGTCTAAGTTGACAGTCTGAGGGTCCGCGCTCGCTCGATAGCGCGGCCGGCGGTTCTTGATTGGGGAAGGATGCGTCTTATGTCGCAATTCTCGCGGTGGGTGGCGTCGGGATGTTTGGTGCTCGTAGCAGCCTTGGCTCTGGCTCAAGAGCCGCCGAAGCCGGCCGATGCGCCCTTGCCGGCGGACGCCGAGAAGCCGGCCAAAGAGCAGACGATCTACATCCCCTACACCAAGCTGCGGCAGATATTTGAGAAGGAAGGCCGCGGCGTGTTCGTGCCGTACGAGGAGTTTCAGCGGCTGTGGAAGGCGGCGGCTGCGGCGGCAAAGAAGATCGAAGACATCAAGCCGCCGGTGGCCGCGCTGATTTCCGAGATCGACAGCGAGGCGACCGTCAGCCGCGACGTGATGACGGTCAATGCCAAGCTGCAAATCGAAGTGCTCACGGAGGGTTGGCACTACGTCCACCTGAGGCTGAGCGACGCCGCGATCCGTTCGGCGACGATCGGCGACAAGCCCGCGCGGATCATCTTCGAGGCGGGCAAGGGTCACTGGGTGCTGCTGGAGGCGAAGCGGCCGGCGGCCGATGGCGGGCAGAGCCCACCCTACAAGCCGGAGAAGTACGAGCTGAAGCTGGAATACAGCAAGGCGTTCACGAAGCAGCCGGGGACGAACAGCGTGGAGTTCGACGCGCCGCAGGCTCCGGTGAATCGCTGGCAGATCAAGATTCCCGAGCCCGGCGTAAAGGTGAACGTGCAGCCGAACATTTCGACGACCGACGCCGGGGCGGAAAAGATGGGTGACGCCGACCCGGCGGCTGCCGCGCCGGACGCCAAGAAGGAAACACTGGTGCAGGCGTTCGTCGGGGCCGCGCCGCAGGTCCGTATCGACTGGACCGCCAAGGCCGAAGGAGCCGCAGGGTTGGCGGCCCTGGTCACGGTGCAGGCCCGGCAGGACATCACGATCGACGAGGGGGTCGTGCGCACGCGGGCCCACCTGACCTACGACATCCAGCGGGCCGACGTGACCGTGCTGACGGTCGAGGTGCCGGCGGACCACAACGTCGTCAACGTCTTCGACCCCAACGTGCAGAAGTGGGAGAAGAAGACCGCCGGGCAGACGCAGACTCTCACGATCACGCTCTTTCAGCCGACCCGCGGCACCCAGAACGTCACGATCGAGCTGGAGAAATTCGCCGGCGACAAGGAAATGCCGCAGGAGATGATGCACGCCGAGATCAAGGCCCCGGTCGTGCGGGCGGTGCAGGCCGGCACGGCCGACGCACTGAGCAACATCGGCCGGCAGCAAGGCGTCGTCGTCGTGCGGCTGGGCTCGGCCCTGCGGGGCGAGGCGACCTCGCGGACGGGCTTGCTACAGATCGACGCGGCCGAATTGCCCGCGCCGCTGGCCGGCCAGGAATGGAACTTTGCCTACCGCTACGCAGCCCTGCCGTTCGACCTGAACCTCAGCGTCGAGAAGCTGCTGCCGCAGATTGAGGTCGAGGAGCTGGTCGAGGTGTACCTGGAGCCGAACCAGACGACGGCCAACTTGCTGGCCGTATTGAACATCCAACGGGCCGGCATTTTCCAAATCGAGCTGGACGTGCCCGAAGGATACGAAGTGCGGACCGTTCAGGGGCGCGATGTCGCCGGGGCCGTAGCCGTCGCGGTCGATTCGCACCACCTGGAAGACGTCGAATACGTGCCGAATCCCGCGCAGCCGGACGTGAAGGCCAAGCGGAAGACCAAGCTGCTGGTGAACCTGTCGCGGCGGGCGCTCGGCAAGGTCGCGCTGTGGGCCGAACTGGTCAAGCGGCAGGACGATCCGAATTTGCTCACGCCGACGAACGTGCTGTCGGTCATCAACGTGCCGCTGCCCCGCGTGCAGCCGTCGAGCGTCGCCCGCACCAGCGGCCGCGTCTTGGTGTATGCCCCCGAGAGCCTGCGGATCAATCCGAAGGAGTCCAAGGGGCTGCGGCCGATCTCGCCGGCCGAGGCGGTGCAGGTCGTGGCATCGACGCGCGGCGGGCGATTCCCGCAGCTCCGCGAGCTTTTGGCCTACGCCTACACGCAGGAGGCCGCGAGCCTGATCGCCGAGGGGCAGCGCCGCAAACCGTACATCGAGGCCCGCGAGCTGCTCACGGCGCACGTCGAATCGGGTGTCGTGCGGTATGAAGCGACATTCTTCTTCGACATCAAGTACAGCAGCGTGAAGACGCTGCGGCTGGACGTGCCGGCGGCGATCGCCGGCGATTTGCGGAATCAGACGCCGGCGATTCGCGAGCAGCGGATCGACCCGCAGCCGCCGGATGTGGCCGCGGGCTACGTGGCCTGGCAGCTAGTCGGTGAAGGGGAGCTGCTGGGGAGCGTGACGGCCAAGTTCACCTGGGAGAAGAAGCTGGGCGAGCTGCCGGTCGGCACGGCGGTCGCCATCGACCTGCCGGCGTTCAAGGCGGTGGGCGTCGATCGGTTCTGGGGGCAAATCGCTGCCAGCAAGGCCGAGACGATCGAGATCACGGTGAAGGAAGGCTACAAGGGCCTGCGGCCGATCGACCCGCAGCGCGACCTCTTGACCAGCGTGCCCAACGCCGCGCGGGCGTTCGAATTCCACGACGACTGGTCGCTCGCCATGCAGGCCACGCGGTTCCAGCTGGAAGAGGTCAAGCGGACGAGCATCGAGCGGGCGGTCGTCCGCGCGGTCGTCACCCGCGGCGATCAGGTCGCGGTGCAGGCGCTCTACCGGCTGCGGTCGGCGCGGCAGCGGATTCCGGTGAAGCTGCCGGGCGTCGATCCGGCGAACACGTCGGGCGTGCTCGATTCGACGCCGCTGCGGATCAACAACGCTCCCGCGCCGCTGGAGCACGACGGGACGTATTTCTACATCCCGCTCACCGGCCACGCCGCCGACGAGCCGGTGCTGGTCGAGTTGCGGTACACGGTCACCGGCGATCAATCCTCGCTGGAGCTGCCCGACTTTTCGGGCGATCCGCTGACCGAGGCCGACGACCCGGCCGTTCAGCAGGTGCACCTGGTGGCTCATTTGCCTGAGGAGCAAAAGCTGCTGGGCATTCGCGGCCCGTGGACGGATGAATCGGCGTCGCTGTGGCGGCAAATTGCCCCCAAGGACGATCAGGCGCTATTGGCCGACGTCCGCCAGGGCGTGGAGTGCGGCAATGCGGGGGACGATTTTCCCGTGGATGGCCGGCGGTTTGTCTTCTCGACGCTGCGACCCGAGCCGGCGGCCGAAGGGGCCGTGCACATGACGACACTCCACCGCAACACCGTGAATTTCGGCGTCTTCCTGCTGGTTGCGATCGTGGGGCTCGTCCTGACGCCGCAGCCGGCGGGCACGCGGCTGTGGTACCTGGCGGGACTGTTCGTGACGGTGGTGTTGATCGCCGTGTTCGCCCCGACGCTGGCCCAGGCGATTCTCGAGCCGGTCGATTGGGGCCAACCACCGTCGGACGGGCCCCAGCAGGGCCTGTCGCCGCTGTCGTGGGCGGTGCTGCTGGTGCTGGTCGTCTGGGGCGTGCGGTTCCTGGCCTGGTTCATTCCGGGCGTCATTGCCTGGTGCACCGATTCGTTCAAGAAGGCGGCGGCCGCGACGGCGGTTGCGGCCGCAGCGGCAGCGGCTACCAGCGCTGCCGCCACACCGCCTCCCGCGCCAGAAGGCGCTGCCGGGCAGAGTCCATTCTCGCCCGCCACGCCAGCGCCGCCCGCCGGCGAGGAGCGGCGGGAAGGAGGGAGCAATGGATAGCACGCCCTACCTCCGAGCCGCAGGCTGGTTTGTTGCCATAGTCGCACTGTCCACGTCCTCGTTGCGTGCCCAGCCGGCGAAGCCCGTCGAGGCCGACCCGCCGCCAATTCGCGAAATCTACGTGCCCTTCGAGGATCTCAACGTCATCCTCGACAACGACAAGCACCGGGCGTTTCTGACGCGCGAGGAATACGAAGCGCTGGTGAAGCTGGCCAAGGCCAAGCCGCAGAAGCCAGCGCCGACCAAGGTGGCGCTCATCGCGGCGGAATACGACGGCCAGCTCGAAGACGGCCGGGCGCTGATCACTGGCCAACTGCAAATCGAAGTGCTCGAGGACGGGCTATTCGCCCTGCCGCTCGATCTGGGCGGCGTCGGCATCCGCTCGGCGCTGCTCGACGAGAAGCCCGCTCCCCTGTCGCGGAACGAGCAGCAGCAGCCGATTGTGCTGGTGCAAGGCAAGGGCCTGCACAAGCTGGAGTTGAAGCTCACCGCTCCGCTGCAAACGGCCGCGGCCCAGCAAACCCTGCAGGTCACGCTGCCGTCCGTCGGCGCGACGAAGCTCAAGCTGGCCGTGCCGGGCAACGTCGATGTGAAGGGCGGTGCGGCGGTCTACAGCCGCTCGTACGACATGGCCGCGAACCGCACGCAGCTGGAATTGCTGCCGCAGCGGGGCGGGATGTCGGTGGTGATGTCGCTCAACAATCGCCTCTTGCAGGACCAGCGGGTCGTCGTGGCCCGCAGCGTCATCGTCGATGAAGTCACGCAAGGCTACGAGCGGATTCACGCCACGATCTCCTACCGCGTGCTGCACGGGGCGGTCGAGAAACTGCGGCTGGCCGTGCCGGCCGGATTCGAAGTGACCAAGGTCGAGGCCCTGCAGCTCGCCC
>Ga0075428_100008364_pt1 | contig 11473 bp, 10 predicted proteins | sample RhiMetdeltSRZDD2_FD_75291 | JGI IMG/M metagenome (GOLD analysis project Ga0075428, IMG submission 75291) | Populus rhizosphere microbial communities from Tennessee, USA - Rhizosphere MetaG P. deltoides SRZDD2 | ecosystem: Host-associated > Plants > Roots > Rhizosphere > Soil | place: USA... | reverse complement strand
AGCTCGCCCTGATTGACGATCGGCCAGAATCCGTTCGGCGCGTGGACCCTGAAGTACGCGACGGCCATCTCGCCCGAAGCGATGAAGGCGGCCCAGCTCGCGAACAGACCGATGGCGATGAGCACACCCGCCACGAGCTCGATCCCTCCCGCCACGGTCATGATCATCATCGCCGGCGCTTTGTTGCCCGGCGGCCATCCGAAGAGTTTCTGCGTGCCGTGCATGGCGAACATCAGGCCCGCGATGATGCGAAGGATGGCGAAGAGTTGCGGAGCAAATCGACCTAAAAAGCGTTCCATGGGGCGATTGGGTATTCAAATGCCGTGCTCAGCGATGTAGCGGGTTCGAGTTTTGAAAAGGCGCATGAGCGACAAACAGGAGGATGAAAAGGCCTATGAAACGAACGTCCCTCATCGCCCTCGCCATTTTCTGTGTCGCGTTGTACGGCTGCGCTTCGAGCAGAGACTACGACGACACGGCGCAGCCGAGCTCGGCCACCATTGCGGAAACGGAATCCACCACCATCGCCAGCGACGCGTCGACGCCGCCGAACCTCGAGGGTACCGCACCCGTCACCTCGTCGACGAACAGCGTGACTCTCACCAACACCACCGACACGCTCAATCAACCGGCCACACCGACCACCACCACCACGACCACGACGACGACCACCCCCACCGATCAAAGCATGACAAGCAGCTCGACATTGTCCGATACTGACACCACACAGGACGACACCACGACGACGACGTCCACGCGTCAGAGAATGAGAAAGGATTGACGCGAAGCACGACACCATGAAACGCGCACGCTTCCTCCTGCTGATCGTACTGGCCCTCCCCGCGAGCGGCTGGGATCGCACGGAGACTCTGCTTGCGAAGGCGTGGCCCGCAGCTCCGTATGCGGGCCTCGCCGAGATCGGCTCGAGCATCGGCATCGTCTTCAGTCCCGACCTGAGCGTTCCCGGCAACTGCCGTTTCTACTCCGCCCTCGGCTTCGCCTGTTTCGAGAGCGCGGACTGGCTGCAGATCCTCGCCGACGTTCACGCGTGGAATCTCGATCATCCCGGCCGTCGCATCCGCACGTTGATTCTCGAAACCCACGGCACGAACGGCCACGGCCTCAAAGTGCAAAAAGGCAAAGCGCCGGACGACGAGCGCTCGTACGTTTCGGTGGGCGCGCTGCAGGAAGTGCTCGAGCCGGTCGGTGTGCGCTACATCATTCTCAGTGCGTGCAACTCGGGACGTCTTCTGCGTCCGGAGATCTACCTCCGCCTCAATCGCGATCCCGGCGACAAGCTGTTCCTGCCGCCGACGCGCGGGATCATCGACGCGACACCCGAATTCAAACCCGACCGCAATGCGATTACGGTCATCACACCGGGCGCGAGTCACATCGAGAACACGCTCGTCGGCGCATTGCGCGAGCTCGCACCGGCGACGCGAAGCGCGCTCCAGACCGCGGCGAAAAAACGCGGCGTGAAACTGCCGAAGCAGTTCGCGATCTCGGAGATGCTCATCCAGATGCTGCTCCGCGATCCGAAGCTCGAGCTTCGCACCGGCTCGCACGTCGACGAGCTGTCGAAAGAGCAGACCTCGGTCGACACGAGCGAGCAGATCTTCGGCACGTTCGTCGCGCACCTCAACTTCATCGCCGCGCGCGACGATCGTGCGACGTCCGCTACGGCGTCGGCCGCGCGTTAGGCGCCCACGTCAGCCACTGGCCGGGACGCACGACCTCCACACCGATGTTGCGTTTGCGCGCCGCCTCGCGCAGCGACTCCTCCGGATCCGGCTGCTCTTCGTACGCATCGGCGCCCTGGATTCCGTAGTGAATCGGCACGATGAGCCGCGCGTCGAGAACGACCGCAGCGGCGACGGCCTGCTCCGGAGTGAGCACCGCGGGAACGTCGCTGACCGGCTTGCGCCAGCCGAATCGCGCGCCGTTGATCGGAAGGAACGCAGCGTCGAAGGGGCCGAGCTGACGGCCGATGTGCCACCACGCGCCGTGCCACAGCGTGTCGCCGCAGTGGATGATGCGCCGGCCGCCGCCGGAGACGACCCACGACACCTGCGGATCGCCGTAGCCGTCGGACGCGGGAACGGCAGTGGCGGTGAAGTCGCCGAGGAGGATCGGCTCGTAGAGAGCGGCCTCGCGGACGCGAAAGCCGCTGTTCGACGCGAACGCCGCGGTGCCGGGTCCGCACACGAGCAATCCCGTCTCGCCTAACGCGCTGCGCACGGCGTTGCGATCGAAGTGATCGGGATGGCGATGCGTGATGAGCACGAAGCGCTGCCCTTCGACCTCGCCGACAGGAATCATCGGATCCTTCAGCGGAGGTCCCCACACATCCGCGGAGACGAGCGGATCGAGGAACAGCGCGTCTTTCCCGAGCTGCAGTCGAATGCCCGCCCACGCCAGCCGCTGCGCGCGAAGCGTTTCCGTGGCCGCCCTCAGTGGCAGGACCAGAGAGCCGGCCGCGATCACGGCCGCGGAGCGCAGAAAATCGCGTCGAGTGCCCATGCCCGCGATTGTAGAGACCCGCCTAACATGAGCAGCGCGAAATGATTTCAACGAAGCGATGAATGACGTTCATTTGGACTGCGGCGGCCGTGCCGCCGCTTTTTCGATGGCGCACGCGTGCCGCACCGAGAAAGCGGCGGCACGGCCGCCGCACTCCAAACGTATGATTGTCCCGTGCACGACGAGCAGGTCTTCGCGATCCACCGCCCTTCGCCTGCCTTGATGAAGTACTACGTCTTCGCCGCGTTCGTGTTCGGACCGCTGTTTCCCTTCGCCCTGATCTATCTCTACTTCCGCTATCACACGATGCGGTACGACTTCGACGAGGAAGGGATCTCGATGCGCTGGGGCATTCTCTTCCGCCGCGAGATCACGCTCACCTACGCGCGAATCCAGGACATTCACCTGACCAGCAACATCCTCGAGCGCTGGTTGCGCCTGGCCCGGATCCAGATTCAGACCGCGAGCGCGAGCGCCGCCGCGGAGATGACCCTGGAAGGGCTGCACGAGTTCGAGGTCGTGCGCGATTTTCTCTACTCGAAGATGCGCGGCGTTCGCAGCGGCGCGGTGACGAAGACCGCGGCGATTCCATCGGCAGACGCGGATCTGGCGAGCGCGTTGCGTGAAGTCGCCGCCGAGTTGCGCGCCGTGCGCGAGGCCTTGGAGAAACGCGCGTGAACTGGCGCGATCCCGTTCTTCGCCTGTTGCGCGTGCCGCCGACGCCCGCACCGCCGCCCGGCTCGCCGCCGAAAACGTTTCGCGCCGCGCCGAACTTTTTTCTGCTTCGCCTGATCCGCTGGCTGCTCACGCAGGTGCTCGCGGTCGCGGGTCTGCTCTGGGCGATCTACTTCGTGTCGTGGGTCGCGAGCACGAAGACGCCGCAGGTCATCGTCTGGTTTCTGCAGGCCAGCGAGATCTTCGCCTGGACCGTGTTCATCGGCGAGGTCGTGTTCGGATGGATGGTCGTGCGGCTCGACTACGAGATGCGCTGGTACATGCTCTCCGATCGCGCGATCCGCATCCGCGAGGGCATCGCCACGGTGCGCGAGAAGACGATCGCGCTCGCGAACATCCAGAACCTCGCGATTCGCCAGGGCCCACTCCAGCGTTTCCTCGGCATCGCCGACGTCGAAGTGAAAACCGCGGGCGGCGGCGGATCCTCGAGCGAGCTCGAAGGCGGAAAGAAACACGGCGAGCCGATGCACGTCGGCTACTTCCGCGGCGTCGCCAACGCGGAAGAGATTCGCGATCTGCTGCGCGAAGGCGTGCGCCGCCAACGCGACGCAGGCCTCGGCGATCCCGACGAACCTCCGCAGCACGGCATCGACGACGCGATCGCGGAGCTGCTGACCGAAGCGCGCGCGTTGCGCCGGAGCGCTGGCGTCCTCGCCGGCTGATGTGGCGGCGTCCCGCGCCCGCCACCCGGGCGGGAGCGCGGGACGCTCCCGCATCAGCCGCCGGGACGGCGGCGCTCCACTTACCCTGCCGTGATCTCCACGCCGTAACGCGCGCGCACGTTCTCGCGCACCTGCGCGGTCATGAGGTGCTGCAGCGCTTCCGCGTCCGCGAAGAGCGACCATGCCGGCAAGTCGTCATCTGCCTCCGCGGTCCGCGCATTCGCGGGCAACGCGTGCACGAGCGCGAAGCGCTCCGCGGGCGCGGGATGGCTGTCGTACGCCGACGATTTGCGCTCGATCGCTTCCGCAACGGCCTCCGTCACGTCCTCGACCTTCCCGTTCGGTGCATACGCGTAGAGATTCGTGAGCGGCAGCTTGCCGTCGACGACTTCCTTCAGCGTCGCGCCGACGTGCGCATCGAAGCGCACGCCCCGCTCCACGACGTGACGCAGACCCTGCTCGAACGCATCCGCTCCGTACGCCGACACCGCCCAGCGATCCGCGAGCACTTCCTGCAATCGCGACGCGCCTTCGGAGATGCGCAGGAACACGCGATGGAATCCGTTCACGAACCACCACGCCGGGTTGTACCAGGTCGCGACGCCGCCCTGTGCGAGACCGACCGCGGTCATGGTCAGCGAGTTGCGCACCGCGAGCGCGAACGCGCCGCCGGCGGTATCGCGATTCGTGAAGTGGCCGTACTCGTGTCCGAGAATCGCTTTGAACGGCCGCATCATCAGACCATCGAGCGCGGCGATGCCGAGGATCAGGCAGCGTTCCTTGTTGCGCTTGCCGCGCTCCATCACCGCGACGTCGGTGCCCGGCGTGAGATAGACGTTGTCCACCGCGCGCGTTCCGATGCGTTGGGCAACGGTGTCGAGCAGCGCGCGCATCTTCGGATGCGCGGCGAGATCGAGGCGCGTGCCCGGATCTTCATCGCTGCGGCGCATGAAGAGACTCTTCAGCATCGACCAGACGCTCACGCCCGCGACGACGACGAGGATGATCACGATCTTCACCGGCACGTGCCCGAGGACGAAGGTCGCGTAGATCAAGCCGCCGCAGAACGCCAGGACGAACGCCAGCACCAGCGGAATCGACGCGTAGTAAAAACCGCACGACGTGCCCAGGACGATCGCGTAGAGCCGGCGTACCGTGCTGCTCATTTCGTTCGACGTGTTCGCCGCGGCGCGCATCGCAACGCGGCTCAGGATCGCGCCCGCGAGGAGCAGCAGCGCAAATCCGCCGAACCAGATCGCGAGCATGCCGGCGACGGCCTTCCACCAGCGGACATAGAACGGCATCGCGCTGCGGAACGAGTCGCGCAACCCGGTATAGCTCTCTTCCGGAAGTCCGAGTGCGCGAGCGCGATCGAGCGAGGCTTGTGCGGCATCCCACTCTCCGTCGGTCGCCGCAACCATCGCGTGGATCGTGTGCGTCTCGGGCTCATTCGGCGCGAGCACGTCGAGCTTCTGCGATGCGGTGCGAAGAAGCTCGATGTCCTGCGACGTCGCTGCAACCTGCGCGAGCGCGCTGTACGCGATCGATTCGTTCGGCGCGACGGCCACGGCCTCGTTGGCGAGCGACTTCGCTTCCTCGATCTCTTCCGGCTTGGGCTCGCCGATCGACAGTGCGATGGCCAGCATCGAGAGGTTGTACGTCGAGTGCTGGATCGTCAGCGCCTGCCGCGCATGGAGGAGCGCGGCATCGCGCTGTTTCAGTTGCAGCTCTTCGCCTGCCTGCCGCCGCAGCGCATGATCGAACGATGGCATGCGCTGCGCGACCTGCGCGTACAACGCGATCGCCTCTTCATGGCGTCCCGCGGCGCGCGCGGCGTTGGCCTGCTTCCACACCGCGAGAATGGTGGGATGGTTCGCGAGCTCCGCGTCGAGCTTCGCGTCGAACTGTTCGATCGGTTCGGCGAACAGCGAAAACGACAGCGACAACAACAGCACCGCAACCAGGCTGCGCATCAGGAAAACCTCCGGGGGTTTTGGACCACTGGACCACCGGAAGTGTACCAGCGTACGTCACAGTGCGCAGTACGCAGTGCGCAGTAGACAGACGCACTATGGTCTCCTGCAAACTGCAAACTGCGAACTGCCTACTGCGACCCGCGACTATCCCGCCTGCCGCAACGTGGGAATCGTCAGCAGATACGGACGGTCTCGCAGATCCACCACCGCCTGCGTCCCTTTCGCGTCGAAAAAATAGCGCGTGCCGGTGATCGGCCCGAGGACCGACATCGACGTCTCGCCGATGTACTCGATCATCACGGTCGGCCGCGGCTGCAGGGGCATGCGCATGTTAGGCGGAGCCGCTCTCCCGCCCGCCGCCGCTCGTCCTTTCCCGCAACAACTCATGGTCTTCTCCCTCCTCGAAGTAAGGCACCGGCACCGTTCGATCGGTGGCGCGCTCCAAAAGGCACGCGCCGGCGGAGATGCTCAGCCACACCAACGCGCGATCGCTCCACGCGTCCGCCAGGAACCAGGCCAGCGGCGCCGCAATCCAGAGACTGAGACAATAGAAGCAATCGAGCAAACTGCCGAGGAATCCGTTGCCGGCGCGCCGCCGAAGACGGACCAGGATCTCTCCCGGCCCGTCCTCGGCATTGAACAGATGTGTTAGGCGCCAGCAACAGAGCGCACCGATGACGAGGTCCTGCAACATCGCTAATCCACGCACACTCCGACATCGGCGGTGCCGTGGTAACCGACGGCGTAGTTCCAGTGTCCTCCCGACTCGCTTCCATAGATCGTCCGGTCGACGCACGTGAAGTGCACGGCATAGCCGCACGGACGCGTCGTGGCGTTGGTGATGAACTGCCACGTGCCGCTGCCGCCGGTATTGCCGAGCACGCGCGTCGCTCCTAACCCGTCGAGCGAGACCGTCGGACCATCCGAGAAACTCGGCAGCACGCCGACCGAGATCGTCGAGAAGTGCTGATACGTCGCATCGAACTGGTTCGGCGGTGTTCCGCGGTCGTGCGTGTCGTAGCTTCCGGTGATCGTTCCGCCGGGACCGTTCTGGTGCGTGATCTTGCCGCAGAGCTGCTGCGCAGCCACGCTGAGCGACGCGGTCACCGTCGGCCCCGTGTTGTCGATGCGCACACGCACGCTCTGGCTCGGCGCATACGTCACGCCGCCCGGATCGCGGAAGATGACGCGGACATCCCACACGCCCTCATCTGCCGCCGTGGTGTGCCAGTAACCAATGGTGCTCTCGACGAGATAGCGGCGACGGCCGCCGCTGGTGAAGTTTTGATACTCGTACCACACGCCGGAGAAGCCCGCGTACGGCAGCGCCGGGACATTCCGGAAACACTCGACATTGAAGACGGCCGTGGTCAGATCGCAGTCGACGATGTTGCCGGTGGTGACGTCGAACTCCGTGACGCGCAGCTGATTCGCATTCGCGAGCGGAGTCCAGTCGAGCGCGCCGACGCGCCGAACTTGAATTTGATAGAGACGGTGGAATGACGGCGAGCCGCCCATGTGCGCGCGGATGGCGAGCACTCCGCCGAACGGACGCTGTCCATCGATGGTCAGGCCGCTGATCGGATCGATCGTCGCGGCATCGGCGGTCTGTCCGCTGATGTTGAGGATGCGCGGGATGAGCGCCTCGTCCGGGCTTCCGGGACGGAGCTGCACATTGCACTCTTCGATGTTGCCCCAGTACGGAGTTTCATCGGGATCCGTCGTCGACGGTGGAGTCGACCACGACAAGACCGCACGCAGCGTCGCGATCTTCGGGCCGGCCTCACACGGTTGCAGCCACGGAGTCACGTCGACCGGCATCGAGACGGCGTACTGCACACCATCCCGTGGAACGACACTCAGGTCGTGCACCGGGACGCCGGTCGTGCCGAGGTAGTGGAAGCCCGAACCGGCATCGAGCCAGAACGCGACGTATTCGATCGAGCCCGGATCGCACAGCGATCCCGAATAGCCATTCGGCAGCTTGAGCGTGACCACCGCGCCGACGTTGTCGTCCTCGGGACGGTAGCCGACGCAGGTGACCTCCTCGTATTGCGTGGAATCGTGCGACGGCACCTGAATGGCCTTGATCAAATCGCTGATGGCCGCCGGCTTCAGAACGCTGAACACCGAGTCGTCCGGCACCTGCGCCGCGAACATCGCCGACTTCTTCGTCGCCGCCTGCACTTCCGCGAACGCGAAGCGGTGCGGCTGCACGTCTTTTTCCTTGTACAGCTCGAACTTCTGCTTGAGCGTCAGCGGCACCACGCTCGCCTCACCGAGCGGATTGATCGTCGCGCTCGCGACGAGCACGCCGCTCGCGTCGATGAGCTGTGCGACTGGGAAGCGCGTCGTGCGCAGTTGCACGGTCACGTCTTTGACCGCGCCCCACACCGGCGGGAAGTCCGGCGTTGCGGGCGGCGGCTCGGAGTTCCACGACAGGATCGCGCGCACTTTGATCAGCGCGTTGTCTCGGCAGAACGGCACGGGCGGATCGATCGGCAGTTTCAGCGTGTAGCAGAGCGGCTTCGGTCCGTCGACGTCGCGCACGCGCACGCTCGCGACGCCGAGGTCCGTCCACGCGCCGGTGTTGCTGTAGTCCGCATAGAAGCGGACATACTCCAGACTTCCAGTCGTACAGATGCCGCCGCTGTAACCGCCTTCCAGTTTGATCTGGACGACTGCCTCGAGATAGTCAACCTGCGGATTGAGACCCACGCACTCGAGGTCTTCGTAGGTGGTGTTTCCAACGATGGCTTTGCTCACCATCTGCTTGAACGGCGAGTTCTTGAGATTGCCGAAGTAGTTGGGGTTGGTCGCCTGCAACAGAGCGAAATGCGATCGCTCGACCGGCAGACGCTTCAGAGACACCTTCGTGTCTTTACGGGTTGCCATATCTCCTCCTTGTATGGAAGTAGTGCAAGGAGGAGTGGGTTTCGTTTCAAACTTCGGTTGGTGGTTGGCGGTTGACGGTTGGCGGTTGACAGCATCTACCGCCAACCGTCAACCACCAACCGCCAACCTCGACTTGGAATGCTTCGGCGCCCACTCTCGTTCGCGGGCGCGCATGATCTCTTTCGCCTCCGTCAGCAAGCAATACGGCAAACAGGTTCTCTTCGTAGAGGCCTCGTTTCAGCTCAATCCCGGCGAGAAGGCGGGACTGGTCGGCCCGAACGGCGCCGGAAAATCGACGCTTTTCCGGATGATGACCGGCGAGGAACAAGCCGACGACGGCACGGTGAACATCCCGAAGAAGACATCGATCGGCTACTTCAAGCAGGAAGTCGACGAGATGTCGGGGCGCACAGTTCTCGATGAGGCGATCGCCGGCAGCGGCCGCCTCGGCGACTTGCATCACGAGTTGATCGAGCTCGAGCAAAACCTGCACGATGAGAAAGCGCTCGAGCGCTACGGCCACGTGCAGGAGGAGTATCAGCACGCGGGCGGCTACGAGCTCGAAGCGCGCGCACGCGAGGTGCTGCACGGACTCGGATTCGCCGACGCGCAGATCGACGGCGACGTCGGCGCGCTGTCCGGCGGATGGAAGATGCGCGTCTCGATGGCGAAGATTCTCCTGGGCACGTTCGATGTGCTGCTGCTCGACGAGCCGACGAACCATCTCGACATCGAGTCGATCGTCTGGCTCGAGCGCTTCCTGCGCAGCGTGCCCGCGACGATTCTCATGACCTCACACGACCGCGATTTCATGAATCGCATCGTGTCGAAGATCATCGAGATCGACGACGGCGACATCCTCACCTACTCCGGCGACTACGACTTCTACGTGCGCGAGCGCGAGCTGCGCGAGGCGAATCAGGAGGCCGCGTACGCGCGGCAGCAGGCGAAGCTGGCGAAGGAGCAGCGCTTCATCGACCGCTTCACCGCACACGCGGCGAAGGCGGCGCAGGTGCAGAGCCGCATCAAGATGATCGAGAAGCAGGAGCGCATCGAGCCGCCGAAGAAGCGGCGCGTGATGAAGTTCGACTTCCGCTCGCCGCAGCGATCGGGCGAAGACGTGGCGACGCTGAAGGGCGTGTCGAAGTCGTTCGGCCCGCGCGCCGTCTACGACACGTTCGACTTCCACATCCGCCGCGGCGAACGCTGGTGCGTGATGGGCAAGAACGGCGCGGGAAAGTCGACGCTGCTGAAGATGATCGCCGGCGCGCTCCCGCCCGACGCCGGCACGGTGCGCCTCGGCGCGAGCTTGAAGATGGGCTACTTCGCCCAGCAGTCGCTCGACCTGCTCGATCCCGACCTAACGGCGTGGGAACAGATCCAAAAGGATTACCCGCTCGAGAGCATCGGCGTCCTTCGCAATCTGTTAGGCGCGTTCCAATTCTCCGGCGATGACGTCGACAAGAAGATCCGATCGCTCTCCGGCGGCGAGAAATCGCGCCTGGTCATGGCGCGCATGCTCCTCGACCCGCCGAACTTTCTCGTGCTCGACGAACCGACCAACCACCTCGACCTCGCCACGAAAGAAATGCTCGTCGACGCGCTGAAAGACTTCGAAGGAACGATGCTCTTCGTCTCCCACGACCGCACCTTCCTCCGCGGCCTCGCCAACCGCGTCCTCGAAGTCGGCGAAATGCCGCAGACGTACGGCGGATCGTACGTGGAGTACGTCGAGAGCACCGGACGCGAAGCACCGGGCGTGCATTCGTAGCTTCGTGGTGCGGGCCGCTGGCCCGCCGTCAAGCGGGCGGCTCGCCCGCCGACGAGCCGTCGGCGGTACGGCGGGCCAGCGGCCCGCCCTACCTAACCCCGAGAATTTTCAACACTTACCGCCGGTTCCGCCGTCCGCATGTCTTTTTCATCACTCGGACTCGGTCCGAAGCTTCTTCAATCCATCCATGACCTCGGCTATGCGACGCCGACGCCGATCCAGTCGGCGGCCGTGCCGCGCATCGTCGAGGGGCATGATCTGATCGGCATCGCGCAGACCGGCACGGGCAAGACCGCCGCGTTCGTGCTGCCGATGCTCGAGCGACTCGCACGAAAACCGCAACAAGTACGTGGTCCGCGCGCGCTCATCGTCGCGCCGACGCGCGAGCTCGCCCTGCAGATCGACGAGAACGTCCGCGCTCTCGCGCGCCACCTTCGCTTCCGCTGCGCGACGATCTTCGGCGGCGTCGGCGAGACTCCGCAGATCGCCGCGCTGCGCCGCGGTGTCGACATCGTCGTCGCCACGCCGGGGCGACTGCTCGACCATGCGCAGCAGCGCACGATCAACCTGTCGCACGTGGACGTCCTGGTCCTGGACGAGGCCGACCGCATGCTCGACATGGGCTTCATCCACGACATCCGCCGCATCCTCGCGCTGCTGCCGAAAACGCGGCAGAACCTGCTGTTCTCCGCCACCTTCCCCGACGAGATCCGCAAGCTCGCGGGCTCGTTCATGAAGGACCCGGTGACGGTGGAAGTGGCGCGGCGCAATACGCCGGCCGAGCTGGTTGGACAGGTCGTCCACCCGGTCGACGCCGCGCGCAAGCGCGAGCTGCTCGCCCATCTCGTCCAGTCGAACGACTGGCGCCAGGTGCTGGTGTTCTGCCGCACCAAGCACGGCGCCAACCGCCT
>Ga0075428_100008363_pt1 | contig 11473 bp, 9 predicted proteins | sample RhiMetdeltSRZDD2_FD_75291 | JGI IMG/M metagenome (GOLD analysis project Ga0075428, IMG submission 75291) | Populus rhizosphere microbial communities from Tennessee, USA - Rhizosphere MetaG P. deltoides SRZDD2 | ecosystem: Host-associated > Plants > Roots > Rhizosphere > Soil | place: USA... | reverse complement strand
ACGGCGCGCCGCGATGCAATCAATCGCATGCCGGGAGCGAGCCCTGGAAGATCAGCTTCTCTTACGGGCAGGCGCTCCAGAATCGGGCGCTGGAGGCGTGGCCCGGCTCATCACCTGCCCACGAGCGATTGCATCACAAATCCTCGCGGCTTTACGAGAGGGACCCATGGATGAGATGACCAAGGCCTCCGCCGTGCCGCACCGCCCGGGGCGATACGGATATGACGCCATCCGCTTTTCCGGCGAGGCCGATGCGCTGTTCGAGCGGCATCTGCGGTTCGACAGCGTGGTCGATCCCGCCGCGGCCGGCGCCCGCGACAAGTTCGAAGCCGCGGCCCATGCTGTGCGCGACATTCTCACGCAACGCTGGCTCGAGACCCAGCAGACCTACGATCGGGAAAATCCGAAGTGGGTCTACTACCTCTCGATGGAATTCCTGATCGGCCGTTCGCTGACGAACAATGTTTCCAACCTGATGCTCCATTCCGTCATCGGCGATGCCGTGCGCGCGGCGGGGCTCGACTGGCTCGGACTGGTGGAGCAGGAGCCTGACGCCGGCCTCGGCAACGGCGGCCTCGGACGGCTCGCGGCCTGTTTCCTCGATTCAATGGCGACCATGCAGCTTCCGGCGATGGGTTATGGCCTGCGCTACGAATACGGCATGTTCCGGCAGACCATCGAGAACGGTTGGCAGTGTGAACATCCGGACAATTGGCTGCGCCGCCAGGATCCATGGGAGGTGGCCCGTCCCGGCGATGCCGTGGAGATCAAGTTCGGATGCTCGATCGAGATGTCTCACGGGAGCCTGCAGCTCGTACCGGGCCGTCCCTCGACCTTGATCGGCATTCCGTTCGACCGGCCCGTCGTCGGCTTCGGAGGCAAGACCGTCAACAGCTTGCGGCTCTGGAGCGCCGCAGCCCATGACGACTTCGACTTTCAGCAATTCAGCAGCGGGAATTTCATCGCCGCCGTCGTTGGCGGCATCGCGGCAAATACGCTGACACGCGTGCTCTATCCCGACGACACCACGGCAAAGGGACAGGGGCTGCGCTTCGCTCAGGAGTACTTCCTGGTGGCCTGCTCGCTGGCCGACCTCGTGCGGCGATTCCGCCGCAACAATTCCGATTGGAGCAAGCTTCCCGACAAGGTCGCGATTCAGCTCAACGACACCCATCCGACCCTGGCGGTACCCGAGTTGATGCGCATCCTGCTCGATGAAGCGCAGCTCGGATGGGAGCAGGCCTGGGACCTCACGCGCAGGACCCTGGCTTATACCAACCACACCCTGTTGCCCGAGGCGCTCGAGAAGTGGCCGTTGCATTTTTTCGAGCAACTGCTGCCGCGGCAGCTCGAGATCATCTTTGAGATCAATCGCCGGTTCCTCGACGATGTCCGTCGCCGATATCCCGGCGACGAGGCCCGCGTGGCGCGCGTCAGCCTGATCGAGGAAGGCCCCGAGCATAGGGTTCGGATGGCCAATCTGGCGATCGTCGGCTCCCACAGCACCAACGGTGTCGCAGCCATCCATTCGGCGCTGCTGCGTTCGACCACCGTCAGGGATCTGGCCGAGATATTTCCGGAACGCTTCAACAACAAGACCAACGGCGTGACCCCGCGGCGCTGGCTGCTGATGGCAAATCCGGGGCTTTCGCATGTCATTGCCGATGCGATCGGCGAGGGCTGGACGACGGATAGCGGCGAGATCGCCAAACTGAAACCCTTCGCCGACGATCCCGCCTTTCGGCACGCATTCCGACGGGCCAAGCGCGACGCCAAGTCAGAGTTTGCTGAATGGCTGAAATCGTCGTCCGGACAGATGGTCGATCCCGACAGCATCTTCGACTGTCAGGTCAAGCGCATCCATGAATACAAGCGACAGATGCTCAATGCGCTCCGGATCATCGTCCTCTACAATCGGTTGCGGGCGAAGCCGGACATCGAAATGACGCCCCGCACCTTCTTCTTTGCGGGCAAGGCTGCTCCGGCCTATCAACTCGCCAAGCTCATCATCAAGTTTCTCAACAATCTGGCAGGCACTCTCGACGGCGATCCGCTGGTCCGCGGCCGATTGAAGGTCGTCTTTGTGCCGGAGTACTGCGTCTCCCTGGCCGAGCGCCTGATCCCGGCGGCCGACGTCTCCAACCAAATCTCGACGGCTGGTTACGAGGCCAGCGGCACCAGCAACATGAAGTTCATGATGAACGGAGCACTGACGGTCGGCACGCGCGATGGCGCGACAATCGAGATGGCGGAAGAGGCGGGAGTTGAGAACTTCTTCCTGTTCGGGCTGAGCGCGCAGCAGGTCAATGAGAGTCGCGGCTGGTACAGCCCGTATTGGCACTACGAGAACGAGCCCGAGACCAGGGCCGCCCTGGACCTCATATCGAGCGACTATTTCAGCCAGAACGAGAAGGGCGTTTTTGCGCCGCTGCACGACGCCCTCCTCAAGCACGGTGACCACTACATGCACCTGGCTGATTTGAAGTCTTATCTGGAGGCGGACCAGGCCCTGTGCTCGCTTTACGCGGACGGCGACGGCTGGGCGCGGAAGGCGATTGTGAATGTCGCCGGTTCGGGCAAATTCTCGAGCGATCGAACGATCGCTCAGTATGCCGCCGACATCTGGGATGCGACGCCTTGCCCAGTACCGTAGATGGCTCGAAGGGTTCGAGCCGAGGACTGGGGCGTTGACCGAAACGATGACGATCGCCATCGGCGATCGGAACTGTCCGCCGGCGCGCCAGAGGCCAAGGGCGATTCGGGACTGCACACGTTATGGGGTCTTTCAGCTTGAACAGGAGCAAGGGGACCAAGCGGGAAAAATCTCGGCTTACGACACCGCAGCGCGGTCAAAGAGGCTCTCAAGCCGGTTTCCCATCAGGCTCTCCGCAAGCTGACGGTCCTCCGCGCTGAATTCCTCCTGCCATGCGCCGCTCTTCCCCTCGCGGAAGTGGCGCTTTCCCGGCTCCGGCGGCGCCACTTTTGAGAGATCGTAGTCACCGACCCGGTGAAATTTGAGGACCGATTCCACGAGCGCGGTCGGGTCACGCCGCAGGTCATCGAACGATAGTAGCTGGATTTGTACGGGCGGCTCGGCCTGCGTGGCGGCGCGCAGCCATCCCTCGATCCAATTCACCGCGGCGGGCAGGAACGTGCGCACCTGGAAGGCCAATTGGGTCTCGTGCGGCCAAGCGAAATAAGCGGGGGGCAGTTGCTGGATCAGCGAGTTGAACTCAATCATTGGCGGATCCATGGCCCTCAGGTGGTAGGTCCAGGAAACCGTGCTGTCGCGCGGATCGCGCACGAGCACTGACACCCGCTCAAAGCCGGCATCACGCAAGACGCACAGATTGTGATGCGTCGCGGCGCAGTGCGAGACACAAAGATAGCCGTGTGTCAGCCCGCGGAACGGCTCGAGCAAAAGCCGCTCGGACACGAAAACGCCGGTCGAATAGATGTCCTCCCGATTGCAGTAGCCGGAAAAATAGGCCCGAACGAGATCCTCGTCCCACTGCGCCATCGGGGAGACCAACTCGGTCGCATCGCGGATGGCACCGGATACGAATTCCGTTCCGCTCTTGGGCAGGGTTGCGAGGAAGAGGGAGCGTTGCGCCGAGCGCGGCGTCGGGGGCGCGGCCTTAAATGTCAAATGCTGTGCATGCGTGATTCGCAACAGCTCAAGTTGGCGCTGGAACTCGTTGCGTTCGCCGAGCGCGACATCCAATTGGCGCCGCAATTCATTGCGCTCGCCGAGCGCGATATCCAGTTGGCGCCGCAACTCGTTGCGTTCACCGTGCGCCTCGCCCAATTGGCGCCTGACCTCGTCGCGTTCAGCCTGGGCCTGGTCTCGCTGGCGCAAATATTCGTTACGCTTGCCCAGAGCGACGTCTCGGCCGGCCTGGATCAGGCGCTTGAACTTCCCCGGATTTGCCATGGCCCCTGCCCGTTGACGATCATATGTCGCTGCTTTCCCGACCGCCGGAAAGACCTTGCGTGCCCGCGCCAGCGATCACGCCGGGGTCCGGGTACCCGGTCGACGTTGCAAATTTTTCTCCCCACCTATGCCTGCTCTTGCGCCCAACTCGATTGCAACTTGGTTTGATCGCACAATATGAGTTGATAGCCTTTTAAGTCGAAGGTCGCTGGTTCGCATTCGAAACCGGCCTCGCCCATCAAGCAAGTAAGACAGCTGCACTTTATGGCTTGTGCCAAACACCGTGGGGCGGCTCTTTCTGTCCGTGTCGGCATCGCGCCGGCGCCGGCGGAGACCCGCCGCCGTGAGGAGCCTCGTGCCGGGGCCGAGGCGCCGCTTCATGGCTAGGTCGAAACCGGGTTGGTGGTCCTCGCCTCCTGAGACCTTGAGGTACGCGGTCGCTGTCGTCTCCGTTGCCAGCGCGCTCGCCAGCGCATTGTGGCTACAGGACCACCTGGTGGGCGCGCCGGTACCGCTGTTTCTCTGTGCCGTCATGCTCAGCGCCTGGTTCGGTGGATTGCGAGCGGGCCTGCTGGCCTCGGGGCTCTCCCTGCTGGCGTTCGACTACTATTTCGTGGCTCCGATCGATTCGTTGGCCGTGGACATCGAGGAGCTACCGCGCCTTGTTCTCGTTACCGCGTCAATTCTTTTCGTCTGTTTGCTGACCGCCACGCAGCACAGCACCACCGAATTGCTTGGCCGCGCGCGCGACGACCTGGACGGCACGGTTCGCGAGCTTAAGAGAATCAACGAAGCGCTGCGGGAGACCGAACAGCGCTTCCGCGACTACGCCGAGACGGCGTCGGACTGGCTTTGGGAGACCGGCTCGGACCACAGATTCCTGCGCATCTCGGATCACATCAGGACGGTCGGCCTCGACGCCACCGCGGGGCTTGGTCGAAGGCGGTGGGACGTGGCGGGCGATGTCGAGGAGGAACCGGAGAAGTGGCACGCCCACATCGCCGCTCATGAGGCGCGTCAGCCATTTCGCGGATTCGTGTACAGACTGATTCGTCCGGATGGATCGCCGGTCTACATCGAAACCAGCGGCAAGCCCTTTTTCGATTCGCACGGCCGCTTCCTTGGTTATCGCGGCGTCGGCAGCAATATAACCGCCGAGGTCCGGGGCAATCAGGCCGAGCTTGCGCTGCGTCAGGCGCAGGCAGATCTTGCCCACGTCACCCGGATGACTACGCTCGGGGAGCTGACGGCTTCGATCGCGCACGAAGTCAATCAGCCGCTGGCGGCGATCGTCACCAACGGCGCCGCCTGCTTGCGCTGGCTCGCGCCCGAGCGGCCCGACCTGGATGAGGCGCGTGCCGCGGTCGAATGCATGATCAGCGACGGCCACCGCGCGAGCGAGGTGATCCAGCGGCTGCGCGCGTTGTGCCAGAAAACCGACCCGCAGAAGACGCTGCTGGATATCAACGAGGTCATCGAGGAGGCTCTTCTCCTCGTCCAACGCGAGGTGCTCGACCATCGCGTCGCGCTGCAGCGCGACCTCTCGCCCGCGCTGACGCCGGTGCTCGGTGATCGGGTCCAGTTGCAACAGGTGATCATCAATCTTGTGATGAACGGGATGGAGGCTATGGCGGCCGTCAGCGATCGGCGCCGCGGCCTGCTGATCCGATCGCACCAGCACGCGGCCGACCAGGTTATCGTCATGGTGCAGGACTCCGGCGTCGGCATCGAGCCGGAGAACGTCGATCGCCTGTTCGGCTCGTTCTTCACCACCAAGCCCGGCGGCATGGGCATGGGATTGTCGATCTGCCGATCAATCATCGAAGCTCACGATGGGCGGCTGTGGGCCTCGCGCAACACCGGGCCAGGCGCGACCTTCCAGTTCACCTTGCCGTCATACCGCGAACCCCAGTCCAAGGAGCCAAGCGCCTGAAGAGGCCGCCCGCGAGGTCCGCCTGTCCAATCAGGTCACTGTCTGGAGCCGCGGATTTGTGCCAACGTCCTACCGCACGGTGTTTACCAGCTCCTTCGTAGGTGGCCCGCCCGCTTCCTGGCGTGAGGTCGATCCCCGGGCAGCCCCGCGGGCTGGAACGACGCAGTCCTTTTTGAGGAAACTGACAATGAGACACAGCAAACACCTGATCCCGCTACTGCTGCTCATACCGTTGATGTCGGCGTGCTCGTCCAACGAGTCGCGGCTTGAAGCGATTGCCACTCAATTGAGCGATGCCGTCAATCGTTGCGTGATCGATGTTCGCGACAAGACGTCGAAATACGAGACTTCGCAAAATTGCCGTTCCCTCGGCAGGATAGCGCAGCAATACGTCGATGCCGGCGGCCTCAAGGAGAGCGCCCCGTGCCGCGCCGACCGAATCGCCGAGGCGGCGAGGGCAAGAGCTTGGATGGCGCTGGCCGTTTCGAAGTCCGGTGATCCGGGGCTCGCCATCTGGTAGTCCCCGGACCGTTGCAGCGCCCGGCGCTCCGCTACTTGAGGAGGCGGACGAGCGAGCGGCCCGCGCTGCTCTTCAACTCTTTTGCGTCGATCGTGCCGTCATTGTCAGGGTTTGCGGCGGTGAAGCGCTTTTCGACCACTGCGGAATATTCATTCTTGTCCAAGGTTCCATCCTTATCGGGGTCGGCCGCGGCAAAATCCTTCTTGTTGATCCGGCCGCGCAGTTCCCGTCGGTCGAGGGTGCCGTCGTGATCGCGATCGAGCTTATCGAAGGCCTTGGAAGCCGCGCTCTTCGCCTCGGCGAGGTCGACGGTGCTGTCATTGTCCGGGTCGAGCATTTTGAGCGCGCTCTGCGACCATGCGGGTGCGGCCCCGATCAGGGTCACGGCAAGGGCGGCCAATATGCTCTTTCGTCGAATGCTCATGTCTACGTCCTCTGATTCCTCGAAGATCGACCCAGTATACACCCCTTTTTACGGCGGCGAGACAAACCCGCGGCGGTCAAGATGGTGATCGAAAAGATCGGCCTGTGTGAGGTCCTTCACGCTGGGCCAGCGCCCAATATGGCAATGCGATTGCGCAGTTCATCCGAACGAGGAGATGACAGATGCGCAACCGCTTTGTTCTGGCTGCCATTGCTGCCGCGGCCGCGATCGCGGTGGTCTGGTCGGTATCCACGCTAGCCAAGTCGAAGGGCGAGGCCATCGAAGCATCAGGCCCGATCTCGCCGCATGAGATCATGGTCAAGCAGGGCAGCAGCCTGCCGGTCGAGTATTGGGCCCATCCGTACTGAGCAGGCCCAGCGCCTGGCTGCATTGACCTCGCCCTGCGAGCCATCGGCTCGCTAGGACGTTGACGGCGGAGTGTTGGAAGCGCGCCTTCGCTTCCACCGGTTTTCGCTGCGACGCGTGGCTCCGGCCCGTCGCCGGCGATGCCACTGACATGACACTCGCAGATCGCTTTGAGCACCCGCGCCCGCCAGAATAGAGCTTAGGTCGGGTCAGCGTGCTTGCGATTTCGCTCTCGGTATTTTCGCTCGCATGATCCTATCGGTGGATCTGCAAGCTTTCGGACATACTCTCTCGACAGCCCACGCGCGCCACTATCCCGAGCCGCCTCGCTGGTATACGAGGACGCGAGTTGAATCGGGGTGGTCAATGGCAGCCGTGCAGGATGGCGATCCGGTCGCACTGCGGACCGACACGCAGCGGCCTACATGGCCGCGATGGCTCGTCTTCCTCACGACGGCGGCCGGCTACGCCCTGACGCTGCTGGTGTTCTATCCGGGCTACAGCACCGTCGATGCACGCTACGTCTATGCCGACGCCCAGGCATGGCAGTTCGGCGATTGGCAATCGCCCGTGATGGCGGTGCTCTGGCGACTCGTCGACCCGATCGCGCCCGGCTCCTTGAGCATGTTCCTGCTGGCGGCCACGCTGTACTGGCTCAGCTTCGGTCTGCTTGCGCTCGTCGCGGTGCGGCGCGTGCCCTGGCTGGGCTTGGTAACCCCCCTGCTCGCATTCGTGCCGCCGGCCTTTTTCTTCGTCGGCCTGGTCTGGCGCGACATCCTGTTCGGCATCATTTGGCTTTTCGCTTCGGTGCTGACGCTGGTTGCAGCGGAGCGCCCCGCGCGGCTGCGGCTCCTCATCCAGGCGTTAGCGCTGCTCCTGGTCGCGCTCGGCGTGTTGTTGCGACCGAATGCGATCTTCGCCTCGCCGTTTCTCGCCGCCTATGTATTCTGGCCCATGCGTTTCGACGTCCGGCGGATGGCCATCATCTTTCTGCCCGCCGTCGTCCTGTCCTATGCGCTGGTTCCGCTGGTCTACTACGGCGTCCTCGACGCCAAGCGGCAAAATCCGCTGCACTCGATACTGGTTTTCGATCTCGGCGGCACGACCCACTTCAGCGGAGAAAATCAGTTTCCGGTGACGTGGAGCGCGGAGCAGACCGCGTTGCTGACCAGCAAGTGCTACGATCCCGTGCGCTGGGACTCCTACTGGCACGTGCCGCCCTGCCCGTTCGTGATGCAGCGGCTGGAGCGCCCCGATGATATCGTCTTCGGCACGCCCCGCCTGGTTGCTGCCTGGTGGCAGGCCGTTTCCACCCATCCCCTCGCTTATCTGCGCCACCGCGCGACCTTCATGTGGCAATTCCTTGCCCGCTCGAATCTCGTGCTGCCGGTCTGGGATTGGCTCGACCCGGCGTCGAGCTATGGCCACAGTCGCACCTTCACGCCGCTGGTCGCGCTGCACGACAGGCTGCAACCCACCCTGCTGTTTCGGCCGGGCCTGTGGCTGGTCCTTGCCATGGCGGTCGGAGCGATGGCGTGGCGCACGCGATCGACGCCGGCAGGGGCGTTCGCCGTGAGCGTGACCGCCTCGGGCGTCGTCTATGTCATGACGTTTTTCGCGGTCGGGGTGGCGGCCGATTTCCGTTACGCCTACTGGTGCGTGCTCGCCACTTTGGCCGGCGCCGTGGCCGCCGTGCTCGCCCGTTACGAGCAACGGTCCGTCGTCCAAGCCGCCTGAGCTTGCGCCGTTGCGCCGCGCGACGCTCCCGACATCGTCGCAACGGCATCATCGCGCCATCAGAATGATCGCTGGTCCGGTTGCGGCGGCCCCGGCATCAGGCGCTGATTCTCCAGCAAACGCTGGAGCACGTCGCGCGCCTCGCGGACGACGCTGTCGATGATCGCTTCCCCGATCTCCCTCGAGGCGGCGTGGGCCTCGCCGATGGCGCCGCTCGCGGTCAGGCGCGGGTCGTCGGTGCGCCACGGAAAACTCACGCCGCGGTCGAAGATCAACGCTGCGATGGCGTCGTTGTCCGGCGCATTGGTCGGAGCCGTCATCGCATCGCGCCGCACGCGTTGCGGTGCCAGCGCCAGCATCACCGAGGTTTCGCTCTTGCCGCCATGCACATCGGGGGTGGTCGCGTTCACCTCGACCTTGGCGAGATCGAACGGATGGATGACGCAGGCATTGATGGCGAAGTCGCCGCGCAGCTCGTGGATGAGATTGTCCAGCACGCCGCGATTTCCACCATGACCGTTGACGATTGCGAGGTTGCGGGCGGGCAGCGCACGCTCCATGTCGCGGGCCAGATCCCGCAACAGGGCGACAAAGTTCTGGATGCTCAGCGAGAGCGTTCCCGGCGCCCAATCATGCTCGCGCGAGAGGCTGATCGAGATGGTGGGGAGCTGCCACAGATCGAGTTCGTCGCCCCAGCGCGCGATGATGCGGCGCGTGAGCTCCTCCGCGACCACCACGTCGGTATCGAGCGGCAGGTGCGCTCCGTGCTGCTCGATCGCGCCGATCGGAAGACACAGGATCGAGGTCTCCTGCAAGCACTGGGACACCTCGGGAGAAGTCAGCTCTCCGACCGATCGAGATCGCGGGCTTGCCATGACGCGCGCCGCCGCAATCAGCCGGTCAGCATGCGCATGAGAACCCGGTCCCTGCGCACGAAATGGTGCTGCAGCGCCGCGCCGATATGGATCGCCGCCACCCCCGCGATGGCGATCCCCAGCCAGCGGTGCAGGCCGAACAGCCGCTCGGAGAGCGGGCGGTCCTCGGGCCAGACATGCGGCAGCTCGAACAGGCCGAACATCGGCAGTGGCGCCGGATACGCCGAGGTGGCAACCAGGCCCACCACCGGCTGCACGATCAGCAGACCGTAGAGCGTCCAGTGCGTGGCATGTGCCGCGAACTGCTGGATGGCCGGGATGTCGGCGGGCAGCGGCTGCGGTGGATGCATCAGGCGATAGACCAGGCGTAGGAGGACGAGCGGGAGCAGCAGCGCGCCGATCGACTTGTGCAGATTATAGAGCGGCTCCTGCACCGGCCCGCCCCACTCGTTGGCGATGATGATGCCGAGCACGATCATCGGCAGGACGAGCGCGGCGATCAGCCAATGCAGCACGCGCGCGGTCACAGTGTAGGCGGGGGTCGCGGACGCGGACGATGCGGCGCTCATTGCTGCCCCCCGGGCGCGGCGCTCAAGACTTGCGCGGACTTTCGCTGGTCTCGGCGACGGCGCCGATGAGGTGGTCGAGCTTGTGGCCGGCCCGGGTGGCCTTGGCGGTCAGATAGCGCCGGTTGTCAGAATTGATCGGGCCTTGCAGCGGAACGCGCACGGAGACGTCGATGCCGGCCTGCGACAGGCCGTCGAGCTTCGCCGGGTTGTTGGTCAACAGCCGCACCCGCGTGCAGCCGAGCACTTGCAGCATGCGCACGGCCACGCCGTAGTCGCGTTCGTCGTCGTCGAAGCCCAGCACGGTATTGGCGTCGACGGTATCAAGCCCGGCGTCCTGCAGCTGATAGGTACGGATCTTGTTGGCCAGACCGAGCCCGCGGCCTTCCTGCTCCAGATAAAGAATGATCCCGCCGCCGTGCTGCTGGAGCTGCGGCAGCGCAAGGCGAAGCTGGTCGCCGCAATCGCATCGCCGCGATCCGAACACGTCGCCGGTCAAGCAAGCCGAGTGCAGGCGCACCGAGACCGGTTGGGCAAAGTCCGGATTGCCGACGATGACGGCGATTGCCGTGCCGCCATTGCCGTCGCGGAAGATCACGAAACGCGCCGGGAACCCGCCGTTGAGCGGGATCGTCGCCTCGGCAACCACGGTCAGCGATTCGATCGTCGCTTGCCGGAACTGCGCCACCGCGTCGGCGGCCACGCTGATGAGCGGCGGATCACAGCTGTGCACGGCTGCCGCCGCGCCATTGCCCACGAGCAAGGCTGGCAGCTGCTGCGCGAGCTTGGCCAGCTCGATCGCAGCGGGCGCTGTTGCGCCCACCGGAACGACGTCGAGCTGGCGGTTGACCTGCGCATCGGCGGCCAGCGAGAAGATCGCCGCCACGTCGTGCAGATCGCCGAGCGCGAGACCGGTTGGTCCTGCGCCGTCGAGACCCAGCGCACGGGCGCGGCGCGCGGTGATGAGAAGGTAAGGTCGGGCAGGCGCACACAGCAGCCTGAACGAGGCAAGTCCCTCCTCGGTCAGCCCGTCCACCGGCATCAGCACCGAAGCGCCATCATGCGACGTCATGATGACAGGCCGTCCCGACCGGAACTCGGCAAGGCCCCTCTGCACT